>OBKH01000038.1_pt1 | contig 45403 bp, 46 predicted proteins | sample 1496241 | NCBI WGS metagenome assembly OBKH01 (sample SAMN03273953, study PRJEB22546) | soil metagenome | isolation source: rice field elevated CO2 plus elevated temperature | place: India: CRRI Experimental farm Cuttack,Odisha-753006 | collected 2013-12-17 | reverse complement strand
AAGAGTTATTTTTGAGTGAATGGTCGGGCGACACCCGGGACTGCCCTGCGTCCCCAGCACGGCGCACTTCGGACGGCAGCTCAATGATCGGCGGCAAAGGCGGTACCGGCGGCAACGGCGGCGTCGGTGGCACCGGCGGCGCCAGCGCATTGACCATCGGCAATGGCAGCAGCGCCGGCGCCGGCGGCGCTGGCGGCGCAGGCGGCACCGGCGGCACCGGCGGCTATATCGAAAGCCTCGACGGCAAAGGCCAAGCCGGCAACGGCGGCAACGGCGGCAACGGCGCCGCGGGTGGGGCAGGCGGAGGCGGCACCGGCGCCGGCGGTAACGGCGGCGCCGGCGGCAACGGCGGTGACGGCGGGCCCAGCCAAGGTGGCGGCAATCCCGGCTTTGGCGGCGACGGCGGCACCGGCGGACCTGGCGGCGTCGGTGTGCCCGACGGGATCGGCGGCGCCAATGGCGCGCAAGGAAAGCACGGGTGACCGGTCAGGCCGACTAACCACTGTTTCTGAGCGCGCTGGCCAGCCCGGTCATGGTCAGCAGAATCCTGCGCTGCACCAAGTCGTAATCGGCAATGAGCTACCGCTTCCCCCGGTCCGGTCGGCGGTAGCCGACCAGCGCTAGCGGTATTTGATGAGCAACGCCACGCCGATGATGGACACCAGCCAGATGCCGGTAACGAACAGCGTCAACCGGTCCAGGTTCTTCTCCACCACCGTCGAGCCGGACAGGCTTGACTGCACACCACCGCCGAACAGTGTCGATAGCCCGCCACCCTTGGCCCGGTGCAGCAGTACTAACAACACCACCAGCACGCTCGTGACGATCAGCGTGATCTGCAGGGCCAATTCCATGACGGGTAGCGTACTCCCCCGAACCTGCGGCAGCGGACCGCTGCCTGCCGCGTAGAACCCAGGCCGTCGCGCCTCATCGGCTTTGAGGCGTGCACTGACCGCGGCTGTCACGCCTGCCACCGGCGCTTCCCTTGCGAGGGAATACGCACTGTGCCCGCCTCGAAGCGACAGGCGGTCCACTTCGGTCCGCTCACGAGTTCAAAGGCGCCGGCTAGGTGCATGGCGAGGCTCGACGCCGTGGCGCTGTCGCGATTCCGTTCGTGGCCAAACATGCCGATCCGGGCATGACTTCAACCGAGTTGTCGCGCCGGGGCGGGCAAAATGTGTATTCCCCCGCTGCTGAGACCACTGTGACGGCCGTAGCTTCCTACCGATAAGCAACGATGTCCGCTGAATTCGCCCCCAGGCTTACGCAGTAAGACTGTCGAGCGAACAAACACCGAAAGGGCCATGCAGATGAGCGCATCCAACGCATTCGTCGAAGGGTTCGCCGACTTCTGGAAGGCGCCGTCGCCGGATAGACTGACCGATCACCTTCATCCCGACGTAGTCCTGGTACGGCCACTGTCACCGCCGAGGCACGGCCTGGGGGCGGCCCAGCGGGAGTTCACTCGGATTCTGGGTTTGCTGCCTGACCTGCACGGGGAAGTTGACCGGTGGAGCCAAGCAGGCGACGTGGTGTTCATCGAGTTCCGGCTGATAGCACGGCTCGGCAGCGAGGTCGTCGAGTGGCCAGTCGTCGATCGGTTCCTGCTGCGTGGCGACAAGGCCGTAGAACGCGTGAGCTATTTCGACTCGCTCCCACTGTTGATCAAGGTAGTCAAGCATCCGTCGGCCTGGCGTGGCTGGTTGACAACCATGCGAAGCCGGGCTTGACGTCGAAATGACGGCCAGCAGGCGCTCGGACCACACGGACGCGACGCGTCGAGCCCTCGTCGACGCTGGCCGTTACCTATTCGCGCGGCGCGACTATGGTGACGTCTCGATCGAAGACATCGTCACCCGTGCCCGAGTCACCCGTGGCGCCCTGGACTACCACTTCGACAGCAAGAAAGATCTGTTCCAGACGGTACTCGAGGTTGTCGAAGCCGACCTGGTCGCCGACGTCGAAGCCGCCATAGCGAAGGTCACCGACGCCTGGATCTGCTGGTCGTCGGCTTCCACGCCTTCCTTGACGCGGCGACCAAACCGGATGCGCTGCAGGTCATTGCGATTGACGGCCCGTCAGTGCTCGGGTGGGGCGAATGGCGCCGGATCGACATGCGCTAGGGCTTGGTCTGCTGGTCGGGGCTCTCGAACGCGGGATGGCCGCCGGGGTGATTCAGCGCGTACCGTTGCCACCACTTTCGCATCTGCTGCTGGCCGCGCTAACCGAATCCGCGCTGCAGATCGCGGACGCGACGGACAAAGACCGGACCAGAGTCGAGGTCGAACGCGCATTTATGGCCCTACTCGAAGGTCTACGGGTGTAGCACGCCCGCGATCCGCTACGGCAACGGACCACCGGCCGCAATCGCGGCCAGCGTCGCGAAATGCTCCCCGTCCAGCGACGCCCCGCCGACCAGGCCACCATCGACGTCATCCTGGGCCACGATGTCGCCGACGTTTTTGGCGTTCACCGAGCCGCCGTAGAGCACCCGCACCGTATCGGCAATCCTCGGCGAGGCCAACGAGGCCAACTCTTTTCGGATCGCCGCACACACCTCCTGGGCGTCGGCGGCGCTGGCCACCCGCCCGGTGCCGATCGCCCAGACCGGTTCGTAGGCGATGACGACGCTGCCGATCTGCTCGGCCAATAGCCCGGCCAGCGATCCACGCAACTGTTCGATGTTGTGGGCCACATGATTTCCCGCCTCGCGGACGTCGAGGTGCTCGCCAATACACACGATTGGGGTCAAGCCATGCTTGAGTGCGGTGGCGGCTTTGGCGGCCACCAGCGCGTCATCCTCGTTGTGATAGGTGCGCCGCTCGGAGTGCCCGACGACAACGTAACTGCACCCCAACTTGGCCAGAAAGGCGCCGCTGACGTCACCCGTATAGGCACCGGAGTCATGTGGTGACAAGTCTTGTGCACCATAGGTCAACCGCAGCTTGTCGCCGTCGACCAGGGTTTGCACGCTGCGCAGGTCGGTAAACGGCGGGATCACCGCGACGTCAACCCGGTCGTAATACTTGTCCGGCAACGAGAACGCGATCTTTTGCACCAGCGCGATCGCCTCGTAGTGGTTGAGGTTCATCTTCCAGTTGCCGGCTATCAGCGGCTTGCGGCTCACAAAACTCCTCCGGTTGGCTGCTCACGGCTCAGTACCTCGATGCCGGGAAGCGTCTTGCCCTCAAGGTATTCCAGCGAGGCACCGCCGCCGGTGGATATGTGTGAGAAGGCGCCCTCGGGGATGTTCATCGCGCGCACTGCGGCCGCGGAGTCACCGCCGCCGACCACACTAAACGCCCCTTTGCCGGTGGCGGCGACGATCGCCTCGGCGACGCCTCTGGTGCCGGCCGCATAAGCCGGGAACTCGAATACTCCCATCGGCCCGTTCCAGAAGATGGTCCCGGCGTTGGACAGCAGCGTGCTGAACCGTTTGATCGATCCCGGCCCGATATCCAGGCCCATCAAGCCATTGGGCACAGCGCCGACGTCGACCGTCTGGGGCGGCGAGTCGGCGGCGAACTTCTCCGTGACCACTAGATCCACGGGCAGCCGCAACACGTCGTGATAGGTTTCCAGCAGCCCGCGACAGACTTCGATCATGTCGTCTTCCAGCAGCGATGTGCCAACCGAAAATCCCTGTGCAGCAAGGAATGTGAAGCACATTCCGCCGCCAATCACAATGCTGTCCGCCTTGGTCGCCAGCGACTCGATGACACCCAGCTTGTCGGACACCTTTGATCCGCCGAGCACTACCGCATAGGGCCGCTGGGTCGAGCTGGTCAACTGCTCCAGTACCCGCATCTCGTCGGCGACCAGCGTGCCGGCGTAGTGCGGCAACAGGGTTGCGATGTCATAGACCGAGGCTTGCTTGCGGTGCACCACCCCAAAGCCGTCGGAGACGAAAACGCCTCCCGTTCCGACCAGTTCGACCAGCTGCTTGGCCAGTGCCCGCCGGTCGTCATCGTTCTTGCTGGTTTCGCGTTTGTCGAAGCGGATGTTCTCCAGCAGCAGGATGTCGCCGCCGGTGAGCCCCTCGGCGCGGGCCAGCGCATCGGCGCCGACAACGTCTCCAGCCAGCTGGACGTGCCGGCCGAGTTGCTCACCCAGCGCCACGGCGACCGGCGCCAGCGACAGTGTCGGGTCCGGCCCGTCCTTGGGACGTCCCAAGTGCGCGGCAACCACCACCTTGGCGTCGGCGTCGAGCAACGCCTTCAACGTCGGCGCCGACGCGATGATGCGGCCCGCATCGGTAATGGTGCCGTCCTCGTCGAGCGGAACGTTGAGATCGGAGCGCACCAGCACTCCACGCCCCGAAACACCTTCGGCGAGTAGATCCTTGAGGTTTGCAACGCTCATGGCTAGAGCGACTTGCCGACCAGCGTGACCAGATCAACCAGGCGGTTGGAGTAGCCCCACTCGTTGTCGTACCACGACACCACCTTGGCCTGGTCGTCGATGACTTTGGTCAACCCAGAGTCGAAAATCGAACTGTGCGGGTCGGTGACGATGTCGCTCGAGACGATCGGCGCGTCGTAGTACTTCAGAATGCCCTTGAGCCTGCCTTCGGCCGCGGCTTTGAACGCCGCGTTGATCTCATCGACACTGGCCCGTGTGGATAAGTCGACCGTAAGGTCGGTGACCGAGCCGGTGGGGATCGGCACCCGCAGCGCATAACCGTCGAGCTTGCCCTTTAGCTGCGGCATCACCAGGCCGATGGCCTTGGCCGCGCCGGTGGAGGTCGGCACGATGTTCAGCGCGGCGGCGCGGGCGCGACGCAGGTCCTTGTGCGGCCCGTCCTGCAGGTTCTGATCCTGAGTGTAGGCGTGGATGGTGGTCATCAGGCCCTTGACGATGCCGAACTCATCGTCGAGCACTTTGGCCAGCGGCGCAAGGCAGTTCGTGGTGCACGACGCATTGGAGATGATGTTCTGGCTGCCGTCATACTTGTCGTCGTTAACTCCCAGGACGATGGTGATGTCCTCGTCGGTGGCGGGCGCAGAGATGATCACCTTCTTGGCGCCGGCGTCCAGGTGGCCTTTGGCTTTGGCCGCATTGGTGAACAGGCCGGTGGATTCGACGACGACGTCGACGCCGAGGTCTCCCCATGGCAATGCCGCCGGCCCCTCCCGGACCGCGAGCGCCTTGATTTTCGCGCGGCCGACGACGATGGTGTCGTCGCCTTCGAGGCCGACATCGCAAGGCAGCCGGCCCAGAATCGAGTCGAATTTGAGCAGATGCGCCAGCGTGCTGTTGTCGGTGATGTCGTTGGCGGCGACCACCTCCACGTCGGCGGTGCCCTGCTCCTGTTGGGCCAGTAAGGCCCGGTAGAAGTTGCGTCCGATTCGACCAAACCCGTTGATGCCTACTCGGACCGTCACTTGTCTCTCCTCGGCTTATTTGTTGTCATCCTTGTTGGCTAAACAACCACTGGCCGTCAGCCTAGATCAGTGACACCCGCCGCCTTCGGCCGGTAAGAGTCCCGGGGCTCCCCTCGCTTTGAGAAGCCGGGCGCTCACCCCACCGATCCCAGCCGCCGCGTCCCTACCGCGGACATTGCGCTGGCTTGTGACACCGTTGTGACGTCACCATTTGGAAACGGCCCGGTGCGGCGGGGCTCATGTTCCCCATAGGATGCTGACAATTGAGCCGATGGTCGAAAAGGAACTCGATACGGCTATGCGGTTCTGCTGAACCAAATTGATTGCGGAAATATCTGCGCGCGAATAGAGGAGAGTTGACGCTGATGGCGATCGTCAATCGGTTCAACATCAAAGTAATTGCCGGCGCTGGGTTGTTTGCAGCTGCTATAGCGTTAAGCCCGGACGCGGCGGCTGACCCGCTGATGACGGGTGGCTACGCGTGCATCCAGGGCATGGCGGGCGACGCGCCGGTAGCCGCCGGCGACCCGGTGGCTGCCGGTGGACCGGCAGCCGCGGGAGCGTGCAGTGCCGCACTTACTGACATGGCTGGTGTTCCGTTCGTCGCGCCTGGGCCAGTGCCGGCAGCTGCACCGGTGCCCATCGGCGCACCGGTACCAATCCCTGGCGCACCGGTACCGATACCGGGCGCACCGGTACCAATCCCCGGCGGACCGGTACCGATACCGGGCGCACCGGTACCGGTACCCGCCGTTCCGGCTCCGGTGATACCGGTCGGAACTCCGCTGATTGCGCTTGGGCCGGTCCTGGCTGGTGCTCCCGGGGATGGTGTGGTCAGTGCTCCCATCATTGGCATGTCCGGGGTCAAGGATGCGCTGACCGATCCGGCGCCAGCTGGCGGACCGGTGCCTGGTCAGCCGGTTCTGCCCGGTCCTTCGGCCTCTGCGCCCGCAGGTGCGCGCTGACGCTGGTCCTCTTCCAGGACGGACTGGGTGTGAGGCCCCGCACCCGCGTACGCGCCGTCGACGCGCTCTGCGGGCGACGCCCGCATCAGCTGCTATTCCTGCACAATGACCGGGTCGCCAATGTCGACCGCGTTGTAATACCACTCTGCGTCCTCGCGGCTCAGGCTTATGCAGCCGTGGCTGACATTTTCAAGTCCCAGTGCTGGAAGGGCCCACGGGGCTGAATGCACGTAGAGGCCGCGGCTGGTGATGCGGACGGCATAATCCACCGAAAGCCGGTAACCATCGGGATCGTCGACGGGGATGCCGACGCTGCTCGAATCCATAATCACCGAGCGTTCCTTGGACAAGACAGTGTAGGAGCCGACCGGCGTCGGGTATTCCGGTCTACCCATCGATGCCGGCATCACCCCATCTTCGCCGAAGTGCACTCGGTGGTGCGGCGCCGGCAGCGGAGGCGGCGGTCCCTCCTCGACTCCGTCGATACTCACGGTGAACGTGTGCTGGGAGATGCTGGCAACCCCGACGACGGCGGGACCCGTCTTGAAATCGCTCGACAGGCTGCCCACCGAAAGCTCCACCGTGCTGTGCGCCGGCCAGAAGCGGTCGGGAACCCACTGCACAACGTCGTTGTCGAGCCATTCGAACTTGCCGGTCATCGCGGGCGTCGATTTGACTTCAACGGCGCGCTCGGCCGCGTGCCGATTGGCTGGGTTAGTTATCGGCGCACTGAACGTCACCACCACGGGGTGCGCCACGCCCACCACCTGGCCGCGCGTTGGTAGCACCGACGCGACGGCGAACCCGTAAGACTGCTTCGCCGCCACCAGGTGTATGTCGGCCGGCCCCGCAACCACGCTCCCAGCGATCCCGACGACGGCAATAGCACACCCAAAAACCGCCCGCATGGCTCCAATTCCCTGTCAACGACACAGTTGCACCAGTGATGGTAGAGGTGCATTGAAGAGTGGAAGTGCAGGCGCGCCTTAGCAATTCGATCAAACCTCCGTCACGTTTTGGCTACGGCACGAGTGGACGTCGCGCTAACGTCGATCTCGACGATGACCTGCGTCAACGTCGCTTGCGCAGCCACCTCAGCGCCGATTCGGCGGCGTGGTAGCCACACAATCCGTGGATCCCGGCACCGGGTGGCGCGGACTGTGAACACAGATAGACACCCGGCACACCGATCGCATACGGATCGACGGCCACGCGCGGGCGGAAGATGACCTGCAGCCGGTCGTTGGCGCCGCCGATAATGTCTCCGCCGATGAAGTTGCGGTTGTACGTTTGCAGTTCGGTGGTGGAGGTGCTGACGGTTGCCACGATGCGGTCGCGGAATCCGGGGGCGAACCGCTCGATCTGGTCGATGACGGCGGCGGTGGCGTCGCCGGTGTAGCCGAACGGCACGTGCGCGTAGGCCCAGATGGGGTTGATGTTGCCGACCGAGCGGGACGGGTCGGCGAGGTACTGCTGCCCGACGAGCACGAATGGTCGCTGCACCATCGTGCCTTGGGCGCGTTGACGTTCGGTGTCTGCGATTTCCGCGAAGGTCCCGCCCAGGTGGACGGTGCCCGCGCGCCGGCAATCGGGGTTGGTCCACCCAACGTCGCCCTCGATGGCGAAGTCGACCTTGAAGGCCGACGATCCGGCGCGGTAGCGCCGATAGGACCGGTTGATGCGGGTGGGCATCACATCGCCGTAGATCCCGAGCACCGCGGCCGGGCTGAGGTCGAGCATCACGATGTCGGCGTCGGGGATGTCGCGGCGGCTGGTGACGGTCACCCCGGTGGCGACGGTGCCGCCGTACGCGTCCAGGGCCGCGGCCAGCGCCTTCGTGATCGACCCGGATCCGCCCCGGGCGACCGGCCAACCGTGGCGATGGCCGCTGGCCAGGATCATCAACCCCAGCGACGCGGTCAGCGGCCGATCCAACCTGGTGTAGACGTGCGCCGCGGCGCCGCCGAACAACGCGCGCGCCCGCTCGGTGTGAAACCGACGCGCCATGGCGGTGGCCGGCAGCGCCGCGCGCGGACCAAAGCGGGCCAGGCGGATCGGGTGACGCGGCATGTTGAGCACCGGGCGCAGCAGATCCTCGGCCAGCTCATCGAATCCGGCGGCGAGGTCACCCACGGCGCGCTGCCACCGCTTGCCGTCGGGACCCAGGCCGGCGGCGGTGGCTTCGATCGACCGATATAGCACGCCCGCGGTGCCGTCATCGAGTGGGTGTGCGCAGTCGACGTCCGGCCACTTCCACGTCAGCCCGTAGCGTTGCAGGTCGATCGCCGCCCAGAATGGCGACCCGACGCCCAGCGGATGAAACGCCGAACAGTGGTCGTGGATGACCCCGGGCACCGTCAGCTCACCGGAGCGTGCTCCCCCGCCGATGGTGTCGCGCGCCTCCAGCACCTGCACGTCGACACCGTGACGGGCCAGGTGGATCGCCGCGGCCAGGCCGTTGGGCCCGGCTCCGACGACGACCGCGGTCGTCATGGCTTTGATGGCGTGCCGCGTTGCGTCGTGACGTGAACCGGGAACTCGTCACCGGGCTCGGGCCATGGCTGGCGGCTCAACATGTCCTCGACCGTGACGTAACCGGCCTCGAACAAACCGGTCTTGGCGTCGACAATGCGATACCACTGCTTCTGAACGTGGATGGGCTGACCTTCGAGAATGATCACCCGCAGATCGCCGTCGGCGAAGTTGCACCGCCGCTGCACGGCGGCCACCAGCTGCTCGTTGTGCAGATGGCCCTCGCCGAAATTCCACCCGACCAGTGGCCCGGCCACGATTTCGCCCTCGCGGATGCGGTAGTGAGCTTCGTCATCGAGAGCGCGGGGCAGCAGGCCGTTGAGCGCCCTGCCGTGGGTGTGCATGGCCCGGAATGCGGCGACCTTGTCGGTCATGATTTCGGCCGTGGCCCCGTCGTAGAGCTTGGCCAGCTGATTGACCACCAGCGCAGAGCTTTTCACGACGCTGGTTTCCATGGTGGCTTCCGCATCACCTCGGAAGCACCAGATGCTGGTGGCCCAGTTGCCGGCGTAGTAGCGCATGGCGGGCAGAAACGAAATCTTTTCGGGCAACAGGTTTCCCATGATCACCACGGCAACCACCGCGATCACGATCGCCAGCAGCAACGGCGACCGAAGGTCGGTGGCAGTGATCGCGCCGTAGTGGCCGAATAGATAGCACAGCGAGAAGATGAAGAACACGTTCCACTCCAACGGGACCCCCATCGGGAGGTTGGACAGGATGTTGAGGTGAAAGAGCACCATGAACCCGATGAGGAACCACCGCCATGGGTGACCGTCGGCGACGAGCACCAGAATCCCGGGCACCAGGAATTCCGCCGTGGTGCCACCCCCGTGGGCCATGAGTTTCGGTAGCCAGGAGGGCCGCAGATCGTTGGCGTGGTCGCGGTAAAGCAGGTGCTTGATCGGGTTGAACACTCTGCTGCGCAACAGGGCGTTGTTGCTGGTCATCACCGCGACGACGTAGGGGAAATGGTGGTTGAGTTTGGAAGTCGCCGCCCCCCACCACAAGCACAGCATGATGATCTTGAACGCCGCGATCTGGTCGGTGAAGGGAAAAAAGAACACGAATAGCTTCAGCCAGTAGTGTTCGCCGCGGGCGGCAAGAAAGATCGTCTTGTCACGCAGCCCCAAGACGCCCAGGGCGACGATCGTCGGCACTACCAGCACCGGGTTGATCAGGCCGACGTCGCCGGCGGCGGTGACCGGCGTTCCCCCCGGACCTGGCGAGCCGGGTGACAACAGCGCCCACACCCCGCCGATCAACACGATGGCATACAAGGCGACGTCGACGACGGTGCGGGTGTCGCCTTGGGTGAACGGGACCTTATCCGGCCAAGCAGGCAGCCGAATTGTGTTGGGCCGCAACCAATAAAGGAAGCCCCCGATGGGTGGCCAAAACCGCCCGGTCAGCGGGCCGGATCCGCAGCCAAAACCCAAAACCTCGAACAGCAACGTGAAGACGATGACCTTCTGGTACACGATCGGCTGTGTCCACCAGTCGCCTATGCGGCTCAGCCCGCCCAGTCCGGGGTTCAGCGAGATGATCGCGGCGCCGGCGGCGACGTACACCGCAATCTTGGTCAGATAGAGCAGGTACACCGCATACGGCGTTCCGAAACCGTGTTCTACCCAGTCCCGTGTCACGACCTGCAATCGTGTCCGGCGTGGCTGGGTCAACCAGGTGTCGTGATCGACGTCGGGAAGATCGGGCTTCAGAAATCCCATGGCGGCCTCGCTTCCTGTCCTGCGCCGGCTGACGAATACAATCTATTCGGACTGGCAACGCCTGGGGTTGTTCTTCACTGGCCGAGCTCGGTACAGCGGGGGCCGGGGGCCTATACCGGAAAATCCTGACCGGTAAGGATGGCGACGGCCGCCACAGCGGGAATTCCGGCCGCGAAGACCAGCAGGGCTATGTTGGTAGCCGGGATGAGTTGCAGGTTTTGGTTGAACCCGCTGAGGTCACCGGCGGCCAAATCCTGAATCGCATCGACCAGGTAATGGGTGTCGGCCGTCACCAAGGCACCGGGGCCTTCCACCAAAATCGGCAACACTTGCTGCCCAATAAAAATGGCATTGGTGACGCCTGCGGGAGCACCGTAGCCGGCCGCGGCCACCGACAGCTCAGCACCGGCCTGATAGATGCCCGACGTTACGACGGGATTGAGTTGATCGTTGATCACGGTGTCGAGCAAGCCATCCAGGGCGGTGAGCGGACCACCGATCGCAGCGCCTATCTGGGGCGGGACTGCGATCGGGTCGATGTGCACCGGGAACAGTGCGGCCGGGGTCGGAACATCGGCGTATCCGGTTCGGTCATAACCCAATTCGATGATCGCGCGCAGGTCTGGCTCGATGAGATCCAGCAGCGGCTCGGGCACAATACCGCGCAGCGGCTGCAGCAGCGGCAGATCCTCGTTGGGAAGCAGAATATAGGTGGTGTTGGTGTCCGGCGAAGACACCGGCAGGACGATACCCGAAGCGACCTGCTCGGGCGTGAGCCCGTAATACAAGCTGTGCGAATAGTAAATACCCAGCAGCGCGTTGACGTCCGCCAGGATGTTGAGCGGGTACTTCGGGAAGTCGGCAAAGCCGTCGTATTGGGTCGTGTAAATGGTGGTCGCGTAGTCGGTGTCCGGGGTCGCACCGTTGAACGTCAGGCCGAGCGACTGCAGGTACAGACCCGGAAACCGGGCGAGGATGCCCCCGTTTGGGTTGTTGGGGTTGCCCAGCAATACGAACGAGAGCTGATCCGGACTCGGCGCGACGCCGGCCGGCAGGCTTGCCAGATGGCGCATTTCCAGGGTGGCGACCGACGCGCCCTGCGAGAAACCCAACACCACAACGTCATTGCCGGCCGCGACTTGCTGCATGATCGCGGTGTGAAGATAGCCGGCGCCTTCGGCGACCGATTGGTCGTAGGTCAGGCTGGGGATGCCGGTCCACGGCTGAAACTGCGCGGGCGTGTACAGGCCGGAAAACGCATAGCCCAAGTAGTGGGGTGCGATGTAGCGGTCGTAGACCTGCTGCATGTAGTCGAAGGGCGGTCGCGGGGTTCCGGTGGAGCCCAGAATCAGCGCCGTGCGCCCACCTGACCCCAACTCCGACGCGCCGGTGGCCGCGGTGTCCACCAGCGCGGCGTTGGCGGCCTCGGCGTCGACATACCAGCCCGCTGCGGCGCTTAGGGCCCGCACGAACCGGTCATGAAACGCCGATGCCTGGGCGCTGAGCGCTTGAAATTCTTGGCCGTGCGCACCGAACAACTCCGCGATGGCCGCCGACACCTCATCGGCGGCCGCGGCCAGTACTTGTGTGGTGGGGATAGCCGCCGCCGCGGTGGCCTCGCTCAGCGCCGCTCCGAGGCTGGCCAAATCGGAAGCGGTTGCCGCCACCATCTCTGGCACCGCGAAAACGAACGACATACCGACCTTCCGACCAACCCCGTGGCAACGGATGATAGCGCCCAACTAGAACCGAGCGACGCGAATTGGGTATACGCCGGGTCCGCCCCCCTCTGGCGGACCCGGCTGGCTTTCTGGTCGGGTTGTTTGACGTGGGCAAACGTTAGGCGCCGAATCCGTCGGAGACCATATGCGCCGACACCGAAGCTCACGACCACGATTGTGCGCACGGCATGAACGGACCGGCGGTTACCGAGACACTATTGTTTGGCGCGGAGCACCGCCGGTGCCATCCAGCGGCAGACCTCCAGCGCCATCTGCACCCGAAACGCGGCATCGGGATCGTCGAGATTCTGTCCGCATAGTTCCATCGCCTGGATCACCCGGTATTGAATGGTGTTGCGGTGCAGGATCATCGCGTCGGCCGTGGCGACGTAGCTGCGGTTACGCAGCAAGAACTCCCGTAACGTCTCGCGTAGCCAGCTATTGCGCTCGTCGTCAACACTCAGGTCACCCAGCACATCGGTGACGAACCGCCGCAGTTCCTCTAGATCGTCGGCCAGCAACGCGACTGGCGCGACATCGTCATAAAACATGACCCGGCCGCCGGGCCGGGCGCCACCGGCCAGGGCCAACGCCTTCACTCGTTCGGCCTGTTTCAACGACGCCCGGAACCCACGCAGCCCGTCCCCTACCCGACCGCACGCCAAACGCGCCCGGATTCCCGCCGACTCGAACGCCGCGCGAATCCGCGACGGGGCGAAGGCCCGCGTGGGCGCGGGCGAAAACCACAGCCGTGCCTCGCGCTCATCGGTCGGCACCATCAGCGAGTTCGCCACGGGGCCCAGTTCGGGGCCCAGCTCCCCGGCCAGCAAGCAGCGCACCTGGTCGAATTGCGCCACCACATCACCGATGGGCACCGCCGAATCGACCCATACCACCGCGGCGATATGCACACCGTCCAACCGATAGCCCAACGCGCGCTCGGCCCGCGGAACGTCGACCGGGGTATCGGCGAGCAGCTCGCTGACCCATTGCTGTTGCAGACCGCTGCGGCGACTCAGCCAGCGATCGTGTTCGTGCTCATAGGCGACAATCAACTGGTCGGCCACCAGGTCAACGAGGCGAGCGGAGCGATTCACCAGCTCGATGATCGTCGACACCCGGTCAGCGGGCTCCAGCAGCGACACGTACTGCATCGCCACCTCCAAGAAACGCGCATGCCCGAGCCGGTGCGCCCGAACCAACCCGGACAACGGAATATCACGCTGCGCCGCGGCGCGGGCGTATGCCAGCGCGGCCGCTGGAGCCTCCACCAAGGACTGCGGCGTATCGCGATCCAAATAGTGAACGGCCGTCACGAAATTCTCGGTGATGCTCGCCCGCCACAGGTCCGCCATCCGCGCGTCGTAATCCAGCCCCCGAATCTCCGCCTTCATCTTGTCAAACAACTCGGAGATGAAGTCATCGCGAATCAACTGCATATGCCGGGCGATCACCGAAATGGGCCCGCCACCAGCTTCAGCCACTCTGGACCACCTCTCGTCCTTGCTAGCAGACCTGCCGCGTGTGCCTATCCACCGTGCATCGCTACCATCTAAAGACCCGACGCGGCAATGAGGCCTCGGAGGCCTCGAGGGAGAACAGTTGAGCGAAACCGATAGCCCTGGTAACGGGGACGATGCAGGTATCGGCGACATCGGCAAATTCGACCCTGGCCTAACCCAGCGCCTGATAAGTGTGCTGCGTCCAGTCTTGAAGACCTACCACCGGTCGCAGGTGCATGGCCTGGACTCCTTCCCGCCGGGTGGCGCACTGGTCGTGGCCAACCACTCCGGTGGCATGTTCCCGATGGACGTGCCGGTCTTCAGCGTCGACTTCTACGACAAGTTCGGCTACGACCGACCGGTCTACACGCTCAGCCACGACATCTTGTTCATGGGCCTGACCGGGGACTTGTTCCGACGCACCGGCTACATTCGCGCCACCCGAGAAAACGCGGCTAAGGCGTTGCGGTCCGGGGGTGTGGTGGTCGTTTTTCCCGGCGGCGACTATGACGCGTACCGGCCGACTTTCGCGGAGAACGTGATCGACTTCAACGGCCGCAAGGGATACGTCAGCACTGCCGTCGAAGCTGGCGTGCCCATCGTGCCGGCGGTGTCCATCGGTGGCCAGGAAAGCCAGCTCTACCTGTCCCGCGGCACCTGGCTCGCCCGGCGGCTAGGGCTCAAGCGACTGCTCCGCAGCGACATCCTGCCGATCTCGTTCGGCTTTCCGTTCGGGTTCTCCGCCGCGATCCCGCCCAATCTGCCGCTGCCCGCCAAGATCGTCATGCAGGTGTTAGACCCGATCAACCTCACCAAGCAGTTCGGCGAGGACCCTGATGTCGACGCGGTCGACGAGCACGTACGGTCGGTGATGCAGCAAGCCCTCAACGACCTCGCCGCCAAGCGCCGCTTCCCGATTCTGGGCTAAGCCATGCGTATCAGACAAGCATTCGGCTTGATCGCCACCATGCGCCGGGCAGGGTTGATCGCTCCGCTGCGACCAGACCGCTACCTGCGGATCGTCGCCGCCATGCGCCGCGAAGGCATGGGGTTTACGGCGGGGTTCGCCGGTGCGGCCCGACGCTGCCCGGACCGCCCCGGCCTGATCGACGAACTGGGCACGCTGACCTGGCGCCAGCTCGACGAACGCGGCAACGCGCTGGCCGCGGCGCTTCAGGCCCTGCCAGCCGGACCCCCCAGGGTCGTCGGCATCATGTGCCGCAATCATCGCGGCTTCGTCGATGCGCTGTTGGCGGTCAACCGGATTGGCGCGCACATCCTGTTGCTCAACACCTCCTTCGCCGGTCCGGCACTGGCCGAGGTGGTTACCCGCGAAGGCGTCGACACTGTCGTCTATGACGAAGAGTTCAGCGCGACGGTGGATCGCGCGCTGGCGGAAAAACCGCAGGCCACCCGTATCGTGGCGTGGACCGACGAAGACCACGACCTGACCGTTGAGAAACTTGTAGCCGCGCACGCCGGACGGCGGCCCGAGCACACCGGCAGCCACGGAAAAGTGATCCTGCTGACCTCCGGAACCACCGGAACACCCAAGGGCGCCAGGCATTCTGGCGGTGGCATCGGGACACTGAAGGCGATCTTGGACCGCACGCCGTGGCGGGCCGAGGAGGTCACCGTGATCGTGGCGCCGATGTTTCATGCCTGGGGCTTCTCGCAGCTGGTGCTGGCCTCCTCGCTGGCCTGCACGATCGTCACGCGACGCAGGTTCGACCCGGAGGCGACGCTGGACCTGATCGACCGCCACCACGCGACGGGTCTGGTGGTGGTGCCGGTGATGTTCGATCGCATCATGGACCTGCCGGCCGAGATTCGAAACCGCTACGACGGCCGGTCGTTGCGGTTCGCCGCCGCGTCGGGTTCTCGGATGCGGCCCGATGTCGTGATCGCATTCATGGACCAATTCGGCGACGTGATCTACAACAACTACAACGCGACCGAGGCCGGGATGATCGCCACCGCCACACCGGCGGACCTGCGGACCGCACCCGACACCGCGGGTCGGCCCGCCGAAGGAACCGAAATCCGGATCCTGGACCAGCAGTTCACCGAGGTGCCCACCGGCGAGGTCGGCACCATCTACGTCCGCAACGACAGCCAATTCGATGGCTATACATCTGGCGCCGCAAAGGATTTCCATGCCGGGTTCATGTCATCGGGCGACGTCGGCTACCTCGACGAGAACGGCCGGCTGTTCGTCGTCGGGCGCGACGACGAGATGATCGTCTCCGGCGGTGAGAACATCTACCCGATCGAGGTGGAGAAGACGCTGGCCACCCACCCCGACGTGGCCGAGGCCGCGGTGATCGGCGTGGACGACCAGCAGTACGGCCAGCGGCTGGCGGCCTTCGTGGTGCTCAAGCCCGGTGTTTCGGCCACCCCGGAAACCCTCAAGCAGCATGTCCGAGACAACCTGGCCAACTACAAGGTACCGCGCGACATCGCCGTCCTCGACGAGCTGCCACGCGGCATTACCGGCAAGATCCTGCGCACCGAGCTGCAATCACGGGTCGGCAGCTAATGCGATTTCGGCGGATGGCACGCCCGAGACCGTTAACACGTGCAGCGGTGGAATTGCTCAATGCCGCCAACGGATTACGCCCACTGTCCGGTAGCGGCTACAGCACGGTTCTGGCGTTTTGGTTGGGCTGGCCGACGTCGGAAGTGCCAGGAGTGTACCTAGGCGCCTCCGTGCTGGACGCACTGCGCCGCGGCCGCCGAGGCGACTTCGGTGGGCTGAAAGGAAAGGCGGCACTGGCCTTAACGGCAGCGGCCTGGGTGATCCTTGCGGTGATCCGCTACCGCGGCGCCACCACCCCTGGACCGGTGCTCGAAGCGGGCCTGACCGAACAGCTCGGGCCCGACTACGCTAAGGAACTCGCTACCCTGCCCACGGAACCGATGCGTAGCAGAGGTCGCAATCTCCCGCTGCGTACCGCCATGGCACGCCGGCGCTACGTCGAGACGACGAACGTCGTGTGCTACGGCCCATACGGGCGGGCCAACCTGGCCGACATCTGGCGCCGCCGCGACCTGCCACGCGACGCCAAGGCACCGGTGCTGGTACAGGTGCCCGGCGGCGCCTGGGTACTGGGGTGGCGCCGCCCGCAGGCGTATCCGTTGATGAGCCATCTGGCTGCGCGCGGCTGGGTATGCGTGTCGCTGAACTACCGGGTGTCGCCGCGCCACACCTGGCCCGACCACATTGTCGACGTGAAGCGCGCGCTGGCGTGGGTCAAGGAAAACATCGCCGCCTACGGCGGGGATCCGAATTTCGTTGCCATCAGCGGCGGTTCGGCCGGCGGCCATCTGTGCGCCCTGGCGGCGTTGACCCCCAACGATCCGCGATTTCAGCCCGGGTTCGAACAGGTCGACACCTCGGTGGCGGCAGCGGTTCCGGTATACGGGCGTTACGACTGGTTTACGACCGATGCGCCGGGGCGTCGGGAATTCGTCGGGTTGCTCGAAACGTTCGTGGTGAAACGGAAATTCAGCACGCACCGCGACATCTTCGTCGATGCCTCACCGATCCACCATGTGCGGGCCGACGCCCCACCGTTCTTCGTTCTGCACGGCCGCCACGACTCCCTGATCCCCGTGGCCGAAGCCCATGCGTTCGTCGAGGAACTGCGGGCGGTGTCGAAGTCGCCCGTCGCCTACGCGGACCTGCCCCACGCCCAACACGCCTTCGACGTCTTCGGCTCCCCGCGGGCGCATCACACCGCCGAGGCCGTGGCCCGCTTCCTGTCTTGGGTGTACGCGACCAACCCGCCGGCCACGTAGTCAGCTATAGGCCAGCTATTGCTATTCCGCGGCACGCTCCAGCTCGGCCAGTGCCGGTTCGATGGCATCGGCCATCTCGTCGATGTCGTTGGCCACCTCGGGTGTGGTCACCAGGCCGAAATCCAGATAATCCTGGTAGGAGAAGCAGGTGATGTTCAGCGCCACGTCCATCACCGGCGGCCCCAGGGGCACCAGCGAATCCAGCCGCGCGCCGGCCATATATAGCGGGAAGGGTGGACCGGGGACATTGGAGACGACGAGGTTGATTGGGGCCAGGTTGTGTGACAGCCCGCTGGCCGTATAGGCCCGGGCGGCCAGCTGCAGCAGACCCGGTGGCGTGGTCTCGGTCAGCCCCATGATCTGGTGCGCGGAGGGCGCCTTAGCCATTTCCTTGGCGCTGAGGGTGCTCTCGTGGATGGCCGCCAGGCGCTTGGCCGGATCCTCGATATGGGTTGCCAGCGACGCGGTCATCGAGCTGACCTGGTTCCCGACGTCGGCCTTCGTTTCCTCGCTGCGGGTGGAGACCGGAATCTGCGCGATCAACGGCTTGGCGGGCAGCTCGTCACGCTTCTGTAGGTATTGCCGGGCCGCCCCGGCCACCAGCGCCAAGACGACGTCGTTGAGCTTGACGCCGAACGCGTCCTTGACCGCTTTGGCCCTAGCCAGCTCGACGCGTGTGCCGGTAACCCGCCGGTGCGGCGACACCGGCGCATTGAACCGCGTCTTGGGCGCTTCGAAGTATCGCGCCGGTTTGCCGGCCACACCCAATGCCGCGATCTGTTGACGCACGGTTTGCTCCAGCAGCCTGACGATGCGGAAGGGCGTCATGATGCCCACGTTGATCAGCGCACCTATCGCCCGGCGTTCCAGGCCCGGAATCTGGAATCCCACGAAGCCGACCGTTTCCTGTTGCGGTGGTCGTGGTTCTGGTGTGATGTCCAACAGGATTTCGCCCAGCCCGGCACCGGAGACACCGTCGACGATGGCGTGATGCATCTTGGTCAGCGTGGCGATGCGGCCGCCCTCGACGCCCTCGATGACCCACAGTTCCCACAGCGGCCGGGAACGGTCCAGTTTGTAGGACATCAGCCGTCCGACGAGCTCCTCGAGTTCGCGCCGCCCACCGGGAGCCGGAACACCGATGCGGCGGATGTGAAAGTCGATGTCGAGTTCCTCGTCCTCGACGAACCACGGCCGGTCCAGTCCGAGCGGGGCGCCGGTGACCCGCCACCGCAACTGCGGGATCTCCGGCAGCCGTTCGATGATCAACTCGCGGAGCCGCTGAAAGCTGTATTCGGGCGCGTCGCTGGGATCGCAGATCGCCAGTGCGCCCACGTGCATATGCCAGCCTGCGGTTTCCGCGGACCAAAACGCAGCATCAACGCTCGAAAGCCGCTTCATGGTATGACCGTAGTCCCCGGCGCGCCGTCGAGGCCAGCTTCTGCGGTCTCGCGACCAAGTTATCGTCAATGTGTGCAAGCTTCGGCCCAAACATCGGCGAGGCGGTATAGCTTCCCGTCGTACCGGCGACCGCCAGCCGAGAAGCTCGTTTTCCCAGTGTTGCTGGGGATTCTCACGCTGCTGCTGAGTGCGTGCCAGACCGCTTCCGCTTCGGGTTACAACGAGCCGCGGGGCTACGATCGTGCGACGCTGAAGTTGGTGTTCTCCATGGACTTGGGGATGTGCCTGAACCGGTTCACCTACGACTCCAAGCTGGCGCCGTCTCGTCCGCAGGTCGTTGCTTGCGATAGCCGGGAGGCCCGGATCCGCAATGACGGATTCCATGCCAACGCTCCGAGTTGCATGCGGATCGACTACGAATTGATCACCCAGAACCATCGGGCGTATTACTGCCTGAAGTACCTGGTGCGGGTCGGATACTGCTATCCGGCGGTGACGACCCCCGGCAAGCCGCCATCCGTGCTGCTGTACGCGCCGTCGGCGTGCGACGAATCGCTGCCTTCACCGCGGGTAGCCACCGCGCTTGTGCCTGGAACACGTTCTGCAAACCGGGAGTTCAGCCGATTCGTCGTCACCGAGATCAAGAGCCTCGGTGCCGGAGGGCGCTGCGATTCCGCGTCAGTCTCTCTGCAGCCGCCCGAGGAAATCGAAGGGCCAGCAATACCCCCGGCAAGCAGCCAATTGGTGTGCGTGGCACCGAAGTAAGTCAGCCCGCTAGGCGTCTTCCAGCAGATCGGGCGTCACTACGGACTCCGTATCGGGGATGCCGTCCACCTTCGCCTTACGATCCGCCATCGACAACAATCGCCGAATACGTCCGGCTACAGCGTCTTTCGTCATCGGAGGATCGGCAAGCCGGCCCAGCTCCTCCAGCGACGCCTGCCGGTGCTCGACACGCAATTTGCCGGCCGAGGCCAAGTGCTCGGGCACCGTATCGCCGAGGATCTCCAAGGCACGCTCCACCCGGGCGGCCGCGGCAACCGCGGCCCGCGCCGAGCGGCGCAGATTGGCGTCGTCGAAATTGGCGAGCCGGTTGGCCGTCGCACGCACCTCACGACGCAGCCGCCGCTCCTCCCAGACCAGCCGGGTGTCTTGGGCCCCCATCCGGGTCAGCAGTGCGCCGATCGCCTCACCGTCGCGCACCACCACGCGATCGGCACCGCGCACCTCACGAGCCTTGGCGCCGACCCCAAGCCGGCGTGCCGCACCCACCAGCGCCAGCGCGGCCTCCGGGCCCGGGCAACTGACCTCCAACGCCGAGGAGCGTCCCGGCTCAGTCAGCGACCCGTGCGCCAAAAATGCTCCTCGCCACGCAGCTTCAGCGTCATCGATGCTGCCGCCGACGACCTGGGCCGGCAGACCCCGCACGGGACGACCGCGCATGTCAAGCAGTCCGGTTTGGCGTGCCAACGCCTCGCCGTCGTTGGCGACCCGCAGCACGTAGCGGGTGCTCTTGCGAATCCCGCTGGCCGACAACACATGCACCACCGCCGTGTAGCCGTAGAGCTCGAAGATCTCCTTACGCAGCCGCCGTGCGATACTGCCCAGGTCCAGCTCGGCTTCGACCACCACGCGGCCGCCCACGATGTGCAACCCGCCGGCGAATCGCAGCAGAGAGGTGACCTCCGCGCGCCGCGCGCTGACGGACTTCACCACCAGTCGGCTCAGCTCGTCTTTGACATCGGTCGTCATCGCCACGCGTCGTCACCCCTCGGTCGTCCACCGTCGATCGGTATCTCCTGTGTGGCCGCCACCGGAGGCTCCGACGCGCCGACGTCGCGCGCACACACCCCGTCGAGGACCGCCGCCAGCTTGCCCGGGTCATGTAAAGGTGTACCAGGTCTGGCGACATCGGCGAAGTGGACCTCGGCCTGCAGCATCGTCGCCGTGCGGCGCAGTTGCTCCCGCTCCCGTTCGCTCGGCACTCGTTCGGCGTCGATGATGATGTCGTGAACGGTGAACCCGGGCGCGTGTTGGGCTAGCACGTGCAGATGACGCTCCACCGAGAAACCGGCCGTCTCTCCCGGTTCAGCCACCAGGTTGAGCACCAGGGCACGGCGGGCCGACGTTGCTCGCAGCGCTGCGGCCAGACCCGGCACCAGCACATGGGGTATCACGCTGGTGAACCACGACCCGGGCCCCAGGACCACCAGATCGGCAGCCATGATGGCGTCGACAGCCTGCCGGGTCGCCGGCGGGTCAGTCGGCAGCAGCCGCACCCGGCGCACCTTTCCGGGCGTGGTCGCGATCGCCACCTGGCCACGGATCAGGCGGAACATGCGCGGGTCGGCCTCCAGACCGGAGACATCGGCCTCGATCTGAAGCGCGACCGGGCACATCGGCAGCACCCTGCCTTTCACCCCGAGGATGCGCCCGAGTTCGTCAAGAGCCGCGACCGGATCGGCCAGCACCTCGGACAGGCCCGCTAGCATCAGATTGCCGATCGGATGTCCGGCCAGCGCACCACTGCCGCCGAATCTGTGCTGCAGAATAGTTGCCCACAGGCGTCCGTGCGGGCTATCGGATGCCAACGCCGCCAAGGCCATTCGCAGATCGCCCGGCGGCACCACATCGAGCTCGCTGCGCAGCCGGCCCGACGAGCCACCGTCATCGGCGACGGTCACCACGGCGGTAACGTAGGGTGTCAACCGGCGGGCCGCAGACAGCGTCGCATACAAGCCGTGTCCGCCGCCCAGCGCGACGATGCCATCGGTCATTCGCGACCCAGATCCCGGTGCAGCGCCCGCACCGACAGTTGCTGATCGGAGCGCAGAAGTCCCATCAGTGCTTCAGCGATCGCGACGCTGCGATGCTTACCACCGGTACAGCCGATGGCGATTGTCATATAGCGCTTCCCCTCTCGGCGGTAGCCGTCGACAACCAGGGATAGCAACCGATGGTAGGACTCGAGGAACTCAGCCGCGCCCGGCCGGTGCAGCACATAGTCGCGCACGGCCGGATGTTGGCCGGTCAGTGGCCGCAACTCGTCCACCCAGTGCGGGTTCGGCAGGAACCGCACGTCCATGACCATGTCGGCGTCCATCGGCAGGCCGTACTTGAACCCGAAGGATTCAACGGTGACGCTGGTGGTCGCGCCGCCATCACCGCCGAAGGCACGCTCGATGCTATCCCTTAAGCCCCCCACCGACAGTGTCGACGTGTCGATGATCAGGTCGGCGGTGGCGCGAACCGGTGCTAGCATCCTGCGCTCTGCGGCAATGCCCTCGGCCAGAGTCTGCTCACCCTGCAGCGGATGACTGCGGCGATTCTGTTCGTAGCGGCGCACCAACGTGTCATCGGACGCCTCCATGAACACCACACGCGGGGTGATGGCACGCGTGGCCAGCTCGTTGCGGACCGAATCGAGGTCGCCGGTGAATCCGCGCGATCGCACATCCATTACCACCGCCAGCTGGGTGATCCGTGATCCGGCGGCCAGCCCGAAGTCCACCATGCGGGTAATCAGCTGGGGCGGCAGATTGTCGGCCACATACCAGCCCAGGTCTTCCAGCACTTTAGCCGCCGTGCCGCGCCCGGCCCCGGACAGCCCGGTTACCAAGACGACGTCGATACCGCCGCCTTCCGAACGATTCTCGACGCCCCTAGCATGGTTCATCATCGCGCGGCCCCCGATGAGTCAGGTCGCAGTGCGTCGTGGACGGCCGTGGCCGTGGCCACGCCGATACCGGGAACAGCGGTGATTTCGTCGACGGTGGCCTCCTTGAGGCGAGCGATCGATCCGAAATGGGTGACCAGCGCTTTGCGGCGATGCTCCCCCAATCCCGGCACCGAGTCCAGCGCTGAGGCAGTCATCCGCGTCGACCGCTTGCTGCGATGGTAGGTGATAGCGAACCGGTGTGCCTCGTCTCGCACTCGCTGCAGCAGATAGAGTCCCTCACTGTTGCGCGGCATGATAATCGGGTCCGGCTCCGACGGCACCCATACCTCTTCCAGCCGCTTGGCCAGGCCGATCACCGCGACGTCGGTAACACCGAGTTCGTCGATTACCGCACTGGCCGCGTTGACTTGCGGCGCGCCGCCGTCGACGACGTACAGATTGGGCGGATAGGCGAATCTACGCGACTTCCTTTCCGGAGAAAGAAGATCCGGATCGCTCTGATCGCGCAGGTGCCGCAGGAAGCGGCGCCGGGTCACCTCGGCAATACAGGCCACGTCGTCGGAGCGCCCCTGGCCTGCGGCTTCCCGGATCCCGAAGTGGCGGTAGTCCGACTTGCGCGGCAGGCCGTCTTCGAACACCACCAGTGACCCGACCACGTCGGTGCCCTGCACATGGCTGACGTCGACACACTCGATCCGCAAGGGTGCGTCTGCCAGGCCCAACGAGTCCTGAATGCTCTGCAGCGCAGCGGATCTGGCGTTGAAATCGCTGGCCCGCTTCAGCTTGTGTTGTTGCAGTGCATCTTCTGCGTTTCGGTGCACCGTTTCGGCCAGTGCCCGCTTGTCCCCGCGGCGCGGCACCCGCAGCACGACCCTTGAGCCGCGCAGGCCGGACAGCCAGCTGGCCAGCTCCTCGGCGTTGGACGGCAAACAGGGCACCAGCACCTCGCGGGGAACCGGGTTGGCGGATTCGTCGGCGGCGTCGTCCAACGCCGCCTGGTCGCCGTAGAACTGTGTCAGGAATTGCTCGACCAACTGGATTCCGGAATCTCCTGGCTCTCCTGGCTTTTCGACAATCCAGCCACGCTGGCCGCGGACCCGTCCGCCGCGCACGTGGAACACTTGCACCGCCGCCTCGAGTTCGTCGTCGGCGAATGCCACCACGTCGGCGTCGGTGCCGTCCCCGAGCACCACGGCCTGCTTTTCCATGGCACGCTTCAGTGCGGACAGGTCGTCGCGAAGCCGCGCCGCTCGTTCGAAGTCCAGTTGCTCGGCCGCGGCGTTCATTTGCTGTTCCAAGGCGCGGGCGAACCGGTCGGTCTTGCCGGACAGAAAGTCGCAGAAGTCTGCCACGATCTGGCGGTGCTGGGCCGCATCGACCCTGCCAATACACGGCGCGGAACATTTGTCGATGTAGCCGAGCAGGCATGGACGATCGATCTGCCTGTGCCGCTTAAACACCCCCGCCGAGCAAGTTCGCGCCGGAAACACCCGGGTGAGCAGATCCAGCGTTTCCCGGATTGCCCACGCGTGCGAGTACGGCCCGAAATAGCGCACACCCTTGCGCCGCGGACCGCGATAGACCATCAACCGGGGAAATTCCTCGCCCAGGGTGACCGCCAGCACAGGGTAGGACTTGTCGTCGCGGTAGCGGACGTTGAATCGCGGATCGAACTCCTTGATCCAGGTGTATTCCAGCTGCAGTGCCTCAACCTCGGTCCCCACGACCGTCCATTCGACCTTGGCCGCGGTGGTCACCAGCTGCCGGGTCCGCGGCGCTAGGCTGGCCACGTCGGCAAAATAGGACGTCAGCCGGCTACGCAGGCTCTTGGCCTTGCCGACGTAGATGACTCGCCCATGCTGGTCCCGGAATCGGTACACGCCCGGCTCGACCGGGATGGACCCGGGCGCGGGGCGATACGTTGCGGGATCTGGCACGTATCTAGGCTAGTGGTCGCTTCGACGGCGCCCAGAAAGGCGGGGGTTCGCCGGGCAGGCCGGTTACGGCACGCTATCCCACTGTTGGTCGGGTGCATTGGGGTCGCACCAGCGGGTGGACACCCAGGTCCCAGGATCCGGACCGCCGAGAACCGTGAGGCAGGCATCAAGATCACTCTTGACCAGGCCGTCGGGCTGGACAGTCCAGTGCTGGCTGATCCAGTTCACACAGGGCTGCAGGCGCGCCCACAAAGCATTTCCGATATTCACGCATTCCCCGGGGAAGGCCACGCTCTCGACCTGCCGGTCATCGGTGAGATTCCAGCGCTGAAAGTCGGTCCCATTGCAGGGGTTGATCACCAGCGGGCTGAACCAGCTCCCACTCGGGGCGTCCAGGCAAACATCGCCCAATCGGCTCTTCAGCTGGACCGGGCCGTCGGCACTAGCCGCACCGGCGTTTAGCACCGCCACATCGAACACCGCACCGACCACGACAAGGACCCGGAGCACACCGCCCACCAACCGTAATTCACCCATTTCCCCGCCATTCTCTCATCGTGGTCTGGGTAATGCACCACGAGCGGCGCAGTTCACAGTGGGCCGTCGTCGGGATCCGATGGTGGGCCGTGGGACACATTTGAGTATGCCCAGGCCGCCGTGACTTTGACCCCGTTTGGCCGGTTCAAACCCGCCCGCGAAGAGCATGGGGGCTGGCGTTAAACCTGGCTGTCCAGTTGGGCCCGCCGTTTCGACGCCCATTCCGCCATGGGGAATCCGGGCTTGAAGCCACACGCCGATAACACCAGCACCGCGTGCGGGACCACAGCCAATCCGTAATCACACGTCCAGCGCGGATTGCTCATGGTCCATACCAGGACACCGTCTGACAGCGTAGCGAAGTACCTGAGTCGCATGGGCGTCGATCTGCCGGCCCGGCTCACTCCGACGGCATCGCCACGGCAGTGGGACACGTCGCGGAACCCGTTCCAGACCACATCGTGGACGTTCAGGACATTCGTGTAGACATCGACCGACTCTGCGTACGGCAGCGGACCGGTGACGTTATAAGCCGCCTCGGCGTGGTCCGACGAGCCGTCAGGCCGCAGCGGGGAACCTTTGAACAGCAGCGCCGCCGAGCACTCGGGTGGAACGGCGCTGGTGAAGTAGCTGTCGCCGACGCGAGACTGGGTTACCTGGCCGAACGGAGCGCGATCCCCGTCCTGCAGCAGCAGGTCGCGCGCCCTCGCCGGCTTGGCGGATGTGGGCAGCCCGGACGACCGGTCGGTAGCACGCATCGCGCGGCCCGCTACCGACTCGGTGCAAGCAGCCAGGGCCAACACCACCACAAGGACCAAGCTCGCCCCCGCCCAACCCCTACAGCCAGGGCGCCCAAGACATGCCATTTCGCGATCGTACGGGAAGTCGCTTCAGCGGGCGCACAGGTCAGGCCGGTATCGAGCCAGCAACGAGCGCACCGTGTCCATGGCGGCCACGGCGCGGTCCTTATCCACTGCTTGGATCGCCATCACCGGGATGTACTCGTCGTCGGCCAGGTCGATCCGCGCCCACCGGCTACCGCCGGGAAACGACACACCGATCACTTCAGACCACCCAACGATCCTGTCACCCAACAGATTCCGCACCGAAAGCCCGGCAGAACCCACCCGCAGCCGCGGCCGCGCGAACAGTAGCACCGCCCCGGCGAGGACCAGCCCCAGGGCACCCATTGCCACCTGATCAGCGGTCTGGAAGACCACGCCACTGGACCCGACCTTGAGCAGCAGGCCCCCCGCGACGTGCGCTACCGCGATCAGAAACGCTGCAGCGTAGGCAAATAACGGCGTCCAGTGAGGACGCAACACGACGTCCCAGTCGTTCGGTGCGGCGGTCACGAGTGAGCGCGCAGCTCGCGCAGGGTCAACGCGGTGGCCAGGGCTGCCACAGTCGCCTGGGCGCCCTTGTCCTCGGCCGACGTCGGTAGCCCCGCCCGATCCAGCGCCTGCTCCTCGGTGTTGGTGGTCAGCACGCCGTTGGCGATCGGCGTCGAGGAATCCAGCGATACCCGGGTCAGTCCCTGGGTTACCGCATCGCACACGTAGTCGAAATGTGGTGTCTGACCGCGGATCACGACGCCAAGTGCGACGACGGCATCATGATTGCGGGCCAATTCCTGCGCCACCACCGGAATCTCGATCGCGCCGAGCACCCGAACCACAGTCGGGTCATCGAGGCCACACCCGGCGGCCACCTTGCGGGCGCCGTCCAACAGCGCGTCGCAGATCTTTCCGTGCCAGCTGCTGGCGACAATCGCCAGCCGCACACCAGACGCATCCAGCGACGGCAGATCCGGCACCCCGGCGCCACCCTTCACAAGGCACCGCCGAATTCTCCGGGCAGATGCACGGATTCGTGAAAATCGTCCAACCCAGCCAAGTCGTGCCCCAATTTGTCACGCTTGGTCATCAGGTAACGGATGTTCTCCGCGTTGGCCCGCACCGGCAGCGGCACGCGCTCGATGATGTGCAATCCGTATCCATCCAGTCCCACCCGCTTGGCCGGGTTGTTGGTCAGCAGCCTCATCGAACGTACCCCAAGATCGACCAGGATCTGTGCGCCGATCCCGTAATCCCTTGCGTCGGCAGGTAGTCCAAGCTTGAGATTGGCGTCAACGGTGTCGGCACCGGCGTCCTGCAGTTGGTAGGCCTGCAGTTTGTGCATCAGGCCGATGCCGCGGCCCTCGTGGCCACGCATGTACAGCACCACGCCGCGCCCCTCACGGGCGACCATCGCCAGCGCGGCGTCCAGCTGAGGCCCGCAATCGCAGCGGCGTGACCCAAACACATCGCCGGTCAAGCACTCCGAATGCACCCGGACCAGCACGTCGTCACCGTCGGCGTTGGGCCCGGCGATCTCGCCGCGGACCAGCGCGACATGTTCCACGTCCTCGTAGATGCTGGTGTAGCCGATGGCGCGAAACTCCCCATGACGAGTCGGAATCCGCGCCTCGGCGACCCGCTCAATGTGCTTCTCGTGCTTGCGCCGCCATTCGATCAAGTCAGCAATGGTGATCAGCGCCAGACCGTGCTCATCGGCGAACACCCGCAATTCATCGGTGTGCGCCATCGAGCCCTCATCTTTTTGGCTGACGATCTCGCAAATCGCCCCCGCGGGTTGCAGCCCGGCCATCCGGGCCAGGTCCACGGCGGCCTCGGTGTGGCCGGGCCGGCGCAGAACCCCACCATCCTTGGCCCGCAAGGGGACCACGTGACCGGGGCGGGTGAAATCGTCGGCCACACTGGTCGGATCGGCCAGCAACCGCATGGTGGTAGCCCGATCGGACGCCGAAATGCCAGTTCCAATGCCATTCCGTGCATCGACTGTGACGGTGTATGCCGTCCCGTGCTTGTCCTGGTTCACCGCGTACATGGGCAACAGGCCCAGCCGGTCGCAGATGGCACCGTCCAGCGGAACGCACAGGTATCCGGAGGTGTAGCGGACCATGAAGGCCACCATCTCCGGCGTTGCCTTCTCGGCGGCGAAGATCAGGTCACCCTCGTTCTCCCGGTCTTCGTCGTCGATGACGATGACGGCCTTACCCGCCGCAATGTCGGCAACCGCCCGCTCGACGGAGTCCAACCTCGTCATCTTTGCTACCTAGCTGTCAGGCCTGGCCGCACGCGAAGCCCACGTGTTCCATTCAGTATGAACCATTGAGCCAGGCGGTATTGCCGTGACCAAGTGCGACAGGATCAATGGTTCTTACCGCGGGCGGCGACTTTCCAGCGATCAATCAGGGTTGCGTCGCGCACCACGGCGACATCATCTACGAGGTTGGTGGTCAGGCACACGTGGTTGGGAATCACCCGCAGACGTGTTCCCACCGGCGGGAGCGGGGCGTCGTCGGGCCAGACAACGGTGGCGTGATGCTCCGACAGCGCCGCGATGCGCGCATCGGCGTGGTCGATCAGACGGCCGAACCCAGTCGCCCAGGCCGGACGATCGCTGCCGAGAATCTTGCTACCGCAGTCAAGGACAATTCGGCGCAAGCCGGACCTGCAGTCCTGGCGGCTCACTACGGTGGCGGCAACGGTCAGCGCGATGTCCGCCGGCGCGCAGCGCCCGAGTTCCAGTTGCTGGGCGTCACCGAGCACATAGACGCCGGGACGTCTCGGAGGCCCCGTCCGCGGCGGTGAGCAATGCGGTGGGAGTGGACCCACCGCTGCGGCAGCTGATCGGGAAGCCCACCGCGACCAGCGCGTTCGCCGCGTCGTTGAGAGCGCGCCGCTCTTGCTCGCCGGCTTCGCCGGGTTTACCTGGCGCATAACTGTGACCGGGGAAGGTGAACACCCCCACCAGGTGAAGCCCAGCCTCACCGACGGCGTGGGCGACCTCCAACACTTGTTCGGCACGGACGCCGCTGCGGTGATGGCCACTGTCGATTTCGATGAGAACATCGATCGCGCCAGCGGCGTCTGCGAGCCGTGCGCCGGTGTTCGAAGCGCCCTCGGCGGTGCCCGCACCGACAGCGATGCGAGCGCGGTCAGCCAGCTGACGGAGCCGGTCGGCTTGGCGTGTGCCGATCCACAATGGGTAGGTGATGAATACGTCGTCGGCGCCGTGGTCGACGAATACCTCGACTTCCCCGATGGTGGCCACCGTCAGGCCGCGCGCCCGCGCGGAGTTGCATATGGGCGATCTCAGGCAGCTTGTGCGTCTTCACGTGGGGACGCAGGGCGATCCCTTTCGCGGCGACGGCGGAACTCATTCGCCCGATGTTGCGGTCAAGGATGTCGCGGTCGATCAGCACGTCGGGCGTATCGATCTCGTCCGGAATGCAAGACATGGGGCTCCCTCCCTCGGCGAGCGATGTCAGCCGGCGCTCCGCATTAACCGCTCAACATACTTTGCGACTACGTCGACTTCGAGGTTCACCCGGGTTCCCACCGCAGCGGACCCCAGCGTGGTCAGCTCCCGGGTCGTCGGGATCAGCGAGACCTCAAACCAGTCCCGCTGTTCGGCGCCGAGCCCGGAGACCGTCAGAGAAATCCCGTCGACGGTGATCGAGCCCTTTTCGACGACATAGCGAGCCACCGAAGCCGGCATCTCGATGCGCACCACTTCCCAGTGCTCGGAGGGACAACGCGCCACGATTTCACCGGTGGCGTCCACATGTCCCTGCACGATGTGCCCGCCGAGCCGGCTGCCCAGCGCCGCGGCGCGTTCCAGGTTCACCCGGCTGCCGGGCCGTAGCTCACCCAGGTTGGACCGGTTCAGTGTCTCGGCCATCACGTCGGCGGTGAATTGGCCGTCGGGCAATACATCGACGACCGTCAGACACACGCCGTTGACAGCGATCGAGTCGCCGTGGCCGGCGTCGGCGGTAACCATCGGACCGCGGATGGTCAGCCGCGCCGCATCGACCAGGGCCTCACGCCCGGTCACTTCTCCGCGTTCCTCAACAATTCCGGTGAACATCGCACCAGGTTAGGCAGCAATCCCGCGGACCCGCACCCCACTCGCCGACCGGCCAACTCACAGACACCCTCTACGATGCAGGGTATGCGGACCCCCAGACGCCACTGCCGTCGCATCGCCGTCCTCGCCGCCGTTAGCATCGCCGCCACTGTCGTTGCCGGCTGCTCGTCGGGCTCGAAGCCAAGCGGCGGACCACTTCCGGACGCGAAGCCGCTGGTCGAGGAGGCCACCGCGCAGACCAAGGCTCTCAAGAGCGCGCACATGGTGCTGACGGTCAACGGCAAGATCCCGGGACTGTCTCTGAAGACGCTGAGCGGCGATCTCACCACCAACCCCACCGCCGCGACGGGAAACGTCAAGCTCACGCTGGGTGGGTCTGATATCGATGCCGACTTCGTGGTGTTCGACGGGATCCTGTACGCCACCCTGACGCCCAACCAGTGGAGCGATTTCGGTCCCGCCGCCGACATCTACGACCCCGCCCAGGTGCTGAATCCGGATACCGGCCTGGCCAACGTGCTGGCGAATTTCGCCGACGCAAAAGCCGAAGGGCGGGATACCATCAACGGCCAGAACACCATCCGCATCAGCGGGAAGGTATCGGCACAGGCGGTGAACCAGATAGCGCCGCCGTTCAACGCGACGCAGCCGGTGCCGGCGACCGTCTGGATTCAGGAGACCGGCGATCATCAACTGGCACAGGCCCAGTTGGACCGCGGCTCGGGCAATTCCGTCCAGATGACCTTGTCGAAATGGGGCGAGAAGGTCCAGGTCACGAAGCCCCCGGTGAGCTGATCAGCATGCGAGCAGGACGTCGAGTCGCGATTAGCGCGGGCAGCCTGGCAGTACTGCTGGGCGCCCTGGACACCTATGTCGTGGTCACCATCATGCGCGACATCATGAACAGCGTTGGTATACCGATCAACCAACTCCACCGGATCACCTGGATCGTCACGATGTACCTCCTGGGCTACATCGCCGCCATGCCGTTGCTGGGCCGGGCTTCCGACCGATTCGGGCGCAAGCTGATGCTGCAGGTCAGCCTGGCCGGGTTCATCATCGGCTCGGTAGTGACCGCGCTGGCCGGGCATTTTGGCGATTTCCACATGCTGATCGCGGGCCGCACGATCCAGGGTGTTGCCAGCGGCGCGCTATTGCCGATCACGCTGGCGCTGGGCGCCGATTTGTGGTCGCAGCGCAACCGCGCCGGCGTGCTCGGCGGTATCGGCGCCGCGCAGGAGCTCGGCAGCGTTCTGGGCCCGTTGTACGGAATCTTCATCGTTTGGCTATTGCACGACTGGCGTGACGTGTTCTGGATCAACGTCCCGTTGACCGCGATCGCCATGGTAATGATCCACTTCAGCCTGCCCTCACACGACCGCAGCACGGAGCCCGAGCGAGTCGACCTGGTCGGTGGTCTGCTGCTGGCACTCGCGTTGGGCCTCGCCGTCATCGGGCTGTACAACCCCAATCCCGACGGCAAACACGTACTGCCGGACTACGGGGCTCCGTTGCTGGTCGGCGCTCTCGTTGCCGCGGTGGCGTTCTTCGGTTGGGAACGTTTCGCTCGCACCCGGCTGATCGACCCGGCCGGTGTGCACTTCCGGCCGTTCCTGTCCGCGCTGGGTGCCTCCGTCGCCGCCGGCGCGGCGCTGATGGTGACGCTGGTTGATGTCGAGCTGTTCGGCCAGGGCGTGCTGCAGATGGACCAGGCTCAGGCGGCCGGAATGCTGCTGTGGTTCCTTATCGCCCTACCGATCGGGGCAGTGACGGGCGGGTGGATCGCCACCAGGGCCGGTGACCGTGCGGTGGCCTTTGCCGGACTGCTTATTGCGGCGTACGGTTACTGGCTTATTTCCCACTGGCCGGTGGACCTGTTGGCCGATCGGCACAACATCCTCGGATTGTTCACCGTGCCGGCGATGCACACCGACCTGGTGGTGGCTGGTTTAGGGTTGGGGCTGGTGATCGGGCCGCTATCGTCGGCCACCCTACGGGTTGTCCCGTCGGCCCAGCACGGCATCGCTTCGGCGGCGGTGGTGGTCGCCCGGATGACCGGCATGTTGATCGGCGTGGCCGCGCTGAGCGCCTGGGGGTTGTACCGGTTCAACCAGATCCTGGCGGGGTTGTCGGCGGCCATCCCGCCCAACGCCAGCCTGCTCGAGCGCGCGGCCGCAATTGGAGCCCGGTACCAGCAGGCGTTCGCGCTGATGTACGGCGAGATATTCACCATCACCGCGATCGTGTGCGTGTTCGGCGCGGTGCTAGGTCTGTTGATCAGCGGCCGCAAGGAACATGCCGATGAACCGGAAGTCCAGGAGCAACCGACCCTGGCGCCCCAAGTGGAGCCGCTCTAACGAGCCACCAAGCTCAGCAACAGATCCGGTCCGACCTTTTCGACGCTGTCGAACTGCCAACGCAACGCGTTGGTGATGTTGGACACCCCGACGTCATCGACCGCGGTAACCGGACCGCCCAACAGGATCGGTGCGACGTAGGCCAGGATCCGGTTGATCGCACCCGCTCGTAGGAAGGCGCCGGCGAGGGTGGGACCTCCTTCCAGCAGCACGTCGGTGCGATCCGACAACGCCCTGAGCACCTCCATAGGTTCGTGGGTGCGGATCATCATGGTGCGTGCCTCGTCGTTGAGGACCCGTGCTTCCGGCGGTATGTCGCGCTTGCCCACCACCACGCGCAGCGGCTGCTGCGGCGCCAGCGAGCCGTCGGCCAGCCGCGCGGTCAGGGCCGGGTCGTCGGCGAGGACGGTGCCGGTGCCGACCAAGATCGCGTCGGCGATGGCGCGGCGGCGATGCAGATCCAGGCGTGCGGCCTCGCTGGAGATCCACTGGCTGGAGCCGTCGGCGGCGGCGCTGCGGCCGTCGATGCTGGTGGCGTACTTCCAGGTGACATGCGGCAGACCGGTGCGTTGCTTGTGGAGCCACTCCCGCAGCGGTCCGGCCGCCACCTGTTCAGCCAACACCCCGGACCGCACCTGTAGGCCCGCTGCTGACAGCCGGCCCGCGCCACCCCCAGCGATCCCGTTCGGGTCGGCGACGGCGTAGACCACCGTCCCCACCCTGGCTTCGATCAGAGCGTTCACGCATGGCGGAGTCTTGCCGTAGTGGTTACAGGGTTCCATGGTGACCACCACGATGGCGCCGGCAGCCAATCCGCCGGCCCGGCGCAGCGCCACCACCTCGGCATGATCGCCACCGGCCGGCTCGGTGCCGCCGGCGCCGACGATCCGACCGTTGGGATCCACAATGACGGCCCCCACTGGGGGTTTTGGATAAGTCGTGCCTTTGACCTGGTAGGAGTGCTCGATGGCGAGACCCATAGCCTCGTCGATGCTCTTGACCTGCTCCACGTTCATAGGCTCAGGTGGAGTGAGGCGGCACCGGCCTGTCGCCGTAGTGCCGCAACCGCCGCGGCCGGGTCATCGGCGCCGTACACCGCCGATCCGGCGACAAAGCAGTCGACGCCGGCCTCGGCAGCCTGCTCAATCGTGTCGTCGTTGATGCCGCCGTCGATCTCGACCAGGATCGTCAGCTCGCCCGCGTCGACCATCTTGCGCACCGCACGCACCTTGCTCAGCACCTCGGGAATGAACCGCTGGCCACCGAAGCCAGGCTCTACCGACATGACGAGCAGGGTGTCGAAATGGGGCAGGATGTCCAGGTATGGCTCCAGCGGGGTCCCCGGCTTCACGCTGATCCCGGCTTTGGCCCCCGCGGCCCGGATATCGCGGGCCACGCCGACCGGGTTGTCGGTGGCCTCCGCGTGGAAGGTGACGTTGTAGGCGCCCGCCTCGGCATACGGCGGAGCCCACCGGTCCGGGTTGTCGATCATTAGATGGCAATCCATCGGGATGTCGGTGACCGCCAGCAGGCTCTCCACCACCGGCAGGCCGATGGTCAGGTTTGGCACGAAGTGACCGTCCATCACGTCTACATGCAACCAGTCGGCGCCGTTGACCGCGGCCGCTTCGTCCGCGAGTCTGGCGAAATCAGCGGCTAGGATCGACGGCGCTATCAGCGGTCCCCCCGTGCTACCGGCCATGAGCGACACATTACTGAGCCGCTGCGGCGAACCTCACGTCAGGCGGCGCAACGCCGCGGCGAACATGGCGTCGGTACCGTGCCGGTGCGGCCACAGCTGAACGTGGGGCCCCTCCCCCAGCCCCGCGATCACCGGCTCGAACAGTGGGCGGGTATCGAGCGCGTGAACCGGATGTCGGCGTAGCGCGTCGGCGACAGCACCCACAGTCTCGGCCAGGTGCGGCGAGCATGTGGCATAGAGCACGACACCGCCGGGCCGAGTCAGCGCGATGGCGGCGCTCAACAACTCGCGTTGTAGCTTGGCCAGTGCCGCTACGTCCGCCGGCTGACGACGCCAACGGGCCTCCGGCCGACGGCGTAACGCGCCCAGCCCGGTGCAGGGCGCATCCACCAGCACCCGGTCGAAACCCGGGTCGAGGTCGGTGTGCCGCCCGTCGACACGCAAGAGCTCAACCGGCAGCCCGCGGGTGTTCTGTGCTACCAGGTCCGCGCGGTGTGGCGAGGGTTCCACCGCGGTCACCCGGGCTGCGCACTGCAAACCCAGCCCGGCCAACAGCGCGGTCTTGCCGCCCGGTCCGGCACACAGGTCCAGCCACCGTCCGGTATCGCCGTCGACTGGCGCCAGGGTCAATGCTCGGGCGACTAACTGGCTGCCCTCGTCCTGGACCAGCGCTTGGCCGTCGCGCACCGGCGCCAGTCGCCCCGGGTCACCGCGCGGCAGATACACCGCAAACGGCGAATACCGACCGACGGTTCCGCGCACCGCGCGGGCCAGTTCGCCGGCGGTCAGCACCCCGGGGCGTGCCGCCAGGTGCACCGCTGGCCGTTCGTCGTCGCTGGCCAAAACTGCCTCGAGCTCCCCGACCGCCGCGCCCAACGCGTCAGCAAAGGCCTGGGCGATCCATCGGGGATGCGCATGCACGAACGCGGCATGCCCGATCGGATCGTTCTGCGCATCAGGAGCGAGTTCGCCAACCCAGGACCGCTCGTCTCGGCCGGCGATCGTTCGTAGTACACCGTTGACGAAACCTGCTCGCGCCGAATCGAATTCGATTCCGGCCTGCTCGACGGTGGTCGACACTGCGGCGTGTGCGTCGACCCGCGTGCGCAGCAATTGGTAGGTGCCGAGCCGCAACAGGTCTAGCAGCACCGGATCGATCGCCTGCGGCGAACGCTCGGCGGCCGCACCGATGACCGCGTCGAGCAGGCCGCGGGCTCGGCAGGTGCCGTATGTCAGCTCGGTGGCGAACGCGGCGTCGCGACCGCCGATACCGCGTTGGGCCAGCAGCGCGGGCAACACCAGGTTCGCGTAGGCGTCGCGCGCACTAACCGCCCGCAGCGTCTCGAAGGCCGCACGACGCGCCGGGTCCAGCGGCCGGCGGCGCGGCCCACGCGATCTAGGGGTCATGTTGCCCGTGCGGCCAGGTCCAGCCGTGCGCCCCGCGCCCAGTCGGCCGCGTTCATGAGTTTCTTGCCGGGCGGCTGAATCTGGCCCAGCCGCACCGGTTCCGAGCCGGTGCCGATCCACACGCTCGTGCGTTCCACGTGGATTCCACCGGGCGGCAAGGGCTTCGATGGCCGGTGAGCGGCGTCGAGGTGCACCGGTCCAAGTTTGACCCGTAAGTCACCGATGAGCGTCCAGGCGCCGGGGTTGGGAGTGACGGCGCGGATCCGCCGCTCCACGACCGCCGCCGGCAAGTCCCATCGCACCCGGGCATTCGCTACGGTGATTTTCGGCGCCACGCTGACCCCGTCTGCCGGTTGCGGCCGCGGCGTCAGCCGCTGATCGGCGATGCCATCCAGCGTGGTCGATAGCAGCGCTGCCCCCGATACCGCCAGTCGCTTAAGTAGATCGCCCGCGGTGTCGGTCGGCTGGATCACCTCGGTGACGACACCGTATATCGGTCCCGAGTCCAGGCTTGGCTCAATCTGGAACGTCGTGGCTCCGGTGATCGTGTCTCCCGCGGCGATGGCGGCCTGCACCGGCGCCGCGCCACGCCAGGCCGGCAGCAGCGAGAAGTGCAGGTTGACCCAGCCATGCGGCGGCACGGCCAGCAAGGGACCGCCGAGCAGGGCTCCGTAGGCAACCACGGCGCAGCACTCTGGCGCCAGATCCGACAGTTCGGCGACGAACTCTGCCGAGTTCGGTCGCGATGGCCGCAGCACCGGAATGCCGCGCTCTGCCGCCTCACGGGCCACCGGTGACGGCTGCGGCTTGCCCCGCCGGCCGGAGGCGGCATCCGGACGGGTCAACACGGCGATCACGTCGTGACTGGGCGATTCGATGAGCCTGCGCAGCGAGGCCAGCGCGGGTTCGGGGGTGCCGGCAAAGACAAGGCGCACGCGCCCAGTCTAAGAAGCGCCGCCGACGTGGCGTGGGCCACAATTCCGACACGCGCGATAGTTAGAGGAATACACTATTTCTGATGCATACTGTATCCGGTGGGTACGCAAGGCACGCTACTGCCCAGGCTCCCGCCGTGCCCGCGACAACGATGTCGAAGTTCGCAGCCACATCACTTACTTCTCAGGAGACCTGATGACTATCGACACACCTGCTCGCGAGGACCAAACGCTTGCGGCCACACACCGGGCGATGTGGGCCCTGGGTGACTACGCCCTGATGGCAGAAGAGGTGATGGCGCCACTCGGCCCGATCCTGGTTGCCGCCGCGGGCATCGGGCCGGGTGTTCGGGTGCTCGACGTCGCCGCTGGCTCTGGCAATATTTCGCTGCCCGCAGCCAAGACGGGTGCCACGGTCATTTCCACCGACCTGACGCCCGAGCTGCTGCAGCGGTCCCAGGCCAGGGCCGCCCAACAGGGGCTGACCCTGCAATACCAGGAAGCCAACGCGCAAGCCCTGCCGTTTGCCGACGACGAGTTCGACACGGTGATCTCAGCGATCGGCGTGATGTTCGCACCGGATCATCAGGCCGCGGCCGACGAGCTGGTCCGCGTCTGCCGGCCTGGCGGGACGATCGGTGTGATCAGCTGGACGTGCGAGGGATTCTTCGGCCGGATGCTGGCAACCATTAGGCCATACCGGCCCAGCGTGTCGGCGGATCTGCCGCCGTCGGCGTTGTGGGGACGTGAGGCCTATGTCACTGGTCTGCTGGGCGATGGAGTCACTGGCCTCAAGACGGCCCGTGGCTTGTTGGAAGTGAAGCGGTTCGACACCGCCCAGGCCGTCCACGACTACTTCAAGAACAACTATGGCCCGACGATCGAGGCCTACGCGCACATCGGTGACAACGCGGTGCTGGCCGCCGAGCTCGACCGCCAGCTTGTCGAACTCGCAGCGCAATACCTGTCGGACGGTGTCATGGAATGGGAGTACCTGCTGCTCACCGCCGAAAAGCGCTGAGGCGGGCAATCCGGCCTGTGTCGGGTCGTCCCAGCACGTAACGGACGGCCCGACACGGGCTCGGCCGCTAGCTACTCGATTTCGTAGCGTGCGTCGGGCTCACCGCCCGCCTCGGTGAACGCCGTCAGGGCACGCACCAGCCCATGGCGTTCCGCCGGTGCCATCTGTTCCACGATGCGGGCGATCTCGGTGCGCCGGTGCTCGGTGACCTGACGGACGACATCTCGTCCACGCTTGGTCAGCGCCGCCAGCAGCTCCCGTCGAGAGGTGGGGTGCGGTAACCGGTCGATCAGTTCGGCGCCGACCAACCGGTCGACCATGCGGCCGGTGGCCGACGGTTGCACACCCAGCAACGTCGCCAGCGTAGCCAGGTTAATCGGACCGTGATTAGACAAAATCACCAGGGTCCGGAACTGCGGGATGGTGATGTTTTCATCGACCTGAGCGATTGAATGGGCCGAGATGGCTACCAGCAACCGGGACGCCGTCAGCAATGCATCGGTGATCACGTCCACGGATTCCTCGGCTGTCGCCGGATATTCCGTTGGCATCATTACCCCTTTCCCGGGGCCGTCCCCGGCGTCAACTTCGTCGTACACCGTGCGGGTAAGTCAGGAAAGTCTAGCATCTGACCATCGTCGACATTGATTATTTAGAACGTATACTGTTGTCTGCTGACACAATTCGGTACCAGCCTCACCCGACGTCTCGCAGGAGTTCCGATGACTGTCTACACACCCACCAGCGAGCGCCAGGCGCCGGCGACCACGCATCGGCAAATGTGGGCATTGGGCGACTACGCCGCCATCGCCGAGGAGCTGTTGGCCCCGCTTGGCCCAATCCTAGTCTCCACCAGCGGTATTCGCCGCGGCGATCGCGTGCTTGACGTGGCCGCGGGCTCGGGCAACGTATCGATCCCGGCAGCCATGGCAGGTGCCCACGTCACTGCCAGCGACCTGACGCCCGAGCTGCTGCGCCGCGCCCAGGCGCGTGCTGCGGCAGCCGGACTGGAGCTCGGCTGGCGGGAAGCCAACGCAGAAGCCCTCCCGTTTAGCGCCGGCGAATTCGATGCGGTGCTCTCGACCATCGGGGTGATGTTCGCCCCGCGTCATCAGCGCACCGCCGACGAACTGGCCCGGGTCTGCCGGCGCGGCGGCAAGATCAGCACCCTGAACTGGACCCCCGAGGGTTTCTACGGCAAATTGCTGTCCACCATCAGACCGTACCGGCCGACGCTGCCGGCGGGAGCGCCGCACGAGGTGTGGTGGGGAAGCGAGGATTACGTGAGTGGCCTGTTTCGCGACCATGTGTCCGACATCCGTACCCGGCGAGGATCGCTGACAGTGGACCGGTTCGGTTGCCCGGACGAATGTCGCGACTATTTCAAGAATTTCTACGGCCCGGCGATCAACGCCTACCGCTCCATCGCCGACAGCCCCGAGTGCGTCGCCACACTCGACGCCGAAATCACCGAACTTTGTCGCGAATACCTCTGCGACGGCGTGATGCAGTGGGAATACCTTATCTTCACCGCCCGGAAGTGTTGAGCTAGCGGTTACTCCGTTTACCCGATATGCAGCGGGTCAATCTGTACCCGAACCAGGCTACGGGTTTGCCGGGTTTGCCGCGCACTGAGCACACCGATGCCGCGCCGCAGACTCGCCGCCAACTCCAGGCCCTGCTCGCGGCACACCCGCAGCAACATCCTGATGACCGGCGCATCGGCGGGGATGCCCGCCGGGCGACGGACGCCGGGTGGCAGGTCCACCGGGCCCAGCAGATCGGCTTGGAGGCGATCCGGGTCGGGCAGCCGAGCCGCCTCCAGCAATGCCGTCACGGTGCCGGCAGGGCCGTCAAGAGCAGCGATGTGCACACTTGGCGGCAGGCCGACTTCGGTTCGGGCTGCCAGTTCGGCCTCCGCGTGACCGACCGGATCCCACCGGATCAGCGATTGCACTGTCGGAATGGACGATTCGGCGACCACGGTCACCACACCGCCCGCCCCGCGCGGCCGAACCAGGGCGGCCGCCGTCATCCAGCGCCACAGCGCGTCCTCGGCCGCGCGCAAGTCTTGACGGCCCAGCAGCGCCCAGCTATCCAGCAGCAGCGCCGCCCCATACCCGCCGGGCGCCCGGGGTTCGGCTCCTGGAGTGGCGACCACCAGGGCTGGGCCGGCGTCGAGCTGGGGCACCAGGGTGTCGCCGGCCGACGTAATCACCGCCGTACCCGGGAATGCCCGGCCGAGCTCTTCGGCAGTGCGCCGGGCCCCCACCACCACGGCACGCACCACGTCCGACCCACAGCGCACGCATCGCAGTGTCGGGTCCACCCGTCCACACCAGCGACATACCGCACCGGGCGAGCCGGCGCCTTGCAGCGATAGCGGACCCGTGCACGACCGGCAACGAGCGATCGCCCGGCAGCGCCCGCAGGCCAGCGAGGGGATGTACCCGCGCCGCGGCACCTGCACCAGCACCGGCGCCCCGGACTGCAGCGCTGAGCGCGCGGCGCGCAGCGCGATGGACGGTAGCCGTGCGGTGCGGGCGGCCGGGTCTCGCGCGTCGTCGTATCCGCTGTCGTCGAGGGCAACCACGCGAGGAGAGCGTGCACGCACCTCCGGCCGGGGTGCAACCACGTCGTGCGCCCAGCCGCTACGCACCAGCGCGTGGGCCTCGGCCGTGCGGGCGTAGCCGCCGATCAGCGCTGCGCACCGCGCCTGATGCGCCCGCAGCATCGCCACCTCACGGGCGTGCGGATAGGGTGCCCGCGGCTCAGCCAGGGAGTCGTCGGCGTCGGCCCAGACCATGACCAGGCCCAGCTCGCTCAACGGCGCGAACACCGCGCTGCGGGTGCCAATCACCAGCCGCGCGCTGCCCCGCAACGCGGCCAGCCAGCGCCGATAGCGTGCCTCCGGGCCCAGGCCGGCCGACAGTGCTACCACACTGTGCTCATCGACGAGGGCCGTCGCGGCCTGCCACAGGGTGTCCAGATCCCGCTGATCGGGCACGATCGCCAGTACCGTGCGCCCGGCACGTACGGTCTGCGCGGCAGCCTCGGCGAATCGGTCCGCCCACAGCTCGCCCGGTAGCGCCTGCCAAACGGCCCGCGCAGCGCGCGAGTCGGCCAGCGCGGCCAGGAATTGCCGACCGCGACCGTAGGCCGCCCAACCCGACGGGTCGACCGGCGCTACCACCGGCCGACCCGGGGCCGTGGTGATTTCCCGCTCCACCCGTGCGTGCCGGGCGGGCACTGCGAGCCGCAATACGTCCTGGCGGGTCCCGGCGTAGCGCGCCGCCACCGCATCGACCAACCGGCGGATCTCCGTGGTGAGCACCGGTTCGGGCGACACCACACGATCCAGCCAGCCCAGCTTGCCGTGGTGATCGCTGTCGCTGCGGCGCTCTAGGACAAACCCGTCGACCAGCCGACCGTGAAACCGCACCCGTACCCGCACCCCCGGCTGGGCATCGTCGGAGTGTTCGGCGGGCACCAAGTAGTCGAAGTCGCGGTCCAGGTGCGGCACCGACAACATCGGCAGCACCCGCGCGATCGGCTCTACTTCGACGGGCGTGCGGGCTTGACCGCGAGATCCGCTGCTAGACAACCGGTCCGCTAGCTATCCGTAGGTGCTGCGGCGTTATCAGGAACCTCGCGGCCGAAGAAGAACCCGGCCGTAATCAAGATCTCGGCTGCGGCGTAGGACCACCAGATCGGCACCGCCAACGCCTCGTTGCCGAGGATGAACCGGCCAATGCCGATCATCGAGTCCGACGCGGCGAAACACACCGCCCCGACCGCGGTCCAAATCGTCGGCAGCCGTGCCAGCAACGCGGTGCACACCATCGCCGACAGCGCGACGATGTATACCGTGACCGGGATGGTCAGGTTGTCCTTCCCCAGGTGCGGCCAGAACCACACCAGCAGCCCCGCGGACGCAACGCACATCGCCACCACGGCAGCGACCCGGCCACGCGATGGAGCCGCCTGCCGCGCCAGTGGCAGCAGGGCACCAATGAAGCACAAGTGCGCCAACAGGAATGCCCCCAAGCCGAACACGAACGCCCACGTCCACCAGGGGATCGCCAACAACCAGTCGCCGGTGGCCGACAACAGCAGCGCCGGTACCAACCACCGCCGCTCGCGGCCGATGGGATGGGCAACCGCGGCCGCGGCCAGCAGCACCGCCATCGATGCCTTGAACGCGGGCTGCAACATCGCGTGCCCGGTCAACTCGCTGCCCGGTGGCAAGCGCAATGCGATCACGGTCAAGTACACGCCGTAGGCGAGGCCCGCCCAGCCGGCGACCACCCAGCCGCCGGCCAGCAAGCGAGGTGCGTACGGTACCGGTATGCCCAGTTTGGACAACACCGCCGACGAGAAACCCGCGATCGACCCCATCCTGCTGAAGGTACTGGATGCGGTTCCGTTTCGGCTATCGATCGACGATGGGATCGAGGCCGTGCGCCAGCGGTTGCGCGATCTACCGCGCCAGCCGGTGCACCCCGAGCTGCGGGTCGTTGACCTTGCGATCGATGGACCGGCGGGGCCGATCGGGACCCGGATCTATTGGCCGCCAACGTGTCCCGATCAAGCCGAGGCGCCCGTTGTGCTGTATTTCCATGGCGGCGGATTCGTCATGGGCGACCTCGACACGCACGATGGCACCTGCCGCCAGCACGCCGTCGGCGCTGACGCGATTGTCGTGTCCGTCGACTACCGGCTGGCGCCTGAGCACCCCTACCCCGCTGCCATCGAAGATGCTTGGGCCGCAACGCGGTGGGTCGCCGAGCATGGCCGCCAGGTCGGTGCTGACCTCGGCCGCATCGCCGTCGCCGGAGATTCCGCCGGCGGCACCATCGCCGCGGTGATCGCGCAGCGAGCCCGCGATATGGGCGGCCCGCCCATTGTGTTTCAGCTGTTGTGGTATCCCTCCACTCTGTGGGACCAATCGCTGCCGTCGTTGGCCGAGAATGCCGACGCACCGATCCTCGACGTCAAGGCAATTGCCGCGTTCTCCCGTTGGTACGCAGGCGAAATCGACTTGCACAACCCGCCAGCGCCAATGGCGCCCGGCCGAGCGGAGAACCTGGCCGACCTGCCGCCGGCCTACATCGCTGTCGCCGGCTACGACCCTTTGCGCGACGACGGGATTCGGTACGGCGAGCTGCTGGCCGCCGCCGGTGTTCCCGTCGAGGTGCACAACGCCCAGACGCTGGTGCACGGCTACGTTGGCTATGCCGGTGTGGTGCCCGCCGCCACCGAGGCCACCAACCGTGGGCTGGTGGCGCTACGGGTTGTGCTACACGGATAGGCCTGGCGGTCGTACGGTAGGCCCATGACAGAGCCGACCGTCGCCCGGCCTGATATCGATCCCGTGCTGAAGATGCTGCTCGATACCTTTCCGGTGACCTTCACCGCGGCCGACGGTGTCGAAGTCGCCCGCGCGCGGCTCCGCCAGCTGAAGACACCCCCGGAGTTGCTGCCGGAGCTACGGATCGAGGAACGGACCGTTGGCTACGACGGGCTCACCGACATTCCGGTCCGCGTCTACTGGCCGCCGGTCGTTCGCGACAACCTGCCCGTGGTTGTCTACTACCACGGTGGCGGCTGGTCGCTCGGCGGTCTGGACACCCACGACCCCGTCGCCCGCGCCCACGCCGTCGGCGCGCAGGCCATCGTGGTGTCCGTCGACTACCGGCTTGCCCCGGAACATCCCTACCCGGCCGGGATCGACGACAGCTGGGCGGCATTGCGCTGGGTCGGCGAAAACGCCGCCGAACTGGGCGGTGACCCGAGCCGGATCGCCGTGGCCGGTGACTCTGCGGGCGGCAACATCTCGGCGGTCATGGCGCAGTTGGCCCGGGATGTCGGCGGACCGCCGCTGGTGTTCCAGCTGCTGTGGTACCCGACGACCATGGCCGACCTGTCGCTGCCGTCTTTCACCGAAAATGCCGATGCGCCAATCCTGGACCGTGACGTCATCGACGCGTTCCTGGCCTGGTATGTGCCGGGGCTGGACATCAGTGATCACACGATGCTGCCCACGACACTGGCCCCGGGAAACGCTGACCTGTCCGGCCTGCCTCCCGCCTTCATCGGCACCGCCGAGCATGATCCGCTGCGCGACGACGGTGCTTGCTACGCCGAATTGCTCACGGCCGCAGGGGTTTCCGTAGAGCTAAGCAACGAGCCCACCATGGTGCACGGCTACGTCAACTTCGCCCTGGTGGTGCCCGCCGCGGCCGAAGCCACCGGCCGCGGCTTGGCGGCGCTGAAGAGGGCGTTGCACGCATAACGTCGGCGGCATGCCCGGTCGGCTGAATCGCCGCCCGCCGCGGTGCCGCCCGGGCCGCACATTGTGATGTATGATATGGTGTATGAAGCGGACCAACATCTACCTCGACGAGGAGCAGACGGCAAGCCTCGACAAGTTGGCCGCGCAAGAAGGTGTTTCGCGCGCCGAGCTGATCCGCCTCCTGCTGAACCGAGCCCTCACCACCGCTGGGGACGACCTTGCATCGGACCTGCAGGCTATAAACGATTCGTTCGGCACGCTTCGCCACCTGGATCCGCCGGTGCGTCGCTCCGGTGGTCGTGAACAGCACCTTGCCCAGGTGTGGCGCGCCACCTCATGATCCTTGTCGACTCCGATGTGCTGATCGCGCATTTGCGGGGTGTCGTTGCTGCTCGCGATTGGCTTGTCAGCGCCCGCAAGGACGGACCGCTGGCGATCAGCGTGGTGTCCACCGCCGAACTCATCGGCGGAATGCGGACCGCCGAACGGCGCGAGGTGTGGCGCCTGCTTGCATCGTTTCGGGTACAGCCAGCAACCGAGGTAATCGCACGCCGCGCCGGCGACATGATGCGCCGATATCGTCGCAGCCACAACCGGATTGGACTTGGCGACTATCTGATAGCTGCTACCGCCGACGTCCAGGACCTGCAATTGGCAACCCTCAACGTGTGGCATTTCCCCATGTTCGAGCAGCTGAAACCACCATTTGCGGTGCCGGGGCACCGACCGCGGGCATGACACCGACGACACCTCGCTGCGGCCCCCATAGTTGCATCGTGTCGCCGCTGTCCGACGGAGGTCCCAGGCCGCGGGCCGCGCGACATTAATAAACAAAGTTGCAATAAGACCGCACTCCTTGTCGAACAATTTGACAAGGTCAAGATCACCTATAACGTTTCTATAACATTACCAATGATGGCCTATATCACCTGCGCTTATGCTGCACGATCACGACAAGTCTGCTCATACCCACAGGATTCAGGGGGACGGTCATGTCGTTTTTGTTTGCACAGCCGGAAATGCTGGGCGCGGCGGCGACGGATCTGGCAAGCATCGGCTCGGCGATCAGCACGGCCAATGCTGCGGCCGCGGCCGCCACGACGCGTGTGCTGGCCGCCGGTGCCGATGAGGTGTCCGCCGCCGTGGCGGCGCTGTTTAGCGGCCACGCGCAGACCTATCAGGCGCTGAGAACTCAGGCGGCGGCGTTTCACCAGCAGATCGTGCAGACCCTCACGAGCACGGCAGGCGCGTATGCCAGCGCCGAGGCCGCCAACGTCGAGCAGCAGCTGCTGGGTGCGATCAACGCGCCGACCATGGCGCTGCTGGGGCGCCCGCTGATCGGCCACGGCGCCGACGGGGCGCCGGGGACCGGGCAGGCCGGCGGGGCCGGCGGGATCCTGTACGGCAACGGCGGCAACGGCGGGGCCGGCGGCACCGGCGGCAACGCCGGCGCCGGTGGAAACGGGTGACCCGTGGGGCCGCCCTTCTCATTAAAAAACAAAAGCAGGAGGCCTCACACGGTCGATCACGCGCGCCCACACGTGCCTCACTCTCACACTCCG
>OBKH01000037.1_pt1 | contig 46799 bp, 45 predicted proteins | sample 1496241 | NCBI WGS metagenome assembly OBKH01 (sample SAMN03273953, study PRJEB22546) | soil metagenome | isolation source: rice field elevated CO2 plus elevated temperature | place: India: CRRI Experimental farm Cuttack,Odisha-753006 | collected 2013-12-17 | reverse complement strand
CATGACCCCATCCTTTCCAAGAACTGGAGTCTCCGGACATGCCGGGGCGGTTCACCTCCTTCACTTGAGGGGGTGTTGAGGTTGGGCCGGTCGGCGGACACATCTCAGTCGGGGCGAAAGCCACGCTCCTATCAAGTCACGCCGGCCGGTCCTTCTCACCTAGTGCCGGCAATACTGCTCAACGCCAACCCCAAGAGGACGGCAGACGCAAAGTGAGCCAGACACCAGGTGATCCGGAACAAACCACCGCGACACGGCGTCTGTCACACCGACACACCCACCTCGCGGCACACACAACACCGACACTGAGACATAAAGGTCCCTTTTCGCACGGCGTGTCGAGAGCTTTTGCGTCTGGTGGGCGATAGGCCGGCACGGCTCACCGGCGCTAGGCGCGCGTAGCGTCGCTGGCAGAGTCCGACGAAAGGATCTTTGATTATGACCGCGGCCCAACAGGACCAGGCGCCAATGGCAACACCCGGCTGCCGTGAGGGTGAAACGTATGACGTCGTCGTGCTCGGCGCGGGACCCGTTGGACAGAACGTCGCCGATCGTGCCCGCGCGGGGGGCCTGCGTGTCGCGGTGGTGGAGCGCGAACTCGTCGGGGGTGAATGCTCCTATTGGGCCTGTGTGCCCAGCAAAGCCTTGCTGCGTCCGGTCATCGCGATCTCTGACGCCCGACGGGTCGACGGCGCGCGCGAAGCAGTCGACGGCTCGATCAACACAGCCGGCGTCTTTGGCCGCCGCAACCGCTATGTGGCCCACTGGGACGACACCGGCCAGGCCGACTGGGTGAGTGGAATCGGCGCGACGCTGATACGCGGTGACGGGCGATTGGACGGTCCGCGCCGCGTCGTCGTCACCAAGTCGAGCGGCGAAAGCGTGGCGCTGACCGCCCGGCATGCCGTTGTCATCTGCACCGGAAGCCGGCCAGCACTCCCCGACCTTCCTGGCATCACCGAAGCCCGGCCATGGACCAATCGCCAAGCCACCGACAACAGTACGGTCCCCGACCGGCTTGCGATCGTCGGCGCCGGCGGCGTCGGTGTGGAGATGGCGACCGCCTGGCAGGGACTGGGCGCCTCGGTGACCCTGCTGGCTCGGGGATCTGGCCTGCTGCCCCGAATGGAACCGTTTGTGGGGGAACTCATCGGTCGCGGACTGGCCGACGCCGGCGTTGACGTGCGCGTGGGAGTATCGGTACGCGCGCTGGGCCGCCCCAACCCAACTGGCCCAGTGGTCCTCGAGCTGGACGACGGTACCGAGCTGCGGGTCGACGAGGTACTCTTCGCCACCGGCCGAGCACCGCGAACCGACGACATCGGCTTGGAGACAATAGGACTGACGCCGGGCAGCTGGCTGGACGTCGATGACACCTGCCGAGTGCGGGCTGTTGACGACGGCTGGCTCTATGCCGCCGGCGACGTCAACCATCGCGCGTTGCTGACCCACCAAGGCAAATACCAGGCGCGGATCGCCGGCACCGCGATCGGCGCCCGTGCCGCCGGACGACCGCTAGACACCACGTCGTGGGGCATGCACGCGACCACCGCCGACCATCACGCGGTGCCGCAGGCATTCTTTACCGACCCCGAAGCCGCAGCGGTCGGCCTGACAGCTGATCAGGCCGCACAGGCTGGTCACCGGATCAAAGCGATCGATGTCGAAATCGGCGATGTCGTTATGGGAGCCAAGCTCTTTGCCGACGGATACACCGGCAGGGCGCGCATGGTGGTCGACGTCGATCGGGGCCATCTGCTGGGCGTGACCATGGTTGGCCCGGGCGCCGCCGAGCTGTTGCATTCGGCCACCGTCGCCGTCGCCGGCCAGGTGCCAATCGATCGGTTGTGGCACGCCGTTCCGTGCTTCCCGACCATCAGCGAACTGTGGCTGAGACTTCTTGAATCCTACCGAGATTCGTTTTACCTGCTGGTATAGCCAACCCGCCGCCGCGCCGCTGAACCCACGGGGGGACTGCGGTGGTCTGCGGCGGTTCCCGAGCGCTCGGCCGGTGCCGGGCGTGGATCAAGCTGCCTGGGTGCTACCCGCTCTAAGCAGAAGCCTCGTCGAGCGGCGCGAGCACAGTCACCGCGACGGGCCGGGTCAGCAATTCACCGACCTGTGCCCGGTAGTTCAGATAGTGCGGCGAACCGCGGTGCTCGTCGAGCGCGATGCGGCTGCGGTACCGTTCGAAAAGCACCAGCTCGCCGCCGTCGGCGCTCTCGTAGAGGTCGTAGCTACGGCATCCGTCCTCGGCCCGTGTCGGGGTAATCATTGCGTCCAAGAGAGCGCGCAGGGCCGACCTAGCGTCAGGCCGTGGCATGAACCGGGCGATGACCGCGACGGGTGACGTCATGGCTGACCTTCTTCCGCTGCTACCGCGCACGCACGCTTGACGTGGTGAGTATAAGACGTTTTAATACGTCTTATGACATCTGTCAAGCTGGACCTGGACGCTGCCGATCTGCGGATATCGCGTGGCAGCGTGCCGGCGAGTACCCAGCTTGCCGAGGCGCTAAAGGCCCAGATCATCCAGCAGCGGCTGCCGCGCGGCGGGCGCTTGCCCAGCGAACGAGAATTGATCGACCGTTCCGGTTTGAGCCGCGTGACCGTGCGCGCGGCGGTCGGCATGCTGCAACGTCAGGGATGGCTAGTGCGCCGGCAAGGCTTGGGTACCTTCGTCGCCGATCCGGTGGAACAGGAGCTCAGTTGCGGCGTGCGCACCATCACAGAGGTGTTGTTGAGCTGTGGTGTTACCCCGCAGGTCGACGTGCTGTCACACCAGACCGGACCGGCGCCGCAACGGATTTCCGAGACGCTGGGTTTGGTTGAGGTCCTCTGTATTCGCCGGCGCATCCGCACTGGCGATCAACCCTTGGCCCTGGTCACGGCCTATCTTCCGCCCGGCGTGGGCCCAGCCGTCGAGCCGTTGCTATCGGGCAGCGCGGACACCGAAACCACATATGCGATGTGGGAGCGGCGACTGGGTGTACGCATTGCACAGGCTACCCACGAAATCCATGCCGCCGGGGCCTCCCCCGACGTAGCCGACGCGTTGGGTCTGGCGGTGGGTTCGCCGGTACTGGTCGTCGACCGCACCAGCTACACCAATGACGGCAAGCCCCTTGAAGTGGTCGTGTTCCACCATCGCCCCGAGCGGTACCAGTTCTCCGTCACGTTACCCCGAACGTTGCCCGGATCAGGTGCCGGAATTATCGAGAAACGAGATTTCGCATGAACGCCAAAGACGACCCGCACTTCGGACTCATGTTGGCTGCGACGGTTAATGGCCTGGCGGTCGGCAGTTACCGCGAAATGGTTGTCGTCTCGCAGACGGCGGAAGAATACGGATTCGATTCAGTGTGGTTATGCGACCACTTCCTGACGATAAGCCCCGGCGAGTATGCGAAGGTCGCCGGCATCGCCGCCGACACCGGCTCCGCGACCGGCACCGAAACCGGCGGGGCGGGCCAGTGCGCCCCTTCGAGGTCGCTGCCCCTGCTCGAGTGCTGGACCGCACTTGCGGCATTGTCCCGCGACACCACGAAGCTGCGGTTGGGCACCAGCGTGCTGTGCAATTCCTACCGTCATCCTTCCGTGCTGGCCAAGATGGCTGCGACGCTGGACGTCATTTCCCAGGGACGTCTCGATCTGGGATTGGGCGCCGGCTGGTTTCGGCGCGAGTCGCAAGCCTACGGCATCCCGTTCCCGCCGGTTGGCGACCGAGTCTCCGCGCTTGCCGAGTCGCTGCAGGTCATCAAGGCCGTGTGGACCGAGCCAAACCCCACCTACGCCGGCCGGTTTTACACCTTGGACGGCGCCACCTGCGATCCGCCGCCGGTGCAACGGCCACATCCTCCGTTGTGGATCGGCGGGGAAGGCGACCGGGTCCAGCGCATCGCCGCTAAGCATGCCCAGGGCCTGAACGTGCGCTGGTGGTCGCCGCAGCAAGTCACCCAACGCCGCGGATTTCTCACCCAGGCGTCGGAGGCGGCCGGGCGTGACCCCGACACGCTGCGACTGTCGGTCACGCTGCTGCTGGCACCCACCCAGTCCGGCGAGGAAGAAGTCCGGATCCGCGAAGAATTCGCGTCCATCCCCGAGCCGGGGCTCATCGTCGGGACACCCGACAGGTGTGTCGAGCGCATTCGTGAATACCAGGACCGCGGTGTCGGCCATTTTCTCTTCACGATTCCACACGTCGTGAAGTCCGATTATCTGCACATCATCGGCAGTGACATCATTCCGCGGGTCAAAACTGAGGTCACGATTCCATGACGCTAGCCAACAATGGAACCGGCATGGACCACTTTCTGACGCCCACGGAGTACCTCGACGCGGGCCATCCGCTCGTTCGTACGACGGCAGCAACCCTCATCCGGGACGCGGTGTCGGATACCGAGCGGGTCAGGCGGATCTACTACTACGTGCGCGACGTGCCATACGACGTCCTCGCGTCCTTTCGCTACCTCGCGCAGGGACATCACCGCGCCAGCGACGTGATCGGCCACGGGGTCGCCTTCTGCATGGGCAAGGCAAGTTCCTTCGTCGCCCTGTGCCGAGCCGCCGGTGTCCCGGCCCGTATCGCGTTCCAGACGATCGACGCCCCCGATAAGGAGTTTCTGTCCCCGCAGGTACGTGCCCTATGGGGAGGCCGAACTGGCCGGCCCTTCCCGTGGCACTCGCTGGGTGAGGCATATCTTGGTCGGCGATGGGTCAAGCTGGACGCCACCATCGACGCACCCACCGCCGCCCGCCTCGGCAAGCCCTACCGGCAAGAATTCGACGGAGCTACCCCGATCCCGACGGTGGAAGGAACCATCCTGCGGGAAAACGGCAGCTACGCCGACTATCCCAGCGCGGTCGCGCAATGGTACGAACGAATCGCTCAGTCGGTCCTGAAGGCGTTGCAGTCCACCGAAGTACACGCCTTGGTAGCCGCTGACGAGGAACTGTGGACCGGCCCCCCGGTTGAATTGGCCGACGCAACCCACCGACTGTGAATCTCACGACGCCTCCGCCGCGTGTCGCGTCGTGCCATTCACAGTGGCCGGGCTGCCCCGCGTCGCTCAGGGAATTCTCATCTTGTTCTTCGCAACCGGGTTCCCAGCTCAAAGGATTCACCAAGGCGCCGGCCGCATCATGAGTTCATGACTGAGTCGATAGGCGAGCCGCTGAGCACCAACCTGATCGAGCGCTACCTGCGCGCCCGCGGCCGGCGATACTTCCGTGGCCACCACGACGCCGAGTTCTTCTTCGTCGCCAACGCCCACCTGCGGCTGCACGTCCACCTAGAAATCTCTCCCGCCTACCGCGACGTGTTCACGATCAGGGTCAGTCCCGCATACTTCTTCCCCGCCACCGACCACACCCGGTTGGCGGAGATCGTCAACGCGTGGAACCTGCAGAACCACGAGGTCACCGCGATCGTGCACGGGTCCTCTGATCCGCACCGCATCGGCGTGGCCGCAGAGCGGTCCTTGATCAGGGACCGCATCCGGTTCGACGATTTCGCCACCTTCGTCGACAACGCCGTCTCGGCCGCGACGGAGCTCTTCGGTCAGCTGACGGCAGCCGGATTACCTCCAACCGCGACGCCGCCGTTGCTGCGAGACGCCGGGTGAGCGTGAGCGGGTGACCTCAGCCCGTCAGAACGGCATCCAGCGCTGAATAGAACAGACCCAGTCCGTCGTCGGACGGCCCGGTCAACGCTTCAATCGCATGTTCGGGGTGCGGCATCAGGCCGACGACACGGCCGTTGGCTGAGCAGATGCCGGCGATGTCGCGCAGCGAGCCGTTGACGTTGTCATGGTAGCGGAACACCACCCGGCCTTCGCCTTCTAGTTCGTCAAGCACCTTCTCCGGCGCCACGTAACGGCCCTCGCCGGACTTCAGCGGAACCAACAGGTCGGCGTCAGGCTCGAAACGCGATGTCCACGCCGTCGACGTCGACGCTACCCGCAGCCACACATCCCGGCAGATGAAGTGCAATCCCACGTTGCGGGTCAGGGCACCAGGTAGTAGCCCGGCCTCACACAGCACCTGAAAGCCGTTGCAAATCCCCAACACCGGCATGCCGCGGTCCGCGGCAGCTACCACTTCGTCCATCACCGGAGCGAATCTGGCGATCGCTCCGGCCCGGAGGTAGTCACCGTAGGAAAATCCGCCGGGCACCACTACGGCGTCGACACCCTTAAGGTCGGCGTCGGCATGCCACAGGCTGACCACCTCGGCGCCCACCTGCCGCGCCGCGCGCGCGGCGTCGACGTCGTCGAGCGTGCCGGGAAACGTGACGACACCGATGCGCGCCGTCACTGCGGGTCCCGGCTGATCGTCCAGTCCTCGATCACGGTGTTGGCCAACAGTGATTCTGCGATCTCGGCAAGCGTGGTGTCATCAACCGTATCGTCGACCTCCAGCTCAAACCTCTTGCCCTGACGCACATCTGATATTCCGAGATGCCCAAGCCGCCCCAGCGCACCGACAATCGCCTGGCCCTGCGGGTCAAGAATCTCCGCCTTGGGCATCACATGCACGACCACCCTGGCCACCGGCGCTCCTCCTCAGATCTGCCCGCCGCGCCCGGCGACAGCGGCCGCCAGGAGCCGGGCAATGATTCCCGCGCCAACTCTACCGGCGGCAGGTGCCCCGCCTGGTCACGGGCACGAGCCGATGTAGGCTTCGCATAACGGCGCGGTCAGGGCGTCCAGAACCGCGGAGTCCGCAACCGTAGGCCACGGAACTTGTGGCGGCCCGGACGACCACAAGGTGAGTTCGCTGATCGTGCTGCTTGATACGTGCGCGACCAGGTAGGTGTACATGATGACCGGCCCGCTGATCACCGCGGCCATCCGGGTCGGTTCGTCGTCGGTGACCGACGGCGACTGCAGCGGTGCGCCCAGCTGGCAGGCGCGTAACGCGGCGACGGCGGTGCCAAACACCGACGCCGCGATCTGGCCACCGCGGGCGGTGTCCCCGCGCCAGTGCAGCACCTGAGCCTGCAACTGCCACTGGCCGTCGGGGTGGACCACCGTGACCCGGCCCGCGACCGCCCAATCGCGGCTGTCGTGCGGGAACGCCGGCGTGGCGCACACCTGCTCGAACCCGAAACGTGGTGTCGCCCTGGTCACCGCCACTGCCGCGCCGGCCATTGCCGGCCAACGGTATTGCGAGTTCAACGGCACGGCGTGGGTGCTGATCCACGCGGTAGCAGGAATCTGGTCGCATATCGGCGGGCAGGTTTCCGGCTCAGCCTGGGCGCTAGGCGCGGCCATGAGCGTCGCCAACAAGCGACCGGCGACCAGCATCGTCGCCAGGATCAACCGCATCGGAAACGCCCCCATAAGGGCACAATCGTAAACATGCAACTCACGCATTTCGGCCATTCCTGCCTCCTCGCTGAGTTCGGTCAAACCCGCCTGCTCTTCGATCCCGGTACTTTCTCGCACGGCTTCGAGGGAATCACCGGTTTGTCCGCGATCTTGATCACCCACCAGCACCCCGATCACATAGACGTCACGCGGCTGCCGACCCTGCTCGAGGACAACCCGGCTGCCGAGCTGTACGCCGATCCGCAGACGGCGGCGCAGCTGGGCGAGCCATGGCGGGCGGTGCACGTTGGCGACGAGCTGCCGTTAGCGGAGCTGACCGTCCGTGCGGTCGGCGGTTGCCACGCGGTGATCCACCCGGAAATCCCTGTGATAGAGAACATTTCGTATCTGGTGGGCGACAGTAAACATCGGGCAAGACTGATGCATCCCGGTGACGCGTTGTTCGTTCCCGGCGAGCAGGTGGACGTACTGGCCACTCCCGCCGCGGCCCCATGGATGAAGATCTCCGAGGCGGTCGACTACCTGCGGGCCGTAGCTCCGGCACGAGCGGTACCCATCCACCAAGCCATCGTCGCTCCGGACGCCAGGGGTATCTACTACGGCCGGCTCACCGAGATGACCACCACCGACTTTCAGGTGTTGCCCGAGGAAAGCGCGGTCACCTTCTAGCGCGAGCAATAGCTCCTATGTCAAGCGGCCACAACTAGCGGATATCCTCGGCGGCCCCGCGGCCGGCAGCGCGGCCGGAAAATATGCATCCACCCAGGAAGGTGCCCTCCAAGGCCCGGTAGCCATGGACACCGCCCCCGCCGAACCCGGCGACCTCGCCGGCTGCATACAACCCGGCCAGTGGCGTACCGTCGGCCTTGAGCACCCGAGCATCTAAGTCAGTTTCGATGCCACCCAACGTCTTTCGAGTCAGGATGTGCAGCTTGACCGCGATCAGCGGCCCGGCCTTCGGATCGGTCAACCGATGTGGCGCCACCACCCGGCCAAATCGGTCGCCTCGGTAGCGGCGAGCGGCACGAATCGCGGTGATCTGTCCATCCTTGCTGTACTTATTGACCACCTCACGATCGCGCGCAGTGACCGCGGCTGCCACCGTCTCGTAGTCCAGCGGCACCACATCGGGCAACTCGTTCATCGCGGCCACCAACTCGCGCAACGAGTTCGCGTGGACGCAGTCCACACCACGATCGATGAATGCCTGCACCGGTCCGGGCGGGCCGGCGTGAGCCCGAGAGCGCAACAGCTGGCCCAGGCGCCGACCGGTCAAGTCAGGGTTCTGCTCCTGACCGGACAGCGCGAATTCCTTCTCGATTATCTTGGCATTCAACACGAACCAGGTGTAGTCATGTCCAGACTTGGTGATGTACTCCAATGTGCCGAGGGTGTCGAACCCGGGAAACAACGGTACCGGCAACCGCTTGCCCGCGGCATCCAGCCATAGCGACGACGGCCCCGGAATAATCCGGATACCGTGCCGCGGCCAGATCGGGTCGTAGTTGGTAATGCCTTCGGTGTAATGCCACATCCGGTCCGGATTGATCACCGCAGCCCCGGCCTTTTGAGCGATGCCGATCATCCTGCCATCAACGTGCGCGGGCACCCCGCTCAACAGTTGCTTGGGAATGCGGCCCATCCGTCTCGGCCAGTTTTTGCGCACCAGCTCATGATTGCCACCGATACCACCACTGGCGACGATCACCGCTGACGCGCGAAACTCGAATTTCCCCACAGACTTTCGCGACGAAGGCGCGCCGCGCGGCTCATCCGAGGGCTCCAGCACGGTACCCCGAACGCCTGTCACCGCGTTACCCTCGACGATCAGTTTGTCGACCTGGTGGCGGTGCGCAAAGCGCACCGTGGGGCGATCACGCAGCTGACGCACGAATATGTCGACCAGAGCCGGCCCAGTACCCCAGGTGATGTGGAAACGGGGCACCGAGTTGCCGTGCCCCTGCGCGTCGTAACCACCACGCTCGGCCCAGCCCACCAGCGGAAAGATCTTCAGCCCGCGGGCCCGCAGCCAGCTGCGCTTCTCCCCCGCCGCGAAATCGACGTAAGCATGCGCCCATTGTTCGGGCCAGTAGTCCTCGGGCCGGTCGAACGCCGCCGTCCCCAGCCAATCCTGCAGAGCAAGCTCATGGCTATCACGGATGCCCAAGCGGCGCTGCTCGGGACTGTTGACCAAGAACAAACCGCCGAACGACCAGAAGGCCTGCCCGCCCACGTTGGCCCGATTCTCCTGGTCGAGGATCAGCACCCGTAGGCCGCGGTCGGCCAACTCACAAGCGGCTACCAGGCCCGCTAATCCGGCTCCCACGACAATGGCATCAGCGGTGAGCCCCTCGGCATCTGAACCGGCTACAGCATCGCTCATGTCGGTACAGGTTAACGCCACCGATCAGGCGCTCGGTCAGGCCGCGTCGAGTACCGCCGCATCGGCTCGCCACCGGTACACCATCGGTGTGCACCCCTGCAGCATCGCCAGGTCGACGGCATCGAGCATCGCCTGCAGCGGACCGGACTTGCGCAAATGACGGGCGGCCACCGCAATCCGGACGACGCCCCCACGCCGGGCGATCCGCTCGGCCGACATCACCACCATCCGGCACCACCAGGGCTCCGCCAGGAAACCCTCGCCGATGCCCAGCACGCGGGCACGCACGGTGGTGAGCCGAACCAGATCCGTGATTCCATGGAGATCCGCAAGCAGCCGAAATCCATTGGCCGGCAACGCTGTACGGACACCTGGTGATACCAGCCAGCCCGGTGCCGCAAACAGTCGGGTTCGCAGCCCAAGGTGTTCGAGCACCCGGTCGGCGGCCATCAGCCGCAGGTTGGCCTCGTGTGCGCGCAGCATTGCGAATTCGCCGCGCCGCCTCTTGGTGGCCGCTTCGTCGTAGCCATGCAGTACCAGAGCGTCGCCGGCGGCCCGGCGACCGGTCAGCCAGTCGACGGTGCGTGGGTCGCGGTCGAGCCGGTAGTCATCGCGCATACGCGGAGCCACCAGCAACGATACCGGCACCGAGCGGGCGTCCATTTCCGCGCAGAACGCGTCGACATCGGCCAGGGTGCTCTCACCTATCCCCGAGACCGACACGAGCAGTTTTCCAGACACGCTTGCAGTCTGCCGATTCCAGGTTTCCGGACGGTGAAGGACACGCGGACAGCAGGCGTATATCTGGACCCTGACCAGCGCAGAACGAGCGCACGTCGGCTCGGCGCCAGGGCCATGACCCGACGCCGGAACCAAGCACCGCCCGACATCCTCGCGCGGTACCCGTGACCGGTATCGATATGCTCGGCAACGCCATGGTTGAAGCGTGTCCCGCGGAAGGCGATGCCCCGGTGCCCATCACCCCCGCGGGGCGGCCCCGCTCTGGCCAACGCAGCTATCCCGATAGGCTCGATGTGGGGTTGCTTCGGACCGCCGGAGTGTGTGTCCTGGCCTCGGTGATGGCACATGTGGACGTCACCGTGGTCAGCGTCGCGCAACGCACCTTCGTTGCCGATTTCGGGTCCACCCAGGCCGTCGTGGCCTGGACCATGACCGGCTACATGCTCGCGTTGGCCACTGTGATCCCGACAGCCGGTTGGGCGGCCGACCGGTTCGGCACCAGGCGGCTTTTCATGGGTTCGGTATTGGCGTTCACCCTCGGCTCACTGCTGTGCGCAGTAGCACCAAACATCTTGCTGCTCATCATATTTCGTGTTGTCCAGGGTTTCGGTGGGGGCATGCTGACGCCGGTGTCCTTTGCCATCTTGGCCCGTGAGGCGGGCCCGAAGCGGCTGGGGCGCGTGATGGCGGTGGTGGGCATTCCGATGCTGCTCGGCCCGGTCGGTGGGCCGATCCTGGGTGGTTGGCTCATCGGGGCCTACGGCTGGCGTTGGATTTTCTTGGTCAACCTGCCGGTCGGGCTGTCCGCGCTCGTCTTGGCGGCGATCGTGTTCCCAAGAGATCGCCCGGCAGCGTCGGAAAACTTCGACTACATGGGCCTCTTGTTGCTGTCGCCGGGCCTGGCGACCTTCCTGTTCGGGGTGTCATCTAGCCCCGCCCGTGGAACGATGGCCGATCGGCACGTGTTGATACCGGCGATCACCGGCCTGGCGTTGATCGCGGCATTCGTCGCACATTCGTGGTACCGCACAGAACATCCGCTCATAGACATGCGCTTGTTCCAGAACCGAGCGGTCGCGCAGGCCAACATGACGATGACGGTGCTCTCCCTCGGGCTGTTTGGCTCCTTCTTGCTGCTCCCGAGCTACCTCCAGCAAGTGTTGCACCAATCACCGATGCAATCGGGGGTGCATATCATCCCACAGGGCCTCGGTGCCATGCTGGCGATGCCGATCGCCGGAGCGATGATGGACCGACGGGGACCGGCCAAGATCGTGCTGGTTGGGATCATGCTGATCGCTGCGGGGTTGGGCACCTTCGCCTTTGGTGTCGCGCGGCAAGCGGACTACTTACCCATTCTGCCGACCGGGCTGGCAATCATGGGCATGGGCATGGGCTGCTCCATGATGCCACTGTCCGGGGCGGCAGTGCAGACCCTGGCCCCACATCAGATCGCTCGCGGTTCGACGCTGATCAGCGTCAACCAGCAGGTGGGCGGTTCGATAGGGACCGCACTGATGTCGGTGCTGCTCACCTACCAGTTCAATCACAGCGAAATCATCGCTACTGCAAAGAAAGTCGCACTGACCCCAGAGAGTGGCGCCGGGCGGGGGGCGGCGGTTGACCCTTCCTCGCTACCGCGCCAAACCAACTTCGCGGCCCAACTGCTGCATGACCTTTCGCACGCCTACGCGGTGGTATTCGTGATAGCGACCGCGCTAGTGGTCTCGACGCTGATCCCCGCGGCATTCCTGCCGAAACAGCAGGCTAGTCATCGAAGAGCACCGTTGCTATCCGCATGACGTCTGCTTCACGTCAGCGTTGACCGCATCGTCGAGCCACAGCGTCGAAAAGCCGTGCACCAGCGACCAGGTCGCCAGCTCGGCACCCGCCGGATTCGCCCGGGCGTTGGGATCGCGCAGCGCCGCCACCCCGCGCGCCAGCTCGGCGGCAGCGGCGGTCTCGGCGTCGACCAGTTCGGAATCGGAGCCGTCGAGCAGCCGAGCTCACTTCACGCCGCCCCTGCGCGGCCACCTCATCGCCATCGTTTCACCCGGGCTGCTTGCGCCCGGCCTGCTGGTCACCATCACCGGTGCGCTGGAGGCTCCTGGTCGCCGTGGGCCTGTTGCTGCCCGACACCCGCATGGCAGCGGCGGTATGCTCGCTGGCGCTGATGCTGGCCATGTTCGGAGCCAATGTCTACGCATCCCGAATGGCCGATCCCACCGGCTATGCTGGCGCAGCGCCATCGAGGTCGTTTCCCTGGCCGCCGCCGTAACGGTCGCTGTCGGCAGTAGCTAGCAACCACCCGTATTGAAACGCGGTCTCCTTCCAGCGCTCGTAGCGGCCACTGATCCCACCATGACCGGCGTGCATCTGGGTCTTCAACAGCACGGAATTGCCGTCGGTCTTGGCGTGCCGCAACGCGGCCACCCACTTGGCCGGCTCCACGTAATAGACCCTGGTGTCGTTCAGCGACGTCATTGCCAGGATGGCCGGGTACTTTTGGGCCGTGACGTTCTCGTACGGCGAATACGATTTCACATAGGCATAGACATCGCTGTCGTTCAACGGATTTCCCCATTCGTCCCACTCGGTGACGGTCAGCGGCAACGATGGATCCAAGATGGTGGTCAGCGGGTCCACGAACGGCACCTGCGCAAGGATTCCGGCGAAGAGATCCGGTGCCATGTTGGCCACCGCGCCCATCAGCAGACCGCCCGCGCTACCCCCCAATGCCACCAGCTGCTGCTGGGAAGTAAGTCCCGTGTCCACCAGATGTCTTGCCACCGCGATGAAGTCGGTGAACGTGTTCTTCTTGTCCAGTAGCTTGCCGTTTTCATACCACAGCCTGCCCATCTCACCGCCGCCGCGAACGTGGGCGACGACGAACACCATCCCGCGATCCAGCAGCGACAACCGAGCGATGGAAAACCGCGGATCCTCACAGATCTCGTAGGCGCCGTAGCCATAGATCAACGCAGGTGCCGGGAATTCGATATCGGCTCGGTGCACTATCGAGACCGGGATCCGGGTGCCGTCGTCTCCGTACGCCCAGTCACGCCGCTCCACATAGTCTTCGCGGCGGTAGCCGCCCAGTACGGGCTGTTCTTTCAGCAAGGTACGCTCGCCAGTGACCAGGTCGATGTCGTAGATCCGCACCGGGGTGACGAAAGATCCGGCACCGACCCGCAGTTTGGGCGAATCCCAGTTGGGGTTGGGCCCCAGTCCGGCCGACATCAGCTCGGAGTCGAACGAGATCTCTTCGGGCTCACCATAGTTTCCGTCAGGCCCGATCGGCCACAGTTGAACCCGCGGCAGCGCCTCGCGCCGATAGCTGACTACCAGATGGCCGGCCAAGGCATCCACCGCGTCGAGTCGGACGTCGTCGCGGTGGGCGATGAGGGTGCGTTGCCGCGCAGGATCCTCGACCGGGGCCTCTACCAGTGTGAAGTTCACCGCGCCGTCGTTGTGCAGGATCAGAAACCGGTCCTGGCCAGCTATGACCGCATGCTCCACCGAGTACTCGACGCCGTCGCGGCGCGGCAGCACCACGCTGAACTGCGCTGTCGGATCTGCCGCGTGCGCGTAACGGACCTCCGAAGTGATGGACGACCCCGCCGCAATCAGCAGATAGGCGTTGCTGCGAGTACGCCCCACCGCGAGCCAGAACCGATCATCGGCTTCGTGGTAAACCCGCTCCGACGATTCGCCGGACCCTAGTCGGTATCGCCACACTGTGTCCGGACGCCAGGCCGCGTCCACGGTGGTGTAGTAGACAGTGGTTGTCAGCTGCCCAGGTGACTCCCGCTCCGATCCCGGCGATCTCGTCCGGGTACTGTTCTCCGGTGCGTAAATCCTTGAACCGCAAGGTATATCGTTCGTCACCTACGACATCAACGGAATACGCTAAGAGGTTATCGTCCAGGCTGACGCTGGCCGCGCCCAGTGCGAAGAAGTCGTGGCCGTCAGCTTCCACGTTCTCGTCGAGCAGAAGCTGTTCACCGGGTATTTCGGTGCGCTCGTCGAACTCTGGTGGGTTCCAGTCGTCGGGATCGGTTACCGGGCAACGACAGTGTACGCCATACTGCTTTCCCTCAAAGGTCCGCGCGTAGTACCACCAGTTGCCACGTCGCGTCGGCACCGATAAGTCGGTTTCCTTGGTACGCGCTTTGATTTCGTGGAAGATCTTTTGCCGCAATGGCTCAAGGTGCGCGGTGGTCCGTTCGGTGTAGTCGTTTTCAGCTTCGAGGTAGGCGATTACTTCAGGGCTGTCCTTGTCGCGCAACCATTCATATGGGTCGACAAAGACGTCGCCGTGGTGCTCCCGGCGGGTCTGCACCCGCTTGGCCACGGGCGGTGAGGGTAGTGCGGTTCGGTGCATCATGCGCCAGGGCCGATCCAGTCGTCGAATTTTAGTTCGGAAATCCGTTCGTATGCATTAATATAACGGGCACGCGTGGCCTCGACGATATGCTCGGGGAGCGGAGGCGGCGGCCGATCGCTGCCTCTATCCCAGCCGGACTCGGAGCCGGTGAGCCAGCTGCGGACAAACTGTTTGTCGAAGCTGGTCTGGACCACGCCGGCCCGGTAGTCGTCGGCAGGCCAGTACCGCGACGAGTCCGGTGTGAAGATTTCGTCGGCCAGCAGCAGGTTGCCGTGGCGGTCGATGCCAAATTCAAACTTGGTGTCGGCGATAATGATTCCGCGGGTGAGAGCGTGATCGGCGGCCTGCACATACGTCTGCAGAGTACGATCACGCAGCTGGTTGGCACGCAACGCGCCTACCATCTCCACCACCCGGTCAAACGAGATGTTCTCGTCGTGGTCCCCCAACGCGGCTTTAGTCGCCGGGGTGAACAGCGGTGTGGCGAACCGACTGGCCTCGACCAGGCCCGGCGGCAGCGCGATACCGCATACCTTCCCGGTTGCCTGGTAATCCAGTAACCCCGAACCGGTCAGGTAGCCACGGGCCACACATTCCACCGGCAGCATCTCCAGCCGACGCACCACCAGCGCGCGGCCCAGCACCTCGTCGGGGATACGCGGGTCGTCCGGCGGCCCGGCCAGATGGTTAGGGGCATCGACGAGCCCGAAGAAGAATGCGCTCATGGCGGTCAGGACGCGGCCCTTGTCCGGGATGGTGCTGTCCAGGACGTAGTCGTACGCCGAGATCCGGTCGCTGGCAACCAGCAGCAGGTGCTCGTCATCGACACGGTAGATCTCGCGGACCTTACCGCTGGCCACATGCTGGTAGTCGGACAATGCGGGGCGCATCGCGCCAGCCTATCCGCCGCACGACGGCGCCCTGTGCTGGTATCTCTGGTATGAGATCGCGCTTCTTGCCGTATGCCACCACGCCCGGCCGACTGCTGGCCCAACTGATCAGCGATATCACTGTCGCGGTGTGGACGACGCTATGGATGCTCGTCGGCCTCGCCGTGCACGACGCCATCTCGATAATCGGCGAGGCCGGCCGCCAAATCGAAATCGGCTCGCACGGGATTGCCGGCAACCTGGCGGCCGCGGGCCAGGACGCCCAGCGTATCCCGGTGGTGGGCGACGCGCTCAGCAACCCCATCACCGCCGCAAGCCAGGCCGCCCTTGACATCGCCGGCGCCGGCCACAACCTGGACACCACGGCCGGCTGGCTTGCGGTAGTGCTCGCGCTGGCGGTCGCCGCGACGCCGATTCTTGCCGTGGCCATGCCCTGGCTGTTCCTGCGGCTGCGGTTCTGCCGGCGCAAGTGGACCGTTACCACCCTGGCGGCGACCCCAGCCGGTCGCCAGCTGCTGGCGCTGCGCGCATTGGCGAACCGGCCGCCGGGCAAACTGGCCGCCGTCAGCACCGATCCGGTCGGCGCCTGGCGACGAGAGGATCCCGCCACCATGCGTGCGCTGGCCGCGCTCGAGTTGCGGGCCGCCGGAATCCCGCTGCGCGGGGACTAGCCTCCGCGCAATTCAACGACTAGGTGCCGGATGCCGGTATGCCGGTTGCTACGTGTCCATTCCGCGGGTTCCACCACCCGCACTGAGCCAAAGCGGGACAAGAGTTCCTCGAACAGCACCCGCAGTTCCAGCCGAGCCAGATTGGCGCCCAGGCAATAGTGCACCCCCTGACCGAAACCCAGGTGCGGATTGGGTTTTCGGGTGATATCGAACTCGTCCGCGCGGTCGAACACGCTGGGATCACGGTTGGCCGAGCCCTCCCACACCACAACCTTCTGACCCGCCTCGATCGGCTGGCCGCCCAGGCTGACCGCACGGGACGCCGTGCGCCGCTTCGATGGTGACGGCGACGTCCACCTCACGATCTCTTCGATCGCAGTCGGCAACAACTCAAAATCGCTTCGCAGCGTTTGCAGTTGGTCAGGGTTCTCGGCCAGCGCCAGCAGCCCGCCGGCAATGGAGTTACGGGTGGTTTCCGCGCCGGCGCTGAACAGTAGATGGAAGAACAGGTACAGTTCGGCGTCGGACAGCGCCGGCGCGTCCGGATCGTCGATGGTAGCGTTGGCGACGACGGACAGCATGTCGTCGGCAGGTTCGGCGCGTTTACCGGCGATCAGCTCCAATGCGTAGGTGTATAACCGCGATCCGGCATCCTCGACGTTCAGCCTCGGCATCGTCGCCCTGCGGGAGCCGCGGAAATCGAATCCCGGCTCAACCGCCTCGAACAACCAATGTCGATCCGTCTCCGGCACACCCAGCAGAATGCAGATCATCTGCATGGGCAATTCGGCAGCGATCTCGACCACGAAGTCGAAAGGCGCTCCGGGTTCTACGCCATCGAGCAATCCACGCGCCCGGCGGCGCAGATCGTCTTCGACCCGCCGGATCATCCGTGGTGTCAAGCCCGAGCTGACCAACCGCCGGATACGGGTGTGCCGGGGATCATCCATCATGTTGAGCACCTGGCCGGCGACCGGCAGATCCTGCAGCACCGTGCCCCCAAACCGACGTTGGCCCCCGGTGACCGACGAATAGGTCACCGGATCACGTAACACCTCAAGGGTTTCGGCGTAGGTAGCCACCGACCAGAAGCCCTCCCCGTCCGGGGTGTGCTCGGTCGGCCGATGCCAATACACCGGCGCTTCACGACGGTGGATGGCGAAGAGGTGATGGGGGAAGCCGTCGGCGAAGTTGTCCAGATCGGTCAGATCGATGCCCGAAAGCCCGGCGGCGGTAGTCATGACACTAAAGAATTGCACCCGGCGTGTATTTAGCCGCGTCCGGGTAACGGCTCACCAGCGCGTCCACCATCGCGACCACATCATCGACCTGGTCACCCGCGGCACCGGCAAATGCCTTCTTGTCGGCCAGCGCGGCCTCCAAAGCGTCTCGTCCCAGCGTCAGCCGCGGATCGGCGGCCAACCGGTCCAGCAGGTCGGGCTCCGCGCCGTGTTCTCGCATGGCCAGCGCCGTCGCCACCGCGTGCTCGGAGATCAACCGGTGCGCGGACTCGCGACCCATCCCCGCGCGCACGGCCGCCATTAGCACCTTAGTGGTGGCCAGGAACGGCAGATAACGATCCAACTCGCGGCCGATCACCGCCGGGTAGGCGCCGAACTCGTCCAGCACCGTCAAAAACGTCTCGATCTGCCCGTCGACGGCAAAGAAGCTGTCCGGCAACGCAACCCGGCGCACCACGGAGCAAAACACATCACCCTCGTTCCACTGTGCACCGGCTAACTCGGCCACCATGGATGCATAGCCGCGTAGCACAACCTGCAGCCCGTTGACCCGTTCGCAGCTGCGGGTGTTCATCTTGTGCGGCATCGCCGACGAACCGACCTGACCCGGCGCGAAACCCTCGGTGGCGAGCTCGTGGCCGGCCATCAATCGAATCGTGTGTGCCAGTGATGACGGCCCCGCGCCGAGCTGCACCAGAGCCGAAACCACGTCGTGGTCCAATGAACGCGGATACACCTGCCCCACGCTGTTGAAAACAGTTGCAAAGCCCAAGAAGTCGGCGACGCGCCGCTCGAGATCGGCCAGCGCCGCACGGTCACCGCCCAGCAGATCGAGCATGTCCTGACCGGTGCCCATCGGGCCCTTGATGCCACGCAGGGGGTAGCGGTCGATCAACTCCCTCAACCGCCTCAACGCGATCATCATCTCTTGGGCCGCCGAGGCGAACCGCTTGCCCAAGGTGGTGGCCTGAGCGGCCACGTTGTGGCTGCGCCCGGCCATGATCAGGTCACGGTAGCTCACCGCCCGCTCGGCCAGCCGCGCCACCGCCGCCACCCCATGGGCGAAAATCACTTCCAGCGACCGCCGAATCTGCAGTTGCTCCACGTTCTCGGTCAGGTCGCGGCTGGTCATCCCCTTGTGCACGTGCTCATGACCGGCCAATGCGTTGAATTCCTCGATGCGGGCCTTGACATCGTGGCGCAGCACCCGCTCCCTGGCTGAGATCGAGGCCAAGTCCACATCGTCGACCCACACGTTCGTAGTCGGCGAGCACCGAATCGGCAACCGCTACCCCCAGCTCTGCCTGTGCCCGCAATACGGCCAGCCATAACCGCCGCTCCGAGACCACCTTGGCCTCCGGCGACCAGATCGCGACCATCTCGGCGCTGGCGTATCGGGTGGCCAGCACGTTGGGAATGCTCACTTGGCCCTCACAAAGACACAGCTTACGGTCGCGGGCCTAGTAGTCGCAGTTGTCACACGAGTCCCGGCGCCAGGGAGCACCCGATGTGCCCGACTCATCGCGACAACTCGGCAACGCCCGGTCCCGGTGCCGCCCGGGCGATGTCGCTATGAGACGGGCACAACGCGCATCCCTCTGACAGAGGCGCAAGTGACGGATGTGACACCACAGCACATACGCCGCGGCCCCGCCATACCCTGGGCAGATGTACTTCGTCGGCGTGGACCTCGCCTGGGCCGGCCGCAATCCGACCGGTGTCGCGGCTGTCGACGCGGACGGGTGTCTGGTGGGGGTCGGTGCCGCTCGCGACGATGCCTCCGTGCTGGCGGCGCTGCGGCCCTACGTTGTGGGCGATTGCCTGGTCGCCTTCGACGCGCCGCTGGTGGTGGCCAACCGCACCGGCCAGCGGCCGGCGGAGGCCGCACTGAATCGAGACTTCCGACAATTCGAGGCCGGCGCGTATCCGGCCAACACCGAAAAGCCCGAGTTTGCCGACGTTCCACGCGCCGCCCGGCTGGCCCGCCAACTGGCGCTGGATATGGATCCTCTTTCGTCCGCCACGCGGCGGGCCATCGAGGTCTATCCGCACCCGGCTACGGTGGCGCTGTTTCGGCTACCCCGCGCGCTGAAGTACAAGGCCAAGCCGGGACGCAGCGTTGACCTGCTCAAATCGGAGCTATTGCGACTGATGGACGGCGTCGAGGGGCTCGCCCAGGCCGGGGTTCGGATGCAGGTAGCCGGTCAGCCGGATTGGGTCTCGTTGCGCCGGCAGGTGACGGTCGCGCAGCGAAAAAGCGACCTGCGGGCCGCCGAGGATCCGATCGACGCCGTCGTATGCGCCTACGTGGCGTTGTACGCCCAACGCCGGCCCGCCGATGTCACGATCTATGGGGACTTCACCACCGGGTACATTGTCACGCCGTCGCTGCCCACCGACTTCAGAACGGCACCGGACGCTGGTCGACGGGCGCGAGCACGTCGATGAGGTCGACCACCGTCGCCAGCGCAGCGGCACGCGGGTCCCGCCCTTCGACCAGCGCCGAGACCACCGATCCGTCGACCGCACAGATCAACGTACACACCAGTTCGATCTGTGCGGAGCGGCCGGAGCGCTCGATGGCCTCGGCCACGGCCTCAGCGCGCTGACGCAGGCTGCGGCGCATGCTTTCGCGCAGGTCAGGCAGGCGGGTACAGGCGATATGGCGCTCGTATCGTGAGATCAGCTGCTCGGCAAGCCCCGGACTGGACATTTCCCCCACCAGCAGGTCAACCAGCACAACGGCGGTGGTCTCGGGCCCCCGACGTCGCCGGGACAGCGCACTGACCCGGGCTCGCAGCTGAGCCACCTCGATCATTCCGATGTGTTCGACCGCGCGAGCGATCAAATCGTCGAGCGACGAGAAGTAGTAGGTGGTAGACGCCAACGGCAAACCGGCCCGCCGCGCCACCGCCCGGTGGCGTACCGCCTCGAACCCGCCCTCGCCGAGCAGCTCCGCGGCGGCGCTGACCAACGCATACCGCCGACGTTCTCCTTTTGGAGTGACCGCTGCTGTCACGCCCATCCATGCTGCCAGTCAAAGTGGTACTGCATTGCCAATTCGGCCAAACGTCCATGGCATGATGGCCCGCATGCCAGAGTTGAGCCGCCGCGCCGTGCTCGGTCTCGGCGCCGGCACGGTCCTTGGCGCTACCTCAGCATATGCGATCGACATGCTGTTGCAGCCCCGAACTTCACATGCCGCACCGGCGGCGGCGATTGGCACAAACGTTCCATTGGCGCCGACACCAGCACTCGATCCGGCCCCCCCGGCTCAGGCGGCGCCGACGATGTCCACCGGCTCGTTCGTGTCGGCAGCGCGCGCCGGGAAGATGACCAACTGGGCCATCGCCCGCCCACCCGGCCAGACCCAGGCGTTGCGGCCCGTGATCGCACTGCACGGCTTGGGCGGTAGCGCATCGGCCGTGATGGACGGCGGCGTCGAGCAGGGCCTGGCCCAGGCCGTCAACGCCGGGTTGCCACCGTTCGCGGTGGTCTCCGTGGACGGAGGCAGCAGCTACTGGCACCAGCGGGCTTCTGGCGAGGACGCGGGGGCAATGGTGCTCAACGAGCTCATTCCGCTATTGGACACCCAGCGGCTGGACACCTCCCGGGTAGCGTTTCTGGGCTGGTCGATGGGCGGCTACGGCGCTTTGCTGCTCGGCAGCCGCCTTGGACCGGCACGCACCGCAGCGATCTGCGCGGTCAGCCCGGCACTGTGGCTATCCGCCGGTTCCGTCGCACCCGGCTCCTTCGACGGACCCGACGACTGGTCGGCGAACTCGGTTTTCGGACTCCCCGCATTGGGGTCCATCCCGATCCGGGTCGATTGCGGCAACAGCGATCCGTTTTATGCCGCAACCAAGCAGTTCGTGGCGCAGCTGCCCCACCCGCCGGCGGGCGGCTTCTCCCCTGGCGGGCACAACGGTGGGTTCTGGAGCGCACAGCTACCCGCCGAGCTGACCTGGTTCGCGCCGCTGCTCACAGGTTAAGCGGCGTGAGCACGCCGTTTGGTTGGACCTTCCCCTACGCTTGGCCGCGCATGCCCATCCTGGCGACAAACGTCGTGTGCACGTCACAACCGCTGGCCGCGCAAGCGGGTCTTCGGATGCTGGCCGACGGCGGCAACGCGGTCGACGCCGCCGTCGCCACAGCCATCACCCTCACCGTGGTGGAACCGGTGTCCAATGGCATCGGCTCGGACGCCTTCAGCATCGTCTGGGACGGGCAAAAACTGCACGGCCTGAACGCGTCCGGCCGCTCACCCTCGGCGTGGACGCCAGAGTACTTCGGCGGCAACGCCGTTCCCGTGCTCGGCTGGAACTCCGTGACGGTGCCCGGTGCGGTGTCGGCCTGGGTGGAACTGCACGCCAGGTTCGGCAGGCTACCATTCGAAACACTCTTCGAGCCCGCCATCTCGTACGGCCGCAACGGCTTTCTGGTCTCACCGACCGTCGCGGCACAATGGGCGGCACAGGTGCCGTTGTTCGCATCCCAGCCCGGATTCGCCGATGCGTTCATGCCCGGCGGACGAGCGCCGAAACCCGGTGAGCTGTTTACCTTTCCTGACCACGCGGCGACGCTAGAGAAGATCGCGGCGACCAACGGTGAGGAGTTCTACCGGGGAGAGCTGGCCGCCAAACTCGAGGCGCACTCGGCGGCAAACGGCGGGGTGATGCGTGCCGACGACCTCGCCGCCCATCGCGTGGACTGGGTCGACACGATCACGGGAACCTACCGCGGGTACACCATCCACCAGATACCGCCCAACGGCCAGGGCATCGTGGCCTTGATCGCCCTCGGAATCCTCGAGCATTTCGATATGTCATCGTGGTCAGTGGATTCCGCTGAAAGTGTGCACGTGCAGATCGAAGCACTGAAGCTTGCCTTCGCCGACGCGCAAGCGTGTGTCGCCGACATCGACTACATGCCGGTGCACCCGAAGCGCCTGCTCGACAAGGAGTATCTGCGGCAGCGCGCCACGCTGATCGATCCAAAGAGGGCAATGCCGGCGGCCACCGGCATCCCGCGAGGCGGCACCGTCTATCTGGCCGCCGCCGATGCTGCGGGAATGATGGTGTCCATGATTCAGTCGAACTACCTTGGGTTCGGCTCCGGTGTGGTGGTGCCCGGCACCGGCATTTCGCTGCACAATCGCGGCTCGGATTTCACTGTGGTGCCGAGACATCCGAACCGGGTTGGGCCACGGAAGCGCCCCTATCACACGATCATCCCAGGTTTTGTGACCCGCGACGGTGCGCCGGTGATGAGCTTCGGGGTGATGGGCGGCATGATGCAACCCCAGGGTCACGTGCAGGTGCTGGTGCGCATCGCCGACTACGGCCAGAACCCCCAGGCGGCCTGTGACGGCCCTCGGTTCCGCTGGGTGAACGGTATGCGGGTCAGTTTCGAAAACGGCTTCCCGGATTCAACTCTCGATGAACTGCGGCAGCGTGGGCATGACTTGGTCGCAGTAGCGGACTACAGCCAGTTCGGGAGTTGTCAGGCAATCTGGCGGCTCGACGATGGGTACCTCGCGGCCAGCGATCCCCGCCGTGATGGCCAAGCCGCAGCCTGCTAGACGCTGATCTTCCCCTCGGCCGCCCGTAAACCGATATCGCTGCGGAAATGACCTCCTGGCAACCGAATTGAACTGAGGATTTCATACGCGTGTGCGCGTGCTGCGGACAAGTCGGCACCGGTGCCCACCACCGACAGCACCCGGCCACCGGACGAAACGATCGCGCCATCGTCGCGCCGCGTGGTTCCGGCGTGCAGCACCCCCTCGGCTTCGGAGCCGACAACGACGTCGCCGACCCGGGGGCGCCCGGGATAGTTTTCGGCCGCCAGTACCACTGTTACGGCCACACCGTCACGCCACCGCAACTCGCCGAAATCGGCCAGCTTCCCGGTAGCGGCGGCATGAAGCAGTTGGCCGAGCGGAGACTCCAGCAAGGCCAGCACGGCTTGGGTCTCCGGATCGCCGAATCGGCAGTTGAACTCGACCACCGCCGGCCCGCGGGCGGTAATCGCGAGACCAACATACAGCAATCCGCAAAACGAGCTTCCACGCCGGACTAGTTCGGCCGCAACGGGTTCGACGATCCGGCTGACCACCTCCCGATAGATGTTGTCGGGCAACCACGGCAGCGGCGCGTAGGCGCCCATACCGCCGGTGTTAAGTCCGGTGTCGTCCTCACCGACTCGCTTGAAGTCCTGTGCCGGCAGCAGCGGCACCACGACGGTGCGGTCGACGACACAGAACAGCGATACCTCCGGGCCGTCCAGGTAGGACTCCAGCAACACCGGGTGCCCGGCCTCGAGCAGGGCAGCTCCGTGTGCGCGCGCGACATCGCGGTCCGCTGTCACCACCACACCCTTGCCGGCGGCTAGCCGGTCGTCTTTGACCACCCAGGCCGGGTCACCGGCAGGCGGCCCGAACCGGTCCAGGGCCGCGTCCAAGTGCGCTGGGCTGTCTACGATTTCGCTGTTCGCGGTGCGCACACCGGCCGCCGCCATGACGTCCTTGGCGAATGCTTTGGAGCCTTCGATGCGAGCCGCGTCCTTACCGGGCCCGAAACACACGATGCCGGCCGCGCGCACGGCGTCGGCCACCCCGAGCACTAACGGTACCTCGGGGCCAATCACCACCATGTCAGCGCCGACTTCGCGAGCCAGGGCGACCACCGCCTCGGCGGAGGTGATGTCGACGTCGTGCTGCTCGGCGATCCGAGCGGTGCCTGCATTGCCGGGAGCAACGATTAGCCCCGAAACCTGCGGGTCTTTGCCGAGCGCCAGCAATAGCGCATGTTCGCGGGCACCCGAACCGATTACCAGGACGCGCACGACACGTCAGACTAGCTCGATTTACCAGATTCCTTAGCAAGAACTTCGGCGACGTTGGCTTTCGTGTCGGGCAGCGAGCCGTTCTCGGCCGCCTGCTTACGCTTGGCCGCTACCCGCTCGATCGCACTGTTCAGCCGCGAGCCCAGCGGGAAGCCGACATAGTGGGTAATGAACACAGCGAGTTCACGCAGCTCGTCTATGGTGAGTTCGTCGTTATGCAGGACGGCGTTGACTTGGACCTCGAGCAGATCCGACTGGCCTTGAGCGGTCAGCACCGCGATCACGGCCATCCGCCGGTCCCGCATGGACAGGCCGGGACGGGTCCAGATCCTGCCGAATAGGTGATCGACGGTCAGGGCAAAAAACTCACCTGGCATGTCGGGCATGTCCCAGGCGTAAACCTCGTTCATTTTGTCCAGGCCGGTGCGGCGCAGCTCGTCCATCATGTCTCCTTTGCTGGCTCGGTGTCCGGGTGCGGTACCCCGAGGCCGGCGGCCAGCCGTTGCAGCGCCAGCTGGGCCAGCGGCAGGTCGACCGATACCACCTCGCCCAGGGCCAACGCCAGACTCAGGTCTTTCTCACCCAGGCCGCGGGTGTGCTCCAACAACGGCCGCAGCGGGTCAGCCGGCTCCATCGGCGCAGTGGTGTTGCGGAACATGATCGCTCCCGCGCCGCCGGTGAATGAGTCGCTGTGCCGCACCACCTTCCCGAGCGCCACGAGGTCTAAGCCACAGGCTTCGGCCAGCCGCTGCGCCTCGGCGGCGGCGGCATAAGAGACGAAAGTCAACATGTTGCGCGCCAGTTTCATCCGGGTGCCAGCGCCCGGTTCCCCGGCATGAATCAACAGCGAAGCCCACCTCGAAAATGGCTCTTTAATCCGCTGGAACGCCTCGTCGTCAGCGCCGACCATCACGGCCAACTCACCCTTGGCGGCCGCCGCCGCGCCGCCGCTGACCGGTGCATCCACGATGTGGATCCCCTGCGGCTTGAGCTTTTCGGCCAGATCGACTGCTGTCGTGTCGGCGATGGTGGAGTGAATCGCGACAATAGTGCCGGGCTTGGCGTGCGTCGCCAGTCCGTTGTCGGCGGTGATCACCGAACTCACCTGCGCGTCGTCGAACACGGTGATGCTGATGATGTCGGCTTCGGCGACGTCGGAGACGCTTGCCGCTGCGGTGGCGCCGCCCTCGACGAACGGTGCCATGGCCTCGACCCGCACATCGAAAACGGTCAGTCCGCCAGGCCAATCGAGCAGACGCTTAGCCATCGGCGCGCCTTGATTACCCAAGCCGATATATCCCAGGCGTGGTGTCTCCGGGTGAGCGGTCATGAGCGCCGCTCTCCCCCGCCAGCGGATGGGGGTACCTCCCACTTGTGGGGGCGTGCCCCCACCTCATCGCCCCGCTCTGCATCGGCGCCGGCGCCGGTCATGACCGGATGATCTGTCCGCCATCGACATTGAAGATCTGCCCGGTGATCCACGATGCCGAATCCGACAGCAGGAACAGGCACATGCCCACCAGATCCTCCGGTGTACCCATCCGCGACAGCGGGATGGTCTGCACCATGTTCTTGACCAGCTCTGCGGGGGTGACGGTGCGGGTAGCTTCGGTGTCGATCGGTCCGGGTGCGATCGCATTGATCCTTATCTTCATTCCGCCCAGCTCGCGGGCCAGCTGCTGCGTCAGCCCGTTGACACCGACCTTGGCCAGGCCGTAGAAGTTGGAATACAGCCAGGCCGCGGTCGAGGACTGGTTGACAATCGCGCCGCCGCCCCGTTTGGCCATGTGCTTGTACACCGCGCGGGTACACACCAGCACGCCGTCGTGGTTGACGCTCATGAATTTCTTGTAGTAGTCCAACGGCACGGTCAACAACAGATCGAGCTTCATGCCACCGTAGATCGCCGCATTGTTCACCAGATAGTCGATGCCGCCGAAAGCACCGACGGCGCGGTCGACCATGGCTTTAGCGGAATCCTCGTCGGACACGTCAACGGGCACATGAATCGCAGTACCGCCGTCGGCGACAATCTGCTTGGCTACCGCCGCGGCACCGTCGGCGTTGATGTCAGCGACGACCACCGAGGCACCTTCGCGGGCCAACGCCTGAGCGTAGGCCTGCCCGATACCCTGGGCAGCCCCGGTGACGATAGCCACCTTGCTGTCGAACATGGCTTCCTTTCTGCGCTGTCAACCCGCTAGCTAATTTGCAGCGGTAGCAATGAGTTTGGCTTCTAAGTACTCCTCGAAGCCGAGGAGACCCATCTCGCGTCCGATACCGGATTGCTTGTAGCCGCCGAACGGCGCGTCGGCGCAGTACCAGACACCCCCATTGACGTTGACGGTGCCTACCCGCAGCCGCGAGGCAATCCTCGCGGCGCGCTGCGGGTCGGCGCCATACACGGTGCCCGACAAGCCGTATGGCGAGTCGTTGGCGATGCGCACCGCATCATCGTCACCGTCGTGGGCAATCACCGTGAGCACCGGTCCGAAGATCTCCTCTCGGGCGACTCTGGCGTCATTGGTCAACCCTGCGATGACCGTGGGCTCGATGTAGAAACCGACCTCTCTATCCGCCGGCCGCGCGCCACCGCATGCGAACCTTCCGCCTTCGGCGACCGCCAGGTCGAGGTAGCCCTGCACACGATCCCGTTGTCGGGCCGAAATCAACGGCCCGCAAACGGTTCCGGGGTCGTTGGGATCGCCGGGCCTGATCGACGACATGGTGGCTGCCGCGATGGCAACCGCCTCTTCATAACGGGCCCGTGGCACCACCAGCCGGGTCGTGATTGCGCACCCCTGCCCGGCGTGCATGCAAGCCGAGAACGCCGATACCGCGCTGGCAGCGGCTAGGTCAGCGTCGTCGAGCACGACGAACGCCGACTTGCCACCCAGTTCCAGAAAAACCTTTTTGATGGTGGCCGCGGCATCGGCCATTACGGCACGGCCGGTCGCAGTAGAACCGGTGAACGAAATCATGTCCACCCGAGGGTCTTTGGCCAACAGCGCCCCCAAAGCGTGACTGCTGGAGGTGACGATGTTGACAACGCCCGGTGGGAAGTCGGTGTGCTCGACGATGATTTCCCCGAGCGCTGCTGCGCACCACGGTGTGTCAGGCGCCGGCTTTAAAACGACGGTGTTACCCGCGGCTAGCGCCGGACCTAGCTTGGCGAGATTGATCTGGTGCGGGAAGTTCCACGGGGTGATGGCGCCGACGACACCGACGGCCTCCCGTGCGAGGGTGCGCCGGGTGGCGATGCCCAACGGCGATGCCTCGCCGAGGTCCTGCTTCCACGGGTAGGACTCGGCCGTGTCCGCCGCAAACGATAGATCCCCGACCGGGCCTTCCAGCTGGGCGCTGGCGGTGAGCATCCGCGGCGCGCCCACCTCGGAGATCGTCAGTTCGCGTAGTTCTTCGACGTGCTGTTGCATTGCGTCGCGCAGTTGCCGAACACACCGCACCCGAAGTTCGGTATTGCGGGACCAGTCGGTCGAGTCGAACGCCCGCCGCGCGGCCTCGATGGCGCGGCCCATGTCCTCGGCATCGGCGTCGGCGGCGACTCCCAGCACTTCCTCGGTGGCCGGATTGACCGTCGGGAAGGTGCCCGCACGGCCGTCCGATAGTTTGCCGTCGATGAGCAGCGCACTAATTCCGTCGCCCCACAGGGCCATCTACCGCTCCCAACTTCTCCGACTCTCATCATCGATTGGACACTTGTCCGATATTGCCTCATCGAGACCGTATCCGCAAGGCCGCTACACCGTCCTGACCGATGCACCAGGGGCCACGTCGCGTCGCGGACAGTCCCATGTTAGCTGCATGTTTAGCAGACTGGCTTGCCTCCTGCCGCGACCATCCGATAGCTTGGACATGTGTCCAGCGATGTACTGGTTACCACCCCGGCCCAGCGCCAAACCGAACCCCACGCCGAAGCGGTGTCACGCAACCGCCGCCAGCAGGCAACCTTCCGCAAGGTGCTAGCTGCCGCCATGGCGACCCTGCGGGAGAAGTCATACGCCGACCTGACGGTGCGCCTGGTGGCGGCCCGCGCCAAGGTAGCCCCGGCGACGGCCTACACATACTTCTCGTCGAAGAACCATCTGATCGCCGAGGTCTACCTCGACCTGGTCCGCCAGGTCCCCTGCGTCACCGACGTCAACGTCCCGATGCCTATCCGGGTGACGAGCTCGTTGCGACACCTGGCGCTGGTGGTTGCCGACGAACCCGAAATCGGCGCGGCGTGCACGGCGGCGCTGCTCGACGGCGGCGCCGACCCCGCGGTGCGTGCGGTGCGCGACCGAATCGGCGCCGAGATCCACCGCCGCATCACATCGGCGATCGGACCTGGCGCCGATCCCGGTACCGTGTTCGCACTCGAGATGGCGTTCTTCGGAGCGCTCGTACAGGCCGGCAGCGGCACCTTCACCTACCACGAGATCGCCGATCGACTCGGGTACGTGGTGGGCCTGATCTTGGCCGGAGCTAACGAGCCGAGCACTGGTGGCAGCGAATGACCGTCCGCGTCGGTGACCCCGAACTGGTCCTGGACCCCTACGACTACGACTTTCACGAAGACCCGTACCCGTATTATCGTCGGCTGCGGGACGAGGCCCCGCTGTACCGTAACGAGGAACGCAATTTCTGGGCGGTGTCGCGGCACCACGACGTGCTGCAAGGCTTCCGGGACAGCACGGCGTTGTCGAATGCCTATGGGGTATCCCTGGATCCGTCCTCACGCACTTCTGAGGCGTACCGGGTAATGTCGATGCTGGCCATGGACGACCCCGCACATCTGCGGATGCGTACCTTGGTGTCCAAGGGCTTCACCCCACGGCGGATCCGTGAACTCGAGCCGCAGGTGCTCGAACTTGCCCGCATTCACCTGGATTCGGCCCTGCAAACCGAAAGTTTCGATTTCGTAGCAGAATTCGCTGGCAAGCTGCCGATGGATGTGATTTCAGAGCTGATAGGCGTGCCCGACACCGACCGGGCCCGCATCCGCGCGCTGGCCGATGCGGTGCTGCACCGCGAGGACGGCGTGGCCGATGTGCCCCCGCCGGCGATGGCGGCGTCGATCGAGCTGATGAGATATTACGCTGACCTGATCGCGGAATTCCGGCGGCGGCCCGCGAACAATCTGACGTCGGCACTGCTGGCAGCCGAGCTCGACGGCGACCGGCTTTCCGACCAGGAAATCATGGCGTTCCTGTTTCTCATGGTGATCGCCGGCAACGAGACCACCACCAAGCTACTGGCCAATGCCGTCTACTGGGCCGCCCACCACCCTGGCCAGCTGGCCCGCGTATTCGCCGACCACTCCCGGATTCCGATGTGGGTGGAGGAAACCCTGCGCTACGACACGTCCAGCCAGATTCTGGCCCGCACCGTCGCGCACGATCTCACGTTGTACGACACCACGATCCCCGAGGGTGAGGTGTTGCTGCTGCTACCGGGATCGGCCAACCGTGACGACCGGGTGTTCGACGACCCGGACGACTATCGCATCGGCCGCGAAATCGGCTGCAAACTAGTCAGTTTCGGCAGCGGTGCCCACTTCTGTCTGGGGGCTCACCTGGCCCGGATGGAAGCCCGGGTGGCCCTGGGCGCGCTGCTGCGTCGGATCCGCAACTACGAAGTCGACGACGACAACGTCGTGCGCGTCCATTCCAGCAACGTGCGCGGATTTGCCCATCTGCCGATCAGCGTGCAGGCCAGGTAATGCCACGCTTCGAACCTCACCCCGCCCGGCGGACCACCGTCGTCGCCGGCGCATCGTCGGGCATCGGCGCGGCCACCGCAACCGAACTCGCCGGCCGCGGGTTTCCGGTCGCCTTGGGGGCCCGCCGCATGGACAAGTTGGCCGAGCTGGTCGACAAAATCCGCGCCGACGGTGGCGAGGCGGTAGCCTTCCCCCTCGACGTGACCGATCCCGAGTCGGTGAAATCGTTTGTGGCGCAAACGGTCGAGGCACTCGGCGAGGTCGAACTGCTGGTGTCCAGTGCAGGCGACATGCTCCCGGGACAGCTGCACGAGGTCAGCACCGAGGCCTTTGCAGAGCAGGTTCAGATACACCTGGTCGGTGCCAACCGGCTGGCCACGGCCGTGCTACCGGCCATGGTGGCACGCCGGCGAGGTGACCTCATCTTCGTCGGATCCGATGTGGGCCTGCGCCAACGCCCGCATATGGGTGCCTACGGCGCCGCCAAGGCCGGTCTGGCCGCTATGGTCACCAACCTGCAGATGGAGTTGGAAGGCACCGGTGTTCGCGCATCGATCGTGCATCCGGGACCCACGCTGACCGGTATGGGCTGGCAGCTGTCGGCCGAACAAGTCGGCCCAATGCTGGCGGACTGGGCAAAGTGGGGGCAGGCCCGGCACAACTACTTCTTGCGACCCAGCGACCTGGCACGCGCTATCGCGTTCGTCGCAGAAACGCCGCGCGGGTGTGTCGTGGTGAACATGGAGATTCAACCGGAGGCCCCGCTGAGGGATGCGCCCGCGCACCGTCAGAAGCTAGTACTGGGCGAAGAGGGGATGCCGGGCTAATGAGCGCTGTTGCACTACCCCGGGTTTCGGGTGGCCACGACGAACACGGCCACCTCGAGGAGTTCCGCACCGATCCGATCGGGCTGATGCAACGGGTCCGCGACGAATGCGGAGACGTCGGTACCTTCCAGCTGGCCGGGAAGCAGGTCGTGCTGCTGTCCGGCTCGCACGCCAACGAATTCTTCTTCCGGGCGGGCGACGACGACCTGGACCAGGCCAAGGCATACCCGTTCATGACGCCGATCTTCGGCGAGGGCGTGGTGTTCGACGCCAGCCCGGAACGGCGTAAAGAGATGCTGCACAATGCCGCGCTACGCGGCGAGCAGATGAAGGGCCACGCTGCCACCATCGAAGATCAAGTCCGACGGATGATCGCCGACTGGGGTGAGGCCGGCGAGATCGATCTGCTGGACTTCTTCGCCGAGCTGACCATCTACACCTCCTCGGCCTGCCTGATCGGCAAGAAGTTCCGCGACCAGCTCGACGGGCGATTCGCCAAGCTCTATCACGAGTTGGAGCGCGGCACCGACCCACTAGCCTACGTCGACCCGTATCTGCCGATCGAGAGCTTCCGTCGCCGCGACGAAGCCCGCAATGGTCTGGTGGCACTGGTTGCGGACATCATGAACGGCCGGATCGCCAACCCACCCACCGACAAGAGCGACCGTGACATGCTCGACGTGCTCATCGCCGTCAAGGCTGAGACCGGCACTCCCCGGTTCTCGGCCGACGAGATCACCGGCATGTTCATCTCGATGATGTTCGCCGGCCATCACACCAGCTCGGGTACGGCTTCGTGGACGCTGATCGAGTTGATGCGCCATCGCGACGCCTACGCGGCCGTGATCGACGAACTCGACGAGCTGTACGGCGACGGCCGATCGGTGAGTTTCCATGCGCTGCGCCAGATTCCGCAGCTGGAAAACGTGCTGAAAGAGACGCTGCGCCTGCACCCTCCGCTGATCATCCTCATGCGAGTGGCCAAGGGCGAGTTCGAGGTGCAAGGCCACCGGATTCATGAGGGCGATCTGGTGGCGGCCTCCCCGGCGATCTCCAACCGGATCCCCGAAGACTTCCCCGATCCCCACGACTTCGTGCCAGCACGATACGAGCAGCCGCGCCAGGAAGATCTGCTCAACCGCTGGACGTGGATTCCGTTCGGCGCCGGCCGGCATCGTTGCGTGGGGGCGGCGTTCGCCATCATGCAGATCAAAGCGATCTTCTCGGTGTTGTTGCGCGAGTATGAGTTTGAGATGGCGCAACCGCCAGAAAGCTATCGTAACGACCATTCGAAGATGGTGGTGCAGTTGGCCCAGCCCGCTTGCGTGCGCTACCGCCGGCGAACGGGAGTTTAACGATGGGCTATCGAGTCGAAGCCGACCGGGATCTGTGCCAAGGACACGCGATGTGCGAGCTGGAGGCACCCGAGTATTTCCGGGTGCCCAAGCGCGGCCAGGTCGAAATCCTCGACCCCGAGCCGCCCGAGGAAGCCCGCGGCGTGATCAAGCATGCCGTGTGGGCCTGTCCCACCCAGGCACTGTCCATCCGAGAAACGGGAGAGTAACCGTGGCCGGCTATCCTCGCGACGAACTCGAAGATGTGGTTCACCGCTGGTTACAGGCCAACCGTACGGCGGAGCGGCGCGGCGACTGGACGTTGCTGGCCGACTTCTACACCGACGACGCCACCTACGGCTGGAACGTCGGTCCCAACGAGGACGTGATGTGCGTCGGCATCGACGAGATCCGCGACATTGCGCTGGGCCAGGAAATGGACGGCCTGCAGGGCTGGCGCTACCCCTATCAACGGGTCGTCATCGACGAGAAACAGGGCGAGGTGGTTGGGTTCTGGAAACAGGTTGCCACCGACGCCAATGGCGCCGAGCAGGAGGTGTACGGCATTGGCGGCAGCTGGTTCCGGTATGCCGGCGGCGGGAAATGGAACTGGCAACGCGATTTCTTCGACTTCGGTCATGTTTCCGCGCTCTACCTGGAATTGATCAAGGCCGGCAAGCTATCGCCAGGCATGCAGAAGCGCATCGAACGCGCCGTGTCGGGCAACAAAGTGCCGGGCTATTACCCGCTCGGCAAGACGCCGGTGCCACTGTGGTAAACGCCCTAGCGCCGTTGACCTACACTCAGCCAGTCGGCGTTCCGGCCGAGGCTAGGGACCACTCGTAGCCGAAGTTCAACGATGAAAGCAGGTTTGCGGTGAAGACCAAGGGCGCACTGATCTGGGAGTTCAACCAGCCATGGTCCGTCGAAGAGATCGAAATCGGCGACCCGCGCAAGGACGAAGTCAAGATCCAGATGGAAGCGGCTGGGATGTGCCGCTCCGACCATCACCTGGTGACGGGCGACATCCCGATGGCGGGCTTTCCCGTTCTGGGCGGACACGAGGGCGCGGGCATCGTCACCGAGGTCGGCCCGGGAGTCGACGACTTCGCCCCGGGCGATCACGTGGTGTTGGCATTCATCCCGTCCTGCGGCAAGTGTCCGTCCTGCCAGGCTGGAATGCGGAATCTGTGCGACCTGGGGGCGGGGCTGCTCGCCGGGGAATCTGTGACGGACGGCTCCTTCCGGATTCAGGCTCGCGGCCAGAACGTCTACCCGATGACCCTGCTCGGAACGTTTTCACCGTACATGGTGGTGCACCGCAGCTCGGTGGTGAAGATCGACCCGTCGGTGCCCTTCGAAGTCGCCTGCCTGGTTGGTTGCGGCGTCACCACCGGCTATGGTTCGGCGGTCCGCACGGCCGACGTCCGGCCGGGCGACGACGTGGCCATCGTCGGCTTGGGTGGGGTCGGCATGGCGGCGTTGCAGGGCGCGGTCAGCGCGGGCGCCCGCTACGTCTTCGCGGTGGAGCCGGTGGAATGGAAACGTGATCAGGCTCTGAAATTCGGTGCCACCCACGTCTACCCGGACATCAACGCCGCGCTGATGGGCATTGCCGAGGTCACCTACGGCCTGATGGCGCAGAAGGTGATCATCACCGTCGGCAAGCTCGATGGCGCCGACGTCGACAGCTATCTGACCATCACGGCCAAGGGCGGCACCTGCGTGCTGACGGCCATCGGCAGCCTGGTCGACACCCAGGTGACGCTGAACCTCGCGATGTTGACCCTGCTGCAAAAGAACATCCAGGGCACCATCTTCGGCGGCGGCAACCCGCACTACGACATTCCGAAGCTGTTGTCGATGTATAAGGCCGGCAAACTCAACCTCGACGACATGGTGACCACTGCGTACAAGCTGGAGCAGATCAACGACGGATACCAGGACATGCTGAACGGCAAGAACATTCGCGGCGTGATCCGGTACACGGACGACGACCGCTAGCCGGAGATAGCCATGACCCAAACGACCCAATCCCCGGCCCTGATCGCGTCGCAGTCGTCGTGGCGGTGCGTCCAAGCCCACGACCGGGAGGGCTGGCTGGCGCTGATGGCCGACGACGTCGTCATCGAGGATCCGATCGGCAAGTCCGTCACCAATCCCGATGGCAGCGGCATCAAAGGTAAGGAGGCCGTCGGCGCCTTCTTCGACACACACATTGCGGCCAATCGGTTGACGGTCACCTGCGAGGAGACGTTCCCGTCCAGCTCACCGGACGAGATCGCCCACATTCTGGTGTTGCACAGCGAGTTTGACGGCGGCTTTACCAGTGAGGTCCGCGGCGTGTTCACCTACCGGGTGAATAAGGCCGGTTTGATCACCAACATGCGTGGGTACTGGAACCTCGACATGATGACCTTCGGTAACCAGGAATGAAACCTGGGGGGGGGCCGTTGCGACGTCATATGCTCAACGGGTGTCGATCTTCACCAAGATCATCAACCGTGAACTGCCCGGCCGTTTCGTCTACGAGGACGACGACGTCGTGGCGTTCTTGACGATTGAGCCGATGACGCAAGGCCACACCTTGGTGGTGCCACGCGCCGAAATCGACCACTGGCAAAACGTGGATCCCGCGTTATTTGGCCGCGTCATGTCGGTGAGCCAGCTGATCGGCAAGGCCGTGTGCCGGGCGTTTTCAACCCAACGCGCCGGGATGATCATTGCCGGGCTGGAAGTGCCCCACCTACACATCCACGTGTTTCCCACCCGCAGCCTCAGTGATTTCGGCTTTGCCAACGTCGACCGCAACCCCTCACCGGGATCGCTGGACGAAGCGCAGGCCAAGATCAGGGCGGCCCTGGCACAACTGGCGTGAGGCTCAGCTGGTCCACGTCACTGACGCGCGGCAGCGAGACACGAAAGCAGCAACCCTCCCCGAGCGCGGTCGTCACGGTGACCGCTCCGCCATGGGCCGCCACCAAAGAGTCGACGATCGACAACCCCAGTCCGGTCCCGCCGCTGGCGCGCGCCCGCGACGAGTCGGCGCGATAGAACCGCTCGAACACCCGCAGCGCATCCTCCTGACTCATGCCCGGACCGTCATCGGCGACCTCGAGGATGGCGTCGTCGCCCTCGGTGCCGACTCGCACGGTGACGTCGGCGCTTTCCGGGGTGTGCTGTATGGCATTTGCAACGAGATTGCGCAGCACCTGCCGAAGCCGCGATTCGTCGCCGAGGACCTCCGGGGTGCCGGGGCCGTCAAGGACCTCCAGGGTGATCCTGCGTTTGGGGTCCATCGCCCGCGCGTCGTGCGCGGCATCACTGGCCAGCGCCAGCAGGTCCACCCGGCACAGTTCCAACGGCCGGTGCGCATCTAGCCGGGCAAGCAGCAGCAAATCGTCCACCAGCAGCCCCATCCGGCTCGCTTCGCTCTCAATCCGCGACAGCAGCATGCCCACGTCGCGGGCGGCTCCTTGTCGGTACAGCTCCGCGAAGCCGCGGATAGTGGTCAACGGGGTACGCAGTTCATGGCTGGCGTCGGTGATGAACTGTCGCATCCGGTCCTCTGAATCCCGGGCCTTTTCGGCGGAAGATTCCGCGGACGCCACCGCCCGCTGAATTTGTGCCAGCATTCCGTTGAGCGCCAACGAAAGCCGGCCGACCTCAGTTCGCGGATGCCACTGCGGGACCCGGCGATCCAGCTGCCCCGCGCCGATCGCCGCGGCCGTCTGCTCGAATTCTGCCAGCGGCCGCAGGCTGCGGCGAACCACAGCGTAGCCCGCCACCCCGGGGACAACCAGCACCGCACTGCCTATGCCGACCTGCAACAGCACCAGTGACCGCACGGTGCTCCGGACGTCGGCCAGATCAATGGCGACGGTGGTCAAGTAGCCATCCGACGCGCGCACCGAGACCGCGCGCCATAAAGTCTTGGATCCGCCGATCGATGGCAGCGTCGTCGGGTGCCGGCCGACATCATTGTTGGCGGGCACCGCCGGTATGGCAGTGTTGTCGTTGAGTGCCGTATAGCTCTGGCCGTCGGGGCTGATCACCCGAACGTAGAACCTCGACGGCGGCCGATCGGGGTTATGACCAGGGTAGGGGTCCGGCGCCAAGGGCAGCGTGATCTGCGCCCAGATTTGGGCTTCCTCGAGCAACACCCGATCGATCCGGCTGGTCAGCCGGTGCTGCAACATCGAGGTGACCGCGATCCCCGAGGCCACAAGTCCAGTGGCCACCAGGATCAGCGTGGCTGCGACCAGGCGTACCCGTAGGGGCAGCCTTCCTCGAAGGTGTCTGGCCATTGCCGCGTTCTCCTCGGGCTGCCGATCCGATTAACTACCAAGACTCATCGAGGCTCCCGCAGTACGTAGCCCACCCCGCGCAGCGTGTGCAGCAGCCGCTTCTCCCCAGTGTCGATCTTGCGGCGCAGATACAACACGTAGGACTCGACGACGTTGACATCACCACCGAAGTCGTAGCGCCAAACGTGGTCGAGAATCTTAGGCTTGCTCAGCACGGTGCCCGCGTTGATCACGAAATAGCGCAGCAGGGTGAATTCGGTGGGCGACAGCGACACCGGTTGGCCCGCCTTCCACACTTCGTGGGTCTCCTCGTCGAGCTCGATATCGGCGAACGTCAGTCGAACATTACGTGGTTCCTTGTTGCCCTTGCCCGCGCGTCGCAGGATGACCCGCAGCCTGGCCACGACCTCCTCCAAACTGAAGGGCTTTGTCACATAGTCGTCACCACCCAGGGTCAGACCCGCGATCTTGTCCTGTAGCGAGTCACGGGCCGTCAGGAACAACGCCGGGGCATCGATGCCGTCGGCGCGCAGCCGGCGCAGCACCCCAAAGCCGTCCATCCCGGGCATCATCACATCGAGGATCACCGCGTCCGGCCGGGTTTCCCGGGCCCGATCCAGCGCCTGTGCCCCGTTGGTCGCGGTGTAGACTTCAAAGCCCTGGAACTTGAGGCTCACCGACAGCAGTTCAACGATGTTGGCCTCATCATCGACCACGAGGACACGAGCCTCCGGTGTGGTGTTTTCGCCTGGGGTTCCCGCCGTCACGAGATCAACCCCTTTCCGCATTGGTTGAACGTTACCTTCACAGTCATTGTGTAATTCCTGAAAGCTCGTTGCCAGTAGTCTGCTAACAGTCTGCCAGGAATCGCCAAATCAGCTTGGACCGTTGCCGCTCAATCCACGGCGCGCCGTGAATACACTCGCAGAATGAACCTCGGCCAAACCCTCGTGGGTATTGCGACCTGGCCCGCACGAGCGGGGCTCGCCGCCGCCGACACCGGTTTGAACATGGCCGGCGCGGCGGTTGACATGGCCAAACAAGCGTTGGGTGATGCCGGCGGCGCAAGCGGGTCGACCTCAATGGCCAACATGCTGGGAATCGATGACACGATTGCCCGCGCCAACCGGCTGGCCAGGCTATTGGACGACGATATGCCGCTGGGACGCGCCATCGCGCCCAACGGGCCGATGGACCGGATGCTGCGGCCCGGCGGGGTGGTCGACCTGCTGACCCAGCCCGGCGGCTTACTCGACCGCCTGACCGCTGAAGGCGGCGCCATGCAGCGCGCGCTGCAACCGGGCGGACTGGCCGACCAGCTGCTCGCCGAGGACGGACTTATCGAGCGGGTGCTCTCCGAAGACGGGCTGGCCGACCGGCTGCTGGCCGAAGGCGGACTGATCGACAAGATAACGGCCAAGGACGGACCGCTCGAACAGCTCGCCGACGTCGCCGACACGTTGGCGCGGCTGACACCCGGGATGGAGGCGCTCGAGCCGGCCATCGCGACGCTGCAAGACGCTGTGATCGCACTTACCATGGTGGTCAACCCGCTGAGCAGCATCGCCGAGCGCATTCCACTGCCCGGGCGCCGTCCCGCGCGCCGCTCGTCGTCGCGGTCGGTGCGTTCGCAACGCGTCGTCGACAGCGAGTGAGCGGCTAGACTCACAGCGATTTCATCGGCCTCCTTAGCTCAGTGGTAGAGCACTCGCCTTGTAAGCGAGCGGTCGTCAGTTCAATCCTGACAGGGGGCTCAAGCGTTCGTGTAGTACCTCGGCTGATGCTTGACGTTTTGGGTTCGGGTGATGCCTGACGATGTTTCGGCTGATGCTTGACAGTTGGTTCGGCTGATCCTTGACACTCCTTCGATGAAGGAGTTGAGTGTGGCAGAACAGCGGTATCAAGCCGTGTTGGCGGTGATCAGCGACGGGTTGTCGATCTCGCAGGTTGCCGAGAAAGTTGGGGTGTCGCGGCAGACGCTGCATACCTGGTTGGCCCGCTATGAGGCCGAGGGCCTCGATGGCTTAAGGATCGGTACCGGAACAGCCTTATAAGCGAGCGGTCGTCCGTTCAATCCTGACCGGGGGCTCCACGAAGGCGCAGCTCAGGGCGCAATCTCGCGCTTCCGATGCGATCAAGATCGCCCGTTTTAGTTTTGACAACTCCCGACGGGACTCTGCACAAATGCGAACTCGCAGGTGGCAGACCACGGCAAGCGGCATGAAACACCGAGGCTGGCGGGGAAAGGCCGGCGGCCAGTGCACGCGGCGCAATTCCGATAGAAGTCCCAATCCCTTCGCGTTGTGTAGTTAGGCTCGAGGCGTCCTGGTTTGTCAATGGTGTGAGGGGGCCGTGATGGTCGGTTTCGCGTGGTTGCCTCCGGAGACCAATTCGCTACGGATGTATCTGGGTGCGGGGTCACGGCCACTATTGGCGGCGGCGGGGGCCTGGGACGGGTTGGCCGAGGAGTTGCACGCGGCGGCGTCGTCGTTCGGGTCGGTGACGTCGGAGTTGGCCGGCGGCGCTTGGCAGGGACCGGCGTCGGCCGCGATGGCGAATGCCGCGGGGCCGTATGCGAGCTGGTTGACCGCGGCTGGAGCCCAGGCCGAGCTGGCAGCGCGGCAGGCTCGGGCGGCGGCGGGTGCATTTGAGGAGGCGCTGGCCGGCGTGGTGCATCCGGCGGTGGTGCAGGCCAATCGTGTTCGGACGTGGTTGTTGGCGGTGTCGAATGTGTTCGGGCAAAACGCGCCGGCCATAGCGGCCATGGAATCCACCTACGAGCAGATGTGGGCACAAGACGTGGCGGTGATGGCCGGCTACCATGCCGCATCCTCGGCGGCAGCGGCACAGCTGGCGTCGTGGCAGCCGGCGTTGCCAAACATCAATTTGGGTGTCGGCAATATCGGCAACCTCAATGTCGGCAATGGTAATACCGGCGATTACAACCTGGGTAATGGAAACCTCGGTAACGCCAACTTTGGCGGCGGAAACGGAAGCGCCTTCCACGGCCAGATTTCCAGCTTCAACGTGGGTAGCGGCAACATCGGCAACTTCAACCTGGGTAGCGGAAACGGAAACGTTGGCATCGGACCGTCCAGCTTTAACGTGGGTAGCGGCAACATCGGTAATGCGAACGTCGGGGGTGGCAACTCTGGCGACAACAACTTCGGCTTCGGGAACTTTGGCAATGCCAACATTGGTATCGGAAATGCAGGTCCAAACATGAGTTCCCCCGCCGTGCCCACCCCCGGCAATGGGAATGTCGGGATTGGCAACGGTGGCAATGGAAACTTCGGCGGTGGTAACACGGGCAACGCAAATATCGGTCTGGGAAACGTAGGCGACGGCAACGTTGGCTTCGGGAACAGCGGCAGCTACAACTTCGGCTTCGGGAACACCGGCAACAATAATATCGGCATTGGGTTAACCGGCAGCAATCAGATCGGCTTTGGCGGACTGAATTCCGGTAGCGGTAATATAGGATTTGGTAACTCGGGCACCGGGAACATCGGCTTCTTCAACTCGGGCAGCGGCAACTTCGGCGTGGGCAACTCGGGCGTCACCAACACGGGCGTAGCCAACTCAGGCAACATCAACACCGGCTTCGGAAACTCCGGCTTTATCAACACCGGCTTCGGGAACGCGTTAAGCGTCAACACTGGCTTTGGCAACTCAGGTCAGGCCAATACCGGCATAGGGAACGCGGGCGATTTCAACACCGGCAACTTCAACGGCGGCATCATTAACACCGGTAGCTTCAACTCGGGTGCATTCAACTCAGGCAGCTTCAACGGAGGAGACGCTAATTCTGGTTTCTTGAACTCTGGCCTGACGAACACCGGCTTCGCAAATTCTGGCAATATCAACACGGGCGGCTTTAACGCGGGCAACCTGAACACCGGTTTCGGCAATACTACCGATGGGCTGGGCGAAAACTCGGGATTCGGAAACGCCGGCAGTGGAAATTCGGGTTTCAATAATTCTGGTAGGGGAAACTCCGGCGCCCAAAACGTTGGTAATTTACAAATCTCGGGCTTCGCCAACTCGGGCCAATCGGTAACGGGTTACAACAATTCGGTTAGTGTAACATCGGGTTTCGGGAACAAGGGAACCGGCCTGTTCAGTGGATTCATGTCGGGCTTTGGCAATACGGGTTTTCTACAGTCGGGCTTCGGTAATCTTGAAGCCAATCCCGACAACAACAGCGCCACATCGGGTTTCGGGAACTCTGGAAAGCAGGATTCTGGTGGCTTTAATTCGATCGATTTCGTGTCGGGCTTTTTCCACCGCTAGCTAACACTAGCCCGGTATCGTCCCGGCGACCGGGTCCGGCGTACGCCGTACCCGGAGGCAATCCGATCTGGATGTCCCATGCACGGCCGAGCAGGTTCCGCACGATCAGGGAAGCCTGCGGGCCGGCATCGTCGGGTCAATGCTGGCAGCGGCCTCCGGGCCATGTGGGGACCTATTGGTCGCTCGCGGTCATGGGATCAGGCTGGGCAGACCGATCGGCAGGCCGCTTAGATAGGGGTGGCCCGTAGCGTCGATCACGTCGTCAGCCACCGCATGTGGGAACTGGACCACAGCCGCGCCGACCTCATCGGCACCGTCTCGCACCGCGTTGATGACCGCCGCCGGATCGCCGGTGAACAGGGACTCCCAAATGTCGTAGGCCGCATATTGCGGCGCCGTGATCAGCTCGCGCACGTCGACGAATAACGCGGTCGGCAGCGACGCCGGCCCGACGGGTATCCCGTCCCAGCTGACCAGCGTCCAGCCGCCCTCGGGATTGCCCTGTACCACGACGGCGCCGGTGTTGGGCACCGGGTGGGTGAGCAGCAGTAGCGGATGGGGATTGTCGACGTTCATCATCGTCCCGACCCCGATGGTGAATGCGCTGGAGTAAGCGACCGACGTGATGTTGCCGTCTGCGGCCACGACCGGATTGGCCAAGGAAGCGTCGTAGATCGTTTGAACCGCACCGGTAAAGGCTCGGTTGAAGACGATCCCGTTGACGTCGGTGGAGCCCGGGGCCAGCATCGGCACGATGGGAAATCCGAGCGTCCAGGCGATCGGGCCGACGAGATACAGCAGGCCCGCGGGGCTGATCTGCGGCAGGTCCTCGAAGATGCCGGCATGGATCTCGTTGAGCCCGGGCAATACCTGCGGGGCCATCCCCAGCAAGTTCGCCAACGGCGCGGCGGTCTGCTGCGTTCTGATCAACTGCGAGTCGAAGATCCCGGCATAGGGGCCCTTGGCCGCGAGCGCGTTGGCGATGGCCTGCGCCTGTTGCTGGCCCAGCGCGGTGAGTCCGGGTCCGGGCACCGCCGTGTCGATCAACATTGCGGCGTTGCCCGGCGTCTGGCCGTGCCGCACGAAGTCGATGACGATCGACTGCCCGTTGCCGCCACCACCGATCGTGGCCATGCCGCCGGTACCGATGAACCACCCGCCACGACCGATAGCCCCATCGACCCCGCCAGCCCCGCCGGCTCCGCCCAGGCCGCCGTTGCCGAACAACAGCGCCTGGCCCCCGGCGCCGCCGTTACCGCCGACACCGCCCGCGCCACCCATGCCGCCGTTGCCCATCAACCAGCCGCCGGTGCCGCCCATGCCGCCCACTCCGCCGGCAAAGCCGGCGCCACCGGTACCCCCGTTGCCGATTAACCCGGCACTCCCACCGTTACCGCCGGTATAGCCGGCCCCACCGTCACCGAATAGCAAACCGCCGGGGCCACCGTTGGGAGCTGCCGCCGTCCCGGTGACGCCGTTGCCGATCAGATCGCGGCCGAGCAGCACGTTTGTCGGCGCATTGACAATCGGGGCGAGCGCCTCGCCGACCGGGCTGTTGATCCATTGCTGGCCGGTCGCGTGAATCGGACCATAGACGAACGCTTGGAACCCGTCGGAAACGGACGCGGGCGCCGAGCCCAGCGCCCCCCGGAGCGACGTCGCGATGGTCACCTCGGTAACCGCATACGATGTCGCTGCCGCGCTCAATCGGTGCACAAACTGCTCGTGATACGCCGCTGCCTGCGCCGCCGCCGCCTGATACTCCCGGGCATGCGCGCCGAACAGCGCCGCGAGTGCCGCCGATACCTCGTCGGCGGCCGCCGCCGCCACAGCGGTCGTCGGATTGGCTGCGGCCAGATTGCCCGCATTCACTGCCGAACCGATCTGCGCTAGATCCGCCGCGGCCGCCGCCAACGCGTCCCGCGCCACGATCACAAATGACATCGCTTACCCCCGGGTGTTGTCGCGTACTAGCCATGATGGAGCGCAGCGCCGGAACAGATGCGGGTATCGGCCAAAATGCAACGAGCATCCAAGCGTCTCCCGCTAGGACGCTGTCGGCTCGGTCGCCTTGCGAGCCATCCGCCACAGTTACTAGGATATCCAAGTATCGGGATTCCCCGCCGCCACCGGCTTGCACAGGACAACCATGACCACACAGATTTCACATTTCATCGACGGACAACGCACCGCCGGCCAGTCCACGCGCTCGGCCGACGTCTTCGACCCCAACACCGGCCAGATCCAGGCGAAGGTACCGATGGCCGGCAAGTCAGACATCGACGCGGCCGTGGCCTCCGCGGTCGAGGCCCAAAAGGGCTGGGCCGCATGGAATCCCCAGCGCCGTGCCCGGGTGTTGATGCGGTTTATCGAACTGGTCAACGACACCATCGACGAGTTGGCCGAGCTGTTGTCGCGTGAGCACGGCAAAACGCTGGCCGACGCCCGCGGCGACGTCCAGCGCGGCATCGAGGTAATCGAGTTCTGCCTGGGCATTCCCCACCTGCTCAAGGGCGAGTACACCGAGGGTGCCGGCCCCGGCATCGACGTCTATTCGCTGCGGCAGCCCCTGGGTGTGGTCGCGGGGATCACCCCGTTCAACTTCCCGGCGATGATTCCGCTGTGGAAGGCCGGCCCGGCCCTAGCGTGCGGCAACGCCTTCGTGCTCAAGCCAAGTGAGCGCGACCCGTCGGTTCCGGTGAGGCTGGCCGAGCTGTTCATCGAGGCGGGCCTGCCGGCGGGCGTGTTCCAGGTGGTGCACGGCGACAAGGAGGCCGTCGACGCCATCCTGCACCACCCCGACATCAAGGCCGTCGGCTTCGTCGGCAGCTCGGATATCGCTCAGTACATCTACGCTGGTGCCGCCGCCACCGGCAAGCGGGCGCAGTGTTTCGGCGGTGCCAAGAACCACATGATCGTGATGCCCGACGCGGACCTGGATCAGGCCGTGGACGCACTGATCGGCGCCGGATACGGCAGCGCCGGCGAACGCTGCATGGCGATCAGCGTCGCCGTGCCGGTGGGCGATCAGACCGCGGAGCGGTTGCGCGCCAGGCTGATCGAGCGGATCAATAACTTGCGGGTGGGACACAGCCTGGACCCCAAGGCGGACTACGGCCCGCTGGTCACCGGGGCGGCGCTGGCGCGGGTGCGCGACTACATCGGCCAGGGTGTGGCCGCCGGTGCCGAGCTGGTCGTTGACGGCCGCGACCGCGCCAGCGACGACCTGACCTTTGGGCTGCCTGAAGGCGATGCGAACCTGGAGGGCGGCTTCTTCATCGGGCCGACCCTGTTCGACCATGTCGCTGCCCACATGTCGATCTACACCGACGAAATCTTCGGGCCGGTGTTGTGCATGGTTCGCGCCCGCGACTACGAAGAGGCGTTGCGGCTGCCGTCGGAGCACGAATACGGCAACGGGGTGGCGATCTTCACCCGCGACGGCGACGCGGCCCGCGACTTCGTCTCCCGGGTGCAGGTGGGCATGGTCGGCGTCAACGTGCCGATCCCGGTGCCGGTGGCCTACCACACTTTCGGCGGCTGGAAGCGCTCCGGCTTCGGCGACCTCAACCAGCACGGCCCGGCGGCAATCCAGTTCTACACCAAGGTCAAGACCGTCACGTCGCGATGGCCGTCAGGCATCAAGGACGGTGCCGAATTCGTCATCCCCACAATGAGTTAGCGTGTCATGTTTGTCCTTAACGACGACGAACGGGTGATCGTCGAGACGGCGGCCGCCTTCGCCGGCAAACGCCTGGCTCCGCACGCCCTGGAATGGGATGCCGCCAAACACTTTCCGGTGGACGTGTTGCGGGAAGCGGCCGAACTCGGCATGGCCGCGATCTATTGCCGCGACGACGTCGGCGGCAGTGGGCTGCGCCGGCTCGACGGCGTGCGCATCTTCGAGCAGTTGGCGATCGCCGACCCGGTGACCGCCGCGTTTTTGTCCATCCACAACATGTGCGCGTGGATGATTGACAGCTTCGGCACCGACGAGCAACGCAAGGACTGGATTCCGCGACTGGCCACCATGGGCGTCATCGCCAGCTACTGCCTGACCGAACCGGGCGCCGGATCCGATGCCGGCGCACTGAGCACCCGCGCCGTCAGGCACGGCTCAGGAAAAGGCGGCGACTACGTGCTCGATGGCGTCAAACAATTCATTTCCGGGGCCGCAGCATCGGACGTGTATGTGGTGATGGCGCGCACGGGCGCCGAGGGTCCGCGCGGCGTGTCGGCGTTCATCGTCGAAAAGGGCACACCGGGGCTGAGTTTCGGCGCGCCCGAAGCGAAGATGGGTTGGCATGCCCAACCCACCGCGCAGGTGGTGCTGGACGGGGTGCGGGTACCCGCCGAGGCCATGCTGGGCGGCGCCGACGGCGAAGGCGCCGGCTTCGGTATCGCGATGAGCGGCCTCAACGGCGGCCGGCTCAATATCGCAGCATGCTCGCTGGGTGGCGCGCAGGCCGCCTTTGACAAAGCGGGCGCCTACGTTCGCGACCGACAGGCCTTCGGCGGATCGCTGCTCGACGAGCCCACCGTGCGGTTTACCCTGGCCGACATGGCTACCGGGCTGCAGACGTCGCGAATGTTGTTGTGGCGGGCCGCAAGTGCGCTCGATGACGACGACGCCGACAAGGTCGAGCTGTGTGCGATGGCCAAGCGCTACGTCACCGACACCTGCTTTGAGGTCGCCGACCAGGCCCTGCAGCTGCACGGCGGCTATGGCTATCTGCGCGAGTATGGTCTGGAGAAGATCGTCCGCGACCTGCGGGTGCATCGCATCCTGGAAGGGACCAACGAGATCATGCGGCTGGTCATCGGTCGGGCCGAGGCCGCGCGGTTCCGCGCCACCGTTTAGAGAGGCTCAGATGACGACCATCGCCTTCCTAGGTTTGGGCAACATGGGTGCGCCGATGTCGGCGAATCTGGTTGGTGCGGGCCACGTCGTGCGTGGATTCGACCCGGCACCCACGGCGGCGTCCGGCGCCGCCGCGCACGGTGTCGCGGTGTTTCGTAGCGCGCCCGAAGCGGTGGCCGAGGCCGACGTGGTCATCACCATGCTGCCCACCGGCGAGGTGGTCCGGCGCTGCTACACCGACGTGCTGGCCGCCGCGCGTCCGGCAACGCTGTTCATCGACAGCTCCACGATCTCGGTCACCGATGCCCGTGAGGTGCACGCGCTGGCCGAATCGCACGGCATGCTCCAACTGGATGCGCCGGTCTCCGGCGGGGTGAAGGGCGCCGCCGCCGCGACGCTGGCATTCATGGTCGGCGGCGACGAGTCCACGCTACGGCGGGCACGCCCGGTACTAGAGCCCATGGCGGGCAAGATCATTCACTGCGGCGCCGCCGGTGCCGGACAGGCCGCCAAGGTGTGCAACAACATGGTGCTGGCGGTGCAGCAGATCGCGATCGCCGAGGCGTTCGTGCTGGCCGAGAAGCTCGGGCTGTCCGCACAATCGTTGTTCGACGTCATCACCGGCGCGACCGGCAATTGCTGGGCGGTGCACACCAATTGCCCGGTGCCGGGCCCGGTGCCCACCTCACCGGCCAACAACGACTTCAAGCCCGGGTTTTCGACCGCGTTGATGAACAAGGACCTGGGCCTGGCGATGGATGCGGTGGCCGCCACCGGTGCGACGGCCCCGCTGGGCAGCCACGCCGCCGACATCTACGCCAAATTCGCCGCCGACCACGCCGACCTGGACTTCAGCGCGGTGATCCACACGTTGCGCGCGCGAGCAGACGCATAAGCGCCCATTTCGACACGAAATTGGGCGCTTATGCGTCTGCTCGCCCTCAGAGGTCGCCGGCACACCCATC
>OBKH01000036.1_pt1 | contig 47683 bp, 43 predicted proteins | sample 1496241 | NCBI WGS metagenome assembly OBKH01 (sample SAMN03273953, study PRJEB22546) | soil metagenome | isolation source: rice field elevated CO2 plus elevated temperature | place: India: CRRI Experimental farm Cuttack,Odisha-753006 | collected 2013-12-17 | reverse complement strand
GACGGCCGCGGCGGGGCCGGGGGCGCAGGCGGGGGCGGCGGCGCCGGCGGCAGCTTCTAGCATTCTCCGAATCTGCCGGCCGGCGGGCCTGCCCGGGATGCTCCCTATTGCTGCGGTGCGGGCTTCAACACACTGAAGATCGCGCCCTGCGGATCGGACAACACGGCGAACCGGCCCACCGACGGAATGTCAGCCGGTTCCGCAATGACCTGGCCGCCCGCTGCGGCGGCTTTGGCCGCCGTGGCGTCGGCGTCATCCACCGCAAAGTAGACGTGCCAATGATTCGGCACGCCGGGCATCGGCGGTTCCATACAGCCGCCGACTTCCGCGTCGCCGGCCTTGAGCACCCGATAGTTCTGGCCCGCAGCTATCTCCATGCTCGAGTGGGTGAGGCCAACCACAGCCTCGTAGAACGCTAGCGCCAAATCCGGCTTGTCCGTGAGCAGTTCGTTCCAGATGAGCGTGCCCGTCTCGTTGACCAACGTCGCTCCGATGTGCCGATTGGCCTGCCATAGGCCCACGGCAGCGCCGGTCGGATCGGTGATGAACGACATCCGGCCGGCATCGCCGATGTCGAAGGCCGGCATCATCACCTGCCCGCCCCCGGGCACCACCTTGTCCACCACCGCATCGACGTCGTCCACCGCGATATAGGTGTTCCAGATCGGCGGCATCCCCTCCGGTGCACCCGGGGGCATCGGTGCGATGGCGGCCACGGCTTCGCCGTTCAGCGTGGCCATGGAATAGACCCCACCGCCTCCGGGGACCGGGTTGTCGTCGTAACCCCAGCCGAACAACGATGTGTAGAACTTTTTGGCGGCGGACTGATCGGTGGTCTGAAGGTCGACCCAGTTCGGCGTGCCTTGCCTGTATTCGCTTCTCTTGGGCATGATCATCCTTTCGTTAGGTGGCGGACACGTGGCCTGCGGTCGGCTGGCGGCCGGTGAAGGCGATGAGGCGATCGAGGACTGGGGCAAAGGAACCGACCGCCGCCGGCGCGGCGAAGCCCGCGGAGTTACGGGTTGCCGGGGTGATGACCTTGCCGGCCACCGCCAGTACGTACTCCGACACCGGCTCGGACGCGATCACCTGAGAACCGGTGGCAATCGCGAAATCCCAAGCGTGGACCAGAAATTCTAGGCACAGGATGCCGACCGGCACCGTCGCAGGCACCTGGTTCGAGTTCAGCTCCACCGTGCCCGCCAAGCCACGCCGCCGCCAGGCTTCCATCACGGCCTGCGCCGCGTCGGCCACCTGGGTTTCCAGTGGCGCGTCCACATCGCGGGGCGCCAGCTGCGCGCCCGCCGCAGCGCCGATGATCGCCAGCGAGCGCAGCAAATGATCCGCCAGTTGCGAAACGTCATATTCCGTACACGGTGTCTGCCTGGTCAGGTCAGAGGCGCCTATCCCGCGCAGTACGTGCTGAAGAACGGCCAATGTTGCTTCGGCACAAGATAATTCGTCGAGCGGATCGGGCGCTGCGGCCCATTCGTCGGGACCGGCGTCACCGCGTTGGCCGGCGACGACCAGCCGGTCCAGGAAGTGGTTCCACCCTTTGGCGTGCCGGGCGGCCTGCTGCGCGGTCAGCCCGTCGTGGACCAGCCGGACCTCGGTGCCGCCGTCGACCGGGGTCAGCGTGATGGTCACCGTCGACCCGCCCGGCGGGGGGTCGCCGTGGTCCTCCCAACCCCAGGTGAAGACCACCCGCTTGCCGGGGTCGACGTCGATGACGGTGCCGGCCGCGCTATGCCCCGGAGTCACCGTCCAGCGATAAGCGCCACCGGTGCGCAGCTCGATACGCGCGGCGACGGCCATCCAGCGCCGAAGCCTGTCGGGCTGGGTGATGAGCGCGAAGGTGCTGGTCGGATCCAAGGGCACGACGACCGCTTTCTCGAACGGCATGGCACAGTCTCCTTGTGACGGCGGGTAGTGGGCGGCATCGGCGACAAGACGGTCCAGCTCGTCGCTCCAGAAGGACTCCATGAGCGCACGAAGCCGCAGCACCCCGCGCTCATCGAGCCGGTAGTACCGTTCCCGGCCCTGTTTGCGGGCGGTAACCAATCCCGCTTCGGCGAGCATGCCGAGGTGCTGCGATATCGCCGAACGGGTGACCGTGAACTGCGACGCAAGCTGGGTAACGGTGCGTTCACCCGGTGCCAGGAGCTGTAGCAGCCGGCGCCGGGTTGGCTCTGCCGCGACTTCCAGCATGTCGGGCACACGCCAATACGTTAGCGCTCACTAACGTATTGATCAAGGGGCAACGAGCGACCGGTCTTGTTCTAAACTATTGCCGAAGAGCACAATTGCAGTGTGAAAGTAGCGATTAGCGGTGCCGGCGTGGCAGGAGCGGCGCTCGCCCACTGGCTGCAGCGCACCGGCCACACCCCGACAGTGATCGAGCGGGCGCCGAAGTTCCGCACCGGCGGCTACATGATCGACTTCTGGGGCGTCGGCTACCAGGTGGCCAAACGAATGGGCATCACGGACCAGATCGCAGCGGCGGGTTACCACATGGAACACGTCCGCTCCGTCGGTCCCACCGGCAAGGTCAAAGCCGACCTGGGCGTCGACGTCTTTCGCCGCATGGTCGGCGACGACTTCACCAGCTTGCCGCGCGGCGATCTCGCCGCCGCGATCTACACGACGATCGAAGACCAAGTGGAAACGATCTTCGACGACAGCATCGCCACCATCGACGAGCACCGCGACGGCGTCCGGCTCACCTTCGAAAGGACCGCCCCGCGCGATTTCGACCTGGTCATCGGTGCCGACGGACTGCACTCCAACGTGCGCCGGCTGGTCTTCGGGCCGGAGCGGGATTTCGAGCACTACCTGGGCTGCAAGGTCGCGGCCTGCGTGGTCGACGGCTACCGGCCCCGCGACGAGCGCAGCTATGTCCTCTACAACACCGTCGACCGACAGCTGGCGCGGTTCGCGCTGCGCGGCGACCGCACCATGTTCTTGTTCGTCTTCCGCGCCGAACACGACAACCCCGGCGTGGCACCCAAAGATGAGCTGCGCGACCAATTCGGCGACGTGGGCTGGGAAAGCCGGGACATTCTGGCCGCCCTCGACGACGTCGAGGACCTGTACTTCGACGTGGTCAGCCAAATCCGGATGGACCGCTGGTCACGCGGTCGGGTGCTGCTGATCGGCGACGCGGCCGGGTGCATCTCGCTGCTCGGCGGCGAGGGCACCGGCCTGGCGATCACCGAGGCCTACGTGCTGGCCGGGGAGCTCGCCCGCGCCGGGGGCGACCACCGTCGCGCCTTCGACGCCTACGAGAAGCGCCTGCGTCCCTTCATCGAGGGCAAGCAAGCCAGTGCGGCGAAGTTCATCTGGTTTTTCGCCACCCGAACCCGATTCGGCCTGTGGTTTCGCAACGTTGCGATGCGCACGATGAACTTCGGCCCGCTGGCGACGCTGTTCGCCGGCAGCGTGCGTGACGACTTCGAGCTGCCCGACTACACCTGGTGACCACCGCCGACGGGCACCTCTCCGCCAGGTAGGCACGGTTTGTCGCCGGCAATGTGACCTTTGGGCGCGGTCTTGAGGACCTTCGGCCCCACCCACGAGGCCGCCGCCGGCCGATCGTATGACGTGCAATGTACGCCATAGGGTGCGTGTTACGGCGATTACCTGAAGGCGGCGGTGGTCCGGAGTGGCTGGCAATCCTGATGTGGTGACGGTGCTGCTGGGCGGTGACGTCATGCTCGGCCGTGGCGTCGATCAGATCCTGCCTCATCCCGGCAAACCGCAATTGCGCGAACGGTATATGCGGGATGCGACCGGCTATGTTCGCCTGGCCGAGCGGGTGAACGGGCGCATTCCGCTCCCCGTGGATTGGCGCTGGCCCTGGGGCGAGGCGTTGGCGGTCCTTGAGAACACCGCGACCGACGTCTGTTTGATCAATCTGGAGACGACGATCACCGCCGACGGTGAATTCGCCGACCGCAAACCGGTCTGCTACCGGATGCACCCGGATAACGTGCCGGCGCTGACGGCATTGCGGCCGCACGTGTGCGCGCTGGCCAACAACCACATTCTCGATTTCGGCTACCAGGGGCTGACCGATACGGTCGCGGCTCTCGCCGGTGCGGGGATCCAGAGTGTCGGGGCGGGAGCCGATTTGCTCGCCGCTCGCCGCTCGGCGCTAGTCACGGTTGGCCATGAACGCCGGGTGATCGTCGGCTCGGTAGCGGCGGAATCCAGCGGCGTCCCCGAATCCTGGGCCGCCCGCCGCGACCGGCCCGGAGTGTGGTTGATCCGGGATCCGGCGCAACGCGACGTCGCCGACGATGTGGCGGCACAGGTGCTGGCGGACAAACGCCCCGGCGATATCGCCATAGTCTCGATGCATTGGGGATCCAATTGGGGCTATGCGACCGCACCCGGCGACGTCGCGTTCGCGCACCGACTGATCGACGCCGGCATCGACATGGTCCACGGACATTCCTCGCACCATCCGCGGCCAATCGAGATATATCGCGGTAAACCGATCCTGTACGGATGCGGTGACGTCGTTGACGACTACGAAGGCATCGGCGGGCACGAGTCGTTCCGCAGTGAACTGCGACTGCTGTATCTGACCGTCACCGATCCCGCCAGCGGGAACCTGATCTCGCTGCAGATGCTTCCACTGCGAGTGTCGCGGATGCGCCTACAGCGTGCCTCCCAGACCGACACCGAATGGCTCCGCAACACCATTGAGCGCATCAGCCGCCGGTTCGGGATTCGAGTCGTGACTCGACCCGACAACCTGCTGGAGGTCGTTCCCGCTGCCAACCTAACGAGCAAGGAGTAACCGGCAACCATGGCGATCCGCCAACACGTCGGCGCGCTGTTCACCGACCTGTACGAGGTGACGATGGCCCAGGCCTACTGGGCCGAAAGAATGTCGGGCACAGCGGTTTTCGAGATATTCTTCCGCAAGCTTCCGCCTGGCAGGTCCTACATCATGGCCGCCGGGCTGGCCGATGTGGTCGAGTTCCTCGAAGCGTTTCGATTCGACGAGCAGGATCTGCGTTACCTGCGTGGCCTGGGCCAGTTTTCCGACGAGTTCCTGAGGTGGCTGGCCGGAGTGCGTTTCACCGGAGATGTCTGGGCCGCGCCGGAAGGAACCGTGATTTTTCCGAACGAACCCGCGGTCCAGCTGATCGCGCCAATCATCGAGGCCCAGCTTGTCGAGACGTTTGTGCTGAACCAGATTCATCTGCAAAGCGTGCTCGCGAGCAAGGCCGCGCGGGTGGTCGCCGCCGCGCGCGGACGACCGGTGGTGGATTTCGGCGCGCGGCGCGCTCACGGCACCGACGCGGCCTGCAAGGTCGCGCGCACCAGTTATCTCGCGGGCGCTGCGGGCACGTCGAATCTGCTCGCGGCCCGCCAATATGGGATCCCGACGTTCGGCACCATGGCGCACAGCTTTGTTCAAGCCTTCGACAGTGAGGTGGCCGCGTTCGAGGCGTTCGCCCGGCTCTACCCAGCCACCATGCTGCTCGTGGACACCTACGACACGCTACGCGGCGTCGATCACGTCATCGAGTTGGCCAAGCGGCTGGGCAATCGCTTCGATGTGCGCGCGGTCCGGCTGGATTCCGGCGACCTCGATGAGCTGTCCAAGGCGACCCGTGCACGGCTCGACACCGCCGGTCTCGAGCAGGTCGAGATCTTCGCGTCGTCGGGCCTCGACGAAAACCGCATCGCCGCGCTTTTGGCTGCCCGCTGTCCGATCGACGGCTTCGGCGTGGGCACCCAGCTCGTCGTGGCTCAAGACGCGCCCGCGCTGGACATGGCCTACAAGCTGGTGGCATACGACGGCAGCGGGCGCACCAAGTTCTCCAGCGGCAAGGTGATCTACCCGGGACGCAAGCAGGTGTTCCGTAAGCTCGAGCACGGAGTCTTTTGCGGCGACACGCTCGGCGAGCACGGTGAAAACCTTCCCGGGGACCCGTTGCTGGTGCCCATCATGACCAACGGCCGACGCATCCGGCAGCATGCACCCACATTGGACGGCGCGCGGGACTGGGCCCGCCAGCAGATCGACGCGCTCCCGCCGGAGCTGCGCTCGCTCGAGGACACCGGCTACTCGTATCCGGTGGCGGTCAGCGACAGGATCGTGGGCGAACTCGCCCGGCTGCGGCACGCCGACACGGCCGAAGCCCACCCCGGGTCCAACGTCGTCGGGGCGAAGGCCAAACGACCCTAGAACAACAAGTTCGTCGTCTCTAGATTTCGGACTGCCGACGCATCGAAAGCTTGCCGTTACCCCGAGTTCCGGAGGGACACCATGAGCACCGCCAGCCGAGCACGAGGCCAAACTCCGCCGACGCAGGCCGGTTGGACTTGTCGTGCTGGACAAGGGGTTTAGCCGCCGAAGCAGTGACGTACATCGGCGAAGAGCAGTTCGCCTGTCGACCGACGGCGCAAACCGTGAGGCTAGGGAAGCGAGGAGCACATGGCCGCCGACCCGCAATGTACACGCTGCAAGCAAACCATCGAACCCGGATGGCTATACATCACCGCCCATCGCCGCGGTCAAGCCGGGATCGTCGATGACGGCGCAGTACTGATTCACGTGCCCGGTGAATGCCCGCACCCCGGGGAGCACGTTCCGCGAAGCTAGCCGGTTGGCATGCTAGGCAACGCAGCGTCAAGTGAGAGGGCAAAACCAAAATGGGTGAGCACGCCATCAAGCGGCACATGCGGCAACGGAAGCCTACGAAGCATCCCCTAGCCCAGAAACGGGGCGCGCGGATTCTGGTCTTCACCGACGATCCCCGCAGGAGCGTCCTCATAGTGCCCGGTTGCCACCTGGATTCCATGCGCCGAGAAAAGAACGCGTACTACTTCCAGGACGGCAATGCGTTGGTTGGGATGGTTGTCTCGGGCGGCACGGTTGAGTACGACGCCGACGACCGCACATATGTCGTGCAGCTCACCGACGGAAGGCACACCACTGAGTCATCTTTCGAACACTCATCGCCGAGTCGATCACCTCAATCCGATGACCTATGAAGCGCGCGGGCCCGGCCGCCATCGGCCCGTCGATCCGAGTGCGCACGGCCGAAGTGAGCCACCACCGTAGCGCCGCCGAGTTCGCTTCCGCGGACGCAAGCCCGGGATTTGCGGAGTAGCGTACAAGGCGGGATGCGCAATCCGGTCGCTGAGGGACTGTCGTCAGTCGGCCCAGGGACCTAATTCCATATTTGGAGCCATGAGATGGCGACACACTCGGCAGATGAAGCTCTTTGACGATCGTGGCGACGCTGGACGCCAGTTGGCGCAACGCCTGGCGCAGCTATCCGGCAAGGCCGTCGTCGTCCTTGGCTTGCCGCGCGGCGGGGTACCGGTGGCCTTTGAGGTCGCCAAGTCACTGCAAGCGCCACTCGACGTCCTGGTCGTGCGCAAGCTTGGCGTGCCGTTCCAACCCGAATTGGCTTTCGGCGCCATCGGTGAGGACGGCGTGCGGGTGCTCAACGACGACGTCGTCCGCGGGACACACCTCGATGCTGCCGCCATGGACGCGGTCGAACGCAAGCAGCTGATCGAGCTACAACGCCGCGCGGAACGCTTCCGCCGCGGGCGTGACCGCATCCCGTTGACCGGGCGGATCGCGGTGATCGTCGATGACGGCATCGCCACCGGAGCGACGGCCAAGGCGGCGTGCCAGGTCGCCCGGGCGCACGGTGCGGACAAGGTGGTGCTGGCGGTCCCGATCGGCCCAGACGACATCGTGGCGAGATTCGCCGGGTACGCCGATGAGGTGGTGTGTTTGGCGACGCCGGCGTTGTTCTTCGCCGTCGGGCAGGGTTACCGCAACTTCACCCAGACCTCCGACGACGAGGTGGTGGCGTTTCTGGATCGTGCTCACCGCGACTTCGCCGAGGCAGGTGCGATCGATGCCGCCGCTGACCCACCGCTTCGCGATGAGGAGGTCCAGGTCGTTGCCGGTCCAGTACCGGTGGCAGGGCACCTGACTGTCCCCGAAAAACCCAGGGGAATTGTGGTTTTCGCACATGGCAGTGGCAGCAGCCGGCACAGTATCCGCAATCGGTACGTTGCAGAGGTCTTGACCGGGGCCGGGTTTGCGACGCTGTTATTCGACTTGCTCACGCCCGAAGAAGAACGCAACCGCGCCAACGTCTTCGACATTGAGCTGCTCGCTTCCCGACTCATCGACGTGACCGGTTGGTTGGCCACCCAGCCCGACACCGCATCGCTGCCGGTCGGCTACTTCGGCGCCAGCACGGGAGCGGGTGCGGCGCTGGTCGCGGCCGCCGATCCGCGCGTGAACGTGCGGGCGGTGGTGTCCCGCGGCGGCCGGCCCGATCTCGCGGGTGATTCGCTGGGGAGCGTGGTGGCACCGACGCTGCTGATCGTGGGTGGACGCGACCAGGTGGTCCTCGAGCTGAACCAACGAGCGCAAGCGGTAATACCCGGGAAATGCCAACTCACCGTGGTCCCCGGCGCCACACACCTATTCGAAGAACCAGGCACGCTGGAACAGGTTGCCAAGCTGGCGTGCGATTGGTTCATCGACCACTTGTGCGGCCCAGGCCCAAGCGGCTAAACCGCTAGCCGGCCGGGGTGATCCCTGCGATCCCTGCGCGAGCAGACGCAGAATCGCATCAAAATCGCTGATTTTGTGCGATTCTGCGTCTGCTCGCGCCATGGGAGCCGCCGTCAGAACTCGCAGGAGCGGCCCGCACAGCCGCCGCTGAACTCCGTGTCAGCCTGCGCCAGTAGCGGTTTCGGCGCGGCGTAGGACAGTACCTGTCCTTCCCGGCTGCCGTAGCGATACACCGTGATGCCCTTGACCTTTGCCTTCCAGGCGGCCACATAGATGGCGCGGACGTCATCGACCGTCGCCGTGGCGGGCAAGTTGACCGTCTTGGACACGGCGGCCTCGACGTGGCGCTGCACCGCGGCCTGCATGCGCAGATGCCACTGCGGCGCGATCTCCGCCGCGGTCGGGAACGCGGCCCGCACCTCAGCAGGCAGCCGCGGATAGCCACGGACTCCGCCACGCTGAGCGATCTCGGCGATCAGCTCGTCACGATAAAAGCCCCGATCGCGGGCCAGTCGGTCGAAGCACGGATTGACCTCCAGCAGATGCCGGCCGACGATGGCGCGGGTGAACGCGATAGCGAACATCGGCTCGATGCCCGCGGTGGTTCCGGCGATCAGTGAGATGGTGCCCGTCGGAGCGACGGAGGTGACCTGTGCGTTGCGCCTCGGGCCCGACCGCGCGAACCGGCTATCGGTGAACGCCGGGAATGCGCCCCGCTCTTCGGCCAGCCTCCGCGATGCCGTGTGCGCCGCCTGCTGTATGCGACGCATGAGCCGGGTGGCTAACCGCACGGCTTCTTCACTGTCGTACGGAATACCCAGTGCGGCAAGCAGTTCCGCCAAACCCATGACTCCCAGCCCGATCTTGCGGGTGGCGCGGGCCGCCTCACCCAGTTCGGGGAAGGGGTAGCGGCTGACATCGATGACGTCATCAAGGAACCGCACCGCCACACCGGCGACCTCCTCGAGCCGGTCCCAGTCGACGCGACCGTCGGCGAGCATCCGGGCGAGGTTGATCGAGCCGAGATTACATGACTCGTAAGGCAGCAGTGGGACCTCCCCGCACGGGTTGGTCGCCTCGATGCGGCCTCTCCCCGGCACCGGGTTTGCCCTATTGATCGTGTCGAGAAACACCAGCCCGGGATCGCCACCGGCGTGCGCGGCTTTGCAGATGGCGTCGAACAGCTCGGCGGCGGGCATCCGCGCGACGATCTTGCCGGTTCGCGGATTGACCAGCCGGTGTAGGCCGTTGCGTTCGACGGCCCGCAGGAACGCGTCGGTCACACCAACCGATAGGTTGAAATGCGGGAGCTCGCTGGGGGATTCGGCCTTGGCGGTGACGAAATCACAGATATCCGGGTGCGACACATCAAGCACAGCCATACAGGCGCCACGCCGGCGACCGCCCATGGAGACCACACCCGCGGCACTGTCATACAGCCGTAGAAACGACACCGGTCCGCTGGCCGTGCCGCCCGTGGAGGCCACCCGATCCCCGGCGGGTCGCAGGTGGCTGAACGCATATCCGGTGCCGCCTCCAGCCCGCTGCAGCTCGGCGGCCTGTCCCAGCGTCGCAAAGATCGATTGCAGCGAATCCTCAATCGGCAGAACAAAACAGCCGGCGAGCAGTCCCAGGTCGGTGCCAGAGTTCATCAACGTGGGCGAATTCGGCAGGAATTCCAGGTTGCGTAATAGCGTGGCGAACCGCTCGGCCCACCGCCTCGACGAGCCCGGCTCATACTGGTCCTCGGCCGCCGCGACACAGCGCGCCGATCGGTCCATCAGCTCGCCGGTCGACTCGGCCGGCCGGCCCTGCTCGTCGTGCAGCAGATAGCGCTCGCGCAGTACCGTCACGGCCGCCAAGCTCAGCTTTAACTCGTCCCGCACGCCGAGCAAGGCCTTAGCCGTCCGCAGCTCGGCGCGCCGCTGCCGGTAGATGATGTAAACACGGGCCACGTCATCCAGACCGGCTTCCCCCAGCCGGGCCTCCACGCAGTCCTGAATGTCCTCAACGGGAGCGATACCGCGCCCGAGTGCGTCGGCGACGGCTTTCGCTACGGTGCCCGGCATATCGGGGTCGTCGCAAGCCACCTCGCGCGCTGCCCGCGTCACCGCTGCTTCGATCCGCGCGATGTCGAACGGCACCAGCGTTCCATCCCGGCGCCGGACTTTCGCCGGCCAGCTGACACCCACCGACTTCGTCGCTTGAGCGAATCGCCTACGTTCCCCTGGCATGGAGGATCGCCGACTGAACCGCGCCGAACCGATGCTGCGCCCGCTCGTCGGCCGCATTCTGCTCCTCCGCAGTGACCACGACCGCATCCGGACCCGGAATCACCGTCGCCACATGGTCGGTCTCGAGCCAGCGCACCACATACGGCGGCGAACCATCGGATGAGCGCACCTCAATAATCAACCCTCGGTGGTCCGGTTGATCTATCGTCGCGCCTTTGATCACCAGCCAGTCCCCGACCTTTGCCTTCATGAGCGTCCCTTCCTTGGGGACTTCAATCGTGCACGCACCCGGCGCAACGGCGGGAGGGCAGTAGGCCACCAGCGCCGGTGGCCAAAAGTCCCCTCGGGACCCGCTGGGCGACCCCATGCGGATACCCCAGCTGGTCACTGGCTGCCGACGGCTCTGGACGGCCCGCCACCGCGAGCGGCTGGGCATCCGGCACCCTGGGCTGTCGCTTGCGACGTGGCCGAAACGTCCCTGGTTGCCCGGACGCGGATGCGCGCGCCGCGGTGCGGCACCATGATGACGTGCTTTAGCTTCGGCCGTTCGCCGGAGGTCGTGGTGGTGCTCAACTCGACGCGGCGCAGGATCTCCCGAAGGACGACCCGCATCTCGACCATGGCAAAGGTGGCGCCGAGGCAGCGGCGGTTGCCGCCGCCGAACGGCAACCAGGTGGTCGGGCTCAAAGTGGCGCCAACCATCCGATCAGGGTCGAACCGTTCCGGATCCGGATACAGTTGCGCGCTCGCGTGCACCAGCCCGATCGCTGGGACCACCATGACCCCGGCCGGCAGCCGGTAACCGGCCACCTCCACCGCCTCGGTGAGGACCCGGCCCACGTCGTACACCACCGGGCGGATCCGCAGTGTCTCTTTGGCCACCGCGTCCAGGTACTCGTCGCCGGCTGGATCGCCGGCCGCGCTGGCGTCGGCCGCTTGCACGGCCTTGGCCAGGGTGACCGGGTGGCGGGTCAACCGCTCCAGTGCCCACGACAGTCCCGTCGCGGTGGTGTCGTGACCTGCGACCAGCAACGTTATCAGCTGGTCGCGCAGCTCGCGCTCGGTCATCGTCCGTCCGTCTTCGTCGGCGGCCCGAACCAGCATGGCCAGCGTGTCGGTGCGTGCGGCCAGATCGGGATCGGCTCGGCGGTCGGCGATCTCGGCGTACAGCAGGGCGTCGGCTTCTTCGATCCGCCGTCGCAGCCTGCTCCAGAGCCGATTGTTCAGCAGGCTCGGGTTGGCCAGTGCGAGCGTCGCCCACGGGCCCACGTTGAGCAGCCGCGGCATGACCTTGCGCAGCGCGGCGAGCCGGACCGGATCGCTGGCGCCTATGACGGTCCGCAGGATCACCTCAAGGGTGATCTCAGACATCTTGGGCGCCACCGCGAACGCCTTAGCCATCGGCCACCCGGCGATGTTGGCGGCGGCAATCTCGGCTATCGGCCCGGCCTGGCGCGCGACCGCGTCGCGATGGAACGGCGGCGACATCAGGCGACGCCGGTCGCGGTGCACGTCGTCGTCGATCAACAGCAGTGAGCTGTCGCCGAGCAGTCCGGCCAACATCGAGTTGGCTTCGCCGGCGTGAAAGACACTCGGGTTGCCGGCAAACACTGTCTTGATGGCGGCCGGATCGGACAGATACACCATGTGGCCGAACCCCGCGACATGCAGCGTGAAAACACTGCCGTAACGGCGTTGACAGGCCGTCAAAAAACGCAGCCCATGGCGCAACATCAACACGGCCTGCACCGAGCCGGAAAGTCGAGGTCCCGGCGGCAATCCCATCGACGATGTGCCGCTCATCGACACGATTCTATGTGTTCAATTTGTTGCTCAAAGCGCCGAGCGTGAACTGAGGCCGATTTGCCGTCCTCAGTTCACGTTGGTCGGCCACCCACCATGTCATTGCCCACTATTTATAGGCCACCGCCGCGCTGGAGCCGCCGGCAAGCGGGATCACCTCGAACGAACGGAATCCCGCCTCGCCACACCACCCCCGGAAGTCGGCGGCGGAGTAGTCGAACGCGTCACCGAACTCGATAAGCATGTTCAGTGACATCATCAGGCCGGTTGTGTTTTCGCGTCGCGCGTCGTCGATCAATGTCTCGATCACAATGAAAGCCCCCTCCTTGGACAGGGCCTCGTAGGCCTTAGCGACCAACTGCTGTTTACGGTCGAGGTTCCAGTCGTGCAGAATCTGGCCCATCGTGATGACATCGGCCGCCGGCAGAGGGTCGGCCAAAAAGTCACCGGCGCACGCCTGCACCCGCTCACCCAAACCCTCGGCTGTCAGCTTGCGTCGAGCGATCTCGGTCACCGCGGGCAAGTCGAAGCTGACGCACTGCAAGTGCGGGTGAGCCGCCGCGACGATTCGTGACAACAGACCGTCCGCGCAGCCCACGTCACAGAGACGCCGGTAGCGCTCGAACGGAAAGCGTTTCGCGAGGAGCTCGATGTTGCGTCGCGACGCCGCGTCCATAGCCGCCATGAACGCCTCGAGCCGCCGAGGATCTGCATAGAGCGCCTCGAAGAAGGGCCGCCCGGTTTGCTTGACCTCGCTTTGTGCCTTCCCGGTCTTGAGCGCCTCGGTCAAATCCGCCCAGAAGCGGTAGTTGCGTTCGTTCCAGATCTTCAGCAGGCCGCCCGCGTAGGTGGGACGGGCCTCGTCCAGAAAGTGCGCTGTCTCCGGTGTATTGCGGTAGTGGGACCCGGGTCCGTCGCCGTCTCGCGCCAGCAAGTCCAGCGAGACCAAGGCGTCGAGGAAGTCAATCGCCGGTCGCTTTAGCAACCCGAGGCGGTCGGCAATGGCCTCGGCGGTCATGGCCTCATCGCCAAGTTCGGTGAACAGCCCAAGCCCGACCGCGGTAAGCAGTACCTTAGACGGGCCGTACCCGCCGCCGATCGCCATGATCCGATCCGGGCTCAACTCCACCACTTGACCTCCCGAAATTGTTGGAGTGCGGGTGTCGCGCCGCTGTCTACCGACCGTAGGCGACGTTGGGGCACCAACGCGCGGGCGTGGCCATGCCCGGCGCCCATGCCCGGATACCAGCTTGACCGTGGTGGCAGGTGCAGGATTCGAACCTGCGTAGCTTTCGCGACGGATTTACAGTCCGCTCCCATTGGCCGCTCGGGCAACCTGCCGCCTAGCAGGGTACAACGACCGGGTAGACAGAGCACACACGGCTATCTCGCGAAGGAGGGACGAACCGAATGGCGGACTCATCGTTCGACATCGTCAGCAAGGTCGACCGGCAGGAGGTCGACAACGCACTCAACCAGGCCGCCAAGGAGCTGGCCACGCGCTTCGACTTCCGCGGCACCGACACCAAGATCGCGTGGAAGGGCGACGAGGCCGTCGAGCTCACCTCGTCCACCGAGGAGCGTGTCAAGGCCGCCGTCGACGTCTTCAAGGAGAAGCTGATCCGCCGCGACATCTCGCTGAAGGCCTTCGAGGCCGGAGAACCGCAGGCCTCGGGTAAGACGTACAAAGTTACCGGCGCCCTCAAACAGGGCATTAGCAGCGAGAACGCCAAGAAGATCACCAAGCTCATCCGCGACGCAGGCCCCAAGAACGTCAAAACCCAGATCCAGGGCGACGAGGTCCGGGTCACCAGCAAGAAGCGCGACGACCTGCAGGCCGTCATCGCCATGCTGAAGAAGGCCGACCTGGATGTGGCATTGCAGTTTGTGAACTACCGCTAGTCGCGGCGATCTGGAGGGGCTGGCTGGATGTCCTGGCTACCCTGGTCGCTGATCCAGGATTTCAAGCGAGGTTCACGATGAGCGTGACTCCAAACGCCGGCTGTGTCGACGTCGTCATCGTCGGCGCCGGCATCTCCGGACTGGGCGCGGCCTACCGGATCATCGAACGCAACCCGCAGCTGACCTACACCATCCTGGAAAGGCGTGCGCGGATCGGCGGCACCTGGGATCTGTTCCGCTACCCCGGCGTGCGCTCCGACAGCAGCATCTTCACGCTGTCGTTTCCCTACGAGCCGTGGACCCGCGAAGAAGGCATCGCCGACGGCGCCCACATCCGCGAGTACCTCACCGACATGGCCCACAAGTACGGCATCGATCGCCACATCGAGTTCAACAGCTACGTTCGCGCAGCGGACTGGGACTCATCCACCGATACCTGGACCGTCACCTTCGAGCAGAACGGCGTGCACAAGCACTACCGCAGCCGGTTCGTGTTCTTCGGCAGCGGCTACTACAACTATGACGAGGGCTACACCCCCGACTTCGGAGGCATCGAGAAGTTTGGCGGCGCGGTAGTGCATCCCCAGCACTGGCCAGAGGATCTGGACTACACCGGCAAGAAGATCGTGGTGATCGGCAGCGGGGCCACCGCGGTCACACTGATCCCCTCGCTGACCGACCGGGCCGAAAAGGTAACCATGCTGCAGCGATCCCCGACCTACCTGATCTCGGCATCCAAATACAGCACGTTCGCCGCCGTTGTTCGTAAAGCGTTGCCTCCCAAAACTTCTCACTTGATTGTCCGAATGTACAACGCGTTATTGGAAGCGGTGTTCTGGTTCTTGTCCCGCAAGACACCGGTGTTCGTGAAATGGCTGCTGCGCCGTACCGCGATCAAAAATCTGCCCGAGGGCTACGACATCGAAACCCACTTCACGCCGCGGTACAACCCGTGGGATCAGCGACTGTGCCTGATCCCGGACGCCGACCTGTACAACGCCATCACCAGCGGCCGCGCCGAGGTGGTCACCGACCATATCGACCACTTCGACGCCACCGGTATTGCACTCAAATCCGGTGGGCACCTCGATGCGGACATTATCGTCACCGCCACCGGCCTGCAGTTGCAAGCGCTTGGCGGGGCCGCGATCAGCCTCGACGGCGTCGAGATCGACCCTCGGGATCGCTTTGTCTACAAGGCGCACATGCTCGAAGACGTGCCCAACCTGTTCTGGTGTGTGGGTTACACGAACGCGTCCTGGACGCTGCGCGCCGACATGACGGCCCGGGCGACGGCAAAACTACTGGCACACATGGCCGCCCATGGACACACGCGCGCCGCCCCGCACCTGGGCGACGAGCCGATGGACGAGAAACCGTCCTGGGACATTCAGGCCGGCTATGTGAAGCGGGCGCCGTACGCGCTGCCCAAGTCCGGCACCAAGCGGCCGTGGAATGTACGACAGAACTACTTGGCCGACGCCATCGACTACCGATTCGACCGCATCGAGGAGGCAATGGTGTTCGGCGCGGCATGATTGCTCCTGCGGTTCGTCGACGGATATCAAATGTCCGGTTGCCGCAATACGCTGAACGCCATGGCAGCCAACAAGCGCGAACCCAAAGTCGTTGTCCTCGGCGGCGGTTCCTGGGGCACCACCGTCGCCTCCATCTGTGCGCGCCGCGGACCAACCTTGCAGTGGGTGCGCTCGGCGGTCACCGCGCAGGACATCAACGACAACCACCGCAATAGCCGATACCTCGGCAACGACGTGGTGCTCAGCGACACCCTGCGCGCCACCACAGACTTCACCGAGGCCGCCAACTGCGCCGACGTCGTCGTCATGGGGGTGCCCTCGCACGGTTTCCGCGGAGTGCTTGTCGAGCTGAGCAAAGAGCTGCGACCCTGGGTGCCAGTGGTGTCCCTGGTCAAGGGGCTCGAACAGGGCACCAATATGCGGATGTCGCAGATCATCGAGGAGGTACTGCCCGGTCATCCGGCAGGCATCCTGGCCGGCCCGAACATCGCCCGCGAGGTGGCCGAGGGCTACGCGGCCGCGGCGGTGCTGGCCATGCCCGACCAGCACCTGGCGACCCGGCTATCAGCAATGTTTCGCACCCGGCGCTTCCGCGTGTACACAACTGACGACGTCGTCGGTGTCGAGACGGCGGGCGCCCTCAAGAACGTCTTCGCCATCGCGGTCGGGATGGGCTATTCGCTGGGTATCGGCGAAAACACCCGCGCCCTGGTGATCGCCCGCGCGCTGCGCGAGATGACGAAGCTGGGTGTGGCAATGGGTGGGAAAAGCGAAACGTTCCCCGGACTGGCCGGTCTCGGCGACCTGATCGTCACCTGCACCAGCCAACGCAGCCGCAACCGGCATGTGGGCGAACAACTCGGCGCAGGCAAGCCGATCGACGAAATCATCGCATCGATGAGCCAGGTCGCCGAGGGCGTCAAAGCTGCCGGTGTGGTGATGGAGTTCGCCAACGAGTTCGGGCTGAACATGCCGATCGCCCGCGAGGTCGACGCCGTCATCAACCATGGTTCGACGGTGGAGCAGGCGTATAGAGGCTTGATCGCCGAGGTCCCCGGACACGAGGTGCACGGCTCGGGGTTTTAGGCTTGCCACCGCTGCCGGCACGCATGCCGGTGATGTCCGCACAACGATAGTTCGGCTGTTGCGTTCGGTCAGTGGGACGGGCGCGTCCTCGCCGCACGCCGGCATGCCAGCCACGAACTGATCGACCGCCTCCTCGATAGCGGCGCCTGACTCATCACCGATGGCATCTCGATACCCACAGTTATCAGCCGCGCGCCATCGCCTCCAGCCGGCGAATGCGGTCCTCGATCGGTGGGTGAGTCGAAAACAGCGATCCGATCCGCTCACCCGCCCGGAACGGGTTGGCGATCATCAGGTGCGCCTGGCTGGCCAGCTGCGGCTCCGGCGGCAGCGGCGCCGCCTGGACGCCGCCGGAGATCTTGCGCAATGCCGACGCCAACGCCAGCGGGTCCCCGGTCAGGACGGCACCCGACTCGTCGGCCTGGTACTCCCGCGATCGCGACACGGCCATCCGTATCACGGTTGCCGCGATCGGGCCCAGCAGCGCAACCAGAAGCAGTGCAAAGGGATTGGCGTTGTCTCGGTTGCCGCCGAACATGCCGGCCCACATGGCCATGTTGGCCAGCGCGGTAATCACCGCTGCCAGCGCACCTGCCACACAAGAGATCAGGATGTCGCGGTTGTAGACGTGAGACAGCTCGTGGCCCAGCACGGCACGCAGCTCACGCTCATTGAGGATACGCAGGATGCCAGTCGTGCAACACACCGCGGCATTGCGCGGGTTGCGGCCGGTGGCGAACGCGTTGGGTGCGGCGGTGTCGCTGATGTACAGCCGGGGCATCGGCTGGTGAGCGCTGGTCGCCAGCTCTCGAACGATCCGGTACATCGCCGGCGCCTGCAGTTCGGAAACCGGTTGCGCATGCATCGCCCGCAGCGCCAGCTTGTCGCTATTGAAGTAGACGTAGACGTTCATTCCGACGGCGAACAGCGCCGCCAGCATCAGCGCCGTCCTGCCAAACAACGCGCCGACGGCCACGATCAACGCGGACATACCGACCAACAGCAGGAACGTCTTCAGCCGGTTGGCATGCGGATGCCAAGTCATCAGTGCGTGTCCTCCTAGAACACCTCAACTTGGGAGATTACTGCTGGTTCAACGCCTGAGGGGTATCCGCTGGTTCCGCAATCGAGCCTGGCCGGGCAACCTAGCCGTGCCGGCTCACGGTGTAGTCGACCAGCGCCGCCAGGGCACGCCGTCCCGGGACGTCGGGCAGTAAGGCCAGCTCGTGACGTGCCTGAGCCGCGTACTGCGCCAGGACGTCTTTGGCCCGGGCCATGCCCGGCGACGCCCGCAACAATGTCAGCGCCTCGCGCACCTCGGCGTCGTCGTCGACCGGTCCGTTCAGCAGTGCGCGCAACCGAGCGCAATCGGGCCCTGATTCCCGTAACGCGTAGAGCATCGGCAGGGTGTGTACTCCTTCGCGCACATCGGTACCGGGCAGCTTGCCCGACTCGTCAGACTCGCTGTCGATGTCGATAATGTCGTCGGCGATCTGAAACGCGGTGCCCACCACGCCGCCGAGGCGGCTCAGCCGTTCGACCTGTTCGTCGGTGGCACCGGAGAACATCCCACCCAGCCGGCCGGCCGCCCCGATTAGACTGCCGGTCTTCTCCTGGACCACCTTCAGGTACTGCTCGATGGAGTCCACGTTCTCCGACGTGCCGCGCGTCTCACGCATCTGCCCGGTCACCAACTGGGCGAAGGTGTCGGCGATGATCCGCACCGCCTCCGGTCCCAACCTCGCCACCAGCCGCGATGCGGTGGCCAGTAGGTAGTCGCCAGCCAGGATCGCGACGTTGTTACCCCATTGCGCGTTGGCGCTGGGCGCGCCGCGGCGGACCTGGGCCTCGTCCATCACGTCATCGTGGTAGAGGGTCGCCAGGTGGATCATCTCGATCACCGCCCCGGCGACTGTCACCGCTGCGGCATCCGGCTGCGGCCCGATCTGCGCCGACAGCACGGTGAACAGTGGACGGAACCGCTTGCCGCCGGCATTGAACAAGTGCAGCAGCGAATCGCTCATCACCTCGTCGGCCTGGCGCAGCTCGGTGTCCATGAGTTGCTCGACTCGCGCGACACCAGCACGCACGGCCGCGGCAAAGACAGCGTCGCCCAGGTCAACGCCTGCCACCACCGTCGCCGGAGTCCTCACTCGACCAACATACTGGTGAGCGTGGATGACAGTGCCGACGTGGTGGTCGTGGGCGCCGGACCGGCCGGGTCAGCTGCGGCCGCCTGGGCTGCCCGCGCGGGCCGCGACGTCCTCGTCATCGACACCGCCACCTTCCCCCGCGACAAGCCTTGCGGCGACGGGCTGACACCACGCGCGGTCGCCGAACTGCACCAGCTGGGACTAGGTAAGTGGCTGGCGGACCACATCCGGCATCGTGGGTTGCGGATGAGCGGCTTCGGAGGCGAGGTGGAAGTGGACTGGCCCGGTCCGAGCTTCCCGTCGTACGGCAGCGCGGTGGCCCGTCTCGAGCTGGACGACCGGATCCGAAAGGTCGCCGAGGACACCGGTGCGCGCATGCTACTTGGCGCTAAAGCCGTTGCTGTTCACCATGATTCATCGAGGCGGGTGGTATCGCTGACCCTGGCCGACGGCACTGAGGTGGGCTGCCGCCAGCTGATCGTTGCCGACGGGGCCCGATCCCCGCTGGGACGCAAGCTGGGCCGGCGATGGCATCGGGAGACGGTCTATGGCGTCGCGGTCCGGGGGTACCTGAGCACGGCGTACAGCGATGACCCGTGGCTGACGTCGCATCTGGAACTGCGCTCCCCCGACGGCGCCGTGCTACCCGGCTACGGCTGGATCTTTCCGCTGGGCAACGGCGAAGTGAACATCGGCGTGGGAGCGTTGTCGACCTCAAGACGGCCAGCCGATCTGGCCCTGCGCCCGCTGATCTCCTACTACACCGACCTGCGCCGTGACGAGTGGGGCTTCACCGGCCAGCCGCGCGCGGTGTCGTCGGCGCTGTTGCCGATGGGCGGCGCGGTTTCTGGAGTGGCCGGGTCCAACTGGATGCTCATCGGCGACGCCGCGGCCTGCGTCAACCCGCTCAATGGCGAGGGCATCGACTACGGGCTGGAAACCGGGCGGCTGGCCGCCGAACTGCTGGATTCGCGTGACCTGGCACGGCTGTGGCCGTCGCTGCTGGCCGACCGCTACGGTCGCGGCTTCTCGGTTGCGCGCCGGCTAGCGTTGTTACTGACCTTCCCACGGTTCCTACCCACGACTGGGCCCATCACGATGCGCTCCACCGCATTGATGAACATCGCCGTGCGGGTGATGTCCAATCTGGTCACCGACGACGACCGCGACTGGGTGGCGCGGGTGTGGCGCGGTGGCGGTCAATTGTCCCGGCTCGTCGATCGACGACCGCCGTTCAGCTGACGGCCGGCAACCAAGGGTGCGCGAATGTCAACTGTGTTGACATATATCAGGGCCGTTGATATATATGAACACATGACTGAATCGCTGGATCTTGAGTTCGAATCCGCCTACCGCGGTGAATCCGTCGCCTTCGGGGAGGGAGTCCGACCGCCATGGAGCATCGGCGAACCCCAGCCCGAGCTGGCCGCCCTGATCGTGCAGGGCAAGTTCCGCGGCGACGTCCTCGACGTGGGCTGCGGGGAGGCCGCGATTTCGCTGGCACTGGCCGAACGGGGACACACCACGGTCGGACTGGACCTCTCCCCCGCCGCCGTAGAACTGGCTCGGCATGAAGCAGCGAAGCGCGGCCTGGCCAATGCCAGCTTCGAGGTGGCCGACGCCAGTTCGTTTACCGGCTATGACGGCAGGTTCGACACCATCGTCGACAGCACGCTGTTCCACTCCATGCCGGTCGAGTCCCGGGAGGGCTATCTGCAATCGATCGTGCGTGCGGCGGCACCGGGCGCCTCCTACTTCGTGTTGGTATTCGACCGGGCGGCGATACCCGAGGGGCCGATCAATGCGGTCACCGAGGACGAGCTGCGCGCGGCGGTGTCCAAGTACTGGATCATCGATGAGATCAAGCCCGCGCGGCTGTACGCGAGGTTCCCGGCCGGCTTCGCCGGCATGCCCGCACTCCTGGACATCCGCGAAGAGCCCAACGGGCTGCAGTCGATCGGTGGCTGGCTGCTCTCGGCCCACCTGGGCTGACGGCGCACCCAAACGACGCGTATAGTCCGGCTAATGAAGGGAACAAAGCTGGCTGTTGTCGTCGGCATGACGGTGGCTGCCGTTAGTTTGGCAGCGCCGGCGCAGGCCGACGACTACGACGCCCCCTTCAACAACACGATCCATCGCTTCGGGATCTACGGCCCGCAGGACTACAACGCTTGGCTTGCCAAGATCAGCTGCGAACGGCTGAGCAGAGGCGTTGACGGCGATGCGTACAAGTCGGCCACTTTCCTGCAACGCAACCTGCCGCGCGGAACCACCCAGGGCCAAGCGTTTCAGTTCCTGGGCGCCGCGATCGATCACTACTGCCCTGAGCATGTGGGCGTCCTGCAACGGGCTGGCACCCGCTAAGTCTTCCTACCGGTCACTGCGGGGTTTGTTTGCCGGGTTTGTATCCGGCATGCAGAGCTACGATGCCGCCGGTCAGGTTGCGCCACCGCACCCCCGACCACCCGGCCCGCGAAATCTGGTGCGCCAGCACCGCCTGGTCGGGCCAGGCCCTGATCGACTCCGCGAGGTACTCGTAGGCCTCGGGGTTGCTAGACACCGCCCGCGCCACCCGGGGCAGCGCCCGCATCAAGTATTCCTTGTAGGCGGTGGCGAACAACGCATTGGTGGGCGTGGAGAATTCGCACACTAGTAGCCGCCCGCCCGGCCGGGTGACACGAGCCATTTCCCGCAGCGCCGCTTGCTGGTTTGCGACGTTACGCAGCCCGAAACTGATGGTGACCGCATCGAACACGTCGTCACCAAACGGCAGCCGGGTGGCGTCACCGGCGACCTTGGGAACCTTGCGCGCAGCGCCCGCCGCAAGCATGCCGACCGAAAAATCGGCAGCCACACACCACGCGCCCGATTTGGTGAGCTCTACGGTGGACACGGCGGTGCCCGCGGCCAGGTCCAGGACCTTTTGGCCGGGCCCGATCCGCAGCGCCGACCGAGTGGCTCGCCGCCAATACCGGTCCTGGCCCAGGGACAACACGGTATTGGTCAGGTCATACTTGCGGGCGACGCCATCGAACATCGACGCCACGTCGCGGGGATCCTTGTCCAAGGCGGCGCGACTCATAGCCTCGACGCTACCGTTACGCGGCCTGGGTCGTGCGCCGACCTCGCACCGCCTCGTAGTGGCCGAGCAGCTCATCGCAGACCACCGGCCAACTGCGGCCCAGCACACTGCGCCGGGCGGCCAGCGCGTAGCGCTGGCGTTCGTGCACCAGGTGGGCGACGGCGTCAGGAAGCCGGTGCTCGAACTCGCCGACCGGCAACAGCAGCCCGGTGCGGTGCGGGGTTATCAGATCACGCGGTCCGCCGGCGTCCGGAGCGATCACCGGTAGCCCCGACGCCAGCGCTTCCTGCACGACTTGGCAGAACGTCTCGTGCTCACCGGAATGTACGAAGACGTCCATGCTGGCATACGCCTCGGCGAGCTCTTTGCCATACCGTGCTCCGGTGAAAACCGCTGTGGGCATTGCTGATTGCAATCTTGCCCGGTCGATGCCGTCGCCGACGATCACCAGCCGCACGGCGCCGGAGGCCGCCAGACCCGTGAGCCGGTCGACATGCTTCTCCGGAGCAAGCCGACCCACAAAGCCGACGATGGGTTTGCCGTCCGGTGACCACCGTCGCCTCAACACCTCGTTTCGCGCCGACGGCGCGAAACGTTGCACGTCCACCCCGCGTGCCCACCGGTGTACTCGCGGAATGCCCTGGGCAATAAGGGATTCCATTGTCGCTGTGGACGGCGCCAGAGTGCGGTCAGCCAGGCGATGCAAGTGGCGGAACCATGCCCACGCCGCCCGTGCTGTCATCGGAATGCCGTAGCTGGACGCGAAACCCGGAACATCGGTTTGGTAGACCGCGACCGTGGGCACCCCTAGCCGCCGAGCGGCATGGAGTCCACCGTAGCCAAGCAGCGCCGGCGACGCCAGATGCACGACATCCGGATCGAATCCGCGCAGCGCTCTCAGCATTCGGAAGGTGGGCACGCCGAGCGGCAACGTGGTCACCTTTGGGAACATCCGCGACGGCACCCGGTGCACCCGGACACCGTCGTGAAGTCGCTCGGCGCGGTCTTCACCTGGCGGCGTGTCGGGCGCGATCACCAGGGCTTCATGACCGGTTCGACGCAGATGTTCGAGTACCTTGACCACCGAGTTGCTGACGCCGTTCACCTGCGGGAGGAACGACTCGGCGACGATCGCAACGCGCACGCCACACACACTGTCAGCGCCGGCTGTCGAAATGGTTGCGTAGCGGCATACGGCGTGCGAACTCTGCTGCTCAGCCCGTTGCAGACGCCGAATTTTCACGACGTTCCAACCGCTTGTCCAGCACCGCTAGCACGACCAGCGCGGCGGCGGCGATCAGCCAGGCCACCACCGCGATGGACCCGGCCGGGATGATCGCCAGTCCGGCGTTACGGTGCTGCACTCTGACCAGGTTGGGATCCCTCTTGTTGTACTCAACGTAAATTCGCATGCCCGTGGATAATTCGGACGGATACAGCACACCGAGTTGCGGCCGATAGGTGATCCGATCCGGTGTGACAAACTCGATCGTCGAACGCCGCGGCCCGGCGCTGAGCACCTCAGCCTGCGCGACCCCCATATTACGTTGGATCGCAATGTCATTGCGCCACGCACCAGCCACCAGAAGCACCGACTGCAGCGTGACCAAACCGGTCACTATCAGGACGGCGATTCGTAACCAGCGCAGCACGATCCTGCCTCGAGTATCGGGCAGTTCATCACTGAGCCCATGAATCAGGATGTGCAGCAGGGGTTTCGGTGATATCACAGAGCCGCCTTGATGGCGGCGTGCAATTGTCGCAACGACGACCGGTCGGCCTTGACCTCGAGCACGCGCATGCCGGCACCGGGTTGATCGAGGGTCGGTCCGAGTTCGTCGACCTCGATCTGGCGAGATTCCACGTGGTAGGCGCGGCACAATGCGCCCACATCGACGTCGTGTGGGGTGCCGAAGATTCGCGATGACACGTCGGAGAACCTGGGATCACCCTGCTCGAGCAATTCGAAGATGCCGCCGCCGTTGTCATTAGACACCACGATGGTCAATGACCGCGGTATCGGTTCGGTCGGCCCGATCAACAGCCCGGAGCTGTCGTGCACGAACGTCAGGTCGCCGATCAGTGCGATGGTGCGGGGCGGGGAGTCCGGGCTGCCGGTGCGCTCGTGAGCCCCCTCATAAGCTAGGGCCGCCCCGATCGCGGTGGACACGGTGCCGTCGATGCCGGCGACCCCACGGTTGGACCGTACCCGGATGCCGCGGGTGTCCAAACCGGCCAACGCCACATCCCGCACCGGATTGGATGCCCCGAGCACCAGCTGGTCACCGGGCCGCAGCGCATGCGACACCGCCGCCGCGACATGCAGCCCGGTGGTCAACGGGTGCGCCGCGAGCTGTTCCCGAACCGCCGCGATCGCGTGCCGGTTCATCGCCGCACACCGGTCCAGCCACGCGGGCCGCGGCGCGCCGGTGGTGACCGCCCGCGTGCCGGTGGCCTGCGAGTTACCCGAGACATCCGGCCAGCGTGGACCGGTTGTCAATGCGAATACCGGCACTTCTGCGTCGGCCAGCAGCACCGATACCGGACGATGCAGTGTCGGCCGGCCCAGCATGATCACCTGTTGAGGGCGCAGCAGCGGCAGCGCCAGCGGGTGCAACGGGTTGTCCCCGGACCGCGGCGCCGTCGGTTCTGCGACGGTCGGCAACGCCGCGAGGTTGGGGTGCACGCCAGCGCCATGCCCGGAGATGACCACGGTGTCGACCGACAGGTCGATGTCCAGTGGCTGGTCGAAGGTGACCGGCGGCGTGTAGGTCCACGGCTTGCCAGCAGGCCGGCCCGGCGGGGTGACCGCGCCGAGGGGCTCGGGATCGGGCACCAGCGGTTCGCGCAGCGGGATGTCGAAGTGCACGGGGCCCGCGTTGGCGGTGCGAGCACCCGTGGCGGCCGCCAACACTCGGCACGTAGCCGATCGCCAGGTCGCGTTGAGCGCCGAGGTCCGCTCGGGTGCGTCCTCGGCCAGCCCCAGGCTGATGCTGGCGCGCACCTGGGTGCCGAAATAGCCCAGCTGTTCCATGGTCTGGTTGGCGCCGGTGCCCAGCAGCTCGTAGGGCCGATTGGCTGACAGCACGATCAGCGGCACCCGAGCGTAGTTTGCCTCCACCACCGCCGGACCGAGGTTGGCCACGGCGGTGCCGGATGTCATCGCGACACACACCGGCGCGCCCGCCCCGATTGCCAGCCCGATGGCCAGGTAGCCGGCGGTGCGTTCATCGATGCGAACGTGCAACCGGATCCGGCCGGACCGGTCGGCGTCCTGCAGCGCGAAGGCCAGCGGCGCATTGCGCGAGCCCGGACACAGCACCACGTCGCGAACGCCGCCGCGGATCAGTTCGTCGACGACGACGCGCGCCTGTGTCGTCGAGGGGTTCACCAGTACAGAGTGTCACAGCCGGACCGTATGGCCGGGCCGCGCTCAGGCCTTGACACTGGCGAAGAACTTCAGCATCGCGGTGTTGACGGCTTCCGGCCGCTCGAAGAACCCGAGATGACCGGCGTCAGGTATCTGCAGGTAACGGCCGTTCGGCAGGGCGTCGGCGACCTCCCGACCCAGGTAGGGCGGCGTCACCACGTCGTCGGCGAAACCAATCACCAGCACCGGCGCGGCGATGTTGCGGTAGGCGGGCAGCCGGTTGGTCTGCGGAGCGCAATCTAGCTGACAGCGCAGTCCGGGGGTGGACTTAATCGGCCACATGGAAAACATCGCGATCCAGTCGCCAACGGCCACGTCATCGTTGAGCGTCTTTCGGGAGAAGTTCTCCAGTAAGCGAGCCCTCGCGTCGTATGTGGGTGGCAGCTGGACACCCGAGTCATAGAGTTCGGCCTCGGCTTTGTTAAAGAACTGGCGGGCGCGGTCCAGGCGGCCGCGAGTGGCCATCAGCACCGCCGAGCTGACCAGCTCGGGTGCGACCACCATGAGTTCCTGCGCGATGAATGCCCCCATCGACACCCCGACAACGCGCGCCGGGGCGATGTCTAGGGTTTCGATCAGCGCCGCGGTGTCGGCGACCATGGTTTGCGTGGTGAAGCCTTCGGCGTTTTCGGTGGCGCCGATGCCCCGATTGTCGAACGTGATGCACCGATATCCAGCCGCCAGAAAGGCCGGGACTTGATGTGGGTGCCAGGTGCGTCCGGCGCCGCCGCGGCCGGCGATAAAGACCACCGGGTCACCGGTCCCGTTGTCGTCGTAGGCCAGGTTGATCACCCGAAAGACGGTACAAGCAACGAGTAGCAGGCCTTGACCCGGTCGATCCACCACTGTCGCCGCTGCGGCGGTGCACCCAGGGCTTGCAACCGCGCCGGGTCGGGCGTTGTCCGCGCAACTGCCAGAAAGCCGTCGACGGGTGCTGCGGGCTCGGCCACGTCCTCTTCAAACAGCCCGCCGGTGCCCAGCCCGCACGCGTGGTCGAGCTCCGGCAGGGCCGCGGCGGCGGTCAGGCCGGCGGCGATTCCGACGGCGGAATCGAGCGCGCTGGAGACCACCACCGGAACGGCGATCCGCGCCGCGATATCAAGCAGCGCCGAAATACCGCCCAGCGGGGCGACCTTCAGCACCGCGATATCGGCGGCCTGAGCGCGGACAACGGCCAACGGATCCTCGGCCTTGCGGATGCTTTCGTCGGCGGCGATCGGCACATCCACCCGCCGGCGCAACTCGGCGAGTTCGGCGACGGTGGCACAGGGTTGTTCAAGGTATTCCAGCGGGCCGTCGGCGGTCAGGGCGGCCGCCGCGGCCACCGCCTCGGCGACACCCCAGCCACCGTTGGCGTCCACCCGCACCATGGGAACCAGCTCCCGAACCGCGTTGACACGCTCGATGTCGTCGGCCAAGCTCTGCCCAGGCTCGGCGACCTTCACCTTGGCCGTCCGGGCCCCAGGAAACCGGGCCAGCACCTCGCCCACCTGGGCGGCGGCAACGGCCGGCACAGTGGCGTTAATCGGAACGCGGTCACGTCGCACCGGCGGCGGCGCACAGTAGGCGGTCTCGATCGCCGACGCCAACCACGCGCACGCCTGCGCGGACTGGTACTCCACGAACGCACCGAATTCGCCCCAACCGGCCGGACCCTCGATCAAGGCCACTTCACGGGTGGTGATGCCGCGGAAACGCACTCGCATCGGCAGGGCCACCACATACAGGCGGTCCAGCAGGGCTTCTAGGGGGGGCAGCACGGGTATCACCGCCGATAAACCTGGCGACCGGCCAGAAACGTCGCCCGCACCGCCAGGTCGGCGATCTGCTCTGGCGGCACCGTCCGGGGATCCGCCGACAGCACCACCATATCCGCGTACTTGCCGACCTGAAGCGAGCCGATCGCGTCCTCAGCGAACAGTTGCCAGGCGGCATCGATGGTCTGCGCGCGAATCGCCTGCTCGACCGTCAGGCGCTCCTCCGGTGCCAGCACCCGGCCACTGGGCGCCACCCGGGTTGCGGCCACGCTGATGTTGCGCAGTGGCTCCTCCGGTGTGACGGGCGGGTCGTTGTGCAGCGAGATACGCATGCCGGCGGCCACCGCGGATCCAGCCGGCATCCACCGGGACCCGCGCTGTGCCCCGAACAGGTCATCGACGATCACATCGCCCCAGTAATGGATCTGGTCGACGAAGATGCTGCAGGTGACACCGAGTTCGGCGGCGCGCCGCAGTTGGTCGGGCCGGATGGCCCCGACGTGTTCGAGCCGCAGCCGGTGATCGTCTCGAGGATTGCGGCGCAGTGCCTCTTCGTAGACGTCGAGGATGGTGTCCACACCGCCGTCGCCGTGCACGTGACAGGCGATCTGCCAGCCCCGCGGAAAGTAGGCCCCGACGATTTCGGCCAACTGTTCACGGGTGTAATTGGCGCACCCGCGGGAACCGGGCGGTACACCGATGGCACGGGTGGCGGGGGTGTCCAGGTAGGGAAAGGTCAGATCGATATTGCCGACCCACGGCGAGCCGTCCACCCAGATCTTGATGCCCACCTGGCGCAGCATGTCGTCACCTTGCCCAGGCGTCGCATCGGTGCACATCCGCGCATTGGAGATCTCGTAGGTGCACAGCCGGACCGTCAGTTCGGCGCGCACCGCCTCGACCATCGGCCGATACCCTGGGTCAAAAGCCATCTCCGAGCATGTGGTCAGGCCGGCACGGTTGAGCCGAGCACACTCGGCGCGCAGCATGGCACCGAAGTTGCTGGGGTCGGCTACACCGGCCAAAAGCGGAAGAATCGCGCCGATTTCCTCGGCGGTGCCGTCGAGTTCGCCATTGCCGTCGCGGCCATACTTCGCGCCCTTGGGATCCGCGGTGTCTCGGGTGAGCCCATTGAGCCAGGCGGCGTGCGAGTTGAAGTAAGCCTTGTGTCCGGAGTTGTGGATGATCACCAGCGGCCCGTTCGGCGCGAGGCTGTCGAGCCAGGTCAGCGTCGGCTCGCCAAGACCGGACTGCAGCAGCGGATCCCAGCCGACCAGATAGGCGCCGGCCGGGCCGCGCCGTGCAACCTCGCCGCGGATCGCGGCAACGACGTCGTCCGCGTCCCGCATCGTCACCGGACGGATATCGACGAACCGGTCCGACAGCACGACCGCCTCCAGTAGCGGATGGCCGTGTGCCTCAACAAATCCTGGCATGACGCACCCGGCACCCAGATCGATGACCCGGGTGTTGGCGCCAACCAGGCCGGCAACCTCGGACCGGTCACCGACGGCAATGACCCGGCCGTCGGCGACCGCGATCGCCTCGGCCGTTGGCCGCGCATCGTCGACGGTGAGCACGGTTCCGGTCATGACGAGGTCTGCATCGGCCATGGGCTCCAAGCGTAGTGATCCTTCGAGATTACGAGGGCACGGCAGATCCAAATTGCAACACGTTCTAGTCTTGCCAGATGAGCACCGCCGGCGACGATGCAGTGGGGGTACCACCCGCTTGCGGGGGACGAAGCGATGCGGTGGGGGTACCCCAGCTAGCGAGGGAGAGCGGCGCCATGCGTGACCAGGATTGTTCGGGCGAGCTGTTGCGCAGCCCGACCCACAACGGCCATCTGCTAGTGGGAGCGCTCAAGCGCCACCAGAACAAGCCGGTGCTGTTCCTCGGCGACACCAGGCTGACCGGTGGCCAGCTGGCGGACCGTATCAGCCAGTACATCCAGGCATTCGAGGCGCTAGGTGCCGGCACCGGGGTGGCGGTCGGTCTGCTGTCGCTCAACCGTCCTGAAGTTTTGATGATCATCGGCGCCGGGCAGGCCCGCGGTTATCGGCGCACCGCGCTGCACCCGTTGGGCTCGCTGGCCGATCACGCCTACGTGCTGAACGACGCCGGCATCAGCTCACTGATCATCGACCCCAACCCGATGTTCGTCGAGCGCGCACTGGCTCTGCTGGAGCAGGTGGACTCGCTGCAGCAAATCCTCACCATTGGGCCGGTGCCCGATGCGCTCAAGCATGTGGCAGTCGACCTATCCGCCGAGGCCGCCAAATACCAGCCGCAGCCGCTGGTCGCCGCCGACCTGCCACCCGACCAAGTTATCGGCCTGACTTACACCGGCGGCACCACCGGCAAGCCTAAGGGCGTGATAGGCACCGCGCAGTCGATCGCCACCATGACCTCGATCCAGCTCGCCGAATGGGAGTGGCCGGCCAACCCGCGGTTCTTAATGTGCACCCCGCTGTCGCACGCCGGCGCGGCGTTTTTCACGCCGACGGTGATCAAGGGCGGCGAGATGATAGTGCTGGCGAAGTTCGACCCGGCCGAGGTACTCAGAATCATTGAGGAGCAACGCATTACAGCGACCATGTTGGTGCCATCGATGCTGTACGCGCTGCTGGACCACCCGGATTCGCACACCCGGGACCTGTCGTCGCTGGAAACCGTCTACTACGGCGCCTCGGCGATCAACCCGGTGCGACTAGCCGAGGCGATCCGGCGGTTCGGCCCAATCTTCGCCCAGTACTACGGGCAATCCGAGGCGCCCATGGTGATCACCTATCTGGCCAAGGGCGATCACGACGAGAAGCGGCTGACCTCATGTGGGCGGCCGACGCTGTTCGCCCGCGTCGCGCTGTTAGACGAGCATGGCAAGCCGGTGAAGCAGGGCGAAGTCGGCGAAATCTGTGTCAGCGGACCGCTGTTGGCGGGCGGTTACTGGAATCTGCCAGACGAGACGTCGCGGACTTTTAAAGACGGCTGGCTGCACACCGGCGACCTGGCCCGCGAGGACTCCGATGGCTTCTACTACATCGTCGACCGCGTCAAGGACATGATCGTCACCGGCGGCTTCAACGTGTTCCCCCGGGAGGTCGAGGACGTGGTGGCCGAGCATCCGGCGGTTGCTCAGGTGTGCGTGGTTGGCGCGCCGGATGAGAAGTGGGGCGAGGCCGTCACCGCGGTGGTGGTGTTGCGCTCCAACGCGGCCCGCGATGAGCCCGCGATCGAGGCCATGACCGCCGAGATCCAGGCAGCGGTCAAACAACGCAAGGGATCGGTGCAGGCACCCAAGCGGGTGGTGGTCGTCGACTCTTTGCCGTTGACCGGTCTAGGAAAGCCGGACAAGAAGGCCGTGCGCGCACGGTTCTGGGAAGGCGCTGGGCGCGCGGTCGGCTAGGGCTTGGCCGTTGCATGAAGTCTGGTCCCTCGCATCTGATCTGGATTAGTCTTCACCCCGGCCTTCGGCCTGGCGATGCCGGCGCACTTGACGCCGCCGATGCCGTGCAGATATGCCGGCGATGCTCGGGATAACCCACCTTCACAGCGGGTTTCGCGGTCTGCGGCGGGCGAAAGAACCCGCCGAAGGCCTTGTTGAGCCGGCGCACGAAAACGATCGTTGTGTGTACATTGGTGTGTATGGCTCGGTTGAACGTGTATGTGCCCGACGAATTGGCGGAGCGCGCCAGGGCGCGGGGCTTGAACGTCTCGGCGCTGACTCAGGCCGCGATCAGTGCCGAGTTGGAGAACTCCGCAACCGATGCGTGGCTTGAGGGGTTGGAACCCAGAAGCACCGGCGCTCGGCATGATGACGTGCTGGGTGCGATCGATGCCGCTCGCGATGAGTTCGAAGCGTGAGAGCATCGCCCACTTCGCCGCCGGAGCAGGTGGTCGTCGACGCGAGTGCCATGGTGGATCTACTGGCTCGCACTAGCGATCGGTGCTCTGCGGTGCGCGCGCGGCTGGCTCGGACCGCGATGCACGCGCCGGCGCACTTCGATGCAGAGGTGTTGTCGGCGCTGGGGCGCATGCAGCGCGCCGGCGCACTCACCGTTGCCTATGTCGATGCGGCACTGGAGGAGTTGCGACAGGTGCCGGTGACTCGACACGGTCTTTCGTCGCTGCTTGCTGGAGCGTGGTCGCGCCGCGACACCCTCCGCCTGACCGATGCCCTCTACGTCGAGCTGGCCGAAACGGCAGGTCTGGTGTTGTTGACCACCGACGAAAGATTGGCACGCGCCTGGCCCTCGGCTCACGCCATCGGCTGAGTCCAGCGGGGCTTGGAGAAAGGTGGGCGCGCCGCCCTGTTGAGCGCTTAACATGCCCCACGAGTAGACCGCATTGCCGAGCGACACTGTGCCGGTTCGGTGATGAACTGCGAGCAGCGCCATGATCGAGTACGCGGTGACCCTCCACAGAAAGCCGCCCGGGCGCCAACTCACGACCACATGTGACCAAGGCCCCGGGCACCATACCGTCCGGCTGACGCCCAGCGGCCATGATTACTGTGGCAGGCATGGGTGAACGGATCAGATCGCCGTGGTGGCTCCAGCCGGCGAACAAGGACGGAGTTCAACAGCCTTGAGTGACAACCCTTTTGATGCCAAGGCGTGGCGGCTCGTGGACGGGTTCGACGATCTGACCGACATCACCTACCACCGCCACGTCGACGATGCCACGGTGCGGGTGGCGTTCAACCGCCCTGAAGTGCGCAACGCATTTCGCCCGCACACCGTCGACGAGCTGTACCGGGTGCTCGACCATGCACGAATGTCGCCCGACGTCGGAGTGGTGCTGCTGACCGGCAACGGGCCGTCCCCGAAGGACGGCGGCTGGGCGTTCTGCTCCGGCGGCGACCAACGAATTCGTGGGCGCAGCGGTTACCAGTACGCCAGCGGAGACACCGCGGACACGGTTGATGTCGCCCGCGCCGGCCGGTTGCACATCCTGGAGGTGCAGCGGCTGATCCGGTTCATGCCCAAGGTGGTCATTTGTCTGGTCAATGGCTGGGCGGCCGGCGGGGGACACAGCCTGCACGTGGTCTGCGATCTCACCCTGGCCAGCCGCGAGTACGCCCGCTTCAAGCAGACCGACGCCGACGTCGGCAGCTTCGATGGCGGTTACGGCAGCGCATATCTGGCCCGTCAGGTCGGCCAGAAGTTTGCCCGCGAGATCTTCTTCCTAGGCCGCACCTACACCGCCGAGCAGATGCACCAGATGGGCGCGGTCAACGCGGTGGCCGAACACGCCGAGCTGGAGACAGTGGGGCTGCAGTGGGCGGCCGAGATCAACGCGAAATCGCCTCAGGCGCAACGGATGCTGAAGTTCGCGTTCAACCTGCTCGACGACGGGCTGGTGGGTCAGCAACTGTTTGCCGGTGAGGCCACCCGCCTGGCCTACATGACCGACGAGGCCGTCGAAGGCCGCGACGCCTTCCTACAGAAGCGTCCCCCCGACTGGAGCCCGTTTCCGCGCTATTTCTAACGCGGCCGTTCGCCGAGGCTGTAGTTGCCGAGCAGAAGCCCGACGAGTGGGACACCACAGTAACTACAGGCTCGGCAAAACTAGACTCCCCAGCTGTGAGCAAAAGACCGCTGCGCTGGTTGACTGAACAAATCACATTGGCCGGCATGCGGCCACCAATTTCGCCGCAACTGCTGATCAACCGGCCCGCGATGCAACCCGTCGACCTCACCGGCAAGCGCATCCTGCTCACCGGCGCGTCGTCAGGCATCGGTGCGGCCGCGACCAAACAGTTCGGACTGCACCGCGCCGTCGTGGTTGCCGTCGCGCGCCGTAAGGATCTGCTGGATGCGGTGGCGGACCGGATCACCGGCGACGGCGGCACGGCGATGTCGCTCCCCTGCGACCTCTCGGACATGGAAGCGATCGACGCGCTGGTCGAAGACGTCGAAAAGCGCATCGGCGGGATCGACATCCTGATCAACAATGCCGGCCGGTCGATCCGGCGGCCGCTGGCCGAGTCGCTGGAACGCTGGCACGACGTCGAGCGCACCATGGTGCTCAACTACTATGCCCCGCTGCGGCTTATCCGCGGGCTTGCACCCGGGATGCTCGAGCGTGGCGACGGCCATATCATCAATGTCGCCACCTGGGGCGTGTTGTCGGAGGCTTCGCCGCTGTTCTCGGTGTACAACGCATCGAAGGCCGCACTGTCGGCGGTGAGCCGGATCATCGAAACCGAGTGGGGTAGTCAGGGCGTGCATTCGACGACGCTGTACTACCCGCTGGTGGCAACTCCGATGATTGCGCCGACGAAGGCCTACGACGGGCTGCCGGCGCTGACCGCCGCGGAAGCCGCCGAGTGGATGGTCACCGCCGCCCGCACCCGACCGGTGCGGATCGCGCCTCGGGTTGCCGTCGCCGTCAACGCGCTGGACAGCATCGGTCCCCGCTGGGTCAATGCACTCATGCAGCGCCGCAACGAACAGCTCAACCCTTGAACCGGGTCCCGGCCTGCCGACCCTCGGCCGCCGGCGTGCCGCTACGTGATAGACACAGGGCCATGGAAATCCTGGCCAGCCGGATGCTACTTCGGCCGGCGGACTATCAGCGGTCGCTGAGCTTCTACCGTGACCAGATCGGGCTGGCGATTGCCCGTGAATACGGGGCCGGCACAGTGTTTTTCGCCGGTCAGTCACTGCTCGAACTGGCCGGTTACGGCGAGCCGGACCATTCGCGGGGACCTTTTCCCGGCGCGCTGTGGCTGCAGGTGCGCGACCTCGAGGCTACCCAGACCGAGCTGGTCAGCCGAGGCGTGTCGATCGCTCGCGAGCCCCGCCGCGAACCGTGGGGCCTGCACGAGATGCATGTGACCGACCCAGACGGGATCACACTGATATTCGTCGAGGTTCCCGAGGGTCACCCGCTGCGTACAGACACCCGGGCGTGAACTCCGCAAAACGCTGGGTTACGTGATTGGTAACATCTGACGACGAGTCGAGATACACCCGCATTTCGCGTACTCGTTTGATCGACAACGCAATATCCCGACCAGCAGAATCAGGCCCTGTGAACCTTCAGTTGTTCCTTTTGCTCATTGTCGTCGTGACGGCATTGGCGTTCGACTTCACCAACGGGTTCCACGACACCGGAAACGCCATGGCGACCTCGATTGCCAGCGGCGCCCTGGCACCGCGGGTAGCGGTAGCACTTCCTGCCGTGCTGAACCTGATCGGTGCGTTTTTGTCCACCGCCGTGGCGGCCACAATCGCCAAGGGTCTGATCGACGCGAATCTGGTGACGCTGGAGTTGGTGTTCGCCGGCCTGGTCGGCGGGATCGTCTGGAACCTGTTGACCTGGTTGCTGGGCATTCCGTCGAGTTCCTCACATGCGCTGATCGGCGGCATCGTCGGCGCCACAATTGCCGCCGTCGGCCTGCGTGGGGTGATCTGGAGCGGAGTGGTGTCCAAGGTGATCGTGCCGGCCGTGGTAGCCGCGCTGCTGGCCACGCTGGTCGGAGCAGTCGGCACCTGGCTGGTCTACCGGACGACGCGCGGGGTTGCCGAAAAGCGTACGGAACGCGGTTTCCGGCGCGGCCAGATCGGCTCGGCGTCGCTGGTCTCGCTGGCGCACGGCACCAACGACGCGCAGAAGACGATGGGCGTGATCTTCCTGGCGTTGATGTCCTACGGCGCGGTCAGCACGACGGCATCGGTGCCGCCGCTGTGGGTGATCGTGAGTTGCGCCGTGGCCATGGCCGCCGGTACCTACCTGGGTGGCTGGCGCATCATCCGCACCCTAGGCAAAGGGCTGGTCGAGATCAAACCACCGCAGGGTATGGCCGCCGAGTCGTCATCGGCCGCCGTCATTCTGTTGTCCGCGCACTTCGGCTATGCGCTGTCCACAACGCAGGTCGCGACCGGGTCCGTGCTGGGCAGCGGCGTCGGCAAGCCCGGCGCCGAGGTGCGCTGGGGGGTAGCCGGCCGCATGGTGGTCGCGTGGCTGGTGACGCTCCCGTTGGCCGGGCTGGTCGGGGCCTTCACCTACGGGCTGGTGCATTTCATCGGTGGCTACCCCGGTGCGATCCTCGGTTTCGCACTGTTGTGGCTGACCGCCACCGCCATCTGGCTGCGGTCGCGCAGGGCGCCGATCGACCACACCAACGTCAACGCCGACTGGGAAGGCAACCTGACGGCCGGCCTGGAAGCGGGTGCGCAGCCGCTTGCGGATCAGAGGCCGCCGGTGCCTGCACCGCCGGCTCCGACTCCCCCACCGAACCACCGAGCACCACAGTTCGGCGTCACCACGAGGAACGCCCCGTGAGTGCCTGGTTCAACTACACGGCCACCCTGAAGATCCTGATCTTCAGTCTGCTAGCCGGCGCGCTGCTACCGGGCCTGTTCGCGGTGGGCGTGCGGCTGCAGGCCGCCGGCGACGGTGCCGACGCCACCGCGCGCCGGCGCCCGCTGCTGGTTGCCGTCAGTTGGGCGATCTTCGCGCTGGTGCTTGCGGTAGTCATCATTGGAGTGCTGTATATCGCCCGTGACTTCATCGCGCATCACACCGGCTGGGCCTTCCTGGGCGCCACACCCAAGTAGAGTCGCAGATGGCCGCGACATAGGGTTTGGCGACGGCCCCGACGGGAAGATATAACAGCGTGAACCGGTTTCTCACCTCGATCGTCGCGTGGTTGCGCGCGGGATATCCCGAGGGCATTCCGCCGACCGACTCCTTTGCGGTGCTCGCCCTGCTTTGCCGCCGGCTGAGCCACGATGAGGTCAAGGCGGTGGCTAACGAACTGATGCGACTCGGTGACTTCGACCAGATCGACATCGGCGTGGTGATCACCCATTTCACCGACGAGTTGCCGTCACCGGAGGATGTTGAGCGCGTCCGGGCGCGGTTGGCCGCCCAGGGATGGCCACTCGATGACGTCCGCGACCGCGAGGAGCACGCATAGCCATCCTGCGTGCGCTGCACGTCCCGGCCGGTTCTGCTACCGCGCTGCTGCTGCCTGCCCTGCAACGAGTGCTGGGTGGCAGCGACCCGGCATTGGTCGCGGTGCCCACCCAGCATGAGTCCTTGCTGGGCGCTTTGCGAGTGGGCGAGCAGATTGACGACGACGTCGCCCTGGTAGTGACGACGTCAGGAACCACGGGACCGCCCAAGGGCGCCATGTTGACCGCGGCGGCCTTGACCGCCAGCGCCTCGGCCGCCCACGACCGGCTCGGCGGACCGGGCAGCTGGCTGTTGGCTGTGCCGCCGTATCACATCGCCGGGCTGGCGGTGCTGGTGCGCAGCGTGATCGCCGGATCAGTTCCTGTCGAACTGAACGTCTCCGCGGGATTCGATGTCACCGAATTACCCAACGCGATAAAGAGATTGGGTTCTGGCCGGCGATACACGTCGCTGGTCGCCGCACAGTTGGCCAAGGCACTTACCGACCCGGCGGCCACGGCCGCGCTGGCCGAATTGGACGCGGTGCTGATCGGCGGCGGGCCGGCCCCCCGGCCCATCCTGGACGCCGCGGCCGCCGCCGGCATCACGGTGGTGCGCACCTACGGCATGAGCGAGACCTCGGGCGGCTGTGTCTACGACGGCGTTCCGCTCGACGGGGTCCGGCTGAGGGTGCTGGCCGGCGGCCGCATAGCTATCGGCGGTGCGACCCTGGCCAAGGGCTATCGCAACCCGGTCTCGCCCGATCCGTTCGCCGAGCCAGGCTGGTTTCACACCGACGACCTTGGCGCCCTTGAATCGGGTGATTCGGGTGTGCTGACCGTGCTGGGCCGAGCCGACGAAGCGATCAGCACGGGCGGATTCACCGTGCTGCCGCAGCCAGTGGAGGCCGCACTGGGCACCCACCCTGCGGTGCGTGACTGCGCGGTTTTTGGACTTGCCGACGACCGACTCGGTCAGCGAGTGGTCGCCGCGATTGTGGTCGGCGACGGATGCCCACCACCAACGCTAGAAGCGCTGCGGGCGCATGTCGCGCGCACCCTGGACGTCACCGCCGCGCCCCGAGAGCTACATGTCGTGAACGTGCTACCGCGACGCGGCATCGGCAAGGTGGACCGGGCAGCGTTGGTGCGCCGGTTCGCCGGTGAAGCCGATCAATAGGCTGATCGGTCGTGAGGATCGGTCGCCGCGAGGGATTGGCCGTCGCGATCGGGTTTGTCCTGGTCGGCGCCGCGTTCGTACTGCCGCGGTTGAACCTGGGAATCAAACCGCGATCCGATATCGGCTTGGAGCGGTTTGCCACGCGCGCCGGCGCCGCGCCGATCTTCGGCTACTGGGACGCCCATGTTGGCTGGGGCACGGCCCCGGCGGTTCTTACCGCAGTGGCCGTTGTGGCGTGGGGGCCGGTAGTGGCGCACCGGCTCCCCTGGCGGGTGCTGACGCTGAGCACCTGGGCCACCGCCGCCGCCTGGGCGTTCTCACTGGCGATGATCGACGGCTGGCAGCGCGGCTTTGCCGGCCGATTGACCACCCGTGACGAGTACCTGTGGCAGGTGCCCGGCATTGCCGACATCCCGGCGACGTTGCGGACGTTCACCAGCCGGATTCTCGACTTCCAGCCCAATTCCTGGGTGACTCACGTCTCCGGGCACCCGCCGGGTGCGCTGCTGACGTTTGTCTGGCTGGATCGGATCGGGCTGCGCGGTGGCGGTTGGGCGGGGCTGGTGTGCCTGCTGGTGGGATCCAGCGCGGCGGCGGCGGTGCTGATCGCCGTGCGGGTGCTGGCCAGTGAGCAGATGGCGCGGCGGACGGCACCATTCGTCGCGGTGGCGCCGACGGCGATCTGGATCGCGGTTTCGGCCGACGGGTATTTCGCCGGTGTGGCGGCGTGGGGTATCGCCCTGTTGGCGGTGGCGGTGCATGGTGCCACTCGCTTCCCGGCGCTGGTGGCGGCCGGAGCGGGGCTACTGCTCGGCTGGGGTGTCTTTCTCAACTACGGGCTCGTGCTGATCGTGCTGCCGGGGATGGCGGTGTTGGCCGCCGCAGATTGGCGGCCCGTCCTGCGGGCACTGGGGCCGGCCGTGCTGGCGGCGCTGGTGGTCGCGGTGAGCTTCGCGGTTGCCGGATTCTCCTGGTTCGACGGTTATACCCTTGTCCAGCAACGCTATTGGCAGGGGATCGCCAAAGATCGGCCGTTCGGCTATTGGTCCTGGGCAAACTTGGCGTGCGTGGTCTGCGCTATCGGGTTAGGCAGCGTCGCAGGTCTCAGCCGGGTATTCGACCGGGCCGCGATCAGTCGTCGATCCGGCTGCCATCTGCTGCTGCTGGCGGTGCTGGCCGCCATCGCCTTGGCCGACCTGAGCATGCTGAGCAAAGCCGAGACCGAACGAATCTGGCTGCCCTTCACCATTTGGCTGACCGCGGCGCCCGCACTGCTGCCGCCCCGCTCGCACCGACTCTGGCTGGCGGTCAACGCCGCCGGGGCCCTACTGCTGAACAGCATCATCTTCACCAACTGGTAAGCAAATGCGCCGGCGCGGCCTCAGAGTCCAGCCGCGCGGGTAGCCTGCGCGAACCGACTCCCCGGAGCGCAGCAATCGCGTACCAGCGCGATGTCGTCCACGATGTCGAAGTCGCCCAGACGCTGCACTAGCGTCACATCAATGCCGTTGTCGCGCAACGCCTTCAAGGTGAGCTCGCCGGTGTCTGGCTGTGACATCGGGACGGCGCGCAGGCACTCGGCCGCAGTAGGCGTGCGTATCCCCAGCACCCACCAACCGCCGTCGAACGCCAGGCCGAGCACCGCGGGGATTTGAAGCAGCAGGCGTGCACAATCGGCCAACAGCTCGGCGGTCACCTGGGGCGTGTCCATCCCGATCTGCAGCACCGGATAGCCGTCGGCCGCGTCGACGTGTGCGTTGGCGAGCCGGTCGGCGAAGGCGTCACCGCGCTGCCGAAATACCGTGAAGGACTTAAGCCGTCGGCGGATCTCCGCGGAATCGGCCGCGGAGTCCAGGTCGCCGGTAAGCGCCACCGCCCGGGCGGTGACCGGCGCAGCGGCCACCGCATCCAGGGTGTCCAGCAGTGCGGCCGCGGCGATGTCGGCGGCGACCTTATCGCCAATCGCCGCGGCCAGCCGGGTCTTGACCCGGCCCGGCTCCGGCGCTTTAGCGACCACCAGCACGCTGACCGGCAGGCAGCTCACGAGATCACCTTCCAGAAGTCCAGGATCGCGATGATGCTGCCCCGCAGCGAACCGCTGACCTTGGATTTGCCGCCGGTCCGGGGACCGTAACTGACGTCGAGTTCGACGACACGCCAGCCCGCCGCAGCGGCCCGGACCAGCAGCTCCAGCGGGTAACCCGAGCGTCGATCGACAACGCCCAGATCCAGCAGGGCCTCTCGCCGGGCGACCCGCATGGGCGCGATGTCGTGCACCGGCAGGCGGTGGCGGGTGCGCAGCCGCCAGCTCATCACCACGGTGCCCACCCGGGCGACCCATGGCCAGTGCAGGCCCGCCACCGGCCGCCGCCGACCGGTCACCAGGTCGGCGCCCTTGTCGAGTTCGGCGACCAGCTTGGGCAAGTCGCCGGCATCCATCGAGCCGTCGGCGTCGATGACCGCTACGATGGGGGTGGTCGCGGCGAGCACACCGGCATGCACCGCCGAGCCGTATCCGGGCCGCGGCTCGACAACCACCTGGGCACCGTGGCGGGCGGCCACCGTCGCGGTGTCATCGGTGCTGTTGTTGTCCACCACTAGCGCCCGATAGCCGGCCGGGATCGCGGCCAGCACCGCCGGGAGTGACTCCTCCTCGTTGAGACAGGGCAGCACCACCGTCACCGCATCACCGGCCATGTCCTCCGACCGTAGTGAAGCCGCGACCGTGATCAGAACCCGCCGAATAAGTCGCCCCCGCCGCTGCCGTTGCGGCCACCGGACGGCGGCTGCGGAGCCGGCGCCACCGTCTGCGGGGCCACGGTCTGCTGCTGGGTTGGCATCTGTTGGGTTGGTTGTTGCGTGGGCTGCTGCGTCGGCTGCGGAGCGACGGTCGTCGGCGTGGCGGTGGCTGGAGCGACCGTGGTCGGGGCGACGGTGGTCGGAGCGACCGTCGTCGGGGCGACGGTCGTCGGGGCGACGGTCGTTGGTGGCGTGGTCACCGGCGTGGTCGGCGGCGTCGTTGGCGGCGTGGTCACCGGCGTGGTCGGCGGCGTGGTCGGCGGCGTCGTCGCCGACGTGGTCACCGGCGTCGTCGGCGGTGCGGTGGGGATGGTCGGCATTCCAGGCTGCCAACCCGGGAACGGGGGAATGATGATCGGGACCGGGATTGGCACCGGGGCAGGCACAACACCGGGCACGGCCGGCGCTTCCGGCGCAGGCGAAGCCGGCGTCCCACCCACCCCGGGTGAGGTACCCGGCCGCGGCACCACGTTCTGTACAGCCGGAATGGTGCCGCCCTGGAATCCAGCGGTGGGATCATCGGGCGGAGGCGGCGGGACCGGCGCCTGCTGTTGCGTCGGCAACAACGGCATGAACTTCCCTGGCTGGGCGTTTTGGTGTCCCTCTACCGGTTTTGAGGCCGCGGTCGGTCGGATGGTGACCGCCACCGCCACCGCCAGCGAGGCGAAACCGATCACCGCAAAGGCCACGACAGCGTTGCCGATCAGCAGCGACCGTCGGCTCAACGGCGCCGAGCGATCCGCGGCTGCCCCGTATTCGTCGTGTTCCTCATATTCGTCGACCGGAAGCAGCTCGTAATCGCTGGCCTGCGAGTACGCCAGCTGCTCGCCTTCAGAACCCGATTGCCCCGCCTCGGCCCGGGGGAGCGAAGTGGTCGCATCCGCGACCAGGGCCGGGTGCGCCATCGTAGCGGCGCCGGCCGCCATCGCCGCGCCACGGGCCAGCGCGAACGTGGGGTCGTCGGGAGTCTGCACGCGCATCGTCGACGCCGCGCGCAGCTGGTCGGCAAGAACCGTGGTGTGCTCGGCGGACCTACCCACCAGGAAGACATCCCCCGGGGCGAGGGCCTGGTCGCCGAGCCGGGCCATCAGGGTATCGACGGTCGATGTGGCGTCGGCGCCCGCCACCGGCGCGACGGCCACCATCGTCGGCGGCGCGTCCGGGTCACCAACCACCGATAAGGTTGCCGTCTCATCACCCACCAACAGCACGGCAGAGCCGGCATGTGCCGCCCCGACCAGCGCCGTGGCGGCCTGCGCCTCGGATATCACGGCAACGTCGTGGACCCCGGAGTCCTGCAGTGCGTGCTGCAGCTCGTCAGCTTTGGCCTGATCCGGCCAACACAGCCGGGTAGCGACCAGCCGGTGGTTTTCGCCGGCCAATGACCGATCCGTGCCCACCACGGTCTCGGTTAACACCTCGACCGGGTGCTCGGCCACATCGAGCACGAACTGGTCGATCACGGTGCCGGGCGCAGCCGAGTCGACCAGCGCCAGACGCGCGACCCGATCCGTGACCGCAACCCCCAAAGCGACGTCCATCGCGGCTCTCCTTCGGCTGGCTACCCCACAACCAGCAATGTCCCGGCATCGTTACACTGCGATACCGTCGGCAGTATCGGTAATTCGGCGACAGCGTTCGCCTATGACCGCAGCGTAACCGGGTTCGCAAACAGCGGGACGGTCACCGGGCAAACGAGATCCGCCCAACCGCGTGTTCTGCGCCACTGCCGCGTCGTCGGAACGGAGACTATGTTCGCAAGCGAGCAACGCAGTCGGCCCGGCCGGGTGCACCCACGCCACCACAGGACCGACTCGGCGCCAACCGTTCTTGATTCCCGGGGGGCATCGTGGGCCTGAGCAGCGACGACACCCGACGACGCGAGGTCGTCCGCGACTTGGCCGCTGGTGCCCTGCTCATCGGTGCGCTGTTTTTCCCATGGAACCTGTATTTCGGTTTCCGAATCCCGGACAGCAGCAAGACCGTGTTCGGGTTGCTGCTGGCGGTGACATCGCTCTCTTTGGCATCGCTTGCCGTGACCTTCGCCGGGAGGCGCTCACAGCTTCGCCTGGGCCTCAACGTCCCCTATCTGCTGCTGGTGCTGGCCTTCGTGGTGTTCGACGCGATCCAGACGATTCGACTCGGCGGCACCGTCCACGTGCCCGGTGGTGTCGGGCCGGGGGGATGGCTGGGGATCACCGGCGCGCTGTTGAGCGCGCAACCGGCGCTAACCGGCGCTACCACCGATGAGGGCAGCCACAGCAGGTGGCTGCGGGCCACCCAGTTCCTCGGCTACGCGTCTATGTTGGGTGCGGCCCTCAGCACCGGTTTCAACCTGAGCTGGCGGGTCAGGTACGCGTTGGAGCCCGCGGCCGGCGCGTCCGGTTTTGGCAAACAGAACCTCGCGGTCATCGACACGGCGGTGGTGTACGGCGTGGTAGCCCTGGCCGCCGTGCTGGTCGCGTCCCGGTGGCTGCTTCGGCCTACAGCGGCCGAAGCGCTCTCAACCGTGGCGCTGGGTGGCTCCACCCTGATCGCCGGGTCCATCGTGTGGAGCCTTCCCATCGGCCGCGAGATCGACGCGTTCCACGGCATTGCCCAAAACACGTCGACGGCCGGCGTGGGATACGAGGGTTATCTGGTGTGGGCCGCGGCCGCGGCAATGTGTGCGCCGCTGACCCTGTTCAGGTCCCCGAACGCGCCACCGATCGACAAAACCGTGTGGCGGGCAGCGTCCCGAAACGGCTTGCTGCTCATCGCCGTGTGGTGCCTGGGCTCGGTAGCGATGCGGTTGACCGACCTCGTCGTCGCGGTGCTGTTGAATTATCCGTTCTCGCGCTACGACAGCATGGCGCTGGCTGCGTTCGATCTGGCCACCGCGGTCCTAGCGATCTGGCTTCGCTTCAACATGGCGACCGAGGCCCTGCCCGCGAGGCTGATCTCGTCGCTGTGCGGATTGCTATGCACATTCACCGTTTCGCGCGTCATCGTCGGCGTCGTCCTGGCTCCGCGATTCCAGGCATCTTCGGGCGGGTCGGCTCACCCCGTCTACGGAAACGATCTTGCCCAGCAGATCACCAGCACCTTCGATGTGGTGCTGTGCGGCCTGGCGCTCAGCATCCTCGCGGCGGCCATCGTCATCGGCAGGCTGCGCCAGCTGCCGCAACCCCCGCACACCCCGGCGCTGTCCCGGCCTGCTGGATCCCCCCGGATTTTCAGGTCAGCTGGGTCGACGCACCCAGTGCGGCCGAAGATCTACCGGCCGCCGGACCACTCGTCGTAGCTCGAGCGGTCAGCGAAGCGGCGCGAACGCGAACTCACGCAGTCCTTCGCCTGGATCGACGGCCGCGCGGAACCCGAGCACGCGGGCGGCCCGCGCGGGATCGGCGACAATGTGGCGCACGTCGCCGCTGCGGTAGTGCCCGGTGATGGCCGGGGACATCGAGCCACCGCGGGCGTCGCATATCGCGGTTGCCACCTGAAGGATCGAGATGGGGCGCCCGGAACAGACGTTGACCGCGGTAAACCCGTCGCGGTCCGCTTCACCCAGATGCACCGCGGCGAGGTTCGCCGCGGCCACGTCGTCCACGTGCACGAAGTCCCGCATCTGGCCGCCGTCTTCGAAAACCTTTGGTGGCTTGCCTTTTTCAACCGCCGAGCGGAAGATCGCGGCCACTCCGGAGTAGGGGGTGTCGCGCGGCATGCCGGGGCCGTAGACGTTGTGGTAGCGCAACGCCACCACCGAACCGCCACTCGCTTCCGACCACGCCAGCGCGTAGTGCTCCTGCGCGGTCTTGCTGGCCGCGTACAGGCTGCGCGGGCGCAACGGGGCATCCTCGTCGACCAATTGCCAGATGACTGGCTCGCCGCACCCCGGGCAACGGTGCTCGAAGACCCCATTGTCCAGGTCGGCTCGCCGCCGCGGCAGCGGGTCGACCGGTCCATGCTGGGGACAGTCATAGCGCCCCTGCCCGTAAACCACCATCGACGACGCCAGCACCAAACGGCGGACCCCGGCGGCGAACATCTGCGCCAGCAGCACCGTGGTGGCGAAATCGTTGTGGCCGCCATAGGCGGGTGCGTCGGCGGCGTTGACGCCGGCACCCACCATGGCGGCCTGGTGACACACCAGATCGACACCGGCCAACAACGGGGCCAGCGCGCTGGCGTCGCGCACGTCGACCCGCTGGCAGCCCGGTGGCAGCACCGGGTTTGGCCCGTGCGCGGCGGGCAGCAGCGCGTCGACGCCCACCACGTCGTGACCCGCAGCCCGTAACGCCGCATCCACGCGCGACCCGATGAAGCCGGCCGCGCCGGTCAGCAGCACCCTCATGGCAGCTCGAACGGCAACGGAACACCGGCGTGGTGTTGACAGTGCGTGCACGTGCGCTCGTCGGCGACCCGATCGATGGCGGCCCGCACCAGCCTTTTGAGCAGTTCGATGTTCTCCCCGAATGCGGCGAACACGTCGGCGGCTTTCACGCCATCGCCAGCAGCGACGCCGGCATCCACATCTGTCACCAAAGCGATTGCTGCGTAGCATAATTCGAGTTCGCGAGCCAGCACCGCCTCGGGATAGCCGGTCATGTTGACCAGATTGCACCCGGCAGCGGCGAACCACTGGCTTTCCGCGCGGGTGGAAAACCGCGGACCCTGGATCACCACCATGGTGCCGCCGTCGACAACACCGGGCAGGCCGGTCACCGCGGCCCGCAGCGTGGGGCAGTACGGATCGGCGAAGGCGGCATGGACACCGCCGAAGTCGAAATAGGTGTCGGCGCGGCCGCTGGTGCGGTCGACCAGCTGATCGGGCACCACGACCGCGCCGGGCTCGAGTTCAGGGTCCAGGCTGCCGACCGCACACGGCCCGAAGACCCGCCGCACACCAAGCGCGCGCAGCGCCCACATGTTGGCCCGATACGGCACGGCGTGCGCCGAGTACTGGTGATGGGCGCCGTGGCGGGGCAAGAACGCGACGTCGTGCACCCCGATGGTGCCGATCGTGATCGGGGCGCTGGGTTGACCGTAGGGGGTGTCCGAATTGACTGTGCGGGTGTCCGACCCAAAGAAGGTGTAGAAGCCGCTGCCGCCGATCACTCCGAGCATGCGCCCATTGTTGTGCATAGGGCAGGATGCCCTGGTGGCCAGTTTCGCACAGTGGGTCTCCGGCGCGCGGCCCCGAACGCTGCCGAACGCGATCGCGCCAGTGGTTGCCGGCACCGGCGCCGCGGCCTGGCTGCACGCGGCCGTGTGGTGGAAAGCGCTGTTGGCACTGGCTGTTGCGGTGGCGCTGGTCATTGGGGTCAATTACGCCAATGACTACTCCGACGGCATCCGCGGCACCGATGACGACAGGGTGGGTCCGGTGCGGTTGGTGGGCTCGCGGCTGGCGACCCCGCGCTCGGTGCTGACCGCTGCCATGACGAGCCTGGCGCTCGGTGCGCTGGCCGGGCTGGTTTTGGCGCTGCTCAGCGCGCCGTGGCTGATTGCGGTGGGTGCGATCTGCATCGCCGGGGCCTGGCTCTACACCGGCGGGTCAAAACCCTACGGCTATGCGGGCTTCGGCGAACTGGCGGTGTTTGTGTTCTTCGGGCCGGTCGCCGTGCTCGGTACCCAGTACACGCAGGCATTGCGGGTGGACTGGGTGGGGCTGGCACAGGCGGTAGCAACGGGTGCGTTGTCGTGCTCGGTGCTGGTGGCCAACAACCTGCGCGACATCCCCACCGACGCGCGGGCCGACAAGATCACGCTGGCGGTGCGGCTGGGAGACGCCCGGACCCGGATGCTTTACCAGGGCCTGCTGGCGGTCGCCGGGGTGCTGACGTTCGTGCTAATGCTGGCCACGCCGTGGTGTGTGGTGGGCTTGGTGGCCGCGCCTTTGGCGCTGCGCGCTGCCGGACCGGTGCGATCCGGGCGCGGCGGGCGCGAGCTGATCCCGGTACTGCGTGACACTGGGCTGGCCATGCTGGTGTGGGCGTTGGCGGTGGCGGGGGCATTGGCGTTTGGTCAGTTGAGCTAACTTCGAACGTGCACTCAGGGCGGGCTCCGTCGGCGTGTCGTCGCCGTAGGTGCACACTCGACGAGAACAGATAGGACGGGTATGACGGAGATCGCCACGACCAGCGGCGCCAGGAGCGTCGGGCTGCTCAGTGTCGGGGCGTACCGGCCCGAACGCGTGGTCACCAACGACGAGATATGCCAGCACATCGACTCGTCCGACGAGTGGATCTACACCCGAACCGGCATCAAGACCCGCCGATTCGCCGCCGACGACGAGTCGGCGGCTTCCATGGCGACTGAGGCCTGTCGACGGGCACTGTCGAACGCCGGCCTGTCGGCGGCCGACATCGATGGCGTGATCGTCACCACCAACACCCATTTCCTGCAAACCCCGCCGGCCGCCCCAATGGTCGCGGCGTCGCTGGGCGCCAAGGGCATACTCGGGTTCGATCTTTCGGCGGGGTGCGCCGGATTCGGATATGCGCTTGGCGCAGCGGCCGACATGATCCGGGGCGGAGGTGCGGCCACGATGCTGGTGGTCGGCACGGAAAAACTGTCCCCCACGATAGACATGTACGACCGCGGCAACTGCTTCATCTTCGCCGACGGCGCGGCCGCAGTGGTGGTGGGCGAGACACCGTTTCAAGGCATTGGACCAACCGTGGCGGGTAGCGACGGCGAACAGGCCGATGCCATACGGCAGGACATCGACTGGATCACTTTCGCCCAGAATCCCAGCGGCCCACGCCCGTTTGTGCGGCTCGAAGGTCCCGCGGTCTTCCGTTGGGCAGCGTTCAAAATGGGCGACGTCGGTCGGCGCGCGATGGACGCCGCCGGGGTGCGACCCGACCAGATAGACGTGTTCGTCCCTCATCAGGCCAATAGCCGCATCAACGAGCTGCTGGTCAAGAACCTGCAGTTGCGGCCCGACGCGGTGGTCGCCAACGATATCGAGCACACCGGAAACACCTCGGCGGCCTCCATTCCGCTCGCGATGGCCGAATTACTGACGACCGGCGCGGCCAAGCCCGGCGATCTGGCCCTGTTGATCGGCTACGGCGCCGGTCTGAGCTATGCCGCCCAGGTGGTGCGAATGCCGAAGGGTTGAGCGCGCGAAGATCGGCGCTAGCCAGGGATCAGCCGTGCGGGCCGGTCGTGCCGGGGCTGCCGAACAGCGAACCGCCGGCACCGCCGCCCCCGCCGGCCGCGCCGGCCCCGGGGGAAGCGCCAACCCAGCGGGCCCG
>OBKH01000035.1_pt1 | contig 49013 bp, 60 predicted proteins | sample 1496241 | NCBI WGS metagenome assembly OBKH01 (sample SAMN03273953, study PRJEB22546) | soil metagenome | isolation source: rice field elevated CO2 plus elevated temperature | place: India: CRRI Experimental farm Cuttack,Odisha-753006 | collected 2013-12-17 | reverse complement strand
CTCGCGCTCGGTCGATGCGTTCCTGCATCGCCTGCATGACTTCTTCGTGGGTGTAGGGGTTTGGGGAGCAATGGAACCAAAAACCAACGTAAGCCCTACCAACGCTTTTCGGTGTCTTCTTCCCAGGCGCCCATCTCGACAAAACAGTTGCGCATGTCGGCCTCCTGGCTGATCTCGGTCAGCAGGTCATGCACGCTCTTGTCCAGCTCATCGTCGCTCCGATACGGAATGGTCAACTCATAGTGGCCGGCATCCAGCCGCTTCATGCCATAGGGCTCCAGGCAGTAGCGCTCAATGTTCTCCGTGGCCCGCTTCCGGCCGCGCACGAACTTGCTGTTATTCACCACCGCGAGGCGCAGGGTGACGGTGGCCACCCGCTCGGCGGCGGGCGGCTCTGCCGGCGACGCGGCCGAAGGCTGCTGGTCGCGTGACCTGGCGCTCTTCTGGTACGCGCCGATCTCGACACCACGGTGGCGCAGGTAGCTGTACAGCGTGCTCTTGGAGATGTGCAGCTTCTCGCCGATCGCGCTGACGCTCAGGCGACCTTCGCGGTAGAGGGTTTCGGCCGCCATGGCGGTGGCCTCAGCCTTGGCTGGCAGGCCCTTGGGACGGCCACCGATCCGGCCACGCGCCCGTGCGGCCGACAGACCCGCCTGAGTCCGCTCGCGGATCAGCTCGCGCTCGAACTCCGCCAGCGAGGCGAACAGGTTGAACACCAGGCGGCCTTGGGCGTGGGTGGTGTCGATGGGGTCATTCAGGCTCTGTAAGCCGACCTTGCGCTCTGCCAGCTCGCCGACCAACTCGACCAGGTGCTTGAGGGAACGCCCAAGGCGATCCAGCTTCCAGATCACCACGGCATCACCCGGCCGCACGTTGGCCAGCAGTTTGTCCAACTCCGGCCGGGCGCTTTTCGCGCCGCTGGCGATGTCTTGGTAGATGCGTTCGCACCCGGCCTGTTTCAGGGCATCGACTTGTAGGTCGGCTTTCTGATCCCGAGTGCTCACCCGCGCATAACCGATCTTCATCAAAAGTACCGTTTACTCGACTACGTTAGTAATAGTTGAACTTTGATTAAGCGTACCAGTTATTTGAACCGTAGCGCGGGGAGCTTAACGAACCGAGCCATTCCTCGATAGAGTTCGGCAAAACCTTCGTTTTGTCGAACCATTGCATCGCCCTTTGTGATTGGCGTATAAACACACAAACACCTATTAGCGGAGAACGCTATGAATACCATTCGCTGGAATGTCGCCGTCTCGGCCGACACCGACCAGTCGCTTCGGATGTTTCTGGCCAGCCAGGGCGGCGGCCGTAAGGGCGACCTGTCGCGCTTCATCGAAGAAGCGGTACGGGCACACATCCTGGAGCTGAGCGCTGAGCAGGCCAAGGCCGCTAACGCCCATCTGAGTGAGGCAGAATTGACCAACGCGGTTGACGAAGCGCTCGACTGGGCACGTAAGCGCTGATGCGGGTCGTGTTGGATACCAACATCCTGTTCAGCGCCCTGATCTCGCCACATGGCGCGCCCGATGCGATCTACCGTGCCTGGCGGGCGGCGCGTTTCGAGGTGGTGACCTCGCGGATGCAACTCGATGAAATTCGTCGAGCCAGCCGCTATCCCAAGCTTCAGGCCATCCTACAGCCCGCCAAGGTGGGCGCCATGATCAATAACCTGCAACGGGCTGTGGTACTGGAGCGCCTGACCATCGAGGTCGAAGCCGATGATCCGGATGACTCGTTTTTGCTGGCCATGGCCTTGGCGGGCGATGCGGACTACCTGGTAACCGGTGATCGCCGCGCCGGCCTGCTGCAACGCGGGCACATCGAACGCACGCGGATCGTCACGCCCGCCGTGTTCTGCGTCGAGGTGCTGTGATCAATGCCGGTCGGTTTTCTGACTCAAGAGCAACGCGACGGTTTTGGCCGCTATGTTGATTCGCCCAGCCGTGAAGAGCTGGAACGTTACTTCCACCTGAGCGATGAAGACCGTGAAGCCATCCAGGTGCTGCGGGGTAACCATAACCGTCTGGGTTATGCCGTTCTGCTGACCACCGTCCGCTTCGTTGGCGTTCTGCCGGACAAGCCCGCCGCCGTGCCGGTGGAAGTCCTGCAGGTGCTTTGCCGACAACTGGCGATTCCAGACCCCGACTGCCTCCAGCGCTATAGCGATCATCGCCGCTGGATACATGCCACCGATATTCAGAACCGCTTTGGCTATCGTCATTTCACCGATCCGGGCATCGGCTTTCGCTTGAGCCGCTGGCTGTATGCCCTCTGCTGGACGGGCACCGACCGGCCGGGAGTGCTGTTTGAGCGAGCCACCTCGTGGCTGTTCACACAGAAAGTCCTCCTGCCTGGTGTGTCTCAACTAGAGCGCTTTATCGCCCAGTTGCGCAGTCGGGTCGAAGAACGCCTCTGGTTTACGCTGGGCCGCAGCGTGACTGAGGAACAGCGATTGCAACTGCAAGACTTGCTGACGGTGGCCGAAGGCAACCGCAGCTCCCGGCTGGATCAATTGCGCTCCGGCCCGGTCATGGTCAGTGGCCCCGCGTTGATTCGGGCACTGCGCCGGCTCGATGACGTGCGCGGCATCGGCATCACCTTGCCGGCGGCGGCGCACATCCCTCCCAGCCGTATCGCCGCCCTGGCCCGCTTCGCCAACACGGCCAAGGTCACCGCGATTAATCGGCTGCCGGCGTCGCGGCGGATGGCGACACTGGTGGCCTTCGCACTCTGCCTGGAGGCGACTGCGCACGACGACGCACTGGAAGTCCTGGAGGCCTTGCTGCGCGACCTGTTCAGCAACGCGGAGAAGGCCGACAAGAAAGCCCGCATGCGCAGCCTGAAAGACCTGGATCGGTCGGCCGCGACGCTCGCCGCCGCGTGCAAGGTCGTGCTGGACAGCTCGATCAGCGATGACAACGTGCGCGCCCGGCTGTTCAACGACCTGCCGAGGACCACCCTGGAAAAGGCCCTGGAAGAGGTCAACGCGCTGATCCGCCCGGTAGATGACGTCTATTTTCTTGCATTGGAAGCGCGCTACCGCAGCGTGCGCCGCTTCCTGCCCGACCTGCTCAAGCACATCCGCTTCGGCTTCAGCCCGGCCGGCAAGGGCGTGGCGGCTAGTCTGGAGTGGCTGCAACTGAACCTGCCGCGCCGGAAGCCAGAGGATGACGCGCCGCAGGAGATCGTGGCCAAGGCTTGGCAGAAGCACATCACCCGCGAAGATGGCTCCCTCGACATGGGTGCCTATGTGTTCTGCACGCTCGATGCGCTGCGCACGGCCCTGCGCCGCCGCGATGTCTTCGTCTCGCCCAGTTGGCGCTATGCCGACCCGCGCCTTGGCCTGCTCGACGGTGCCGAATGGCTGGCGGCGCGACCGATCATCTGCCGGTCACTGGGCCTGACCATCGACGCCAAAACCACCCTGGACGCCTTGTCCGTCGAGCTGGATGCAACCTGGCTGGCAGTAGCCGCGCGCCTGCCCGACAACCCGGCGATTCAACTGAGCGAGAACACCGAGGGCAAGACCGAACTGTCGCTCGGGGCGCTGGACAAGCTGGACGAGCCCTGCTCGTTGCTGCAACTGCGGGCGGCCGTGTCTGACCTGATGCCGCGTGTCGATCTGCCGGAAATCCTCTTGGAAATCGCCGCCCGCACTGGCTTTTCCGAGGCCTTCACCCATGTCTCCGAACGCAATGCACGCGCCGACAACCTGGTCACCAGCCTCTGCGCGGTGCTGTTGGGCGGGGCCTGCAACACCGGCCTGGAGCCCTTGATCCGCACCGACAACCCGGCGCTGCGCCGTGACCGGCTGTCCTGGGTCAGCCAGAATTATATCCGCGACGACACCCTGTCAGCGGCTAACGCCATCCTGGTCGGAGCGCAAAGCCAACTGGAACTGGCCCAAGTCTGGGGTGGCGGCGAGGTCGCCTCCGCCGATGGCATGCGCTTCGTCGTACCGGTGCGCACCGTGCATGCCGGCCCCAATCCGAAGTATTTCGGCACCGGCCGGGGTGTCACCTGGTACAACCTGATTTCCGACCAATTCTCCGGCCTCAACGCCATCACCGTGCCCGGCACGCTGCGCGACAGCCTGGTGTTGCTGGCGGTCGTGCTGGAACAGCAGACCGAGTTGCAGCCGACGCAAATCATGACCGACACCGGGGCCTACAGCGATGTGGTGTTCGGGCTCTTCCGCCTACTTGGCTACCACTTCAGTCCGCGGCTGGCCGATGTCGGCGGTACCCGCTTCTGGCGCACGCGCCCGGACGCGGACTACGGCAAGCTCAACGGGCTGGCCCGCCAGTCGGTCAAACTCGACCTGATCGCCGAGCACTGGGACGACCTGCTGCGCCTGGCCGGCTCGCTCAAACTCGGCCGGGTGCCGGCGACTGGCATCATGCGCACGCTGCAAACGGGAGATAGACCCACCCGGCTGGCCCAGGCGCTGGCCGAATTCGGGCGGATCGAAAAGACTCTGCACACGTTGACCTATATCGACGACGAGTCCAAGCGCCGCGCCACCCTGACCCAGTTGAACCGAGGCGAAGGCCGGCACAGCCTGGCCCGCGCCGTGTTCCACGGCAAACGCGGCGAGCTCCGCCAGCGCTACCGCGAAGGCCAGGAAGACCAGCTCGGTGCTCTGGGCCTGGTGGTGAACATCATCGTGCTGTGGAACACCCTCTACATGACGGCGGCCGTGGAACGGCTCAAGCAGCACGGCTATCCAGTGCTGGAAGAGGATTTGGCCCGGCTATCGCCGCTGATCTACGAGCACATCAACATGCTCGGGCGGTATTCCTTTGCGGTACCGGAAGAAGTTGCGCGCGGCGAGCTGCGGCCACTGCGTAATCCAGACGACGACCTGTGATCCCCCTAAACGCTATGAGCAACACCCAAGCTGCTGCTGGATCGGCGGGCACTTCACCGAGCCGAACGAACAGAAAACGCAGCAATCCCCTGGGTTGGGGCGCAGCAGCGCCTTGCAGTTGCTGCACTCGTAATAGAACTGGCAGGCGTCCGTGGGCATGGTTTCCGGCTTGGCGAAGCCGCAGCGCGGGCAAGTCAGCACGGACTCAAGGACAATGGCGCTCATCGTGACCTCACTTCTGCACTGTGGAGGGGTATCCCGCGTTCGCGGTCGCCTCAGTCAGTGCCTCGGGCTGGGCCTTATCGGGATCGTAGGTGACGGTCGCCGTCTTCTGGTCGAAATTGACCTGGACGTCACTCACGCCGGACACCTTCTCCAGCGACTTCTTGACCGTGATCGGACAGAGTCCGCACGTCATGTTCTGCACGTCGAGCGTGACGGTTTTCGGGGGAGCCGCCAGCGCCACGAAGGGCAAGGCGAAAAGCACGGCGATCAGCAGTTTGCGCATGGTTAATCTCCTTCAGTAGAACAGCGGGGCGAGCCACGGCACGGCCAATAGGCCGAGCAGCAGCACGCTGACGATCCAGAACACGAGTCGCTGTCGCACGAGCGTGCGCGGATCGGCGCAGGGTGTACCTGGCGTACAAACCTGTGGCACCAGGTAGAGCTTGCGGAATGCCAATCCCAGGAACAGTAGAGTCAACCCGATGAAGAGGGGGCGTAGTGGCTCCATCATGGTCAGAGCGCCCACCCACGTACCGCCGACACCGAGTGCCAACAGCACCAGTGGCCCGACACAGCACACCGACGCACCGATGGCGGTCAGCGAACTCGCGACCAGCGAGCCTTTCCCGGTGAGTTGCATCCCCATTCCCATCTCCTGAGCCTGATTGCCTAGGTGCTATTCTAAACTCCGTACCAAAGTACGGAATCAAGGAGAAAGTGATGGCCACAGAGCTGACCATTGGCAAGCTGGCAGACGCCGCCGGGGTGAACGTCGAGACGATCCGCTACTACCAGCGACGCGGGCTGCTGGATGAACCAGCCAAACCCTTGGGTGGCCATCGGCGCTATCCGGTGGACATGGTGAAGCGACTGCGTTTCATCAAGCGGGCTCAGGCGCTGGGTTTCACGCTCTCGGAAGTCGGTGGACTGCTGACGCTGGATGAGTCGTGCGCCTGTGCCGAAACGCGAGCACGGGCTGCACGCAAGCTCGCGTTGATCGAGCAGAAGATGGCCGACTTGGTCGTCATGCAGCAACTGTTAGGCGAACTGGTGCAGCAATGTGATGCGGGAGACGGCGGAACGATCTGCCCGATCATCGAGGCACTGATCAGAGAGTAATGCCTGGCGGGTGAGCTGGAGATCGGAAAGCCCCTTTACGGTGGGATTCAGAGCTTACGTTGGTTTTTGGTTCCATTGCTCCCCAAACCCCTATTCCGCGCCTTCCGGGGTGAAGGCGGCATCGAGCGGGATTTCCTTGCAGCACACGCAGCAACTGGTGGTGGTCGAGTCACTTGCATTCATGGTGGCACCCCTCCATTGACTGACGAAGACGGCGAATGCCGCCGCCGGCATTGGCTTCGCGAACAGGAAGCCTTGTCCTGTGTCGCAGTCCGCTTGTCGCAATAGATCAAGACTCGCCGATGTTTCCACGCCTTCAGCCACCACATCCATGCCCAGCCCGTGCGCAAGCTGAATCACGGTGTGCACGATGGTTTGGTCGCGGCGGTCGTTGGCGAGCCCGGCGACAAACGATTGGTCGATCTTGAGCGTGCTGATTGGGCAGCACTTCAGATGTTGCAGACAGGAATACCCCGTCCCGAAGTCATCGGCGGCGAAGCGCACACCGATCTGCCGCAAGGCGTCCAGGGCGGGGAAGATCGCCGGATCACCAAACGCGACCGATTCGGTCAGCTCGATTTCGAGATACTCGGCGGGCAACTCGGCATCAGCCAGCACGCCCTTTACCCACCCGTCGAAGTCCGGTCCCACTTGGCTCGCCGAAACATTGACGGCCAGCCGGAACGGTCGCCATGCCAGCATTCGCCAGTCACGCATCTGGCGGCAGGCTTCGCCCAGCACCCAAGCGCCGATTTCAGGCATCAGGCCGGACGATTCGACCACGGGCAGGAACTGGCCCGGTGGCAATAGTCCAAGCGTCGGATGACGCCAGCGCAACAGGGCTTCCGCGCCGACAATCCCACCACTGCGCAGATCGACGACGGGCTGGTAGTGCAGTTCAAGCTGCCCGCGCTCGACCGCTTGGGCCAGTTCCGGCGTCGTCCATCCATCCGGCCGGAAAGCGCTCATTCTCTTTCCCTGAATGCCCGCAACGCCCGCGACAGGGACAGAAGGAACAGGCCGGTCAAACCGAGCGCCGCGATGACCCAATGCTCGCCGAGGAAAGCACCGGCGGTTGTGCCGGCCAGCACGACAGCGAGGATGGGCAGGTGGCAGGGGCAAGTCAGCACAGCCAGTCCGCCCCACAGGTAGCCGGTGATCGGTTTGTGCGTCTCGGACGGCAAGCGCTCGGGGTTGTTCATGGCAGACTCTCCGCGTGCTGTGCCGGCTCGGTCGGCAGGGTGGCCAACTGCACTTCCAGATCGGCCAACGCTTCGCGCCGACGCTCGACGAACTGACGCAGCAGGGCAAGCTGCGCGGCCGCTTCGTCGCCGTCCGCCGCATCCAGCGCCCGGCACAGCCGCGCCAGCGCGTCGAGGCCGATGCCCGCCTCGAAGGCCGCCCGCACGAAGCACAGCCGTTGCAAGGCGGCGTCATCGAACAAGCCGTAGCCGCCTGGTGTGCACGCCACCGGGCGCAGCAATCCGCGCAGCAGGTAGTCGCGCACGATATGCACGCTCACCCCGGCATCAAGAGCCAGCCGGGACACCGTGTAGGCGTTCATTGAACACCTCCTTTTTCTCACCCGGCGCAGCAGGAAAGCTGCTTCACATCCTTGTTGAAGGTCTGCGCCGCGAGCTTCAACCCCTCGACCATCGTCAGGTAGGGGGACAACTGGTCGGCCAGTTCCTGCACCGTCATGCGGTTGCGAATGGCCAGAGCCGCCGTCTGGATCAGTTCACCCGCTTCCGGCGCGACCGCCTGTACGCCGATCAGCCGATGGCTGCCTTCCTCGATAACCAACTTGATGAAGCCGCGTGTGTCGAAGTTGGCGAGCGCACGCGGCACGTTGTCCAAGGTCAAGGTGCGGCTGTCGGTCTCGATCCCGTCGTGGTGGGCTTCCGCCTCGCTGTAGCCCACGGTCGCCACTTGCGGATCGGTGAACACCACGGCCGGCATTGCGGTCAGGTCGAGCGCCGCATCGCCGCCGGTCATGTTGATCGCGGCACGGGTGCCGGCCGCTGCCGCCACATAGACGAACTGCGGCTGGTCGGTGCAGTCGCCGGCCGCGTAGATGTTCGGGTTGCTCGTGCGCATGCCTTGGTCGATGACGATGGCACCTTGCGCATTGACAGTGACCCCCGCTGCGTCCAGCGCGAGGCTGCGCGTGTTCGGTGTCCGACCGGTGGCAACCAGCAGTTTGTCGGCGCGCAATTCACCGTGCGTGGTGGTCAGCACGAATTCACCGTCCATATGGGCGACCTGGCTGGCTTGCGTGTGCTCCAGCACCTCGATGCCCTCGGCACGGAAAGCGGCTGTCACCGCCTCGCCGATGGCCGGGTCTTCACGGAAGAACAAGGTATTGCGCGCCAGGACCGTGACCTTGCTGCCCAGCCGGGCAAAGGCTTGCGCCAGCTCCAGCGCCACCACCGACGAGCCGATTACGGCAAGGCGTTCGGGAATGGTGTCGCTCGCCAGGGCCTCGGTGGAAGTCCAGTAGGGTGACTCTTTCAAGCCCGGAATCGGCGGGACCGCCGGGCTGGCACCCGTGGCGACCAGGCAGCGGTCGAACATCACGACGCGCTCGCCACCCTCGTTCAAACGGACGGTAAGGCTCTGGTCGTCCTTGAAGCGCGCCTCACCGTGCACAACGGTGATGGCCGGATTACCGCCCAGGATGCCTTCGTACTTGGCGTGCCGCAGTTCGTCGACGCGGGCCTGCTGCTGGGCCAGCAGCTTACTGCGGTCAATCGTAGGCACAGTTGCCGCAATACCGCCATCGAACGGGCTTTCCCGGCGCAGATGGGCGATGTGGGCGGCGCGGATCATGATCTTGGACGGCACACAGCCGACATTGACGCAGGTGCCGCCGATGGTGCCGCGCTCGATCAGCGTGACCTGCGCGCCTTGCTCGACGGCCTTCAGCGCCGCCGCCATCGCGGCTCCACCGCTGCCAATGACCGCTACCTGCACCGGGGGCTCGTTGCCACTGTGCTTTTCGGCGGCGGCCATCCATCCCCGCACCTTGTCGAGCAGTCCGACGCGGTTGTCCGCCAGTGGCGCATCGGCTAGCGTTGCCTTGTAGCCCAGTCCGGCCACGGCGGCAGTCAGCGCGTCCGGCGATGTGCCCGGCACGATGGCGAGTTGCGCTGTGCCCTTCGGATAGGACACCAGCGCCGACTGCACGCCTGGCACTTTTTCCAGCGCTTCCTTGACGTGCGCCGCGCACGAGTCGCAAGTCATGCCGGTGATTTTTAGATGGGTCATGCAACAGATCCTTTATCGTTTGTGGCGCCAGACAATGACGTCCGTTGTGCTGCGGTGCCGTTTTCAGTGACTCACTGCTTGACGCTGGACGGATAGCCCGCGTCTGCGGTTGCCTTGGTCAGCTTCTGCACGCTGGTCTTGGCATCGTCGAAGGTGACGACCGCTTGGCGTGTCTCGAAAGTCACGTCAACTTTGCTGACGCCTTCGACCTTGGAAATCGCCTTCTTGACAGTGATCGGGCAGGCGGAGCAGGTCATGCCCGGTACGGACAGCGTGACGGTCTGGGTGGCGGCCCAGACGGGGGCAACAACGGCGGCGAGGGCGAGGGAGGCAAACAGTTTCTTCATGGTGAACTCCGATCAGTAGAAAAATGGCATGACGTAGGGAAATCCGAGCGCGACCAGAACCAGCGCGGCCACGATCCAGAAAATGAGCTTGTAAGTAGCTCGCACTTGGGGAATCGCGCAGACCTCACCCGGTTTGCAGGCCGCTGCCTGCCGGTAGATGCGCCGCCAGGCGAAGAACAACGCCACCAGCGCCACGCCGATAAAGATGGGGCGATAGGGTTCCAACACCGCCAAGTTGCCGATCCAAGCGCCGCTGAACCCCAAGGCGATCAGAACCAACGGCCCGAGGCAGCAAGCCGAGGCGAGGATGGCGGCAAGCCCTCCAGTGAAGAGCGCGCCGCGCCCGGTTTTTGGTTCAGACATGCGCTTGTCCTTTCGAATTGAAATTGGATAGCGTAACCTTACTTCCGTACTCATGTACGGAGTCAAGCGATATGGAAAACAATTTGGAGAACCTGACCATTGGCGTTTTCGCCAAGGCGGCCGGGGTCAATGTGGAGACCATCCGTTTCTATCAGCGCAAGGGCTTGTTGCTGGAGCCTGACAAGCCCTATGGCAGCATCCGCCGCTATGGCGAGGCGGATGTAACGCGGGTGCGCTTCGTGAAATCAGCCCAGCGGCTGGGCTTCAGCCTGGATGAGATCGCCGAGCTGCTGCGGCTGGAGGATGGCACCCATTGCGAGGAAGCCAGCAGTCTGGCCGAGCACAAGCTCAAGGACGTGCGCGAGAAAATGGCTGACCTGGCGCGCATGGAGGCCGTGCTGTCTGAGTTGGTGTGCGCCTGCCATGCGCGAAGGGGGAACGTTTCCTGCCCGCTGATCGCGTCACTACAGGGTGGAGCAAGCTTGGCAGGTTCGGCTATGCCTTAGCGTGCTTTATTTTCCGTTTTCTGAGACGACCCCTTAGAAAGCCTAGTCAAAGAGCTGTCACGAGAACACCGTTAGCTTAGCGTACGATTTTTTCCGAATTCTGCGGTTCCCCCAGGATGGAAGCCCGAAGGGCCAAGACCCGGCGTGCTTTTGGCCGGGGCTTGGTTCACGACAGCCGCCCCCCGAAGGGGGCACGCACAAGAGAGGAAGTCAAACGTCTTTCGGAGCCTGGCCAAGTCGGGCGTCATGCCAACCAGGCCATTTCAGGAGGTTGTTCGGGCCGTTGCTGGCCAGCCACTTTTCAAGGTACGCCAGCTGCGAGGGATTCAACTCGGTGAGTTTGGGTAGGGTTTGAGTCGCTTCAACCTCGGCCTGCAGATCCAGCACAAAATCAGGCCCCAACTCGTCCAGCTTGGTCAGCACACCGTCAACGGCTTCCAGCAACTGGCGAGGATCACCGCCTCGATCAGCGTATTCGCCCAGCAGCTCCGACCATTCGTCCTGCTGCGCGTCCCATTCCTCGGCTTCTTCGATCTGCTGGCTCAACTGGTCCGGGTCGATGGCCTTCATACCATGCGCACGCTCCAGCCAGTTTTCGGCCAGCATGCGTTCATCGCTGCCGTTGCTACCGAAGCGATCAGCCCGAGGTTTGTTTGCATAGTTCTGGATGCCAGCCAGGTCACCGATAAAGCTTTCGAGCAGATCGGCAGCTTTCATCTGATGCCGGCGTGCTTCCCATTCAAATTCGGGGGGGATGCGCACAGATACGACTTCCGTTTCGTCCGGTACGAACTCACCATTGGCCCCGGGCACAAGCCCTGCCGGTGCGAGAAAGCCGGTAGGCCGACTGTCGCAACGCCAACCGCATTGCAGATGAGCACGATGATGAGGCCACTTTCCATGATTAAGCGGCACCATGTGATATTCGTCGTTCGTGGTGTCCAGTTCGTATACGCGGCGCAGGCTCTGATCCTGGTATGCCCGGAAAATCGTGGAGCCGTATTCGGCTGCAGACGGAAATTGTGATGGCAGCACGTATCCCACTTTGCCTATGTCCTTCTCGTACACTGGGCGAGTGGCGCGCAAAACATGCTGTTTCCCCTGGTACTCAACGATCATTTGGGGCGTTACCCCGTCCTCGCTAAGCTGGCCACCGACAAGGGTCACGTTATGAATGGAAACCGAATGAACCCGGTCGCCGGGAAAAAAGAGTGCATCAAACGACATTACGTTTCTCCTTCCGACTTTTGCCGAGGCCCTGCCGATATTGACGGACCGCAAAAAACAGGGCGACTGGGGCTACCCAGGCAATCGCACCGATCAACAGATGGTTGTGGGTTCTCTCCGGGTAAGATTCCGCGAACTCATTACGGCGCGTGAAAATCCACTGACGCTGCGTGACGGCTTTGGCGAAGCAATTCTCGAATTTATCGAACCCGCACTGCTCAACTCCAGGTAGTGCTGGGATCTCTTCGACCGGTAGCGTGGCCGCTGGCCAGGTGAAATGTAGGGCGGCAACCACAAGCGCACTCCATAGCATTAGTGCAGCAGCAGATTTAGTAGCTCTCTCCATGAACCTCTCTCCTATCGACCTACTTTTTCGGGGCAGCAGGCTGCGGGAATGGCTTGGCCATTTCCCGTACCTGCTCGGCCAGCTCGGGGGGCAGCCACACAAGAACGGGTACCAGTTCGCCGGCGCCCTGTTCTTCAAGGATTTTCCGCACGCGCTTAACCGCTGCGTGGGCGGTCTGCTTGGTCATCCCTCTGGCCTCGGCTACGTCGGTGATGCGCTGGCCATCGACCAGAACGGCCTTGGCCACCTCGACAGTCGAGATGGCCAGGCGCTTGGAAGCAAACAGGGGCGCAACCTTCTTCCATTCTTCTTTGGTGTACATCGGCTGCATTCATCAGCTCCTAGTGTCAGTAGTCAATCAGTCGCGGCCCCCTGCTCGCGGATCCGCTGCCAGATCTCGCAATGCGTGATCGTTGGCAGCGCCAGGAACGACCAGTAAAGCCCGTTTGAACGGGCGTACACGCGCACCAGGTCGCCAACCTCGGGGGCCTGCAGTATGAACGAATCGCCGGCCTCGCCGGCCTTGTAATCAAGCACCTGAGCGCGGCTTAGCGCGAAGTCATACCGGGTTTCGGTGATGCGCGCCGGCTGGGTGCCGTGGGCGGCTTCCTGTGCTTGCAGAAAGCCTACTTCATCCCCCAGCACAGCGCCGGGGTGCCTTAGCTGGATCTCTGGCAGCATGAGCCAGGTTCCGCGAGCGGCCCATACATTGGGGCCGATCTGACGGGCGTAATCGATGATTGCGGTTTGACCAGGTACATAGAAAACTTTTTGCATGGCTGCGATCTCCTTGCATGGGGCAGACCGGGCGCGCTGCGCGCCCGGCCTGTGGCAGTTAGGCGGCTTGGCGCAGGTGCTGAGCCAGTACCCACAGGGCGCGATTAAGCTTTACGTCCTGGTCAATGCCGGTCACGGCACGGGTGCTGGTACGGCGCCCTTGCTTGTTGCGGCCTCGCAGCCCTCCCTTGATGGTGTTTTCCTGTACGCGGTTGAAGGTCGACCAGAGGTCATTGGTAGCGTCTTCGCGGCGACGTGGTTCCAGCAGTTGGCGTGCAGTAACCGGAGCAGGGCCGTCTGCCGGGTCATAGCGGTAGGCAAGTGCAGCCTCGGCAAATGCGTGCTGCAGGTCGTTGCCAAGCTGGATACCCTTCATGGTTTCGCGTTGATCCTGAATCAGCTCGAACTGATTCAGGACTTCATAAGCGCCCTCGATCACATCCCCGATAACGTCCTGGCGACCGCTGTGGCGAACTTTCTGATCCATCGCGGCATCACCCAGCACCAGGCCATTGGCACACACGAAACGGAAGCAACCGCCCATCATCTGGTAGCTGCTGGTGCCGTCGTGGCTGTTCAGCAGAATGATTTCGTTGGCCTCTTTGGCAACGATGGTGTTGGCGTGACGCAGGCGGATCATGTGCTTGGTGTGTTCGCGCTTGTCGGTGTTACGCACGCGGGTTTGGCATGCCATGAATGGCATGAAGCCTTCACTGCGCAGCGCTTCCAGTACGTCAACGGTGGGAATGTAGCGGTAGCGATCGGAGCGGCTTTCGTGTGCTTCCTCGGCAAAGATTGAGGGGGCAACACGGGCAATCTCGTCATTGCTCAGCGGGCTGTCGCTGCGGACCATGCAAGGGTTACGGAAGTTGCTGGATAGACGCATTTTTGAATCTCCTTCGCGATTTGCCTGGAGCGGTTGCCGCCGCTGGTTCCAGGCTGTCGAGGCGGGATTGCTTCGACGGGGTTAGTATCGCAAAGGCACAAACAGAAGTCAACTATTAGTCAAATCTAAATTGACCATTTGTCGAACAAAAAACCCGGCTAATGCCGGGCTTCTTCGTTGATGGATGGTTATTGGAGGTGCCAGTTGAAGCGGTACGGATCCATGAACGGTATGTCGTCATCGAAGCTGTCAAAGTCTGCCGCTGGCTGCGGCGCCGGCTGTGCCGGGCGCTGCGGTGGCTGCTGACGCGGGGCTTGCTGGCGGGGGGCCTGGTTGCTGCCGCCCTGGTTGTAGGGGTCGCCGCCCTGCTGCTGGTTTTGCGGGCGACCGCCGAGCAGCTGCATGGTGCCGTTGATGTCGACGATGATTTCGGTGGTGTAACGCTTGATGCCGTCCTTTTCCCACTCGCGGGTTTGCAGTTTGCCTTCGATGTAGCACTGCGAACCTTTACGCAGGTATTCACCAGCGATTTCGGCCACTTTGCCGAACAGCGACACACGGTGCCACTCGGTGCGCTCGACCTTCTGGCCGGTCTGTTTGTCGGTCCACTGCTCGCTGGTGGCCAAGCTGAGGTTGGTCACGGCGTTGCCATTGGGAAGGTAGCGGACCTCGGGATCCTGCCCGCAAGTACCGACCAGGATCACTTTGTTTACGCCACGGGCCATGATGAATCTCCTTTTCCGTTTGAATTAATCGTTCTCGAAACAACCGCAAGGGCAGGTCATTACGTCCAGGCCGTGCCAGCAGAGGCCGTTATCCGCGTCCTCCTGCCGCTGTGCTTCGTTTTCACTGGCGGACATATAGCCATAAGCCTCGCGGGCGTACGCGAACGCTTCTGCCACTCCCTCGGCATGCTCATCGGTGCCGAACTCGTCATCCATGCTCGCACAGAAGGCGTTGTGCACCATGGTGTCATAGGTTGGAAAGCGCCCGCATGCCGCGCCGTAGAGATCGTCAACCTTGCGCTCCATCGCCTCGATGTTCGAATCCACGACAGGCGCCCAGATCTTTTTGGCGAAGTTCAGAAAGTCGGCTGAGGTGAGCCAGTTGTTGAAGCTGAGGGCGGGTGCTTGAGCGGTGATAGTCATGCGTAAACTCCTTCGCGATTTGCCTGGAGCGGTTGCCGCCGCTGGTTCCAGACCGTCGAAGCGGAATTGCTTCGACATGAGTAGTATCGCCCAACGCCTAACTAAAGTCAACTATTGGTCAAATCTATATTGACCGATTGTCGCGTTTCTCGCACGCGAGAAATCTGCTTTTTCTTGATCCGAACGCTTGACCGCTTTACCGAGCTGCTTTAATGCCGAGCGTGGGGCGCGGGAAACAAACGCTTTTCAAAGCAGCAGCCGCGAAGCGGATGCCGCCTTGCTCTTTGGGAATGGAAGCGCCCCACTGCTGGGTGGATCTGCTCGGCAGCCTTCGGTAGGACGCGGTAAGCCCGGACTATCCAGAGCCAGGCCGCGTGCAAGGGGACCGTGGAATACCGCAGGGAGCGCAGCGAGCGAGGATATGCCGCGAAAGCCCCTTGCAGGCAAGGCCTGGTGGCGGATAGGCCATTGGGGCGTCCGCTTCCTACCGATGGTTGCTGAGCTAGCCGCAGTGGTTGCCCTGGAACGACCGGCAAGCGGAGCGCGCAGGCCGTAGGCCGGAGGCGTGAGGATGGAAGCCCGAAGGGCCAAGACCCGGCGTGCTTTTGGCCGGGGCTTGGTTCACGACAGCCGCCCCCCGAATGGGGGCACGCCCATAGCGCGCTGCCTCGTTTCCCCTAGCGTTTACTGGGGAATTACTCAAAAAAGAGTTGCCATACGTGTCAACTTTTGCAACCATGAACCCAGTCAGATGATCTTTGCGAGACCTGGCAAAGCGGCTCCTAACCGCGATGCCGAAAAAACCGCCCTCCTACGGCGGTTTTTTTTTGCCCATAGAAATGCTCGCCAACCCGTTTTGTGATGGCACAGCGACAGCGGAGCCGGTAAGATCGCCAGCAGTCAGTTGTGACGTGCGAGCCGGGTGGGGTGCTTCCCGTCTAAAGATTCACTGCCAGGGACGCGGGCGTAGGAACCCGCGCGGATTTGATCCCCGGTTAACACCAGCCCCGCCCGCGTCTCGCAAAGATCATCTGACAATGCTCTTGTCAGTGCCATGTGTTCCGGAAAAGCATTGATAGGGACAGAGGCCCCAATCGAGGTCTTTGGAGATGAAAAATTTCCTAAAGAATCTCTCTATTCAGGTGCTCGCAAAGCTCCTGGTAGAGGCGATTCGCGATAGTTGGAACGGCTAATACCTGACTGACGGAGAAAGCCCGCTGAGGCCTCGGCCAACGCGGGTTTTCTTTTGCCCGCTATTCGCCTCGCTCGTTGTCCAGCTGGTGCCATAAATCGTCCTCGATGAACTCCGCGTAACGGTCGGCCACCTCGGCGCAGCCGTTGCGGCCTAGATCGCTGGGGTGACCATCTGCGTCGTACGCCACACCAGAAAGCACCCTGAATTCCAGCTCGCGATATCCCTGTGCGTCCCAGTCGCTGGACCATAAGCCTGGGTTAGGATCGGCCTCGATCACATCCGTGATTTCACACTGGATAACACAGGCCTCGGCGTCGATATGAACCTCATACACAATCGCCTCCCGGCGCATCTTCGCCTGGTTACACAGGGTCGGTGTCGCTCTCCAGACTGATGGCCGATGCCGGCTTATCGTCCCTCAGAGCGATGTACACGGCGTGGCGAACTTTGCCGGCTGGGGTCAACTCGGCAAACTTCACCTCGCACACAAGCTGAGGCTCTACCCATACCACGACGCCGCCCTGCAGCTTGGGCGGCGTACGTAAAGCCGACGTTCTCCGTACCAATGGGCCGAGCCGATTTTTGAGCCTGTCCAGCTCGCGTCCGGTGAATCCCGACCTGACACGACCAGCGTACTGCAGCTGGCCAGCGTCATCATGCAGACCGATCAGCAGCGAGCCGATGCCGGCAGAGCTCCGGGTGTAGCCCAAGATCACGAACTCTTGCCGCTGCACGCATTTGAGCTTGATCCATGAGCCATCCCGCTCTCCGGCGTAGGTACTGCCCAACCGCTTGCCTACTATGCCCTCGATACCGAGCGCGCAAGCGCTGGCCAGCAAATGCGCCGGATCCGCTTCGAGGGTTTCTGAGAACCGCACCTGGTCAAGGTCGACCTGTTCCAGCAATACCCGTAGCAGGTTGCGGCGCTGCTCGACAGGCCGGGGTCTGAGGTCCACGCCGTCGATGAACAAGAGGTCGAAGGCGAAGTAGATCAAGCGGTCGGTGTCGCCGATGGCAAAGGCTTCCTGCAGGGACTGGAACGCTGGTCGGTCGTCGTCGTCTTGCACGACCACTTCACCATCTAACCAAGCGCCACGGATGGGAAGTGACTGCAGGTCCTGGGCAAGACGCGGCATCCGCTTCGTCCAGTCGTAACCGTTTTTAGTGAACAGAGCCACGCCGGCATCGATGCGGGCAAACATGCGGTAGCCATCGAACTTGATTTCGTAAGCCCAGTCGCCGGCTGGTGGCCGTGTCACCAAGGCCACCAGCTGCGGCTGGATGCGAGCAGGGACCGCACTTTTCTTGGTAGCCATGACACCTGCGCCTCAATGGCACTCGATATGGTGTGGATTCTCCTGCAGACGGAAAGATCCGCCTTTTGTCCAGGCGGCTCTAGCCGCGCCGTACGGCCTGCATTACTGTATATGCAAACAGTATCAATTCGGTGCCCCATGAACGTTGTATCTATTCAGCCCCTTCGAGACTCAAGCCAGCTCATTTCGGTACTCGCCGGAACAGCTGCAGGCGGCTTTCCCAGCCCTGCAGCTGATTACTATGAGCCGCCGATTTCCTTGGATGAGTTGCTGAATATTCGGGCGCCGCATGTTTGGATTGTGCGTGTCCAGGGCGAAAGCATGCGTGACGCGGGAATCTACGACGGCGGGGTGCTGATCGTAGACCGATCGATCACTGCTAGAACCGGCCAGATCGTTCTGGCCTACGTGGATAACCAACCGCTTGTGAAACGGCTGGCCAAGGCCCCCGATGATCGTTGGCTGTTGGAATCGGCCCACCCGGACTATAAAACCATCACCCCCGATCAGTACGGCTCGATTGATGTGTTCGGGGTTGTTACCTGGGACCTGACCAAGCATGTCTGCTGACAGCTCCCGACCTATCTTCGCCCTGGTAGACGTCAACTCGTTTTACTGCAGCTGCGAGCGCATTTTTAGACCGGAGCTGCGGCAGCGCCCGGTCGTCGTTTTAAGCAATTCGGACGGCTGCATCGTGGCCCGTACGAACGAGGCTAAAGCCCTCGGCTTGAAGATGGGCGATCCCTATTTCAAGGTACGCGGTTTCCTCGAACAGAATGGTGTCGCGGTGTTCAGCTCCAATTACACGCTCTATGGCGAATTGAGTTACCGCGTTGGCGTAGCCATCGCCTCCCTGGTACCCGATTGGGAGCGTTATTCCATTGACGAACTGTTCTGCAGGCTAGATGGCCTTCCCGAGCCGATCATTGATGTAGGCCGGGCCATTCAAGCCCGCGTCCTGCAATGGACGGCGCTGCCAGTGGGTGTGGGCATTGGGCATACGAAAACTTTGGCCAAGGCCGCGCAGCACGCCTCAAAAGTGTGGCGTGAGAAGACTGGCGGGGTAGTGGATCTGCGCAAACCAGAGGCGGTCGAATGGCTGCTCCGGCGAATGCCGGTTGATGAGGTTTGGGGTATCGGGCGCCGTATGCGCGACAACCTGGCCAGCGACGGGATCAGCACCGCTTGGGAACTATCGCAAGCGGATGCGCGGGCCATGGGTCGCAAATACAGTGTCGTACTGGAGCGGACCATTCGTGAGCTGGCAGGCGAGTCGTGCATGGACCTGGAACAGACCGCGCCGGCCAAGCAATCGATCTGTTCCAGCAAGATGTTTGGAAAGCGGGTTCACACGCTCAGAGAGCTTCAGGAAGCACTGGCGACCTACATTCACCGTGCCGCTGAAAAGCTGCGCATGCAGCGTTCGCTATGCGGCGCTCTACGCATTGGCATCCAGACTTCGTTTCATGGCGACGGACCCAAGTACGCGAACGCAGCGACGTGCATTCCGGCTTTCCCAACCGATGATGTGCGGCAGCTGACGAAATCTGCACTGCAGGCGGCAGCAGAGATCTACCGGCCTGGCTTTGCGTATAGCAAGGCCGAGGTGCTGCTGATGGACCTGCGCAAGCGGGGAGAGTACACGCAGGATCTTTTCAGCCCAAGCCAGCCGGAGCGCTCGGATGCGCTCATGGCAACGATGGACAAGATCAACCGCCGATGGGGGCATGACTGCTTGCGTACTGCAGCGGTCCCACTGACGCCTGACTGGGGCATGCGTCGTGCCCTGCTTAGCCCTAGTTACATGACCAGCTGGGATCAGTTGTGGACGGTGCAGTGTCGGTAATTCTCGCGTGCGAGAATTAGCTAAAGCTCGGCTTTAGCCTGGGCCGACAATCGCTTGCGCCGGGCGCCGATGCTGGCTCGCGAAACGCCTGCCAGCTTCGCCACCAGCGCATCAGGCACCTTGCCCAGCAAGTGATCGTAGCGGGACGCTACCGAAACACGCTTGTAGGGCTGAATGCCCAAGAAGGCGCAGCGCTGCATTATCACAGGGTACGGTACGCCGGTTTTCCGGCTGATCTCTGTCGGCGTCATGGTCGCAAACAATGATTCGTAACCCAGCAACGGGCCGTGAAAGTCTGGTACTGGATCTGGTGTTGCACTGCCTAGCAACGGCGGGATGGGTTCAAAGCCAAGCCCCTCACGTACGTCCTGCACCAGGTCCAAATCAACGCCGGCGAGCTGGGCGATCTCCTGGTCACTGACGTAGCCAAACAGCGGCTTATAGGGCCTCAGATCGTGCCCGATGGGCAGCACCTGCTTGCGTGGCGCGGGCCGGAAAAAGGGCAAGATGCCCAACGACTCGCGGTAGGCCTTGACGCTTTTGGCGTCCACGCCGCAGCGGGCAGCTATCGAGCTGTCTGCGACAAAGCCTAAGAGATCTTTGAAGGGTTCGATTTTTTTGCCGACAGACCATGGAGGAATCCCCAGTTGCTCACGGCGACGGCGCACGCGGTGCGGGGTCGAGCCGATCAACCGGGCCAGTTCAACGTCCTTGATCTGGCCCAACTTGCAGTCGTACAGCGCCCAGTCAATGGTGGTCATCTTAGGGGTGCCGAGCCGGGGGGAATGCGGGAATGCTCAAGCCTCGCGGGTCCGCACTGGCGTCCCACGACCACCATCCGGTTGGCCCGTAGTGCCGCGTGTAGTAGGCGCACTTCACTTCCTTGCGGGCCAGGTACTTCGGATCCTGACGCCCGTAAACTTCCATCGGTAGCTCCCTGCCGGCGCCTACGTCCATCAGCCAGAAATCGGGAAACACCTGTTCCTGATCCGCATCAAAACGCATCGGCTTGATGAATCTGCGCCCCTGATCGCGGAGCAACGCCTCGATCACCGCCTCATAACCCGACTCAACGGGTATCCACTCGTCACTGACAACCATCAGGGCCACATTGAGCGCTTGGGCTTTGCTGGGCACTGTGGGTTGATCTGTCTGGACAATGGCAATCACTCGGCGTCCTTCGCGCCATCCACGCAGCGCGGCGGCGTAGCTCCTGGCGGTCCTCTGCCATAGTTCTTCGTCCATGAGCAGCCGCGGTACTCCGTGGAAGCCAGCGATGGCGAGATAGCCGCTCATTGCGTGTTCGCGTTCTTCGGAGTGCGCCGCCAAGGGGGCGACGACGATTAGGCGGCGTTTGTTTCTGATCGCGCTGGCCACCTTTTGACTGTTGGCGTCGGCCTGCAGGCCAGCCGAACTCGTAGCAATGAGCAGAGCGTCACCAATGCGCATGCGCGAAGCGAGCATGCGGTCTGCAGCGTGCTGCAGACGGCTGTGAATCAGGCCGAGTCCGCGCTTGCCCGCCATACCTGGTACCCACTGGTTGAGGCCTGCTTCGCTCCAGAGCAAGTGGAGCAAGCCACACAAGGTCATCGCCGGTTTGGAAGGCTTGCTGCTCGATGGGGCAGGGGAAGTACCCTCCATCGGCTGGTTTTCTGCCGGATCCTTCTTGCGAAGCGAAAGGGTGAGCTTGATCTTGAGGTCGCCATCCTTGGTTTCTTCGACCACGCCCTTGCTGTAGGCACCTAATCCCGATTTGTCGGGATCAGGCGAGTAGTACAGGCAATCAAGCGCATGCTCGGCGCCGGTGTGCGGATAGCGGGACAGGTGAAACGAATCCTGTTCGGATCTGTGCCGTACGGCCAAGCGTCGAGTGCCTTTGCCTGGGCACAAGCAACGCACCAGGGCCTGGCCGTGTGCTTTCTGCAGTATGCCTTTCCACTGCACCGCATAGCCTGGCTGGGTCTGGTAGGCCTCGGAATACTGCTTGGCATTCTCGCCTTGTCCGATGCTTACCGGGTAACGTTGATCGGCCATCGCTGCTTCCTCCGTGTCGCTGTGAAATCTCCAGCGCTCGATGTACAATAAGCGCGTGGATTTTTGCTCCTTCGCAAAAACCTAGAAACCCGCAAGCATTGCCGTGCTGCGGGTTTCGTCTTTTATGGCCGCTCGGCCATTCAGGCTTTGAAGCCGCCCAGCTCGATGACTGGCGCAACCTGGGAAATATCGATCTGAGTGGTAGTGCCGTTAGCACTGCGAAATTCCATTTCCATCGACGGTGGCGCTTCGTGCTGCAGCTGCTCCACGCAGCGTTTATTCAGCAACTCAAAAAGCCATTCCGCATCATTGACCGCATCCACTGGATCACGCGGCAGCGCTTGCTGCAGGCTGTGTTTGAGCCAGTAAGAAGTGGTTGGATCAGCCAATGCGGCCGCAATATCGGCGTCTGCTTCGCTGGCCATCAATGCCTTGTTTGCAGGTTTGGTTGTGGCCTGGATGGCCAGCTGGTCGATGGCCACCAGCTCCTGCTTGGTCGCCTCATCCAAGCCACTGTCAAAGTGAACCAGCTGGGTCAGTCCGGTCAGTTGCCACCAGGCCGAAGAAATCCCTTCATTGCGGTCTGCCCCACTGGGCAATGCCAAAGCCCCGGTCAATTCCACCAGGTGTTGCTTGGCCGATTCGATAAGAGCCTGCTGCAGGCGCGCATAGCGTTCATCAGACATTTTCGGTTTCCTCGGTTGCTGACTTCTGCGCCGCATCGAGAGCGGCGACAACGGTGCAGTGGTCAAGCGACACAGCGCCTGACAAACCATCCACGAAGATGACGGCCTGGCCACACATCACCCACGCATTGCCCCTTGTTTCGGCGCGATGTGTTTCACCCTGCCCGTAAATTTCGGCGTAGCTGACCAGGGCACCATGCTTGTAGGTGGTGTTCCAGTCGTGGCACTGGGCCTTGGCGTGCAGCTCTTGCTGTTCAAAGCTCATGGTGGTTGGCTTCGGCATCGGGCTTTCCTTGCGTGTTAGGTGAATTGAATGAAGAAATAACCCGCATCGGCGCCTTGCGGTGCCTTACGGGCCTGCTGATCAAGAATGAGGTGGCCAATGCCATCCTCAAAGATGCCTTCGTACCGAGGCCCTATGTCCTCCAGCTCTGAGGCGTTTAGCTGTAGCAGCCACATGTAGCGGGAGCTGGGTTCATAAATCGGGTCCTGCAGAAAAGCAGGTCGGCCTGACACCTTGCTGATTTCCAGACCGAAATCATCGTCCTCCAGCTCGGCATCTTCCTCTGCCTCGGTGAATTCCTCCTTGCGGATGAATGCACGGTCGAGAATGAAGGCCGAGTCGGGTGGCGACAGCTCATGATCGGTGAGGGTGTGGAGAATCACCCTCGCATACCCGCTATCCCGTGCAGCTTGCAGCTCTGATTGCTGATGCACCGTGTATCGCCGCATGGTCGACAGGTTGAAACCGTTGGCCTTACGGTTCGGCGCAATGAACACCGTCATGGCCATGCCAGGCGGCAGGAAACTAACTGGCAATAAGGCCTCGGTGATCGTACAGAGCGGGGTCAGAGGAACCTTAGTGTCCGGCAATACCGGCCACAACGCAGGATCGTTCATCCGTACGCTGCCGCCGAATTGACCGATTCCTAGGTCCTCTTTGCTGAATGTGATTTTCCACATAGTCCCTCCTTGGCGTTTCTGGCGTCAGTTGCCGTGGGGGATAGAAGGCATATCCGGCAACATTCCTTCCAGTGATTCCTGCGCGGGTGGATCCATACCTGGCCCTGCAGGTAGCTGAATGTCGCCGTCTTCCATTGTCGGCAGCTGCTTGAGCTTGGCATCGCCCAAATCGGCCTGGTCCTCGGTCGATACCAGTACCCGAGCGTTAAACAGGGCGAACTGCAGGTTGTCCCTTTTATCCGCCCATGCAATTCGGCTGTTCACTACATAAGCGAGCGTCCCGCCACGTTGGCCACCGACGCTGATGGTCTGTATCCAGTTATGCTTGGTCAGAATGGCAATGGCTCGTTTGGTGGTAGCGACAGACGTTTCCATCAGCTTGGCCAGAGTGGCCTGACTGATGATCAGCGCACCTTGCTTGTCCATGTGTTGCACGAGGATGTGCATCAGTTGAGCAGCGCGGGGCGCTTGTGCTGTCAACGCAGCCCACGCTTCATGGCCAGCGCGTTCAGTCTGTACCCAAGTACCGCGCTGGGCCGGCTGCGCATAGGCGCGGATCTCGTTATTGTCACTGGCCATTAAGCCTCCTACGGTGTCGTTACGTGATCGATATCTTCCAGATTTGTTAGATATCGTTCATGAGTCACGCATACCCTAGCTCATCTGGTGAGCGATGGGTAGCTCATCCTTGCACGTTATCTTCCAAATCTTGTGAGATATCTCTCACACATGAGCTAGGGGTAGCTCATCGAGGGGGGTAGCTCATACTGTGAGCTAACCTAGCTCACGGATGATGAGCTAGGGGTAGGTCATAGATAGTGAGCGATGGTCGCTCACAGATCATGATCGGAGGTTCGTGCATAGTATGAGCGAGGTGCTGCCCTGCAGGCCGCGAATTACAAGGCCCGGCAAGTCGTCGTTCTTATGATCTCCTAACCCCAGCTGCATTTGCTTTGGCTGTTAGGGCCTCAAAGTCGCCTGCCGGCGGCGGCCAGTCGTGAATGGCTGACAGACTCCGGCTGCGCCTGCGCTAGTCACCCATTCCCGCCCGGCTCGACTGACAGCTCATCACGAATACGCATCACGGTGGTGGTTGAACAGTTCGCGTGCCTGGCAGTAGCGCGAATCCCGAGGTTCGCGCCCAGTAGCTCACGCACCCGCTTGCGCAGGTCCTCGTTCACTGGTCTGCCCTTGTACACACCAGCTGCTTTCGCTTTGACGATGCCCTGACTCTGCCGCTCCCGCCGCTGCTGATAATCCTTGCGGGCAATTGCCGCCATCATGTCGATCATCATGTAGTTGATAGCCGACAGCATCCTGTCTGTGAATTCATCGTTGGTGGGCAGGGTCATGCCCTGGTGACTGGTAGGGAGGTCGATAGCGACGATACGCAGACCGCGCTGGTCAATCGCGGCCCTGAGTTCCCGCCAATCCTGATCACCCATGCGCGATAGTCGATCAATGCTCTCCACCAGCAACACATCGCCTCGCTTGGCGTCTTTCAGCAAGCGGATGAGTTCTGGCCGGTTGGCATGGGAGCCGCTGGCGTTCTCCATGTAACTGGCCGCAATGGCGAGGCCGAAGCCGGCGACGAATGCTTCCAGCTGATCACGGGCGCGGCTAGCGTCCTGATCATCGGTCGAAGCTCGTAGGTAAGCGCGGATGAACATTGGGAATACCGTATCAGTATGGGTGTACTCAAATCAGTGTATCAGAATGGGTGTATTTTTTGTTTCCGAGCCGAAGGGGCAGGGCAGGGCATCCCTGTATCATATGGGGTATACCCATTTGTGACGATATAGTTTCCCGGTCCCCGAAGTGACGAATGCGAGGGTTGGGCGCCTGGCCAGCCGCCTAGCCCGTGGGCGCAATGTCAGTCAATTCGTCACTTTAGGGACCGGTCCATTCGTCACTCCAGGGACCTGGATCAGCCTTGCAGTTTGCTGAATTCGCGATACAACCGCGCCAAGAGAGGTTGAGCGGCTTCCAACTCGGCCAGTTCTGCCGAGGTAACTTTTCGACGTTCCAAAGCGCTTACCACGGGTGCTGCCAGCTTCTTGGCTTCTTCCTCGCCGAAGTCTTTGACCCATTGGTCATATCCGCCTGGGTATCGGCCCTGTTCTCCGGCCTGACGCAGATCAAACAGCGCCTGGTCATCCTCCTGGTGCGCGTGCTTCAACTGCTCAGTCCATTTCTTTCGGTCTGACAGCTCAGGGCCGAAGATTTCGAGCAGCCGGGTATCGGCCAACGTACGCAGTGAACGGTTGATACCCGCCAAGCTTTCCTGCAATGGCTGCAGCAGCTGGGCGAGATCCTTATCGGTTGGGGTGGTCATGGTTCAACGTCCTTGGTGGTCATGGAATGTGTCTGCCAGTACCGAAGCCGTTCGGCGTCGGCCTCCAGCACGAAGCGATCAATCATTTCGGCAGGTGCGCAGATCTGCGCGCACCGCCAGCCCTCCGGGGTCTGTGTCAGGTAACTGGAATAGATCTTGTCGCGGATGGCCAAGGCGCGCTGCTTGGTAAGTCCGTGCGCATTGGCGACCGCGACAAGGCCCTTGCCTTCGACCAGGATCTCGAAGGCTACGTCGAGGCTGCGTGAGTGCATTTTCGACTTGGTGCGGATCCGCTCGAATTCCTCTCGGGGGATCCGCAGGTCCTGGTCAGGATGCCGGGCGGTCATTCAGAGTCTTTCCATCGCTCGGCCAGCTGCGCACGGGCTTTCTCCAACTCGGCCTTGAGGTAGGTGTTTTCCGAGGTGAGGGTTTCCACCTGTGCTGACAGCACAGCGTTTGCCTCGCGCAGTTTGCCCAACTGGTCATCGAGCAGGGTTTGCTGGGTCGAGTTCGCCGGTGCGCCTTTATCGGATCCTTTCTTGGATCCGCCGTTATGTACGCGGAGGGCTTTGGTGTTGCGCAATGTGGTGCGGACCTCCTGGCGGAGGTTCAGGTCTTCATTGCCCTCTGCGCGCTCCAGTAGATCCGCAGCAGCTTGCGGGTCCAGTTTATCGAGGCGGCTGATATCGTTGACCGTCGAGATATCCGCAGTGATGCCACGGGCGACCGCCTCGCGGCCTGCGCCTTCCTTGGTGACGTTCACCAGATAGGAAAGGCGTTCAGCCACCCAGTTTATCCCTTTGGACCATTCAGCAGCGACCTTCTCCAGGGTGCCGAGCCTGTCCTTGTCTTCCTGCAGGGCAAGTGCCAGTTCCAGCTGAGTGAGGTTTTCGCTGTGAACGTTTTCGGACCGCTGAATGCGCTTCGCTTGAGCATCGGTGAGGTCTTTCACCGTCACTTCGACCAGCACACCCGCAATGATGCACGCCCTATAACGGCGTTCACCGGCAACCATCAGGTACTTGAAGCCTGACTCAGGGTTTGGGTGCAGTCGTATTACGCAGGGTTCGATCTGGCCGTTTACCAGAATGTCGTCCGCCAGTTCCCGCAGCGATTCCTCAGAGAATCCTGGGTTGTCTTGGCTACGGATCTGCTTCACACACTCGATTTCGCCAGGGTTGACCTTTTCAATCAGCGCACCTTCGTTGGCCGGGCGCTTTTGAAAGTCGGAAAGCTTTTTGGCCGTCGCCGCAACTGCACGACCAAAGGAGTTTTTCTTCTCCGTCATGATTCAATCCTCACTCCGCAAAGACCTTGCTAAGCACCGCTGCGCAGGCCCGTTTCATTTCTTTACCCGCATCCCGCTGACTCCCGCTGCGAGCTTTACGCCACACAGGGTTGCCGGCTGCCAGAGATTTGTTGATGCAGGGGCGGTGGGTGATTTGTTCGTTGAACATGGCCTCGCCGTGTTCCTCGCGAAGGCTCGGCAAGATCTCCAGTTCTTCGCTTGAGCGGCTATTGATGAGGTTCGGCAAGAAACCTAGGAAACGCAGGCCCGGGTTGTATTGATCCTGCACAGTTTCAATTGTGGCCATCAGCTTCGGCATGCGAGCCAGCGTGAATGCGCTGATGTTGAACGGAGTGACAACTGAGTCAGAAGCCGCTAGGGCGGCAATCATGCGGCGCTGCAGGTTCGGCGGAGTATCGATCAAGCAAAGGTCGAACTCGTCATTGAAGCGGTCCAGAGCCTTGGCGAGATTGGTTACAACGTCCAGCTCCATATCATCCACATCCAGCAGCGCTACGTCGGCCTCGATCAGCCAGATGTTGGGCGCAACCTGGCGCGGGACGAAGCCGGCGTGCTCGTCAGTGAAAAGCTGACTGGCCATGAGGTAGGGCGTATCGTCGCCATCCTCGATAGGGGGGAAGAACTGCGACAGGTCGCTTTCGTCCAGGTCGAGTACAAGCACACGTTTACCTTGTTCTGCTGCATAGCAGGCCAGGTGGGCTTCAAGGGTGGTTTTGCCAACGCCACCCTTTTGGTTCGCAACGGCAGTGCGTTTCATGGTGACCTTCCTATGATCTCCGGTGGAGCAGTGGATTGAACGTGGGATCATGCTTGCATCAGTAAACCCCATAGTCAACCCCTAAAAAGGGTTTACTAGATTTTCTCGCATGCGGGAAATTGATAAGGGTCACGGATCAGCGCTGTGGCTTTCTCGCATGCGAGAAAGGTAGGGAAGGGAGTTGCTACACTGCGCGCACGTCAACATGTGTCGTACGGGATGGTTTCCTTGCGTACAGATCCTGTTGGCCAGGGTGGCAGTTCGGGGCGGCTCCCAGCTGCCACCTGACCACCCTCCAAAGCCCGTCCTAGACCGTTCGTCGGGCAATCTGAGCAAAACGTATTTCTCGTTGTCTTCTGCGCGAGGTGTCTCATCCCCGAAACACCTTGTTACCCGGCACGAAGCCGGCGTCCGTGCATTGCAGATGCCAGAAATATGGATATTTCCTTTTCAAATCAAAGACCTATTCAAATCACACCCTTACCAGGCGTTAGCCAGGGGCTTGGCCGTTCGTCGCCGAATGTGATGGATCCGATATTTCTCACAGTGAAACCTTGATTTCGTGAAATGAAAGGCATATCTTAAACCACGAAACACGGATTTCATGGATCAAAACTCGAAAGAGGGAAGAAATGCGAGGTGGGATCTAGAACAAAATCGAAGAGGACTCCAGTATCGCCCCTGTATTTGGCCAAGAGCTGCCCAGGGGAAGAGATGCAGAGCCTAGAGAAGAAAGATCTGGCGGTTTTCGCCGTCGCCCAGCCGGATTACCGAGTAATCCTTAATGAAAGGCAGGAAAGCGACGGTCGGAAATGGGAATTAATCATTGAGAGCCCTTCAACGGGACAACGCTTCAACGTAGTAACCTCGTTAGGGAAAACACGGTTATTTAAGAATGCCGATACTGCTATCGACTTCATAAAGGATACCTGCCCTAACAATCCTAATAAGGCAATAACCGTAACGTACGGGGGTTCCCCGTCATGATCAAAGAGGCAATGGTATGCAACTCTCTGCTCGCAAAACTCAACGCAACGTAGGTATCAACGACAAACAAACCTGGCGGACCTGGCTCAAGGACAAAGCCACTGCAACTCTGAAACAAGTTCTCTCGCAAAAGACTCCATCGCACAAGGCATTGATGCGCGATGACTGGATGGCCAAGGCCACCAAGATCGCAGTGTTGGGGTCGCTGTTCTCCTTCGCAATCCTCCCTGAAATCGCCAACGCGGCAATGGATTTCAGCGGCCTGAAAAACCTGGCCAAGGACGTAGTGTCCTTCCTCATCTTTGATATCGGCTACTACCTGGGCATCGCAGCCATTGCGTTCTGCGGTTTCCAGGCCAAGTCGGGCCGTATGTCGTGGGGCCAGTTCGGCTGGGCTGTTGCCGGCGTGTTCCTGGTGTTCTTCTCGCCAAACCTGGTCGATACCATCAAAACCGGTGCGCAAACCGCACTGAAGTGAGGTAAGCGATGGCCGAGTACGACGACCTTGAAGAAGGTGAAGTGCTCGTATTGGCAATGGCCCGGCCTTCAATGGTCGGACCATTCACATTGTCGAGCATTCTTATAAGTCTGATAGCACCTGTGCTGTTAGCACTGTTGATTCGATCACTGTACCCGTTGGGTCTTATCCCAGTCTTGTTTGTCATTTCGTATTGGATATGCAGTAAAGACGTATATCTATTCGGAGTTTTACAGGCAGCAAGTAACTTGAAGGCATCGCGGTTACGCAAACTTTGGGGGTATCGCAGTTATGCGCCTCGTTGATAAGGCATTCAAAAAGCTGACGCGAAATATGGATCTTTCGCTTGGTGTTCAGCATCCAGAAGCTGCGGCACTGGATGATGATGAAATGCTGGTGAGCGCAATGGTGCCGTATGACGTCCACTACGATGACGAAACCGTTATCACCAGCGAGGAAGCGCTGGTCCAAGTCATCAAAGTGGACGGCCTCTTGTTCGACTCGCTTTCTGCCGAGCAGATCAAGCGCTTCGAGCAGCAGCGCAACACTGTGTTCCGCACCATCGCAAGCAGTGACCTGACTGTCTACGTCACGTTCGTGCGCCGCAAGGTGACCGACTTTCCTGATGGCGTAGGCGGTACCTGGTTCTCCCAGCAGTTCAACAAGCGTCTTCGCCAGCGCTACGAGAGCCGTGGTTTCTACATCAACGATATCTACATTTCGTTGGTAAGAAGGCGTTTTCGTGCGGGTATGCCTGGTCTGATGGATCGGGCTATCGCGCTGATGACCGGTACCGAGGCCACCAAGAATGAAGCGGAATCGCTGGATGCGATGGCCGACTCGCTCTACAAGGCCTCCAACCTGGTGCTGCGTAGCCTGGCTGACTACGGTACTCGCCGGCTACGGGTGCAGCGTCATCCTGAGCCGCGTATGGGCCGTATTGATCGTGAAACCGCGTTCAACGCCGTGCAGCGTTTCCAGCTGCAGTGGCATGACTTCAAGGCAACGGTTGGTGATCACGAAGTCTACGAAGCGGAAGCCGTGCATGACTTCCTGGGTGAGGAATTCTGCGAGCTGAGCAGTTTCTTCAACTACCTGATCAACCTCGACAACCGCAAGGTGCCCGTGTCGGACCTGCTGATCAGAGAGTCGCTGCCATACGCCCGGCTGAATTTCCGGGTCCTGGCCAACATGTGCGAGATCCGTGGCAGCACCGAGTCGAAAATCGGCGCGATGCTAAGCATGGGCGAGTGGCCGCGCCGTACACCGTCGCGCATGCTCGACAAGTTCCTGCAGCAGCCGGTGGAGTTCATCATCACCCAGTCGTTCACCTTCCAGAACCGGATTGAGGCTGAGCAGGGGATGCTGGATGAAACCCGTCGCATGACCGTGGACGACAAGCACAACATTTCTGAGGACGACCAGAAGGAACTGAAACAAGGTATCAGCGACCTCCGCCGTGGCAATGCGGTCAATGGTGCGCATCACCTGACCATTTTCGTGCATGTGCCATCGCTGCCAATGAATACCGAGGCAAACCGGGAGATCAACCGCAAGCGCCTGGATCATGCGGTTGGGCTGGTGGAAGGTTGCTTTGTTGAAATGCTGGTCAAGCCAGTGCGTGAATGGTTCGCTCTGGAAACCTTCTTCTGGTCGCAACTACCGGGCCAGAAAGAAGCGCTGATCGGTCGACGCGGCAAGATCAAGTCCAGCAACTTCGCCGGGTTTGCATCCTTGCACAACTACGCCCGGGGCCGTCGCGATGGCAACCTGTGGGGGCCTGCGATCACCGCCTTTGAGACGGAGAGCTACACGCAATACAACTTCAATTTCCACCGTGAAATGGAAGGCATGGTAGCGGGCCATTTAGGCATGGCGGCTGATACCGGCATGGGTAAAACCACGCTGCTGACCCTGCTGATCTCCGAGGCAGACAAGGCTGAGCCGCTGGTGTTCTGGTTCGACAACCGCTTTGGGGCAAAGGTGTTCATGAAGGCTATGGGCGGCGTTCACACCACGCTTTCCCCGCACAGCAACATGCGCTGGAACCCGCTCAAGCTGCCCGATACGCCGGAGAACCGTGCGTACCTGGTCGATTGGCAAGTGCAGATGCGCGAGTGCTACGCCTCGACGCCGACCAGTGCCGAAGACATTACCCGGTTCAAGGCAGCAGTGGAGGAGAACTACGGTCTGCCGCTTGCTGATCGCCGTCTGCGTAATGTGGTCTGGACCTACGGCCAGGGCGAACTGGCCGACATTATGGCCATCTGGCATGGCGCCAAAGGTGTTACCGGCGCTAATGCGGGTGTGTTCGACAATGCCGAGGACTCCATCGACTTCTCGCAAGCGCGGCACTACTGCTTTGAAATGATGGAGCTGCTCAAGGGGGGTGAAGCCCGTCCCGAGCTGCCTGTCGTGATGAGCTACCCGCTGCATCGGATCGAGCAGGCCATGAATGGCCGCCCGTTCATCCTGGTACTGGAAGAAGGCCAGAACCTGGTCAAGAACGAGTTTTGGCGCAAGAAAATCGACAACTTCATCATGCAGATCCGCCGTAAGAACGGGCTGATTATCTTCGTGACGCCGGATGCCAAGTATTTCCGCAGCGAAACGGACTCCATCGATAAGCAGACCGTCACCAAGATCTACCTGGCCAGCGACCAGGTGAAAGATGAAGACCATGAAAACCTGACGGTGGCCGAGCGGGAATGGCTACGCAAGCTCAACCCGAAGGAACACAAATTCTTGATCCGTCGTGGTCGGGAATCGGTGCGGGCTTGTTTCGATCTCTCGTCGGATAACCCTGATGAGGACCTGTCCGACTTTATCCCGGTCCTGTCCTCGAATGACGTTGGTGTCGCCCTGATGGATCAGATCATCGAGCGCCTTGGCACCGACGATCCATCGGTCTGGGTACCTGTGTTCATGCAGGAAGCCAAGGCCAAAAACACCCACAACTTGAAGGCGGTTCGATGATGACAACTATCAAGAAACTCGGCTTGGCAATCGCCGTTTCCGTGGCTATATCCGGCCAGGCCTCCGCAACCGGTGTGCCTACTGGTGACGCTGGCACCTGGGCGGCTCTGGCGCAGAACCTGGCTGTGCTGCAACAGCAGTACCAGACGCTGAAAGACCAGTACGAGACGCAGGGCAACATCCTGAACAACCTGCAGGGTGCATACGGTCGCGGCGCGATTGGCCTGAACGAGTCGATTAACTCGGCCTCGGTCGTACCTGGCTCTTGGCAAGAGGTGGTGTCTCGGCAGAACAGCGGCGCTTACGGAAGCAAGCAGAGCTACTACGAGCAGTTGATCAACACTTTGCCGCAGGAGCTGTTCACCGCACCGGAAAGCAATCGTGCCAAGGACTACCAGCTCAGTTCTAACTCGGTTGTGGCTGCGCTGTCCGCAGGTGATGCGCTTTACAGCGAAGTGCAGGTCCATCTGAACAACTTGGCCACCCTGTCCCAGCAAGTGGACCTGACGACCAACGCCAAGGATGCTGCCGACCTGCAGAACCGCATCGCCACTGAAAACGGCATGTTGACCTCGGCCCAATCGAAGCTGCAGGCCCTGAACATGAACCTGCAAGCGAACCTGGCCAACCAGGAAAACCAGGCTACGGCACAGAACGAACAGTTCTTCCGCTGGAAGGACGAAAACTGATTCTCGCGTGCGAGAAAGGAGAAACCCTATGAAAGCGCTCTGGCTGATCCTCAAGGTAATCACCTTCCCGGCATGGGCACCGCTCTGGTTGACCTGGAAGCTTGGCAAGTTTCTGCTGGTTCTGGTGCTGGTGTCCGCCGCCTCGGGTTGCGTAACCAACAGCGGCACCATCGACAAGTCGCCATGCGCCTGTGAATTCACCCCATTTGTCATCCAGCACAAGGAGTCCCGCAATGCGTAAGTTCTTCACCCTGACCAACATCATCTGCGTGGGCGTGGTCGGCTTTGCGGCGGCGTCGATCATCTACGTCAATGTCACCAACATCAATTTCAGCTCTACGCCGGAGGACGAAGCGGCGCCGGTAGTCGAGGTGCAAACCGGCAATCCTTTGCTGAAAGCAACCAAAGACGATGTAGCAGGCTGGTTCCCTGGCACCTGCTTTGCCGAGATCTACATGCAAAACCCGTCGTACAACGGCGGTCTGGTGAAAGGCTGCATCGACAAAACCGCGCAGGAGATCAAGGCCCAAACCGGAGCTGCCTTGAGTGCTGAGGACTTCCGGTCGCCCGAAGTGATCTCCCACTTCAAGACCGTATACGGGGCCGGGAATCCATGGCGCAGCTGACGTTACAAGGCCTGGTTGGGGCCACTGACGAAGTAACCACTTCCTTTGTCAGTGAGGTCTTCCCCAACCTGGCCAGCATGGTAGAGCCGCTGGTATGGACTCTGGCGGTGGGCTACTGGGTCGCTTTGGGTCTGCAGATGTACAACGGCCATGTTTCAGTCAAAGGCTGGGATATCGTCAAGCGGGCCATGTTGACCGCCCTGGTGTTTACCTGCCTGAACTGGTCCGCAGGCGGGACGGTTCTTTATCAGGCCTGGGGCGCTTGGACCGAAAGTATCGCGTCAAAGATCATGAGCGGCGGCGTAAGCACGAACTCCATGCTCGATGCGCTTTACGTCGATATTGGCAAGGTCGCCAGTACGCTGATGAATGTCAGCTGGCGGCAGGCAGCGATGATCTTGATGGGGACCGGCCTGTTTGTGCTGAACTGCATCCTGTTTATCGCGGCTGTGCTGAACATGCTGATTGCCAAGTTTGGTGCAGCAATCGTCATGGCGATACTACCGATCATGATTGGCTTTATCTTCTTTGATGCGGTGCGCCAGTGGGCAATGAACTGGTTTAGCAAGATGCTGAACTTCTCATTGATCTACATCCTGTCGATTGCTGTTGTCCGTTTTGGTTATTCCGTGTTCGGGGATGCAATCAAAGAAGTGGCCGCAACGGCAACTGTTACAGATGCCGCCCTGATCACTGCGCAGCAATGGGGCCAGTTGGTGATTGTTGAGGGTGTCATGATCATTTGCATGCTGCAGGTGCGCGGTTGGGCAGCAGCATTGTCATCGGGCGCGGCTGTTGGTGGTTCATCGCTGGTGCTGATGGCACTGCGTACTTTAGGGGTTCGTAAATAATGGACAAACAAGACAAGCAATTTGATAAGGCTGAAAAAGCCCGTCGTAAGCGTGAAGTCGAAGGCAACAAGACCCGACAAGAGCGCAATCGCTCGCTGTTCTTCCAAGGGGTGCAGGCTATCGCGATCCTGGGGCTTGGCTTCGCCGTGGCAAGCCTGGCGAATTCCAAGACCTATATTCCAGTGGTTACGGTACTGGGAGCTGACGGCGAGGTTCTGAAACAGCGTGTTATCGATCAAGATAACGTCGATCAGGAGCAGGCGATTATCGAGAAAACCCTGTTCGACATGATCCGCGCCTGTGAAACCTTTGACCCCAAACGCAAGCAGCAGCTGTCGGATACCTGTCATACCTACCAGACGCAGCAAGTCGCCAGGGAATATGAGGAAGTCACCAATCCAGAGAACCCACAAAACCCCTATGTTCTGCTGGGTGAAAACGATTGGATCGAAGGGCAGCCGTACTTGATGAACAAAGTTGGTGATGAATATCAAGTTGCGTTCAAGTCGATTACGCATAAATGGGGAGACAAGGAACCGGTAGAACGTCGTTACCTTGCAACCATCAAGATTGCGCATACTTTGGTACCCCGTGCCCTTGGGGATCGTTGGGAGAACCCTTTTGGCACGCTGGCCACTGTGTATCGCAAGAGCGAAGAACTGAGCCGCCGGTAATTCGCTGAACTGACAAGGAAACTAATCATGAAAAAACAGTTTGTTTTGCCGACTGCTATTGCTTTGAGTTTGTCTCTTTGCGCATTTAGCACCCATGCCGCGAAGTTGCCGAAGCCGCTTTCCAGTGATAATCGCGTAAAACAAGTGCCGTACGATCCCAACCAGGTTTATGAGTTGGTGGGCACTTATGGCTACCAGACTTCCATCGAGTTTGAAGCTGATGAAATGGTGAAGGTCGTGGCCCTGGGCGACACCATCGCCTGGCAGAGCATGCCATTTCGCAACCGTGTGTTTCTCAAGCCGGTAGAAGACAACGCCGACACCAACATGACGGTGATCACCTCCAAGCGTACCTACTACTTCCAGCTGAACAGCACCAAGGTCAAGTCGGGCCAGTCGTACCTGGTGCGATTCGTTTACCCGAACGCTCGCATCACCTCGTACAACCCCGAGGGGGAAACCCCTGCTGGCAGTACCCCGGTCACCAGCTCGGGCACTCCGGCATCGCCGAACATCAATTACGGCTACTCGGGGGACAAGGAAGCCATCGGCGTGCAGGGTGTGATGGACGACGGTCAGTTCACCAAGTTCCTGATCAAGAAAGGCGCCGATCTGCCGCAGTTCTACCGCGTACTGCCGGATGGTACCGAGGCGATGGTCGATGCTCGCCGTGAAGGTGAGTACATGGTCGTCAAGCGCCTGGCCAGCATGTTCGTCTTGCGCAGTGGTAATGCCTACGTCTGCGTTGAAAACCTGGCCAATCCCTACAAGCGCACCGTAACCCATGGTGCCCGTGACGGCGGGGGGGCATAAAGATGGCCACCGAACCTACTCAACCTCAAGAAAAGACCCGTGACGAAGAGATCCGCGAGTGGAACGAGTCCAACTCGATGCTCAAGGGCAAGGCAGGCAACAGCAAGCGCAGTGGTATTGCCATTGCGGTAGCCGCAGTGGTCGCCTGTGGCTTCGCGTACATGGTTACCCATGGCGATGACGAAACCGAGAATAAAGACACGCTGAAAAAAGAAGAACTGGTCGCGGCCAGCCCGCGCAAAGTGATGGATCCGCCACCTCGTCGGGAGGCTGCGAAGGTCGCGCCGGTGAGCAATGAGCCGGGCGCGCCGGCAGATACGCCACGTTCGGTCGTTGACCGGCAGCAGCAAGGCGCCGTGAGCGATGAAGAACGACGCCGGCAGCAGCTGGAAATGCAGGCCCAACTGGAGCGGGAGAAAATGCTCGCGGCACGGCAGCGCTCGGCCATTTTCGCGACGGCCAAGGACGAAGGTTTTGACCAAGGGGCAGGGCAGGGCGCCGATGGCCAGCAGGCCAACGGTGGCTCTCTACTGGGTGGCGGTGGTCGTTCTTCACAAGGCCCGATGAATGCAAACGATGCTTTCGCCGCGTCTACCTACAGCGATAGCGTGCCGTTCACCGAAGCCCGTGTGATGGAGAACCTGGGATACAAAGTGCTGCAGGGGGCTGTCATCGAGGCAACCCTGCAGCCCCGCGCTCAAAGCCAACTGCCTGGTCAAATCTGCGCGTCGATTGCACAGGATGTATACGCCGCCGAAGGGCGCCGGGTAATGCTCCCGTGGGGTTCCTTGGTGTGTGGGAGCTACAACGCCAGCTTGAAGCCGGGCCAAGAGCGCTTGTTTACCATCTGGAACTTTGTGCGAATCCCGCGCCTGGACGGGCGCCCTCCGATGGAAATCCCGCTCAACAGTGCCGGTACCGACCAGTTGGGTACCGCTGGCCAGGGTGGCGTGGTCGACAACCACTGGGCGCAGATTTTCGGTGTCGCGGCTGCGGTATCGATCATCGGCGCCGGTGCCTCGAACAGCGGTGTTTCGTCGAGCGATCAGGAGAATTCCTCGTCCCGCTACCGCAGCGAAGTACAGGAAGCCGCCGCCGATTCGGCACAGACCATTTTGGGCCGCTACGCCAACATTCAGCCGACCGTGACTGTCCCGCATGGCTCGCGTGTCGTGATTTATCTGCAGCGCGACCTGGACTTTACCAAGGCATTCGCCAAGCAGGCCGAACGCGCCGAAAGCGGCGGCGTTACCTTCATCAACTGAGGACCGGATATGTCTGAGATTGCATCCTTTCGCACAAAACTGGGTCCGCTTGCTGGCATGTTGGATGACCCGGAAGTGACAGAGATCGCTATCAACGGTCCAGACAACGTATGGGCCGGCTACCGCAGTAGCCGGTTCATGCGTCCGGTTCCGGTTCAAGGTGTAACGCTTCCCCTGATCAAATCGCTGGCCAGCCTGATTGCCGCCCACACTGACCAGGAAGTGAGCGCCTACACGCCAATCCTGTCGGGGCGTATCCCAATCAATCTGGACGACAACGTGCCGGACAACGAGCGGGGCGACTACCGCGTCCAGATCGTCCTGGCCCCGGCTGTTGAGCAGCACATCGGCGGTATCGTCTGTATCCGTAAACCAGGGCGGAAGCAAATCACTCTCGATCAATACGAGGCTTCCGGTGCTTTCGACTTCATCAACCAGCCACGTGATCATGGCCAGTACAGCGATGATCACCTGGTTGAACTGTATCGGGCCAAGCGCTGGAAAGAGTTCTTCAAGGGCATCGTCAAGGCGCGCAAGAACATCATGGTTTCTGCCGGTACCAATGCCGGCAAAACCACTTTCCTCAACGAGTTGCTGCAGCATGTGGACGGCAACAATGGCGAGCGAGTAATCACCATTGAGGACACCCGCGAACTGCGCCCAGCGGGCGGGAACGTGGTGAACCTGATCTATTCGCGAGGTGGCCAGGGCAAGGCCCGTGTTACGCCATTCGATCACCTGGAATCGATTCTTCGCCTGACCCCAGACCGGGCAATTATGGGCGAGCTGCGTGGCGGCGAGGCGTTCCCCTTCCTTGAACTGATGAACACCGGTCACAGCGGCACGATGAGTTCTATCCACGCCGACTCGCCGGATCTCATGTTCGACCGCCTGGCATCAATGGCATCGCGTGGCGGTGCTGACATGAGCAAAAACCAGCTGATCGAGTTCTCCCGGCATCTGATCGATGTCGTTATCCAGTGGGAATACGGCTTCGATGGCCGACGCATCATCACGGAGGTTCACTATGCGAAAGCTGCCTAAGTTCACCCTGGCGCTGCTGGCCAGTGTCTGCGCGTCTGCCATGGTTCATGCCGAAGATGCACAGCCGACCCGGTTTTCCGAACTTGCCGCCAAGTGCGCGCCGACCGTTCACCCGTCCACGCTCAAGGCGTTGATCGGCAACGAGTCTACCTTCAACCCTTACGCAATCGGCGTGGTTGGCACTCACCTGCAGCGGCAACCGCAGTCCTTGAGCGAAGCCATCGCCACTGCCGAGCAGTTGGAACGGGACGGCAAGCGTTATGCCATGGGCCTTGGCCAGTTGCTAGTCACCAACATGCGTGCACGCGGGCTGAGCTATCAGGATGTGTTCGAGCCATGCCGCAACTTGCAGGCCATCAGCAACTTGCTGGTGGAGTATTACAAGCAGGCGCTTACGACCAGTAGCGACAAGCAAGAGGCGCTGTTGAAGGCCTTTTCGATGTACTACAGCGGCAACGAGCTGCGTGGCTTCCGCCCGGATCGACCTGGCGAAATGTCTTACGTCGAGAAAGTGGTTCACCGCGCCCTGAACCCCACTGCTGAGGATCCGATTGTGCCGGCTGTAGAGGGTGCAGAAGGCGCTGAGCCGATTTCCGTGGTTGCAGCTAGCGCCCCTGCCCGAAAAGCGCCGCAGCGCGCTCGTAGGGCCTCTGAACAGCAGGAAGGTCCATGGCTGACCTTCACTGACGACAATGGTCAAGCCGTTGCTGCCGCGAAGACTGAGACGGCCAGCAAGCCGCAGATCCAAGTCCACCTCAACACCGATGCCGAGGCTGATATTCCGAAGCGGGAATTCAAGCGCTTCGATCAACCTGCGCCACAACACTTTGAACAAGCCGAGGCGCAGCCTGTTGCCGAACAGCAGCAAGCCACCCCGTCATTTGTCCAGATCATCAATTGATTTCTCGCACGCGAGAAAAGGAGTTCGTATGCGCACCCCAATCATGACTTTCCTCGCTGCGCTGGCATTTGCCGGTACCGTGCAGGCGAATGAATTGCCGCAGCCACCAACTAATTACGACTACGGCTCTAAAAGCGATTCAGAAGCTTGTGGGGCCACCCTGTGTCTGCTGGGCATGATCCGCGACGGTGATTGTGACAAGTACGTCACCAAGTACTTCAGCATCATTCGAACGAAAAAAGGAAAATTCAGCCCGTCCAGAACTGCCGAGGCTCGGGGTGACTTTGTTGCCCAATGTGCTGAGGACCAGGACCGTGCTAAAGCGGCCAATGACAAATGGGGGACCGTACAACGTGGCTTCTAAGTTCACTGCAGTAAGGTCCCTTTCCTTGGCCGTAGCGATGGTGGCCAGCTCCCTGGTTTGGGCTGACCAAGCGCCTGCTTCGTCGGAGCCTGTAGCCGCACCGGTACTGGTCGATGGCGCGCGCCGCATTGAAGTCGGCTTCTCGCCGGAAGGCTCGGCACAGGACCTGGTACTGCGCACCATAGGCGCGGCGAAAAGCTCGATTCGCCTTTCGGCGTACATGCTGACCAGCCCCGATGTGACCAAGGCCTTGATCTCGGCCAAACAGCGCGGTGTCGATGTGGCGGTGGTGGCTGACCATCAAGGCAATCTGCAAGGCGGCGCTGCCCGCGCTGGCCAACATGCGCTGACATTGCTGGCCCGTGCCGGCATCCCAACCCGTACGGTGAAGGCCTACGCGATCCACCATGACAAGTTCATGGTGATTGACGGCAAGGCAGTTGAAACCGGCAGCTACAACTACACCGCTGCAGCTGCCAGAAACAATAGTGAGAACGCATTGGTCGTCTGGAACGACGCCGATCTCGCTGAGCAGTACCTGAACCACTGGCAGAGCCGGTGGGAGAAGGGCCAAGCATTCAAACCAAGCTACTGAGAGGGCACGCACATGGACAAGCAAACTGATCAGACCACCACTTACCAGCTGTTCCAAAAGGGCAGGGAACCGGAAACGTTCACCGACGCAAAGCTGGCGGGCGCAGCCTGGTTCAAGGCCGAGCTGTCCGACAAATCCGTGATGACTGTTCAACAGGGCGGGCAAGCCGCCCGTGTCTTTGCGCAGGTTGGCAAGGAGGGCACGCAGTATTACAAGGATCTGCCCTTCGACAATATGCCAGGCGCTGCAGACTTCAAAGCCTCGTTCAAGGATGCGCTGGAGCTGCGCAAGGCTGAGCAATCCGGCGCGGCCTCTGGTAAACCCGGTGAAGCGATGGCAATTTCCAAGCCAATGGATATGCCGGCCATCAAGGCAGCTGAGCAGGGTAAGACCTACGACGGCAAGATAGTCGCCTTCCACAACAACCAGGTGATTCAGGCCGTCACTGACGGACAGAAGACTATCCATATTGCCCATGAGCGAGCGGCCTTGAGCAGTGCCAAGGCTGGGTTGTTGCACCAGGGCAAGGATCTGTCGATTCGTTACCCCTTCTCGGGCGTTGGCATCGTGCAAGAACGCCAGCTGCAGCACGAACTAAAAACCCCCTCACATCAACCGAAAGGCTACGGCGGCAAAGGTTTTTGAGTAGTAGCTGAAAAAGGAGAAAGGAGCCGGTAGGCTCCTTTCTTTTTGCCCGATATTCGATATGACTCATGACGAAATCGATCAGCTGCTGTGGCCATTCGAGCCGCTATTCGGTCGCTGGTCGGACGCACAGATCGCCACTGCAGCGGGTGTTAGCATCCACGCGGTGGCAGGCCGGCGCAGACGCCTTGGCATTGGGAGCCATCTGCAGGCCTATGATTCCATCTTGGGTCTGTTCACGGATGAGCATGTGGCCCAGCTGGCAGGGGTGGCCAAGCAAACGATAACGGTCAGGCGGTCATCCCTGGGCATTCCGTCGCACCGTGACCAGCAGACCAATCCGCTCGAAGTGTTCGATCCCCTGCTAGGGGTGTTGAGCGATGCCGCGATTGCTCAACTCGCCGGCAGAAGTCCGAGTGCAGTTCTCAAGCGCCGGCGTAAACTTGGAATCACCACGTACCGTCCACGATCCGATACCCCGCAACTGAAAACCCCGCACAAGGCGGGGCATAGTGGGAAGCTGGCCAGCACTACCAAAGGCGTTTGACTCACATCCTGGGATGCCCGCTGCTCGGGCCTTCCAAGTGAGTACGTTGCTTGCGCTCCAGCGCCTGGCCGTCCGCAACATTCCGCGGTTGAATCGACTCCCTACGCTGCCGCTCGCGTTCTTGCTGTAGCGACAACGCCGTGGTTTTGTCGTAGCGCTTGGCGATTGCTGCCGGCAGATCTTTGATGGAGTCCGCATAGACGCGGGCTTCATGCCGTGCCCGGCTGATGGCCACATACCAAAGGTTCTGCGAGGTGGTGCGGCTCTTGGTGTTGAGCGAGATCATGACGCGATCATTGGTCAGACCCTGAGCGCTGTGGACGGTCGCGGAATAGGCATGTTCCAGGTGCAACGGCTTGTTGGTCGGCAAGCTCACGGTGCGTTCGGGCTGGCCGTTGATCTCCTTGAGCGAAGCCAGCTGCACCACGCCGCCCTCGATGCTGACTACGCGCATGCGGTCGCCGTTGGTGAGGTCGAGCTTGGGATCCTGGCGGTTGATGCGAATGAGGTCACCCACAGACAGCTCGGGTTTCTCCAGCTTGTAGACACTGAGCTTGGTGGCCTGTCTCGGGTTGAACTCGTAGCGGTTGCCGCTACGATCCTTGACCACAAGCACATTACCGGGCAGCGCCTGGTCAACTACATACAACTCGCCTCGTACCAGGCCAGCCCGCTTATAGTCCTTTTCCGGCTGAATGATCATGCCCTGCTTGTAGCTGGGGGCGTACCGCCGTTCTGCATCAGTGGAATCGACCCGGTTCAACGTTTCGAACTGTTTACCCTTCCCCAGCAGCCCGAGTGCCTGGCGGGCCATCTGGTTGATTTCCTTCCGGTCCTTGTTGGTGCCGGCAACGATCAACACCTCTTTGCGTTGGTCGGGGGTTAGTGCCATGTAGTCGCGGACAATGGCCTGGTGCCGCTCAGTGGCAGTTCGCAATTCTTCAACGTGTTTCAGGTGATCCAGGGACTTGGTGGGCTTCCCCTCGGCCGCATGCTGCACTGCCAGTTTCAACTCGGGATCCTTCTGCCGCTGGATCTCCTTGATACGTGCGGTCTGCATGCCGTTTTGCTGCAGCTGAGCAAATGGCTTGCCTGCCTCGATGGCCTCGGTTTGCTTGGTGTCACCCAGCTGGATCAAGCGGGCGCCGGATTGCTCGATCTCCCGCATCAGCCGTTCCATCTGGCGGGCGCCCACCACGCCGGCCTCATCGAGAATAACGATGGTCTTGGCATCCAACCCCTTGTTCTTGGTGTGGAAGAAGCTGGCCAGCGTGTGCGCATCCAACCCTTCGTTCTTCAAGGCGGTGACCTGGTTGCCGTACGGAGCCAGGGCAACAACTCTGTACCCTGATCCCGGTTGGGAATCCCGGCTGGCCATCGCGGCGTTCACGGAATCGATCAGTTTGACGGCACGGTCTACCGAGTAGGTTTTGCCGGTACCCGCATCACCCTGGATGCCTACAAATCGATTGTTGGTGCTGACGATCACCTCAACGGCCTGGTATTGGCCAGCCGACAAGGTGGACCCTTCCAGCGCCTTGGCCACCTGTTCCTTGGTCATCAACGGGGTGACCTGGCCACGGCCTGTCCGCTCGATAGCCAGAATGGCTTTCTCGCGCTTCAAGGCCTTCTGCGTCGTATAGCGCTTTTCTGCAGGCTCTAGCGAGCCGCGCTTGATAGCCTTGTCCACATACTGACGGGCCTGTTTCTCACTCCAGCCTTTCAGCTCCTGCAGGTGTGCCCGCCAGCCAGCAGGCGACAGTACCGGCGAATCTAAGTCGCCGTTGGGCATGCGGTAGGTCGGCGGTGATTCGATCAGCGTCCCTTGCTTGACCAGGCGCTTGATTTCCTCGTTTACCTGATCAGGGGTAGCAAGGCCGACAGCACGTCGCAAGGCGACGGTGCGCAGGTCATTTTCCCCGACTACTTGCTCACGTTCGGTCAGGTGATTGATGGCGTACTGGACAACGGCCTGCCCTGGCGTGATGCCTTCGGGCAGGCTGTATTCTGCAGGGCTGCCCTTGCGAGGCGCGTATTCACGATTGTCCAGGTGGCTGCGAGCGCCAAAATCAATGCCCAGCTCGCGGGCTTTGGTTACCCAATATTCTTTGACCAGGTGGCGGTCGCGCTCGTCCTTGCGTGGCCGTGTGGCCATCGCAATGATCTGCTTTTCGAGCGGGGTGGCATCGGCGCGGGTTTTTCCGTCCTTGGCCAGCGCGTCTTCGATCACTTTGGAACGGCTGGAAAACGCCTCGATCTGGTCACGCGATATGTGGGCCAGCTCGAAGTTGCCCTGGTTATCCAGAACCCGGATCTCATATCCCAGCGCACGCAGTTCCTGGGCAAGGATGCCCTTGTACATGGCATCGACTTGCGGCTGGATTTTGTAGATATCGTCGTTGCGCAAAGCGCGCCATTTGCCATCCGACCGCCTGGTCATGTTCATGACCACGGCATGCGTGTGCATCTGCGGATCCTTGGCCCGGCTCATTTCATGACGAAACTTGCCTATCACCAGGTTGCCCGAGCGCTCGAGCATGGTTTTGCCGTTCACCTTCAATCGTGTTTGGGCCAGGCGCTCGACTTCCTCCATGCTCTTGGTCACTGCGCGGTCGTGCGCTGCCATCACATCCTTGTCGCCGGCGATCAGCGCCTGCATGGAGACGGACTTAGGCGCCGAGAACGTTAGGTCTAAGCCCATGCGACGGGAGCCTGTTTCCTTGTCGAAGGTCTTAGCCATTCGTTCGCCATTCGGGAGCTTGCCGTCGAACAGACGGGCCAGTTCCTTCTGGTCGATAGGCCCCTCCAAACCCAGCAACTCGGCCCCGATACCTTGCCACTCGCCGGGGGCTTCCTTGGCGTAGTAGTCATCGGCGTTGGAAAAGTAGCCCGCCGCCGCGTACTGGTTGTCACCCTTGATCAGCGTCACGTTGAACATCGCTTACCTCGTCAAGCTGCTTGGCCAATGACGATTGCCGGCGCCCGCTCTTTGTAATCGACGTAAGGCGTCTTGATCTTGGTAATGGGGAAGTCCTCGGCAAACTTGACGTAGGCTTCCAAGTCATTGAGGTTCGAGATCTCCGAATCCATCACGACCGGTTCAAGCTTGATTTCCTCGGCACGTGTCATCCGCCCTGCGGTCCACGACTTACGGAAGCGCTTGACCTCTTGGTTGCCCAAAATCTCCTTGGCCATATCGGCGTTCTTGGCGTTCGCCGCTGCCAAGATGACGTAGTTACGGAAGCAGGAAAGCAGGGTTTCGGCATCGTCGCGGCCATAGCTGGCGTTGAGCTGGGACCAGTCCTGCAGACTGCCGACCATGCGCAGGCCGTGTTTCCGCCCCTTGGTCGCTGCAGGAACAAAGCTTTCCAGCTTGCCCAGCGACTGCAGTTCATCGAGGAACAGCCAGAGACGCTTACCTGTCATCGGTTCAGAGCTGAGGATGGTTGCGCAGATGGTGTCGATCCAGGTGGCCACCAGCGGGCGCATGGTGTCGCGCATGTCTTCCCGCCAAGTGATAAACAGGTTGCCGGCGTCGGGATCATTCACCCAGCGATAGATGGAAAAGTCGCCTTTGCCCATGTAGCGCAAGGGCCGGATGTACTTGTTCATCATGAACTGGATGCTGGCGATGGCCTTTTCCGCGTTATCGCGGAAATAGCCTTCGGAGTCGGTATTTGCCAGGAAAGCTCGGATGGTGTCGCCGTCTTCACGAACCAGCAGGTTTACCAGCGTGTCCTGATTGGCGTTGTTTGTCTCCATCAGCTTGCGCATGGTGTCGGAAAGCACGTCTCTTGCGTACGCGCACCACTGCTCATCACTGGGGTCCACCTGCGGCGGAATGATCGACTTGGCCATCCGGTTGAAATCGTGGACGCCACGGATCTCGTTGAAGATCGTCCACCCTGCGGATCGAGCGTCGAACGGATTGAGGATGTAATCGCCCTTGAAACTGAACTTTGAATAAAACGTACCGTTCGGGTCGACCACTGCCATGCGGTCATTGCGTCGAAGTGCCGAGGCAATCATGCCTTCCATCGTCACGGACTTACCGGCGCCGATGGATGCACAGATCATTGTGTTGCGGTCTTCCAAGTGCAGAGGCATCGGCAGCTTGCCGATCATGATTGGCTCGGCCTTTTCCTGCCCTTTTTTGCGGCGTTCACGGTTGGTCTTGGCATTGCGGGCACTTACTTTCCGTTCCACGAAATGCCAGTTGCGGATCCGCGAGCCACGCAGCCATTGCTGGAAACGTTCACCTCGGAACCCGTCGTCGCAATATTCGTACAGGTAATAGCAGAGCCCGGCAGCCGCGACGGACGCAGCGATGGTCATGCCCAGCACCATAGGTTCCTGCCAGCCGTTGTGCAGAGTCTCTTTGAATGCTGCCGGGAATGGGGCCAGGGGCAGCTGGGCCAATTGTGTACCGGCCAGCCAGCCAGCGATCGGCAAACCAAAGCCCGCCGTCATGGCGGCTGAATCAACCTCTTGTTTGTGCATCAGTCCTCTCCTGATAGACGTTCAATGTCCTCGGCCAGGTCGGGCAAAAGTGCTGCGAGTGCATCCTCGCTGCTGACCAGGTGCTTGAGTTGAGCGCGCAGCTCATTGACCTTGCCCTGTGCCGTTCCTTGACGCAGCAGATAGACCACGATGGCCTGAATGGTTCTGCTCCGTGCCTGTTCCTGGGTGATGGTTTCGAGCAAGCCAAGGATCTGTTGCTGCTCGGCCCAGCTGTCCATATCCACCTGCCGGCCACCTTTGTCTGTGGCCAGCACCCGGTCGCGGATGTAGCTCGATAGGTGCTTATAGCCAGCGAGTGCTGCTGCTTCTTCAACCCTGGACAGCTGCTCGTCGTTGAATCGAATGGGTACTGTTTTGCCCACGTTGCTCCCTCAAATGCACCTTGAAAATTGGGGTTTGACATGCCCAAAGGTACCGCACATTCTCTGTAATGCAAATGTATCACGCAAAAACCTTGATTTATCTGCATTACAAGCATACTTTGTAATACAAACGTATCACATAGTAAATTCTGAAAAAACCGCTCAGGCCCAAGGCTGACGCGGCTTCCACCTCCCGCCAGGGAGGTGCGTGTTGTGTATTGAGATTTTGACCCTGTTAAGGGTCGAAATTGATGCTCTTGTTAAGGGCGTTTTTAGTGCCTAGGCCGAAGGCCGTAGCGAGCGGAGGACAAGGGTAGGCAGAAAGGGTGCTGTATGGCTGTAGATTGAGTGCAGAAGGGGTAAAACTTGACTACAGGTAGGGGGTGAGTAGGATACAGGGTAAATGCAATATAGGTGCAGGTAGGGTGCAAAATGGCAGGCAAGGATATTGAGAAGGCACTGATGGCGGTTGAGCCAGTGACCAAGGCAGCGAAAATACGCCAGGTCATGCCAGTGATCGAGAAGCAGCTGAGGGCAGGTGTACGACGCCAGGCGATTCTGGATGTGCTCAAGGAGCAAGGTATCGAGGTCAGCATGGATACGCTCAAGAGCTACCTGTACCGATACCGCAAGGCCCAACGTGGAAACCAGGCGAACACTGCAAGCCCTGCACCAGCGCCACAACATTTGGAACCAGCGCGGCAGGTCGAGCCGGAACAAGAAGGAGGTGTATCGTACGATACAGAACCGAGCCATGATGCGGACGAACGGCCACATTTGGGGCCGGCTGAGTTGAGCAGGCTCATGAATCCCGGGGACGATCAAAACGCCTCGGACTTGGATCGATATGAAAGCGCAGCGCGCAGCAGAAGGAAACGCACATGAGAACCGTCACCGTGAATTTCACCGGCAACTCCGGTAAAACCACACTCTCCGATAACCTGCTTTGGCCCCGTATCGGCGGTCTGCGGTTTGCAATTGAAACCATCAACGCCGGTGCGTCGGACACCGCAGCCGAAATTGAACGCCTCAAGGGCAAGCAGTTTGGCGAACTGTCCGAGGTACTGCTGACCGAGGACAAGGTTGTGGTCGACGTTGGCGCATCCAACGTTGAAGACTTCTTCAAGTTCATGGGCCAGTACGACGGCTCCCACGAAGATATCGATTACTTCCTGGTGCCGGCAGTACCGGAGAAAAAGCAGCAGGTCGATACCATCAACACCATCAAGACCCTGGCCGCGCTCGGCGTGCCGGCAAAAAAGATCCTGGTCGTCTTCAACAAGGTCCAGATCGATGATGCCGACGATATCCCGCAGACGTTCGCGGCGCTGTTCGGCTTCCACGAAGTCGAGAAGAAATTCACCCTCAAGCGCGATGCCGTGGTGTACGCGAACGAGATTTTCGAGCGCTTGCGCCCGCTGAAAATGAATGTCACGCAGGTACTGGAGGACTCCACGGACTATCGCGCCCAGTTGCGCGATGCCAAGGACGAAACCGAGAAGGATCACGCGCTTCGCATGATCTCCGCGCAGCGCCTGGCCAAGTCGGCATCGCGCAACCTTGATCAGGTGTATGCCTCGCTGTTCGGCAAGGGGAAGTGATCGATGGCCAAGGACCCGACGACGGCCCGCGAAGCGATGGTCGCGCAAATGATGGAAGACTTTGATGCCATCGTGCGGCGCCTGGAACAGGTCGACGCCGACCTGGCGGCGAAGACCTCCGAAGCCGTACGCGATGCAGCAGGCAAAGTCCTGCTGCAGACGCAGCTGAACTTCGAGTCGATGATGGAAGAACAGCGCAACGCACTGGTGCAGGCAGGACGCGAAGCGGCAGCGCGGATCGGGAATGAGATCAACCGCAGTGCGGCCAGCCTGGTGACAGCACAGGCTGAGCGCCGGGCGGTTGGGTACTCGGTAGCTCTGCTATCGATTGGTGCGGCGCTTGGCGCCGCCATCGTGTACGTCGCCTACTTAGTAGGTCGGTGAGGGGGCTTGCCCCCTTTTTTTGGTGTGTAACCTGTATCGTACGATACAGGTTACTATGTCTCTAACGTTCACACCCCCCTGACGCAGAGTGATCAGCAGGGGGATTCTCGCGTGCGAGAAATGGAGGCCGCATGTCCGCAACCCCTAGCCAGCTGCTCTATGACGAAATTGAGGGAGCCTACGATTGGTTCAATGATCGGTTGTACGGTGGCCAGCTGCCGGGCTGCATCTTCACCCTGCAGCGCAAGGCCAACACTTTCGGCTATTACTCGCCATCGCGCTTCCTGCGCCGGAATGGCTCGGGTAAGAGCGATGAAATCGCGCTGAACTGCGCCTACTTCGCGCATCGCAGCATCAAGCAAACACTGTCCACGCTGGTGCATGAACAGGCGCATCAGTGGCAGGATCGCTACGGGAAGAAGTCTCGCGGCGGGTACCACAACCGCGAGTGGGCCGACAAAATGGAGGCCATCGGGCTGATGCCTTCGCACACGGGTGAACCTGGCGGGCGCCGGTGCGGGCAGCAGATGACGCACTACATCATCGAGGGCGGCCCCTTCGATGTGGCATGCGATGAATTGCTCGCAACCGGCGCCATGATTTCCTGGATCGATATCGTCACCCAGCGGGTGCCAATGTCCGCAACGCAGTTGTACGGGCCAGGTGGGGAGCCTTTACCCCAGCCCGAAGATCCGACCATCGACTTACCGGCGCTGACTGTCGCGGGCCTGATTCAGCCGGCAACGCCGGCTGAGGATCCGAAGAACAAGCGCAAGTACACCTGCCCCAGCTGCAAGTTGAACGTGTGGGGCAAGCCAGGCCTGAGCGGGCGGTTGCTCTGTGTGGACTGCGACGTACGTTTCCTTGAGGCCGGCGAGCTGGTGGAAGTGCCGCACGACCCTGATGCCCAGCCGGGCGGGGACGACTGAGAACCGAAGGGCGTCAGTTGCCCCCGCCTGGCCGCTGCCGGCAAGGCGACTTGTTGCGAGGGAGGCCCTAACGTATATATGTGTTAGGGCTTCGATCCAGCAGGAGATCACATCCCATGTACATACCGTCACGCGACGACTTGCTGCAGTTGTATGAGAACGACGTTAAATCGGCGTACGCGGGGATGTAAGCCGGAACCCCAGAAATTTCCGTCACCCTAGTTGGGTGGGCTCAA
>OBKH01000034.1_pt1 | contig 49269 bp, 52 predicted proteins | sample 1496241 | NCBI WGS metagenome assembly OBKH01 (sample SAMN03273953, study PRJEB22546) | soil metagenome | isolation source: rice field elevated CO2 plus elevated temperature | place: India: CRRI Experimental farm Cuttack,Odisha-753006 | collected 2013-12-17 | reverse complement strand
GCCAACCTGGTGCTGGTGTGCCCGTATCACCACCGGGCACACCATCGGGGCCTGATCACCATTACCGGACCGGCAGACAACCTCACCGTCGCCGACAGCGCGGGCCGACCTTTGAGCGCGGGATCGTTGGCGCGGGCGTCGACGAAGCCGCCGCCGGCGGTAGCGCCGTGGCCTGGGCCCACCGGCGAGCGCGCCGACTGGTGGTGGTATGAACCCTTCCAGCCGCAACCACCACCGATAAGCAACTAGGCCCGGCAGCGGGTCCCGCTCGGTACCTGTACCCTGCAGTAACGCTTAAACGGTTTGGGGCATCAAGGATTTCGTTCGTGCTACCCGCTGGTGGCGCCCACCCGCTAGGCCGATGAGTAGCCCTGTGTCAAGCCGCCCGGTCTTGATCTTGGTTGAGCAGTGCCTGGAGGGCGCGATGGTTGGCAGGGTGGTAGGCGGCGCCGTCTTGCCAGCAGTGCCAGATGGCGTAGAGCCAGGCGCGGGCCAGGATGCGCACGGCGTGGGGGTGGTCGTGTCCTCGGGCGATGGCGCGGTTGTAGCGGTCGGCGGCCCAGAGGTTGGCTCGGCGGCTGTCACCGGCGAAGTCGCAGACGGCGTCGCGGAGTTGTTTGTCTGCGGCCCAACGGAATCCGACGTGTTTGACTTTGCCGGACTGACGGGTGGAGGGGGCGACGCCAGCCAGGCAGGCCAACGATTCGGGCGTGGGGAAACGGGCTCGGCAGTCCCCGATCTCGGCGAGCAGCCGGGCGGCGCGGACGGTGCCGGAGCGGGGCAGGGAGGTGAAGATATGCGCGTCGGCGTGCAAGGAGAGCTGTTCGGCGATCTGCGCGTCGAGCGTCTTGATCTGGGTCGCGACGCTGGTGAGCGCGGCGACCATGGCCCGGGTGATGTGGGCGTTGGCGGCACCCTCGTCACCGGTGGCGCCGCGCGGGGCACCGGTGAGCCGGTCGTGGAGCACGGCCGCAGTAGCCAGCGGCGGCCAGCCAGCCGGCCAGGCGCTTGACCGACAGCCAGTCCGCGCGGTCCTGGCAGTCGAAACGGGGCAAAAACGTCAAAAACGCGAGGCTGATCGGCGAGTCAAGGTCAGCGAACAACCCGACCACACCCGGAAAGACGACGCGCAGGTGCGCGCGCAGCTGATTGGCCAACGCAACCCGGTGGGCGACGAGGTCTTTGCGGGGGCGGCAGGTCCGGCGCAGGGTGGCCGTGGCCGGGGTGTCGGGCAGCAGGGGGCGCAGCCGGGACCGGTCGGTGCGCAACGTGTCGGCGAGCACGAACGCGTCGAACCGGTCGTCCTTGTTGCCAGCCGAGCCGTAACGACCGCGCAGATTCTTCAGCTGGTTGGGGCTGATCACCACCACCGTGATCCCGGCCTCGAGCAGGGTATCCACGACCGGGCCGTCCGGGCGTTCGATGGCGACCTCGCGGGCACCGGCCCGGCTCAGCAGCTCGAGCAGCTCGCGCAGTCCGGCGGCGTTGTGCTCGATCGTGGCGCGGCGAACCTCGCGCCCACGCGCATCGACGATCGACGCCGCGTGATCATCTCGCGCCCAATCGATTCCACCCGTGACGCCGTTCCGCGGCTCGTCGGGCAGGGTAGTGGTTTGGGCCGCTCACTGTTCGGCGCTCGTCGGCGCTCAGTCCTGTCGACGGTCGGCGCGTCCGGGGCTACCGCCGGACTCCGCAGAACTCATCGTGGACATCACGGCTGTCGAGCGAGCAGGGCGATAACCCAGCGGCGCCTTGGGTGCATCGGCAATCCATCCAAGGTCACCGACACAAGGATGGTGCACCAGTGAGCTTCGCGTGCTCCCATCAAGATCCACGGCGGCGGTGCGCACCACTTGGGGCCGGGCGTTGCCTGCTCGGCTCGGGTTCGGCGCTAGGCTGGATCATCGACCGCGTCACCACCGACAAAGCGTCCGGAATCGCCCAGGATCCCAACGACTGGTGCGGAGAGCACGAGATCCCACCTACATCGTCGATCGCATCAGAAAGGTCGCACCGGGGACTTGCGCGCGGCCAAAGCGGCTAACACGTCCTTGGTGTCGTGGGTCTCGGACACCGCCGCTTCACGAAGATCGGCAACCGCCTTACTAGCCCCAGGAAACGTCGCCCCGGTGAAAAGTCTTGACCACGAACCGGGTTGATGAGCGGGCGACGGATCATCGCGATAGTCAGGCCGCCCAAGACTGACGTCGCGGTCTGCTGGAATGTCGCTGCGACGGGCGCAGCTCAACTCGTAGGGGCACCACCGGAAGGCTCCACTGCCGCGTAGTGCTCCATATACGTCTGATCATGCAGGCCGAAGTAGGTGCAGGTGCGGTTCTCGAGGTCCACGACGTAGCGGAGCACACCGGCTCGCCAGGCTGCCGCGGCGAACTCTCGGAAAGACGTCTGACCCGCCTGATCGGCGCGCAGCGCAGTGACGAGGGCCGTGCGGTCGAATGCCGGGACCTCGGCCACGCCGTCGATCAGGGGCACGCCTTGGTCAAGGACTGGACCGTAATCAGTCTCGTACAGGCTTTGCATCGCCGGTAGCCACCAGGTATTGGTTCGGACACCGGCGCGGCGCAGCGTCTCGGCCAGATGGGGGAAGCCGTTGACCGCTGGTCGGTTCATGATGGCATCACGCTGTGCGGCTTGAAGATTCGTAATTGGAGCGCTCATCTTTTCTCCGATGCGAAGGGTTTCACGACGACGACAGGACCGTTTCGATTTTGACAGCATCGAACCATGATGACAATATATTGTCAAAGTTGGAGGCGGGATGTCCGATGAGATCGCTCGGCTGGTAGCAGACGTATTCGAGCTCGCTGGCCTGCTACGGCGCTCAGGTGAGGTGGTCGCTGCCAGAGAGGGGCACACGCAGGCGCGATGGCAGCTGCTGAGCGTGGTCTCCGATCGAGCGCTGACCGTGCCCCAAGCCGCTCGCCGCCTTGGTGTTACCCGTCAGGGGGTGCAGCGAGTGGCCAACGATCTGGTCGTTTGCGGCTTGGCCGAGCTCAGACACAACCCCGACCACCGCACATCACCACTGCTGGTGCTAACCGAGAATGGTCGCCGCGTTCTCCAGGCAATCACCGAACGCGCCATCGTCGTCAACAACCGACTTGCTGACGCCGTAGACCCGGCCGCGCTGCAAGCGACCCGCGACAGCCTGAGGCGGATGATCGTCGCGCTGAAAGCCGAACGTCCTTGAAGTCGATGTCATCGCTGGGCCGGTCGGCTTCGGCCAGCGCCAACGCGTCCCCGGACCGGGTGGTATCCGCGCTCACTCATGCGCTGGCGATGTTCCCTGGTCCACTATGTCGATGTACCCGGCGGCGGACGACGACGGCCACGGGTCAGATGTGAGACACGAAATCGTCCGGGTGTCCGCAGTCAGAACAACGGCTCGGTGCGTAGTCCGCAATGTGTGCGGATCGCCTCGTAGTCGCGATCACGATGCGCCACGGCGACCCCGATCCGCAACGCCATCGCGGCCACCTGGCAATCGATCAGGCTGCGTACGGTGTCGCCGCCGCGACGACAGCGCCGGTGAATGGCGGCGGCATCTTCCGCGTCGCGGACCGGGGCCAGCGGTTCGATAGCGAATCGCTGCAGGAGCCGTCGGCGCAGTGCGGCGGTGTCCTCATCGGTCTTACCGATCAGCAGCTCCATCATCACCACCTCGGGCACGATCACCGTCGAGTCAGCGGCAATGCGATCGGCTAGCCAGCGACTGGCCAACGACTCTGACGTGGAGAGATATGCGATCCAGACCGAGGTGTCGACGATCATCTACGACTCGTCGGCGAGCTTGCGGTCCGTATCCGAGAACGATTCGATCTCATCGTTGCTGAAGTCGAAACCGCTGCCCTGCAGCGCCAAAGCCTCATCGCGGCCCAACGGTTCACCCACGAGCCGGCGCAGCGCGAGGTCGACGGCACTTCGCTTGGAATCGAGTCGGTACATCCGCTGTGCGGCGGCCACGAGTTCGTCGTCGATCTCGATGTTGGTCCGTGACACAACACCACTATACACATTTATGTGTATGAACGTGCTATTTGCTAACCGGCTCGCACGACCGGTGCAGCTTTGCCCTGGTGCAGGCGATGTGGAGCATGCCTGATGGACGAGATCGAGAGCCTTATCGGGCTGCGGCCAACCCCGCTGACCTGGCCGGTCGTTATCGCCGGCGACTTTCTAGGCGTGTGGGACCCACCACCGAGTCTCCCGGGGGCGGCTAACCATGAAATATCAGCGCCTACCGCTAGAATTTCATGCATGTTGATCGAACGCCGCGACGCCGCCGCGCGGTTGCGACGCGCGCTACACCGAGCGCCGGTGGTGTTGCTTACCGGACCTCGTCAAGCCGGCAAGACCACCCTTAGCCGGCTGGTGGGCAAGTCCGCACCCGAATGTACGTTTGACGCCGAAAATCCCGTCGACGCGACACGGCTTGCCGACCCGATGTTGGCTTTATCCGGCCTTAGCGGGTTGATCACGATCGACGAGGCGCAACGGATTCCGGATCTGTTTCCGGTCCTACGCGTGCTCGTCGACAGGCCTGTCATGCCGGCCCGGTTTCTTATCCTGGGTAGCGCCTCACCCGATCTTGTCGGGCTGGCGTCCGAAAGTTTGGCCGGACGCGTCGAGTTGGTGGAGTTGTCCGGCCTGACGGTCCGCGACGTCGGATCCTCGGCCGCCGATCGCCTCTGGTTGCGTGGGGGTCTACCGCCCTCGTTCACGGCACGCTCCAACGAGGACTCCGCGGCGTGGCGCGACGGCTACATCACCACGTTTCTGGAGCGCGATCTCGCCCAGCTTGGTGTGCGCATTCCGGCCGCGACGATGCGGCGCGCGTGGACGATGCTCGCCCACTACCATGGCCAGCTCTTCAGCGGCGCAGAACTTGCCCGCTCACTCGACGTTGCTCAGACGACGGCGCGGCGATACCTCGATGCGCTCACCGATGCACTCGTCGTCCGTCAGCTGACGCCCTGGTTCGCCAACATCGGAAAGCGACAACGCCGATCACCCAAGATCTACATCCGGGACACCGGTTTGTTGCACAGGTTGCTCGGTATCGACGATCGGCTTGCCCTCGAACGCAATCCGAAGCTCGGCGCGAGCTGGGAGGGGTTCGTGCTCGAGCAGCTTGCGGCCCTGCTCGCCCCGAATCCGCTGTATTACTGGCGCACCCAGCAAGACGCCGAACTCGATCTCTATGTCGAATTATCTGGCCGTCCCTATGGATTCGAGATCAAGCGGACGTCTACACCGTCGATTTCCCGGTCGATGCGCTCGGCTCTTGTCGACCTCCAACTGGCGAGGTTGGCAATCGTCTACCCTGGCGAACACCGCTTTCCCTTGAGCGACACGGTCGTTGCGGTTCCCGCGGATCAGATCTTGACCACCGGGAGTGTCGATGAACTTCTCGCGCTCTTGAAATGACGGGCTATCGTAAGTTTATGGCCTGGGGGAGCGTGAATCCCGCTGGCGGTCGGGTGAACCGCCCCGGTTTTCTTGCACCCCGCGTCGACGTGCCAGTGACGAACTTGACGAATAAGGCCTTTGGTCCTTTCCGGTAGGGGTCTTTGGATAGGCGCGATCCTCGGCATCGGGCCGGTAGCTTGCCGTTTGTGACCTATGTGATCGGTAGTGAGTGCGTGGATGTGATGGACAAGTCCTGTGTGCAGGAGTGTCCGGTCGACTGTATCTATGAGGGCGCCCGAATGCTCTACATCAACCCCGACGAGTGCGTGGATTGTGGTGCGTGCAAACCGGCCTGCCGCGTCGAGGCGATCTACTGGGAAGGCGATCTACCCGACGATCAACACCAGCATCTGGGGGACAACGCCGCCTTTTTCCACCAAGTCCTGCCGGGCCGAGTGGCTCCGCTGGGTTCGCCGGGTGGTGCCGCAGCGGTGGGCCCGATCGGAGTCGACACGCCTCTGGTCGCGGCTATCCCGGTGGAGTGCCCTTAGTCGCAGGCGACGAGCACACAACACCCAACGCAATAAGGGAGACCGCGGCCGGCCGTCCTTTCCAGGAGAGATCGTCGACCCACCATGTGCGACATTGGTCACCTGCTGCAACCGACTTCGATGGTGTGCCCGCACCGTAGCCGCTGCACGTGGCCACGGCATTCGACCTCAATTGGCTCGGCGTCTCCACTTTCTGCGGTCAATGTGGCGCTTCGGCCACTGATTCGCAGGCTCAGCTGGTGGCGGCGGTACACAAACGGAAACTCAAGTGGTCCAAGTGCTTCCGGCCATTGCGGGCTCAACACCAGCCGGTCGTCGCGCAGTTCCAATCCGGAATAGCAACGCTGCAGCAGGTCGATGCTGCCAGCCATGGCCGCCAGGTGAATTCCTTCCTGGGTTGTGCCGCCCTGGACGTCGGCGATATCGGAGCGCAGGACCTGACGGAAGTACTCCATGGCATTGCTCCGGTTGGCGCGGGCGAGAACCCACGCATGCACGACAGCGCTCAGGGTAGATCCATCCGAGGTGCGGGCAAGATAGTAATCCACGGTGCCTGGGATTTGTGTGGGCGCGAAGCGGTAGCCAAGCCGGGCCAACAGGCCGATCAGCTCGTCGGAAGACAGCAGGTAGAGCAGCATCAGCGCGTCGGCTTGCTTGGACGCCTGGTAGTTGTTCACGCTGTCGCCCTCGGCTTCCAGGATCCGGTCGAGTCGTTGGATGTTTCCGTATCGGTGCCGATAGTGATCCCAATCCAGTTCCGCCAGTTCCGAATAGCCCTCGAACTGGCTGATCACGCCGTCGTGGAATGGAACGAACATGCGTCGGCTCACGTCGTCCCATTGGTCGCGCTCCTGCGTTGTCAGCCCGAGCTTTTCGATCAGATGGCGGCGATCGGTCAGCGGTAGCAGGTCCAGCGCCTCCATTGCCCGCAGGATCACCCATACCGCCATCACGTTGGTGTACGCATTGTTGTCTATTCCGTCGTACTCGTTGCCGGGATACCCCGAATGGAATTCGTCGGGACCGATTACTCCCCGGATCAGGTAGCGGCCGCGACTGTCATCCAACTTGGCCAGGCCTACCCAGAAGCGTGCGATCTCAACCAGCAGCTCTGCCCCGCAGTCGACGAGATACTGGCGGTCACCGGTCACTTGGTAGTAGTGCCACGCGTTGTAGGCAACCGCTAGACCGACGTGATGGGCACGATCACTGGGATCGGGAGTCCACCGCCCGGACCGTGGATTGAGGTGCAGCTGCTGACTCACTTCGCTTCCGTCGCTGCCCGACTGCCAGGGATACATCGCGCCAAGGTGGCCCGCCCGGTGCGCCGCTCGGCGGGCCGCGGGTAGTCGTCGGTACCGATAGTCCAGCAGCGATCGCGCCACCTTCGGCATCCGCAGGCTGAGCACCGGAGCGACGAACAGCGCATCCCAGAAGACATGCCCGCGGTAGGCCTCTCCGTTCAGCCCGCGCGCTGGGACCCCGGCGTCGAGCTCAGCGGTATGCGGCGAAATGGTCTGTAGCAGGTGCAGTAGGTGCAGTCGCACGAGCCGCAATTCCTCGGTGTTGCCGGTCAAATCGATGGCGCATCGTTCCCACAGCCGTGCCCACGCGCGGACGTGCTGTTGACAGAGCTCGGCATAGCGACCGGCCTCACCTAGACAGCGCTGTGCGCTTATTGCCGCTGTCAATGTCGCGGCGTCCCGGCTCGTGAAGATCGTCGCGACCTTTTCCAGCGTGACCGATTGCCCCGCTGACAGGGTGACCTGGATGTCATGGCCGCCGCGGTTGGTGTCCCTGGCGACCCGATATTGCGCGTCGACCCGTTGGCCATCGCGCCACAGGGTACTGCGAGCGGCGACCGCGATCGCGATACCCGATTGCGACGTCTGGGTGCGCAACAACACCGAGTCCGCCAGGACTTCTATCTCGGCGGTGGTAAGGTGTTGGCTGGATAGTTGCCGATAGCGGTCCACCAGGGTGTTATGCACACCTCCGTCGACTAGTGACCGGAAATCAACTGTGCCCGACCAATTTTCGGATTCAATCCGAGTTTGCAGTGCGACCAGGTTGGGCCGGTTCATGGACGCGAACCGCTCCTGGGTCATCGTGGTCACTCGTCCGCCGGCGTCTCGGAATCGCAAGCTGCGGGTCAACGTGGCACGGCGTAGGTCGAACGTCTGCCGGTAGGACAACAACTCGACCGTATCGACGTTGAACCATGCTCCGCCGTCGATACGGAAGGTCAGCGACAACCAGTTGGGGAGGTTGACCAGGCTTTCGTTGTCAACGGTGCACCCTTCGATGTGGTCAGTGAGCTGGTTGTACACCCCGGCCACATAGGTGCCCGGGTAATGTGCCTCGCTTTCCGCTGATTCGGGTGCGCAGCCCCGCGAACCCAGGTAGCCGTTGCCCACCGCGCACAGCGCTTCACGCAGCCGCTCCTGGCCGGGGTCGTAGCCGTGGAAGACCAGAGTCCACGGATCGTCGTGCTGCACTGCCTCCTGCAGATCGCAAGCCAGCTGGGAGAGGAATTGGCAAACGGTGTAAGGACATTCGAGACGAAAGGTAGCGGCAGACCGTCGATCACCGTGTTCGTTGTGGCGCACCACAATCCCGACACCGGTGAAACGCACGGCATCAAAGGCATCTTCGTCGGTAAGGTCGTCGCCGATGTAGATCGGCAACCGTAGGTCGGGGCCGACTTCGGCCGGGCCGAGCCGCTCACCGATCCAATCGAGTGCTTTGCCCTTGTCCCAGGCTATATCCGGGCGAAGCTCGACGACTTTGCGGCCGGTGGTGACACGCAGCCCTGCTGCGTGTCCGAGTCGGCGCACCGCCGCAATCAGGTTGTCGACGCTGTCGTCGGCAACGTTGCGATAGTGCACTGCGACTGCGAAGCGTTTGTGTTCCACTACTGCTCCGGCGATTTCGCGGAGTGCGTCGGCCAATTGCGCTGCCGCCTCGGCCAATCCGTCGATAGCTGCAGTGGCGGCGGCGTTTTGGTGATGGCTGCCGTCTGGCGCCACTAATTCGAAGCCGTGGCTGCCGGCCAGCCACAGCCCGTCGACTTTGACCCGGTTGCGAACGTCGGCCAGGTCGCGTCCGCTTATCACCGCCACCGGACACTGGGCCGCCAGCGCTCGCAACGCTTCTGCTGCGCCGTCGACGAGCGTTGCCGCTTCGGGGCGCTCGACGATATCGGATAACGTGCCGTCGAAATCGAGAAACACCGCTGGTCGTCGGCCGGTCAGTAGTCTTTTCAATTGGCTGTAGACCTGCAGGGCGTCGGGAATCGTGGAGATGGCGGCGTCGCCGCTTCCCACCGTGACAGCGGCCAGGTCTGCGACCACGGCGTCGGCTCCGCTGGACAGCAGGTTCTCGGCATCGCCGTGCGCGTCGACGGCAATCACCAGCGCGAATCCGCCGTTCCGGCCGGCGCGCAGACCGGTCTGGCAGCTGTCGATGACCACACAGCGACCGGGGTTTGCTCCCAGCCGCTTCGCCGTCTCGATCAGGCCGGCCGGGTTAGGCTCGGCCGGTAGCCCGAGCTCGGCGGTGACGGCGCCGTCGACAAAGACGGCAAACACTTCTGCCAGGCCGGTGGCATCCAGCGTGTGCCCGTAGTTACGGTGGGAGGTGTGGGCGGCCACGCGGACACCGGCAACCTGCAGCCGACGTGCGAACGAGGCAATCGACTTGCCCTCGGGGACACCGGTGTTCAACAGTTGCAGGAATGTCTGGCGCTCGAGGTTTTGCAGCCCGTACACGGTGTCGTCGGTGAGATCAGTCGGGGAGCCCGGCGGCAGCCTGATTCCGCGGGCGGCCAAGAAGTCGGCTACACCGTCGGGTTTGCCGGCCAAGAAGCGGCGGTAGTCGTCGTGGGTGAGGGGGCAATGGTCTTCGCCGGTCCGCTGGGGTCGTCGGGTGAGGTAGTCATCCAAGAACTTCGTCCATGCCGCGGCGTGCACTCGCGTGGCCTTGTCGACCACGTTGTCGAGGCCGACGATGACAGCGTCGTGGTAGCGCCGGTCGATGGTGGGCGGCGGTCCGGTCACATTGACGACGATGCCACAGCGCACGCCTGGATTCGGGCGTCGAATCCAATCATGGTCGGTTGGCCGTCCGATTGGGGACTAAAGCCTCATGACCGGTGACTGTCCCGGTTCATAGCGTTGCTCGAGGCGAAGGGAGAATGAGATGTCTAAACCCCGCAAGCAGCACGGAGTTGTCGTCGGGGTAGATGGTTCGCTCGAATCGGATGCCGCCGCCTGTTGGGGTGCCACCGATGCGGCGATGAGGAACATTCCGCTGACCGTGGTCCACGTGGTGAACGCCGATGTAGCGACGTGGCCGCCGATGCCGTATCCGGAGACCTGGGGGGTTTGGCAGGAGGACGAGGGTCGCCAGATCGTCGCCAACGCCGTCAAGCTCGCCAAAGAGGCGGTTGGAGCGGATCGAAAGCTCAGCGTAAAGAGCGAGCTCGTATTTTCCACGCCGGTACCTACCATGGTTGAAATCTCCAACGAGGCAGAGATGGTGGTGTTGGGCAGCTCGGGCCGGGGAGCGCTGGCCCGAGGCTTGCTCGGTTCGGTCAGCTCGAGCCTGGTGCGACGCGCCGGGTGCCCGGTCGCGGTCATCCACAGCGATGATGCGGTGATCCCTGATCCGCAGCACGCTCCCGTGCTGGTGGGAATCGACGGTTCGCCGGTTTCGGAGCTTGCGACGGCGGTGGCATTTGACGAGGCGTCGCGCCGCGGCGTCGAACTGATCGCCGTGCACGCGTGGAGTGACGTCGAAGTGGTGGAACTTCCGGGTTTGGACTTCTCGGCTGTACAGCAGGAAGCGGAGCTTAGTCTCGCCGAACGCTTGGCAGGTTGGCAAGAACGCTATCCCGATGTGCCGGTGAGCCGGGTTGTCGTTTGCGATCGCCCGGCGCGGAAGCTGGTGCAAAAGTCGGCGTCCGCCCAGCTTGTCGTCGTTGGCAGTCATGGCCGAGGTGGCTTGACCGGCATGCTTCTGGGGTCGGTCAGTAACGCGGTCTTACACGCCGCGCGGGTGCCAGTGATCGTGGCACGGCAGTCGTGACTACTTGGCTTGGCTACCGCCATGGACTCACCGACCAACGACGGCACGTGTGACGCCCATCCTGTGACAGATGAGCCTTTCATCGATGTGCGCGAAACCCACACCGCAGTGGTTGTGTTGGCCGGCGACCGGGCGTTCAAGGCGAAAAAGCCTGTGGTGACGGATTTCTGCGACTTCCGCACGGCGGAACAGCGTGAGCGCGCCTGTATCCGGGAATTCGAGTTGAATAGTCGGCTGGCCGCGCAGAGCTACTTGGGCATTGCCCATCTCAGCGATCCAAGCGGCGGGCACGCCGAACCGGTCGTCGTCATGCGGCGTTACCGCGACAAGCAGCGGCTGGCGTCGATGGTGACCGCCGGCCTGCCGGTCGAGGGTGCCCTGGACGCGATCGCTGAGGTGTTGGCCCGGTTTCACCAGCGCGCACAGCGTAACCGGTGCATCGATACTCAAGGCGAGGTCGGTGCGGTGGCGCGGCGTTGGCACGAAAACCTGGCCGAACTTCGCCACCACGCGGACAAAGTGGTCTCCGGGGATGTGATTCGGCGGATTGAACACATGGTCGACGAATTCGTTTCCGGGCGCGAGGTTTTGTTCGCCGGCCGGATCAAAGAAGGTTGTATTGTAGACGGCCACGCGGATCTACTGGCCGATGACATCTTCTTGGTGGATGGCGAACCGGCGCTGCTGGATTGCTTGGAGTTCGAAGACGAGCTTCGCTACCTCGACCGCATCGACGACGCCGCCTTTTTGGCCATGGATCTGGAGTTCTTGGGCCGCAAAGATCTTGGGGACTACTTCCTGGCCGGCTATGCGGTGCGTTCGGGTGATACCGCCCCGGCGTCGCTGCGCGACTTCTACATTGCTTATCGCGCGGTGGTGCGCGCGAAAGTCGAGTGCGTGCGATTCTCCCAGGGCAAACCGGAGGCCGCTGCGGACGCCGTGCGCCACCTGATCATCGCCACCCAACACCTACAGCACGCTACGGTCCGGTTGGCGCTGGTCGGTGGCAATCCGGGCACCGGCAAGTCGACCCTGGCCCGCGGGGTCGCCGAACTGGTGGGGGCGCAGGTGATCTCAACCGACGATGTGCGCCGGCGGCTACGCGATTGCGGAGTAATCACCGGGGAGCCCGGCGTTTTGGACTCCGGGCTCTACAGTCGTGCCAACGTTGTGGCGGTCTACCAGGAGGCGCTGCGCAAAGCCCGCCTGCTCTTGGGTAGTGGGCACTCAGTGATCCTCGACGGTACCTGGGGTGATCCGCAGATGCGCGCCTGCGCCCGGCGTCTCGCGGCGGACACGCACTCGGCGATTGTCGAATTCAGGTGTTCGGCGACGGTTGACGTGATGGCCGACAGAATCGTTGCTAGAGCCGGGGGCAACTCCGACGCCACCGCCGAGATCGCGGCGGCCTTGGCCGCCCGGCAAGCGGACTGGGACACCGGGCACCGGATCGACACGGCGGGGCCGCGTGAGCGCTCCGTGGGACAGGCCTACCACATCTGGCGCAGCGCGATCTGAGAACGCCGAAAGGAAAACCGATGCCAACCATCACTGTCAGCAGCACATCGTCGCTGTGTGGTCAAGCGCTCTCGGGCAACCCGACTTTCGCCGAGCATCTGGTCCGGATGGGAATCACCTCAGTGTCGGTCCATTCGGGCGCGATTGCTGCTACCCCGGGGTCGGTCGCGGCCGCCGAACGCCGATTGTTGCTGGAATCAGCTCGCGGTGACGCCTGACACCCGGATGCCGGCATCGTCGGCCGCCGGGCGCGACGCGGCGGCCTACGACGCCTGGTATGACTCACCCACCGGGCGGCCGATCCTGGCGACCGAGGTCGCCGCGTTGCGGCCGCTCATCGAGGTCTTTGCCCAGCCACGCTTGGAAATCGGTGTCGGTACAGGACGTTTCGCCGACCTGCTCGGCGTGCGGTTCGGACTCGATCCATCCCGTGATGCGCTGATGTTCGCACGCCGGCGCGGCGTCCTGGTCGCCAATGCCGTCGGCGAGGCGGTCCCTTTCGTCAGCCGGCACTTCGGGGCGGTCCTCATGGCATTCACGCTCTGTTTCGTCACCGACCCGGCCGCCATATTCCGGGAAACGCGGCGTCTGCTCGCCGACGGCGGCGGCCTTGTTATCGGGTTCTTGCCTCGCGGGACACCGTGGGCCGACCTGTACGCTCTGCGCGCGGCCCGCGGACAGCCAGGCTACCGCGACGCCCGCTTCTACACCGCGGCCGAACTCGAACAACTGCTCGCAGACTCGGGATTCCGGGTCATCGCCCGCCGCTGCACGCTGCACCAACCGCCGGGACTCGCCCGGTACGACATCGAAGCCGCCCATGACGGTATCCAAGCCGGCGCCGGCTTCGTTGCTATCTCGGCGGTCGACCAAGCGCACGAGCCTAAGGATGATCACCCACTCGAGTCGGAATAGCCACCACGACGCCGTTCCTTGGGCCGGGTGCGGGACAGGCCGGCTGGGTATCCGATTGCGGTTGAGCGCGGACGCGATCGTCATCGCCAGACCGGTCGGGCATTGCCTGCCAATCGGCGTTTACGTCACCCATTCCGGCTGCGAGGACACCTCGACGGCACCGAAGTCGTTGTGTGCCAGGCCAGCTACGGTCCCGCCGTCGACCACAAATTCCGCGCCGGTGGAATAGCTCGACTCATCGCTGGCCAGGTAGACGACGAGGTTGGACACTTCCACGGGTTCGGCCGCGCGGCCCAGCGCGGTCTGGAAGATGTCTTCGGGGACCCAGTCAGTCATCGGCGTCTTGACCAACCCAGGGTGAATCGAGTTGACTCGAATTCCGCTGGGCCCCAACTCGAGAGCGGTGGACTTGGTCAGCCCCCGCACGGCGAACTTGGTGGCGGTATAGCCATGACAAGCAACCGTGCCGGCCAGCCCCTCGATCGACGAAATGTTGATGATGGAGCCGCGACCAGCCTCTTTCATTGGCTTGACGACAGCGCGGATGCCCAGGAAGACTCCGGTCAGGTTGACATCGAGGATGCGCTGCCATTCGGTGAGGGCGTAGTCCTCGATCGTCCCGATGTTGAGAATGCCGGCGTTGTTGACCAGCACGTGCAGGCCACCGAATGCGGTGACCGCGGTGTCCACCGCAGCCGTCCATTGCGCGGGTTGGGTAACGTCGAGATGGACGTAGCGGGCCGCATCGGCCAGTTCGGCGGCCACCGCCTTGCCCTCCTCGTCGAGGATGTCGCCGAACACAACCTTTGCGCCTTCGGCCACCATCGCCCGCACATGGGATGCACCCATACCGCGCGCCCCGCCGCTGACAAGTGCGACCTTTCCTATCAACCGTCCAGACATGGATTCTCCTCGTGCTTCGATGCGTTGCGGACCTTGGTTCATGGTGGTCGGCATACCGCCGATTCGTCCAGACGGTTATAGCCTGCGCAGCAGCGCTGCCGCGCGCACGTCGTCGCCGACGACGAAGTGCATGCGCACGACGTCGTCGTGCTGCTCGTAACGAATGGTCAGCGGTTCGCCGGACTTGATGGGGCTGCGGTACTCGAGCACGGCGCGGTAGGGTGCCGTCAGGGTGGGTATCTGGCAGAGTATTTCGTGCACACCGTGCCAGTAGATGGTGTTGTTGACATGCTCGAACGGGTCAATATCCGTGCGACGCAAGGGAAATGGTGTCTCGGTACCATCGATGTTCGGCCCGGTGAGCCATGGGCGCCACTTGAGCCGGTGGTTTTCGGTGGTGCTGCCGAAACGTGCGATGCAGTCATCGGTGAGACGGGACGGCGTCAGGGTGTCTTTGTTCACGCAGATCCAGAACCCTTCGGTTTCGATGCGGCCGCCGGCGGATCCTTGCAGCTGCACACGCATGCTGCACCACCTGGTGGAAAGCGCTGCGCACCACCGGTGAAAGGTGATGTCGCTGGGTAGCTCAATCGGGTTGATGACATCGATGACCGTGCGCAGGACAATCCAATGGGGATGGACCTCTGCCAATTGGGCATCGGCGAGATGCTCGGCACCGACCTCTTGGATATAGCGCGCCACACCGTCGAGGCGCAGTTGTTGGTGCTCGTCGATGTCCGTTGTGGCCAGTCGCCAACCCGTTGTGTAGACGTATCCCGAGCTGGGTCGCTCGACAAGCGCCAAGTCGACATCGCGGTTATGGTGCACGGCCGATCCTTAGCGTTGTTCGGTTGTTGCGGTGGCGGCGTCGAGCAGCTTCGCTAGCTGGTCGCCGGCGGTGCCCAACCTCTTTTGGAACATCGACACCACCCGCTCGCGCACCCGCGGCTTGTGAGACAACGGCGGCAGCAGGTCGGCGAGCAAGTTCAACCGCGCCGAGCTCAGCCAGTCCGTCAGATCGGGGTCGTTTAACCAGCGCTGAAAGTTGCCTAGATCGGAGTGCATCAGACGCATCCAGTCCAGATCGCAGTCCGGGTGTGGAATCGGGGTACAGAGTTCGTTTTTCACCGCGTCGTCCTCGTAGGCGAATTCGACGTGCGCGATAAACGCGGCGCTGAACACCTGTTGGCATCCGCGCACGGCTTGCAGGGTTAGGTGGTCTGCGTCGAAAACCGGCTTGGCTGGACGTTGTGGTGCTCCATCGGCGGTGCAGTCAATATAGAGGGCCGTGGGTGTGGCGGGAACCGATCCGCCGTCGAGCACTATCGTGGTGGGCTCGATGCGTTGGACGTGGCCCATCCTGACGATGTCGCGGATACGGCGCAGCTGCTCGAGTTCGAGGTGCGACACAGTGGCGCAGCGATACATGCTCGGACGCACCGAGGGGTCGATGCGCAGCAGGGTTCCGGCGGTCTCTAGTCGGTCGAACAGATCGTCGGTCGAGGTCGCGGCCCCGATGGCCTCGAGAGTCGCACCGTAGCTTTCCCTGAACTGCCTGACGAATGTGGGCCCGGGCTGCAGCGTCGCTCGGTCGATCAGCCAGGAATCACGCGGCATGATCCAGGTCAGCTTGTCAGGGCAGACGTCGTTTCGGAGCAACCATAGGCAGACGTCCATGCCGGTCTTGCCGGCACCGACGACCACGTAGCGATCCCGGGTGCCGAGTTTGGGCAGTTCGTTTGGAGCGACGCAGTCGACGCCGGGTGCAACCGAGTACGGCGCCGGCCGCATCGACGGTACGACGGCACGCAGGTAGGTGGCATCGACGATGCGCCGATTGACGGTGACGACGTATTCGGTGCCTGCCAGTGTCCGGAACCGGCCGTCGCCCAGGTATTCGCTCATCGGGAAGTAGTCAACCCGCCCGGTGGGGAGCAGTTGCTGCTGCAATACAGCATCGAAGTAGGCGCATATCTCGCCGACTGGTGCCAGTTCGTTCAGTCCCTGGTTCCAACCGACGAGGTCAATGGTGTTGTTGCCTAGTGCCCTTGAGTTGACGCCGTAATAGGCCGATGGCTGGTGTAGCCGCACGAACGGGTAGGCGGTGGTCCAATGTCCACCAGGTTGACATGCGCGGTCGATCATGACGACGCGCGCACCGGACTCGGTGATGAGGGTATCCGTGAATGCCATTCCCATCGCTCCGGCACCTATCACCAGGTAGTCGGTTTCGATGGTTTTCGCCGGCCCTTGCGTTGGCCTGGGCCACGGGTCGTTCATGGGCCCTCCTGTGCGGATTGGAATTTGTGACAACGAAATCGGGCGATCGGTGAGCAATCGTCGCCGATGCAAGACACGCTTTCGCTGCCGCGGCGTCAGGTGGAGTTTAGGCCAGCGAACAACGTAGACCGGCCACTGACCAAACCCCAAACCCACAAACCCTGGACGCATGCGGGTCTCGGGCGTCAAATTCCGGGTAGATATCGTATACCGATATCGGATGCCGTAGCCTTATCGAGGCATGAGACGCCCGCTAGACCCACGCGATATTCCAGATGAGCTGCGGCGACGGCTGGGGCTCTTGGATGCGGTGGTGATCGGGCTTGGGTCCATGATCGGTGCCGGAATCTTTGCCGCCCTGGCCCCGGCCGCGTACGCGGCCGGTTCTGGGTTGTTGCTCGGGTTGGCAGTGGCCGCGGTGGTGGCCTACTGCAATGCGATCTCGTCGGCGCGGCTGGCCGCGCGCTACCCGGCCTCGGGGGGCACCTATGTGTATGGCCGGATGCGGCTGGGCGACTTCTGGGGATACCTGGCGGGCTGGGGCTTTGTGGTCGGCAAGACGGCATCGTGTGCGGCGATGGCGTTGACGGTCGGCTTCTATGTGTGGCCCGCGCAAGCGCACGCGGTGGCCGTCGCCGTGGTGGTGGCACTGACCGCGGTGAACTACGCCGGGATACAGAAGTCCGCCTGGCTCACCCGGTCGATCGTCGCCGTGGTGTTGGTGGTCTTGACCGCAGTCGTGGTCGCCGCCTATGGCTCCGGCGCTGCGGACCCGGCGCGACTCGATATCGGTGTAGATGCACACGTCTGGGGGATGCTGCAGGCGGCCGGCCTGCTGTTTTTCGCGTTCGCCGGCTATGCCCGCATCGCCACGCTGGGGGAGGAGGTCCGCGACCCGGCCCGCACGATCCCACGCGCCATCCCGCTGGCGCTGGGCATCACCCTGGCGGTGTATGCCCTGGTCGCCGTGGCCGTGATCGCTGTGTTGGGTCCGCAGCGGCTCGCGCGGGCCGCCGCCCCGTTGTCGGAGGCCATGCGGGTCGCGGGGGTGAACTGGCTGATTCCCGTCGTGCAGATAGGGGCCGCGGTGGCCGCATTGGGCTCGCTACTGGCCTTGATTCTCGGGGTCTCCCGCACCACCTTGGCGATGGCACGCGACCGGCACCTACCGCGCTGGCTGGCCGCCGTGCACCCTAGGTTCAAGGTGCCCTTTCGTGCCGAACTGGTGGTTGGCGCGGTGGTGGCGGCGCTGGCGGCGACAGCGGATATCCGTGGTGCGATCGGCTTTTCGTCCTTCGGTGTGCTGGTCTACTACGCGATCGCCAACGCCTCCGCCTTGACTCTGGGGCTCGACGAGGGCCGGCCCCGCCGCCTGATTCCGCTGGTGGGACTGATCGGCTGCGTAGTCCTGGCGTTCGCGCTGCCACTCTCCTCGGTGGCCGCCGGGGCCGCGGTGCTCGGTGTCGGTGTGGCGGCATACGGTGTGCGCCGCATCATCACTCGTCGAGCACGACAGACTGATTCTGGTGATACCCAACGAAGTGGTCATCCGTCCGCAACCTAGTTGAATCGGCCAGCGGCGACGGGTCTCACCGACTGACCCTGCTGACGCGGGTCACACATACAATCAGGCCCATCCGCCAGCAGGGAGGTAGGGAATGAGTTTCCACGATCTTCATCACCAAGGTGTTCCGTTCGTGTTGCCCAACGCCTGGGATGTGCCGTCGGCCCTGGCCTACCTCGCGGAGGGCTTCACGGCTATCGGCACAACCAGTTTCGGGGTCTCGTCCAGCGGCGGGCACCCGGACGGGCACCGCGCCACTCGCGGCGCCAACATCGCACTGGCGGCCGCCCTGGCACCGCTGCAATGCTACGTCAGCGTCGACATCGAGGACGGATACAGCGACGAACCCGACGCCATTGCTGACTACGTCGCACAACTGTCGACAGCCGGAATCAATATCGAGGACAGTAGCGCCGAAAAGCTCATCGACCCCGCCCTGGCAGCCGCTAAAATCGTTGCGATCAAACAACGTAACCCCGAGGTGTTCGTCAACGCCCGCGTCGACACCTATTGGTTGCGCCAGCACGCCGATACCACCAGCACGATCCAGCGCGCACTTCGCTACGTCGATGCCGGCGCCGACGGCGTCTTTGTCCCACTGGCCAACGATCCCGACGAACTTGCTGAGCTCACTCGCAACATTCCGTGCCCGGTTAACACGTTGCCCGTGCCCGGCTTGACGATCGCCGACCTTGGTGAGCTCGGGGTGGCCCGGGTGTCAACCGGTTCAGTGCCCTACAGCGCGGGGTTGTATGCAGCGGCCCACGCGGCTCGGGCCGTGAGCGACGGAGAGCAGCTGCCACGGTCCGTACCGTACGCCGAACTGCAGGCACGCTTGGTTGACTACGAGAACCGCACGAGTACAACGTAACTGGCTAGTTCCGACCTGGTAACTCTGGCCGGATCGACCGCACGCACACCGTACTCACGGACGGGGCATCATGGCGGTTGCGCCCGTATTCTCGGCAGCAGCGTGTCGGTGGCCACCACAATCGTGATTGCGGTCGCGACAGCGAATATGCGCACCCACACCCCGATATCGATTGGCGCGGTGTCGAACACCATATTCATCGCGGGTAGATATGTGATCGCGAATTGCGCGATGGCCTGCGCACTGACGCCGAGGATGATCCAGCGGTTGGCGAACATGCCGAGCCGCCAGGCCGATCGGGTCAGCGACCGGCAGCTGAACAGATAGAACGCCTCGACGACGACGAACAGGTTCAGCGCCGCCGTGCGCGCCTCATGCAGGCCCGCGCCATTGTCGAGCTCCCATGCAAACAGCCACCACGCGCTGGCGACGAGCAAGGTGGAAACCAGAAGAGTCCGCCTGACAAGCCAGCCGGTCAGCAGCGGTTGGTCGGGGTCGCGCGGTGGCCGGGTCATGATTCCGGCCTCCTTGGGCTCGAACGCGAGCATGAGTCCGAGCGCGATCGCTGTGGTCATGTTGATCCACAGAATTTGGGTGGGCAGAATCGGCAAGGCGACGCCAACAGCGATGGCGGCCAAGATCACTAGGCCCTCACCGAGGTTGGTGGGCAGCGTCCAGGTGATGAACTTGGTCAGATTGTCGAATACGCCGCGGCCTTCCTCGACCGCGGCTTCGATGGTGGCGAAGTCGTCGTCGGTCAACACCATGTCGGCGGCATCCTTGGCGACCTCGGTGCCACCGCGGCCCATCGCGACGCCAATGTTGGCCTGACGCAAGGCCGGGGCGTCGTTGACGCCGTCGCCGGTCATCGCGACGACGTGCCCCCTGGCCTGCAATGCTTGCACCAACCGCAGCTTCTGCTCGGGAGAGACCCTGGCAAACACGCTGGCTGTATCCACGGCCTCCGGGTACTGGTCTGCGCTCAGCGCGGCCAGCTCGGCACCCGTCAGGACCGAGCCTGCCGCCGGTTCAGTGTTGTCGAGCAACCCCACCTCGGTTGCGATCGCCGTGGCGGTGCCCGCGTGGTCACCGGTAATCATTTTTACCGCAATGCCGGCACTGTGGCAGGCCGCCACCGCCGATGCCGCGGCCGCTCGTGGTGGATCGCTCATCGCTTGCAGGCCGGTCAGCGCCAGCGAACCTGGTATCACGTTTTCGTCGAAGTCGTCGGGAGTGCCGGCGCCGGCACCCATCCCGGTTGCCAGCACCCGCAACCCCCGGGAAGTCAACATTTCGGTGGCACGCAACACGGTGGCGCGGTCCAGCGGCCGCAATGCGCCGTCGGCGCCCATCTCGGTGCCGCACAGGTCGAGCATGCGCTCCACAGCACCCTTGGCCAGCACCACATGATCCGTCCCGTCGCGATGCAGGGTGGCCATGTATTGCCGCTCGGAACTGAACGGTATGGCTGCCACTTGCGGCAGAGTTGTCGCCAGCCGCTCCGGGTTGAAGCCGGCCTTGGCGGCCACGACGAGCATCGCGCCCTCGGTGGGATCGCCGACGATCTGCCAGCGTGTGCCGTCGCGAACCAGTGCGGCGTCGTTGCTGCAGGCACCGGCCAGCAGCGACCAGCGAAGGGCCGCATTGGCATTCACCGGAACCGGCGCGTCGTCGGTGTCGCACAGGAGGACGTCGGGTGCATAGCCCGTTCCGGTCGCCCGGATCTCACCGTGGGGTGTCCAGATCGACTGGACCGTCATCTGATTCTCGGTCAGCGTTCCGGTCTTGTCGGCGCAGATGACCGTGGTGCTGCCCAGCGTTTCCACCGCGGGTAGACGTCGAATGACCGCGCGGCGCTTGGCCATCCGGGCCATGCCGATGGCCAAGGTGATGGTCACGGCGGTGGGCAGACCTTCGGGAATTGCCCCGACCGCCAGCGCGATCGCAGCGGTGAACGTTTCGACGGCATCTTGCCGGCGCAGCAAACCCACGCCGAACGTGAGCGCTGCCAGACCCAGGATGGCGATGGTCAGAAACTTGCTGAACCACGCCAGCTTCGCGGTCAGCGGTGTGGCGACAACCTCGGCGGCCCCAACGAGCCGATGAATCTCACCGAGTTCGGTTTCGGCGCCGGTCGCGACGACGATCCCGGCGCCATGGCCCGCGGTTACCAATGTGCCGGAATACGCGATATTGCGACGATCAGCGACCGGTGTGCCCTCCGGCAACGCCACCTCGTCCTTGTGAACCGGCGTCGACTCGCCGGTAAGTGCTGACTCGTTCACGCTCAATCCGGTCTGTCGCACCAGCCGCAAATCGGCGGGAACCTTGTCACCGGCCGCTAACAGCACAAGGTCACCGGGAACCAGCTCTTCGGATGGCATTGTGTGCTCGTGACCCTCGCGCACCACCTTGGCGTGGGTGTGCACCATGGAGCGCAGGCCCTGCAGTGCGGCCTCTGCCTTGGATTCTTGAATGAAACCCACGATCGCATTGATCACCACCACACCGAAGATCACTGCGGCGTCAACGAATTCCTTAAGACCGGCGGTGATCGTCCCGGCAACGAGCAGAACGTAGATCAGCGGGTGATGAAACTGCCGCAGGATGCGGGCCAGCAAGCTAGCGCGCGTTACCACCGCCAAGGTGTTGGGCCCGAAGCGTTCTAGTCGTTGGGCGGCCTCGCCGTCGGACAGCCCGTGATATGGATCGCTCTCCAGCAGCAGCACCACTTCATGTGCTGGCAAGCCATGATGAGCCGTCGTGGCAGACACTGACGCCGACAATCACCTCACCTCGCAGCCAGACGCTCAACCGACGGTTGGCTCAACCCTGCCTAACGGTCGCCGGTGTGGATCAGGGCCGTAAGTCATCCACTGCAGGGACCTACGGTCCAGCGCTGCTGGCCCGGCCCGACGTTGCCCAATCACGGTTCGGACGGGGCTTTCCGCGCGGGTGGGCACCACCCGAGCAGATCGCACAGGCCCTCAGGCCGGCACTGCCGGATCTTGGGGGATTCGGGCGACGATAACCGGAGCCTGACCGGAATTGACCACCGCTCTGCTGACTGAGCCGAGATGCATGCCGGGGAACCCCCCGCGGCCGTGGCTGCCAACCACCACAAGCTGAGCGGTTTGTGCCAATTCGAGCAGGCGGGGTGCCGGTCGATCGCACACCACGACTTTGTGCACGACGACATCGGGATACCGGTCTTGCCATCCGCTCAGACGCCGGGCGAGCATTTTCTCCTGCTCGTCTTCGAGGTTTCTCCATTCGATCGGCGCCCAATTGAGCCTAGGAAAGTCGAGGGGGCCCATGTCGCTCCACGCGTGCAGCGCCACCAAGTCCACGCCGCGGCGCGATGCCTCGTCGAAGGCGATCTCGGCCGCCAATCCCGAGGTGGGCGAGCCGTCGATGCCCACCACAACCGGCGCGTGCGGCGGGCGCGCCGGTCGCGGCTCCTCGGGTATTACGGCGACAGGGCCATGAGCGTGGCGAACCAGGCTTGAGCTGACCGATCCCAGCAAGGCGCCGGCTACGGCGCCCTGACCTCGGTAGCCCAGCACGACCATCGCGACCTGCCTGGAGATGTTGGCCAGCGTGGGCACTATCTGGCCGTGCAGCACTTCGCCGGTGATTTGCGCGGCGCGACCTGAGGAGGATGCCTCGAGGGCGACCTTGTGGGCCTGTTCGACGATTTGGTGCGCTTGGGCGACCAGGTACGAGTGTTCGACGATTTCGCGCTTTTGGGCTTCTTGAAACCGCGAATACTCAAATGCCCACCCTTCCGGGGCGGTTATTACCGGGGGCACGACCTGCACCACGCGGAGCGCAACGTTGCGCATCTGCGCATCGCGCGCGGCCCATTCGACTGCCGTATGCGAGCAGGGTGAACCATCCACACCGACCACGATTCCGAGGTTCGTTTGTTGGGCTGACATTGGCGTCCCCTCTGCATGGGTGTACTACCGACGTTAGCCAGCTGTCGCGATCGCGTCAGGAGGCGATGGTCCCTAACCCAAGGGCATTAGTGTCTTTAGCTGGGGGTGAACTGGCTCAGGTCGTAGATGCCAAGGCTTTTTTCGATATCGGCGACCTTGTCGACCACCGATTGAAAACCGGCCTCGCCAAAGCGCCGGTGCTCCTCGTCTTCAAAGGTCTCGGCCATGTCGCGAAACTCGACAGCGGACATCACGTCGCGCAACGCCGGGAAAACGACCGTGTCCTCGCGCGCCTCATGCGGCTCAAACATTCGGATGTACGCTGCCATGTCTTGGGCCAGGGTGTCTCGCGCAGGCTGATCGAATGCAGCCGCTGCAGTGGTGGCGGCGAGTACCCGGTCCGTGAGCACCCGGCCGCGCTGATGCTGGGTGCGCAAGACCGAGGTGATGTCCGTGAGCTTGCCGGCTTGTTCCAGCTTGGGGAAGACGTATTGCTCTTCCAGCTGTCCGTGGTAGTCCTCGATGAAGCGTCGAATGATCTGCGCGCTTTCGTTCAGTGCTGGAGCGGGACTCTGATCATCGGCTTGGAGGCGGCGGATCCCCTCGCGATAGATCAGCAGGATGCGTTTGAGCACTCCGTGTTCGCGCATCAAGTCCTCGGGCGCGGTGACCGGGACTTCCTGTTCCGGGGTTGTGTCGGGCCGGCCTTTGCCGGGCTCGGGCGGCGACCCACTACACGCCGAAAGCGCGATCACACCGGCTGCGGATGCTGAGATCTCGAGCAGGTGACGACGGCCGACGGCCGCCGGTGGTGTCTGTTTCATGACGGTCACACCTTTCGTCGCAGCGCCGCTGGCCACCACCCGAGCCCGCCAGCTATCGGCTCGGGATATCGGTTAACGATATCGTGAGTTGGCGGCTCTGCGGCCGGAAGCTTGTGACGCGCGCCGATCATATCTGCTATGGATGTACAATTCAGCTCTTGCTGTTATACCAGTATATGGTGTACTATTTGATCTATGCTGACGTGTGAGATGCGGGAATCGGCCCTGGCTCGACTCGGCCGGGCTCTGGCTGATCCGACGCGGTGCCGGATTCTGGTGGCGTTGCTGGATGGCGTTTGCTATCCCGGCCAGCTAGCTGCGCACCTCGGGTTGACCCGATCGAATGTGTCCAACCATCTGTCGTGTTTGCGGGGCTGCGGGCTGGTAGTCGCAACCTATGAGGGCCGGCAGGTTCGGTATGCGCTGGCCGACAGTCACCTGGCGCGAGCCTTGGGCGAGTTGGTCCAGGTCGTTCTCGCGGTGGATACCGACCAACCCTGTGTCGCCGAGCGCGCCGCGTCCGGGGAGGCGGTCGAGATGACAGGTAGCTGAGCAGCAGACGACACGACTTGTGGTTACAGGACAAAGCAAAGGAGAACTGACCGTGGTTACGCATGAGCTATTGGTTAAGGCGGCCGGGGCGGTGCTCACCGGACTGGTCGGGGTGAGCGCCTACGAAACGCTGCGCAAAGCGCTGGGTACGGCGCCCATTCGCCGGGCGTCGGTGACCGTGATGGAGTGGGGCCTGCGCGGAACCCGGCGCGCGGAGGCGGCGGCCGAGTCGGCCCGGCTGACAGTCGCCGACGTCGTTGCCGAGGCTCGCGGGCGCATCGGTGAGGAGGCGCCCCTGCCCGCTGGCGCCAGGGTCGACGAGTGACGACTGTAGTTGACGCCGAGGTCCAGCTGACCGTTGTATCCGATGCAGCCGGGCGGATGCGTGTGCAGGCCACCGGGTTTCAGTTCGACGCGGGACGGGCCGTTGCGATCGAGGACACCGTCGGCAAGGTGGCCGGTGTGCAGGCCGTGCATGCCTATCCGCGGACGGCATCCATTGTGATCTGGTATTCACGCGCAATCTGCGACACCGCTGCCATCCTGTCGGCAATCATCGATGCCGAGACCGTCCCTGCGGCGGCGGTGCCCGCGTATGCTTCGCGCTCGGCCAGTAACCGCAAGGCCGGGGTAGTGCAGAAAATCATCGACTGGAGCACGCGAACACTATCAGGAGTTCGGCGTGACGTGGCCGCGCAGCCATCGGGGGAGACGAGCGATGCCTGCTGCGACGGCGAGGACAACGAGGACCGCGAGCCGGAGCAGCTCTGGCAAGTCGCCAAACTGCGGCGAGCCGCATTCTCCGGAGTGTTGCTGACCGCGTCGCTAGTTGCCGCATGGGCTTATCCGCTGTGGCCGGTCGTACTGGGACTGAAGGCCCTTGCGCTGGCGGTTGGGGCCTCGACATTCGTGCCCTCCAGCCTCAAACGACTGGCCGAAGGCCGCGTCGGCGTAGGCACCCTGATGACCATCGCCGCGCTGGGCGCTGTCGCACTTGGCGAGCTGGGTGAGGCCGCTACGCTGGCGTTTCTGTTCTCGATCAGCGAAGGCTTGGAGGAATACGCGACGGCGCGCACTCGCCGTGGCCTGCGCGCCCTGCTGTCGCTGGTGCCGGATCAGGCCACAGTTCTGCGGGAGGGCACCGAAACCATCGTGGCCTCAACCGAATTGCACGTCGGTGACCAGATGATCGTTAAACCGGGCGAACGCCTGGCCACCGACGGCATCATTCGTGCCGGGCGCACCGCCCTGGATGTCTCCGCGATCACCGGCGAATCGGTGCCGGTCGAGGTTGGACCCGGTGACGAAGTGTTCGCCGGGTCGATCAACGGCTTGGGCGTGCTGCAGGTGGGGGTCACCGCTACCGCGGCCAACAACTCGCTGGCGCGCATCGTGCACATCGTGGAGGCCGAACAGGTCCGAAAAGGTGCTAGTCAGCGGCTAGCCGACTGTATCGCGCGACCGTTGGTGCCCAGCATCATGATCGCCGCGGCGCTGATCGCCGGGACCGGCAGCGTCTTGGGTAATCCGCTGGTCTGGATCGAACGCGCGCTCGTGGTATTAGTCGCCGCCGCCCCGTGCGCGCTGGCCATCGCCGTTCCGGTCACCGTGGTCGCGTCCATCGGCGCCGCCTCCAGACTCGGCGTGCTCATCAAGGGCGGCGCCGCGCTGGAAACCCTGGGCACCATCCGCGCGGTAGCCCTGGACAAAACCGGTACGTTAACCGCCAACCGGCCCGTCGTCATCGACGTCGCCACCACAAACGGCGCTACCCGCGAGGAAGTGTTGGCGGTGGCAGCCGCCCTGGAAGCCCGCAGCGAACATCCCCTGGCTGTGGCCGTGCTTGCCGCGACCCAAGCGACGACCGCCGCCAGCGACGTGCAAGCCGTCCCGGGCGCCGGGCTGATAGGCCGCCTCGACGGGCGGGTGGTGCGACTGGGGCGACCCGGCTGGCTCGATGCCGCCGAGCTCGCAGATCATGTGGCGTGCATGCAACAAGCCGGCGCCACAGCGGTTCTCGTCGAACGCGACCAGCAGCTGCTTGGTGCCATCGCCGTGCGCGACGAACTACGCCCGGAAGCCGCCGAGGTGGTGGCCGGGCTGCGCACCGGCGGCTACCAGGTGACGATGCTCACCGGCGACAACCATGCCACCGCTGCCGCCCTGGCAGCCCAAGCCGGCATCGAGCAGGTACATGCCGAATTGCGGCCCGAGGACAAGGCTCATCTGGTCGCACAGCTGCGGGCTCGGCAACCCACCGCGATGGTCGGCGACGGAGTCAACGACGCTCCGGCCCTGGCCGCCGCCGACCTGGGAATCGCGATGGGCGCCATGGGAACCGACGTCGCCATCGAAACCGCCGACGTCGCCCTGATGGGCCAAGACCTGCGGCATCTGCCCCAAGCCCTAGACCATGCCCGGCGCTCGCGGCAGATCATGGTGCAAAACGTCGGATTGTCCCTAAGTATCATCACCGTGCTGATGCCGCTGGCGTTGTTCGGGATCCTCGGACTGGCCGCGGTCGTGCTTGTGCACGAGTTCACCGAGGTCATCGTCATCGCCAACGGCGTGCGGGCCGGACGCATCAAACCACTTGCCGGGCCACCCAAGACACCTGATCGGACTATCCCGGGGTAGCGACGCGCGGAATCGTGGAGTGTGTTTGGACCAGCAATAGCGTCACTGTGACGAAACAGCCGCCGTCTTCTGGAAGTTATACCCGGTTATACTATCTGTATGAAGACAGCTATTTCTCTGCCGGATGAGACGTTCGATCGGGTATCGCGGCGTGCGAGTGAGCTCGGCATGAGTCGGTCCGAGTTCTTCACGAAGGCTGCGCAGCGCTACCTGCACGAGCTGGACGCCCAATTGCTCACGGGCCAGATCGACAGGGCTCTAGAGAGCATCCATGGCACCGACGAAGCGGAGGCCCTCGCCGTGGCCAACGCATACCGCGTGCTAGAAACCATGGACGATGAGTGGTGATTAGTCGTGCCGAGATCTACTGGGCTGACCTCGGGCCGCCATCAGGCAGTCAGCCGGCGAAGCGCCGCCCGGTGCTCGTAATCCAGTCAGATCCGTACAACGCAAGTCGCCTTGCCACTGTGATCGCAGCGGTGATCACGTCCAATACGGCGCTGGCGGCAATGCCCGGCAACGTGTTCTTGCCCGCGACCACAACGCGACTGCCACGTGACTCGGTCGTCAACGTCACGGCGATTGTCACGCTCAACAAGACTGACCTCACCGACCGAGTTGGGGAGGTGCCAGCGAGCTTGATGCACGAGGTTGACCGAGGACTTCGTCGCGTACTGGACCTTTGACACTGCGCCACGCGACAATTCGTCACGGTGACGTTCCTGCTTGGTGTAAGCCCCCCCGCCGGGGGAACTACTCGCCGGAGGTGGTGTTGTGGGCAGGCTTGAGGGCAAGGTTGCATTCATTACGGGCGTGGCTCGGGGTCAAGGCCGTTCGCATGCGGTCCGCCTAGCCGACGGCCAAGCGCGTGCGCTCGGCAAGGTCGATGTTGAGGCGTGCGGTGCGCTCGTTGGTGAGGTAGAAGTGTGGGGCCGTGACGTGCGTGACGATCGACGGGTGTTTGTCGAGAGTCCTGCCGACGAGTTCGGCGCGTGCCGCCGCGTCGCGCGTCAGGGCATCCGTGTCGTAGGGCTGCCCGTTTCACAGAGGGAACTTGTCGAGCCCGAAGCCGGGTGCGCGGCGAGGCGCTCGGCTGCTGGCTCCCAGTAGACATCTAGGCCTGCGTCGACTGCGGCTGCGGCAGCGTCGTGCTGGTGACGAGTGGCGTTGGTGTCCAGCGTGATCGCAGTGGTGCCGGCGTGGTCGCGGGACAGGAAGTCCTCGACCGGTTTGTGATCACCCGGCCCGAGCCGAAACTGAATGCCCATCGTCGTGAAGTTCCTCTCGCATCGACGCCTCGGTTCGTGTCATAATACATGACAAATCAATAGACAAAAGGAAGACAGGCTGCCCATGGGAGTAAATGTGCTCGCCTCGACCGTGTCGGGTGCGATCGAGCGCTTGGGATTGACCTACGAGGAAGTCGGTGACATCGTCGATGCCTCGCCGCGTTCCGTGGCGCGATGGACCGCAGGTCAGGTGGTTCCCCAACGCCTCAACAAGCAACGACTTATCGAGCTGGCCTATGTCGCCGACGCCCTCGCGGAAGTGCTGCCGCGTGACCAGGCGAACGTGTGGATGTTTTCGCCGAATCGGTTACTGGAACACCGCAAGCCTGCCGACCTCGTGCGAGACGGCGAGTACCAACGCGTGTTGGCGCTCATCGACGCGATGGCGGAGGGAGTGTTCGTGTGAGCGATGCCCTCGATGAAGGGCTCGTCCAGCGTATCGACGCACGCGGAACAATTGAGTGGTCGGAAACGTGCTACCGGTATACCGGCGCGCACCGTGACGCCTTGTCCGGTGAGGGCGCGCGCAGATTCGGAGGCAGGTGGAATCCGCCGCTGCTCTTTCCGGCGATCTATCTTGCTGATTCCGCCCAAGCCTGCATGGTTGAGGTGGAACGGGCGGCGCAAGCGGCTTCAACGACCGCAGAGAAGATGCTCGAGGCGGCCTACCGACTACACACGATCGACGTCACGGACCTGGCCGTCCTCGATCTGACAACCCCGCAAGCTCGGGAAGCCGTGGGGCTCGAGAACGACGACATCTATGGCGACGACTGGTCAGGGTGCCAGGCGGTCGGACATGCGGCCTGGTTCTTGCACATGCAAGGTGTCCTCGTGCCGGCGGCGGGCGGTGTCGGCCTCGTTGTCACCGCGTATGAACAGCGAACTCGGCCGGGCCAACTACAACTGCGACAAAGCGTCGATCTGACGCCTGCTCTTTACCAAGAACTTCGAGCCACGTAGCTGGCCAGCTTGGCGCAGAGAAGGATGCCGCTGTGCCATGGTCATCGTAAGGAGCAACTCGCATCACTTATAAGCCGATAAGCGACATTATGTCAAGTGAAGCTGGTCGTATTGGGTTAGCTGCGCCGTTTGTGCTAGCGGGCACGCTCCTTGTGCGTGCTGCGGCAGCGAGCGTGTCGTCAAAGGTTGCGAGGCTTGCCTGGTGATGAATTGCCACATCCGGCACGCAGCAATCAGGTAGTTTTAGCCCGCTGCTAGCGCGTAGTTCGGCGAGACGCAGCAGCTCGCCATCGTCGTACGGCGCAACGACGCTACCCGCGGAACGCGGATCGTCGAGCATCGATGATCAGGCGCCGCAATAATTTGGAACGGGGCTCGCCAGGCCATCGCTGGGCGGCCCGGTCCAATGCCTGAGCTACCTCCGGGGTTTCGGTTATTTGGTAGCGCGGACGAGTGGTCGACATAGAACGAAGTGTGCCACTTCTAGCAAAGGTGGTACACCTACTGGCGGCCGCGGGTTTACCGCCCCTGCCAGTCACCGCACTTCCGGCGGCGGACGACGAGCACCGCGGAATCCACATGCGGCGGTGGCAGGAACGCGCGCCGTGGCAGCATGAGGCCGACGGTCAGGGTGAACCTTCGCGCGTTGCGAGAAGCGAATTTACATACGAGGGCTCGCTGCAGCACGAGATCGGCCGCGACAAGCCCGCTGTTGGGTGCCAGCAGCGTCCGCAGCAGGCGGGACGAAATCCCGTACGGCGGGTTCGCCACAACCCGGAACGGCCGGCCGGGCAACCGGATCGAGGCGGCGTCCGCGTGCACCACGGTAATGCCAGGGAATCGCTCGCGGAGGACACCGACTCGTCGCGGGTGCAACTCCACGGCGACCACCCGCGCCCCCGCTCGCACTAGATGCGCCGTCAGTGCCCCTTCGCCGGCGCCGATGTCAAACACGAGCTCACCGGGCCGCACTGCGGCCGCGCTGACTACCCGCGCTGCCCATTCGTCATGGAGCCGGTGCCAGCCCCATGCCCGTCGCGACCGTCCGAGGGCGGACACGACGTACCGTCACTGCGTAGATGCCCACGCGCCCGACCGTAGCCCGCCACCGGCACTGCGATCAATCCAATTTCTCGGTTCAGGCAACCTTCTGGTCATCACCAGCCCCAGGGCTCTGGCGCCGTCCGCATCAACTCCGAGATGACGTTGGCCGTGACGACCCACTAGACCCACCTGGCAGTAGCCGCATTGTTGCAGTCGGCGAGCCTCAGTGCGCAGTCGCGTCTAGGTGCAAGGATATTGCCCGTTGAGCAGACAACTCGACGGCGGCGAGTAAGAACCGGTCAGCCCGCCTCTTAGGCCGCCCGTGGCTGAACCACCGGGGGCAATGATGCGATTCCAATTCGCTGGGCTGAGAACGTAGTGCGTGCCAGATCGTGCAACGGTGCTATTCCATGTGTGCAAGACGGATTCTCCTGCCGGCAAGTCGAATTCAAGCTTCCAATCGGTTAGCGGCGCCGTGCTCGAGTTTGTGATGGTGAAGCGGGCGATGAAACCGGTCTGCCACGTCGATGTCACCGACAACGTCGCCCTGGCCGTCGCCGCACTAGCGACCGGGGTGATGGCGAGTCCGAGGATGGCAACTATCAATGCCGACACGGTTGCGTGAAGCGCTGTCCGCCAGCGCCTCACGTAAATGTTCAGTCCGGCCATGACAGCCAACACTAATGCCAATGAGGCGATATCGGCCGTCTCCTCGCGAGCAAGCTACAGCAACTTTGCTCAACCGCAACCGTGATGAAATTTGGCCTCGACCCACCCTGAACCAGATATCGGCCCGGCCGAACGCGAACTTGCGGACGGGGAAGGCCAGACAGCCTCGACCCCACTCCCCCGATTAGCGCCGTTCACCGTTCGCGACCGGTATCAACGGGCTACAGCTCCAACACGATCCGTAGGGCCGCGTCACGCCGAATGTGCACTGGTGGCGCCGACACGCCCGGGCGAGGCCGCCGTCGGCGTGTCAGCTGGTGACTGAGTTGTGCAGACTGACCGCGCGCCCTCCTGCCGAACGGTATGTGCCCATCGACGATCACGTGGTCCAACCCGCGTGTGCACACGTGCTGTACTAGGTCACGGTCAGCGAGATTCCCAGCGCAACCATCATGACCGCGATCAGGCCGTCGAGGATTCTCCACGAGCCGGGGTTGGTGAACAGCCCGCGCAACCGGCCGGCTCCGAACCCGAGGGTGGCGAACCATACCGCACTGGCTGTGACCGCGCCGAGGCCGAACAGCCAGCGCTGGTCGCTGTGCTCGTTGGCCAGCGCGCCTAGCAACACGACGGTGTCGAGGTAGACGTGTGGGTTGAGGAACGTGAATGCCGCACAGGTCACCAGGACCTCGGCTAAGCGAACCGGCGTGGCGCCAGATGGGATCAGCGCAACAGGTCGCCACGCCCGCCGGGCCGCAAGTAGCCCGTAGCCGATTAGGAAGGCGGCGCCGCCAAACTTGACGACATTGAGCGCACGCGGATGTGCGCCGATCAATGCGCCGAACCCCGCGATACCGGCGGCGATCAGCACGATGTCGGACACCGTGCACAGCGCCACCACCGGCAGCACGTGCTCACGCTGGATTCCCTGCCGCAGCACGAATGCGTTCTGCGCGCCAATCGCGGCGATCAGCGTGAAGCAGGCCAGGAAGCCGACGACCAGTGGTGAGTTCACGCAATCGACACTAGGCAGTTTGTATGGGTCAGTATAGCTAATAATTCTTCATTTACATTAGCATTATTAATGTGCAGTGCGACGCTCCGCAGATGGTCTACACCTGAGATGGTGGATCCGCAGCTTGACGGTCCACAGCTGGCCGCATTGGCTGCCGTGGTCGAACTGGGCAGCTTCGATGCGGCCGCGGAGCGCCTACATGTCACCCCGTCGGCTGTCAGTCAGCGCATCAAGTCGTTGGAGCAGCAGGTCGGCCAGGTGCTGGTGGTCAGGGAAAAGCCATGTCGGGCGACGACCGCAGGTATCCCGCTGTTGCGGTTGGCCGCGCAAACAGCGTTGCTCGAGTCCGAGGCGCTCGCTGAAATGGGTGGCAACGCGTCGCTGAAACGCACGCGGATCACCATTGCGGTAAACGCCGATTCCATGGCGACATGGTTTTCGGCCGTGTTCGACGGTCTCGGCGACGTCCTGCTCGACGTTCGGATCGAGGACCAGGACCATTCCGCGCGGCTGCTACGGGAGGGTGTGGCGATGGGCGCGGTGACCACCGAGCGGAACCCGGTGCCGGGCTGCCGGGTGCACCCGCTGGGTGAAATGCGCTACCTACCAGTGGCCAGCAGGCCATTCGTCCAGCGCCATCTATCCGACGGGTTCACTGCCGCCGCGGCGGCTAAAGCTCCGTCACTGGCGTGGAATCGTGACGATGGGCTGCAGGACATGTTGGTGCGTAAGGCCTTTCGTCGCGCCATCACCAGACCGACGCACTTTGTCCCGACCACAGAGGGCTTCACCGCCGCAGCGCGCGCCGGGCTGGGATGGGGCATGTTCCCCGAGAAGCTGGCAGCATCTCCGCTTGCCGATGGATCGTTCGTACGGGTCTGCGACATACACCTCGACGTCCCTCTCTATTGGCAATGCTGGAAACTGGACAGTCCGATCATCGCGCGAATTACCGACACGGTGAGGGCGGCGGCAAGCGGTCTGTACCGGGGCCAGCAACGCCGCCGCCGACCGGGTTGACCGACGCCAGCATGTTGTTGTGTTAGCGCGGCTTGGTCTCGATGTCCCGGCCTTGCTGGACCCGCTTCCTCAAACAGGTTGAACTTAACGACTCAGACGGAAACGCTTGAACCGCGACGTCGCTCCGGACACCAATTTGACTCGGCTCTTTGGCAATTGAAGGTGAGCTGCGAGCAGCCGGGTGACCGCATCGTTGGCCTTGCCATCAATCGCCGGCTCGCGGACGTAGATAATCAGCTCACCGTTGGGACCGACCTCGACCAGGGGTCCTTTGTGACTGCCGGGCTTGACGCGGACGACCACAGAGTCGGTCATCGCCTAAGGCTACCGTTCTGACCTGGGGCTGCGTGGGCGCCGACGACGTGAGGCACGTCATGTCTCAGCGGCCCACCGCCACCTCGGTCGCCGGCAGTATGTCAGCATGTGCAGATGACTCCACGCAGCCTTGTTCGCATCGTTGGTGTCGTGGTTGCGACGACCTTGGCGCTGGTGAGCGCACCCGCCGGCGGTCGTGCCGCGCATGCGGATCCGTGTTCGGACATCGCGGTCGTTTTCGCTCGCGGCACGCATCAGGCTTCTGGTCTTGGCGACGTCGGTGAGGCGTTCGTCGACTCGCTTACCTCGCAAGTTGGCGGGCGGTCGATTGGGGTCTACGCGGTGAACTACCCAGCAAGCGACGACTACCGCGCGAGCGCGTCAAACGGTTCCGATGATGCGAGCGCCCACATCCAGCGCACCGTCGCCAGCTGCCCGAACACCAGGATTGTGCTTGGTGGCTATTCGCAGGGTGCGACGGTCATCGATTTGTCCACCTCGGCGATGCCGCCCGCGGTGGCAGATCATGTCGCCGCTGTCGCCCTTTTCGGCGAGCCATCCAGTGGTTTCTCCAGCATGTTGTGGGGCGGCGGGTCGTTGCCGACAATCGGTCCGCTGTATAGCTCTAAGACCATAAACTTGTGTGCTCCCGACGATCCAATATGCACCGGAGGCGGCAATATTATGGCGCATGTTTCGTATGTTCAGTCGGGGATGACAAGCCAGGCGGCGACATTCGCGGCGAACAGGCTCGATCACGCCGGATGATCAAAGACTGTTGTCCCTATACCGCTGGGGCTGTAGTCGATGTACACCGGCTGGAATCTGAAGGGCAAGAACCCGGTATTCATCAGGCCGGATGAAATGACGGTCGGGCGGTAATCGTTTGTGTTGAACGCGTAGAGCCGATCACCGCCGGGGCTGGTGTAGACCTCAATGTTTGTGTTCGCCGGCAGGGTTCCGGATCCGATGACATATGACGGGATGGTTCCCGTTACCCCACCGGAATCGATGATCGAGGGGACGGGTATGGGAGTCCCACCATCGATCTTTACGTACAGGGTGGTGATCGGCGATCCGACGACCTCGACGTTGGGCGCAGGTAGCGGGTTGGGACCGAACACGAGCTCACCTGCGGGTGCGTCGATGAGCACTCCCTGGTTGAGGTCACCCGGTAACGCCATCGTCGGAATGCTGGGGCCTGGTCCCACCGCATTGGGCCCAACTCCCAGAACGCCGTCCACGCCGACGGCACCGAAATAGGCTTCGAACGGAGTTGTTGTCGGATCGGCCAGCAAGGCGCTGAAGTAGGTCGAAATGGCGAAGGGGGACGTTGGGATGGACAAGAGGACGACATTAACGGCGGTCGGCGCGGTGACGATGCCATTCCCGAAGTCCACCGTCGTGGTATACGTGGCGAAGATGTAGTACAGCCCCCCGCTGTAACCGCTGATGCTCAATCCGGTTGGGAGGCCCATGTGAAGCACTCCCAGGATTCCCCCGACATCCTCAGGCGAGACAACAAGACCAGCGGATCCGGTGTCGACCAGAATGGTTGACGTCGGTCCGCCGTTGACGTTGGCATGTACCGTCGGCTCTGTGACATGAATTATCTCCAGCGGGACGGTTCTGCCGTCGCCGCCTGGCCCACTGACGCCGTATCCGCCATACAACAGGCCGCCGCGGCCTCCGGCGCCGCCCGTGCCACGATCGACACCGACTCCATCACCGAGGCCGCCGGCTCCGCCGTTCGCTCCCCAGCCCAAAAGTCCTGCGGCACCGCCGGTTCCGCCGGCTCCACCACTCATGCCGGGGATGCTCGACGCGCCCCCGGGCCCGCCGATCCCGCCGTTGCCGAGCAGCCAGCCACCGTTGCCGCCGGCTCCCCCGGGGGCGTTGGGTCCGCCGGCTCCCCCGGCGCCGCCATTGCCGATCAACCCCGCGGAACCGCCGGCCCCGCCGCCGACCCCCGACGCCGTCGCGGAATAACCGTTGCCGCCGTTGCCGTACAGCAGCCCACCCGCCCCGCCATTCGGACTCGTTGCCGTCCCGGGTGCTCCGTCGCCGATTAGCGGACGCCCCAACAACGTTTCGGTTGGTGCATTGACCGCGCCCAGCAGATCGTGCTGCGCGGTCTGCAACTGTGACGCGATGGTGGCCTCCGCGGCCGCATACGATCCTGACGCCGAGTTCAGCGTCTGCACGAACTGTTGATGGAAAGCGCTCGCCTGCGCGCTGACCGCTTGATATTCCTGACCGAACCTGGCAAACAGCGCTGCCACCGCCGCCGATACCTCATCAGCGCCAGCGGCCGCAAGCGCGGTGGTCGAGGCGGCAGCCGCGGCATTCGCCGCGCGCAGTGTGGAACCTATGTTCTCCACATCCGCTGCCGCGGACGTCAAGAACTCGGGAACCACGACCAGAAATGACACGCCGCCCCTCCGCCTCGATCACCATCCCTGCGCGCATACAGCGTATCCAGACGCTGCCTTTGACATCTCGGATTTTCAGTAGCTACCGCACGGCACAGCACGCGTTAGGTAGATAGTGGCTATTTGCTGGTACCATCTACCTGTGGCGCTGAATATCAAAGACCCTGAGGTAGACCGACTAGCCGCCGAACTCGCTGACCGGCTGCACACCAGCAAGACTGCCGCCATCCGGCATGCCCTGTCTGCCCAGCTGGCGTTTTTGGAGTCGCGCGCCGGCGACCGTGAGGCACAACTTCTCGACATCTTGCGTACCGAAATCTGGCCCCTGCTTGCCGACCGCTCCCCCATCACCAAGCTCGAGCGCGAACAAATCCTCGGCTACGACCCCGCAACCGGAGTCTGAGCACCGCAATGATCGTGGACACAAGCGCCGTGGTGGCCCTGGTTCAAGGCGAGCGGCCGCACGCCACCCTGGTCGCGGCCGCCCTGGCCGGCGCCCATAGCCCCGTCATGTCTGCACCCACCGTCGCCGAATGCCTGATTGTCTTGACCGCCCGTCACGGCCCCGTTGCGCGCACGATCTTCGAACGACTTCGCAGCGAAATCGGCTTGAGCGTGTCATCTTTCACCGCCGAGCATGCCGCTGCCACGCAACGAGCCTTTCTGCGATACGGCAAGGGGCGCCACCGCGCGGCTCTCAACTTCGGAGACTGTATGACGTACGCGACCGCCCAGCTGGGCCACCAACCACTGCTGGCCGTCGGCAACGACTTCCCGCAAACCGACCTTGAGTTCCGCGGCGTCGTCGGCTACTGGCCAGGCGTCGCGTAACCGTATGCGCGGTGATCGCTGTTTGTAATGAGTTCAGCGACACGAAGAATAAAATATGGGTAGCCGAAATCACTAAGCTACAGTGCTGGTGCACGCCATGAAAGACCGTCAATGACAAGGAGGACGGCCGAAATGCCCAAGGACCGACTGCCGGACTTGACGCCCACAGGAGCGTACGCACCGGCCAACAGCGGCATGACCATGGCAAGGCAGGACGGCCCTCGATGACCGGCAAGCTCGTTGAGCGGGTGCACGCAATCAATTGGAACCGGTTGCTCGATGCTAAAGATTTGCAGGTCTGGGAACGTTTGACCGGTAACTTTTGGTTGCCGGAAAAGATTCCGCTCTCCAACGACCTGGCATCTTGGCAAACGTTGAGTTCCACCGAGCAGCAGACGACGATCCGGGTGTTCACCGGCTTGACCCTGCTCGACACCGCGCAGGCGACGGTGGGAGCAGTGGCCATGATCGACGACGCGGTCACCCCCCACGAAGAGGCGGTCCTGACCAACATGGCGTTCATGGAGTCAGTGCACGCCAAGAGCTACAGCTCGATCTTCTCGACCCTGTGCTCGACCAAGCAGATCGACGATGCCTTCGACTGGTCGGAACAGAACCCTTACCTGCAGCGAAAAGCGCAGATCATCGTCGACTACTACCGCGGTGACGACGCGCTCAAGCGCAAAGCATCGTCGGTAATGCTGGAGTCCTTCCTGTTCTACTCCGGCTTCTACCTGCCCATGTACTGGTCGTCGCGGGGTAAGCTCACCAACACCGCCGATCTGATCCGGCTGATCATCCGAGATGAAGCCGTCCACGGCTACTACATCGGCTACAAATGTCAACGAGGTTTGGCCGACCTGACCGACGCCGAGCGGGCCGACCACCGCGAATACACCTGCGAGCTGCTGCACACGCTCTACGCGAACGAGATCGACTATGCGCACGACTTGTACGACGAGTTGGGCTGGACCGACGACGTTTTGCCCTACATGCGTTACAACGCCAACAAGGCGCTAGCCAACCTGGGATACCAGCCTGCATTCGATCGTGACACCTGCCAGGTGAACCCGGCCGTGCGCGCAGCTCTCGACCCCGGTGCAGGGGAGAACCACGACTTTTTCTCCGGCTCCGGAAGCTCATACGTAATGGGCACCCACCAACCCACCACCGACACCGACTGGGACTTCTAACCGCCCAGCGCGTCGGGGGCGTCGAGCACCACGCGACACCGGGCCCGATCGATCTGCTAGCTTGAGTCTGGTCAGGCATCGTCGTCAGCAGCGCGATGCCCTATGTTTGTCGTCGACTCAGATATCGCGGCAATCCAATCTCCCGCCTGCGGCCGGCGGTGCTGCAAACTACTCCCGGAGGAATTTCGACGTGCGCATCAAGATCTTCATGCTGGTCACGGCTGTCGTTTTGCTCTGTTGTTCGGGTGTGGCCACGGCCGCGCCCAAGACCTACTGCGAGGAGTTGAAAGGCACCGATACCGGCCAGGCGTGCCAGATTCAAATGTCCGACCCGGCCTACAACATCAACATCAGCCTGCCCAGTTACTACCCCGACCAGAAGTCGCTGGAAAATTACATCGCCCAGACGCGCGACAAGTTCCTCAGCGCGGCCACATCGTCCACTCCACGCGAAGCCCCCTACGAATTGAATATCACCTCGGCCACATACCAGTCCGCGATACCGCCGCGTGGTACGCAGGCCGTGGTGCTCAAGGTCTACCAGAACGCCGGCGGCACGCACCCAACGACCACGTACAAGGCCTTCGATTGGGACCAGGCCTATCGCAAGCCAATCACCTATGACACGCTGTGGCAGGCTGACACCGATCCGCTGCCAGTCGTCTTCCCCATTGTGCAAGGTGAACTGAGCAAGCAGACCGGACAACAGGTATCGATAGCGCCGAATGCCGGCTTGGACCCGGTGAATTATCAGAACTTCGCAGTCACGAACGACGGGGTGATTTTCTTCTTCAACCCGGGGGAGTTGCTGCCCGAAGCAGCCGGCCCAACCCAGGTATTGGTCCCACGTTCCGCGATCGACTCGATGCTGGCCTAGACTCGCGAGGACCGCGCGGTGGTCACTGCGCGGATTTGGGGCGGCGGAAATGAGTGTTCGGTGCGCCCACTGCGGTGACTCACCTGCAGCGCCGGCATCGACAGGCCGGGAGCTCAAGAATCGTCGCTAGAGAATCTATGGTGCGTTAGAGGATTCCCTGCTAGACAGCCTTGGTGCGGTGGTCGGCCCGCGGACGAGAGGATATGCGATCCACAAGCTGGGTTTCTGCAGCGTCGTCATGCTCGGGATCAACTCGATAATCGGCGCCGGTATCTTCCTAACTCCAGGTGAGGTGATCGGGCTCGCAGGACCCTTCGCGCCGATGGCCTATGTTTTAGCTGGCATTTTCGCGGGTGTCGTGGCGATCGTCTTCGCGACGGCGGCAAGGTACGTCAGAACAAACGGTGCCTCCTACGCCTACACAACGGCCGCATTTGGGCGCCGGATCGGCATCTATGTCGGTGTCACCCACGCCATTACCGCGTCCATCGCTTGGGGGGTGTTGGCTTCTTTTTTCGTCTCGACGCTGTTGCGAGTGGCCTTCCCCGACAAGGCCTGGGCCGACGCCGAGCAACTGTTCAGTGTGAAGACGCTGACGTTTCTCGGCTTTATCGGCGTGCTGTTGGCCATCAACCTCTTCGGCAACCGGGCGATCAAGTGGGCCAACGGAACGTCAACGGTAGGCAAGGCATTCGCGCTCTCGGCATTCATTGTCGGCGGGCTGTGGATCATCACCACCCAGCACGTGAACAACTACGCAACGGCGTGGTCGGCATACAGCGCGACCCCGTACTCGTTGCTTGGCGTCGCCGAAATTGGCAAGGGCACGTTCTCGAGTATGGCGCTGGCCACGATTGTCGCGTTGTACGCATTCACCGGTTTCGAATCGATCGCGAACGCCGCCGAAGAAATGGACGCGCCGGACCGGAACCTGCCGAGAGCTATACCGATCGCGATCTTCTCGGTTGGCGCGATCTACTTGCTCACCCTAACGGTAGCGATGCTGCTCGGATCGAACAAGATCGCCGCGTCGGACGACACCGTGAAACTGGCCGCGGCCATCGGAAACGCTACCTTCCGAACGATCATCGTCGTCGGAGCCCTGATATCGATGTTCGGCATCAATGTCGCGGCCTCGTTCGGTGCACCGCGGCTTTGGACCGCGTTAGCGGACAGCGGGGTTCTGCCGACACGCTTGTCACGCAAGAACCAATACGACGTGCCGATGGTCTCCTTCGCAATTACGGCGTCGTTGGCGCTCGCATTCCCGTTGGCGCTGCGGTTCGACAACCTGCACCTGACCGGCCTGGCGGTGATCGCCCGATTCGTCCAGTTCATCATCGTGCCGATCGCTCTCATCGCATTGGCGAGGTCTCAGGCAGTAGAACATGCTGCTGTGCGGCGAAATGCGTTCACCGACAAGGTGTTACCGCTTGTTGCGATCGTGGTCTCGGTTGGGCTGGCAGTGTCCTACGACTACCGCTGCATCTTTCTAGTGCGGGGTGGTCCGAACTACTTCTCGATTGCTTTGATCGTGATCACGTTCATCGTGGTACCGGCGATGGCTTATCTGCACTACTACCGAATCATTCGCCGGGTTGGCGATCGGCCGAGCACTCGCTAGATTCCGTTGGCGCTGAGCTCGAACGGGAGAACACAACGGCGAGCGATGGCGGGAATAGCCTGGTCGGTGCGGGCAAGATTTCAACCTGCATTCCCGGATCGGCGGCGCGGGCAAGCGTCTGCAACGCCGAGGGACTGTAGGCACGTAGTGCGCTGATAAAGCCGTCGTGCATGCTCGAGCGCATCGACGACCATGGCAGCAGCAGTAGGTGGAGCGGCAGTAGCAGCACCGAAGAGAGCGTGAACGACAGCGGTTTCTGCCGTTTGAGGTCGATGATCAGAAAGCGCTTCCCCACCCGGGTGGCCTCGGCGATCGCTTTGCAGGCGACCGTAGGCGGCAGGTGGTGAAATGCCAGCGCGAAGACCGCCAGGTCATAGCTGTGGTCGTGGCCGTCGATTGCGGTGGCGTCGATCACTTGGGTGCGTGCTCGCGGATGTGTTCCCAGCTCTCCCGCGGCGATGTTGGCCACCGAGGTGGGATCTAGATCGCTGATCGTCACCGTCGCTGTCGGGTGTAGCTCGAGGATTTTCGCTGAGAGCTTGCCATGGCCCGCACCAAGTTCCAGGATTCGCGGGTTGGGAATGTCAGAAACAAGTTTCAGGGCTATCCGGGCGTACTTCTCGTGCAGGTTGGTCAGGGTGCCCACCCGGTCGAGCACCCCGATGATCTTCTGTTTGACCTCATCGGGCACATCGTCGCGGTCGAGGTACTCCAGTGCGTCGGTCTGGAATCGACGATCCAGCCAAGACGCGTCGGGGCCACCCCGTGGCATCGTGGCGATCGCCTGCTCGCGGATGTTCGCCTCACCCATGGCAGCTCTTCCCCTCTCGACGTCCCGTGTTCGCAATGCTATGAGACCGCTGACCGGGCTCCCCAGCCCGCCGGTCGCGCGTGCTTAGCTACGTAGCAGAGGGGCCGTCACTTCGAGGGCTGCCGCCACTCGGTGATCTTGCGGCCCAATGAATCGGCCGCGTTCGAGGCTGCCCGTCCCACGCCCTCGACGATGCCACCGAATCCGTCGCGGATACCTTTGATCAGCGGGTCGTTGGACTGGTCGAAGCCGTCCCGGTAGTACCGGGCGGCCGCGCCAAGGTCGTCTGCAAATTTGGCGTTGCCGTCGTCGGCCCGACGCGGGTACTCGCCGGCTATCACCTTGGCATAGCCGCCGGTGTCCACCCAGTGAGTCAAGGCGGCAGCCCGCAGCACAGAGAACGGATGGGTCTGCAGCTCCAGGTTGAGCAGCTTGAGCACCCCGTCGCGCATATCGCCGGATGTCTCGTATTCCCGGGCCTGAGCCAAGAAGGCCTCCGAGTCCAGCTTGTCCAGCCGGCAGCCGCCAGCGAGCTTCATCTCCACCCTGAGCGCGGTGTCCAAATCCTGCGCGCACAGCAACCCAGCGCGATCGCCGGACAGCTCCGATTTGCGCTGCCATTCCAGCAGCGCAGCCACGATTGCGCGCAGCGCCCAGCCGCCAACCGGCAAGACGCCGAATGACCGGGCCAACCGCAGCAGATGCATCATCATCGTGCGGTACACCGCGTGGCCGGACAGTGCGTGGCCGAGCTCGTGGCCCATCACGAACCGCATCTCGTCGTGTGTCACCAGGTCGTACAGCCCCGAGGTGATCACGGTGAATGGCTTGCCCATGCCGATGGTGAAGGCATCCGCGATTGGTGACTGCATCACGTAGAGTTCGGGTTTCGCCGACGCGTCCAGCACATCCACGCATTCGTCCAGCAGCGCGTCGAGGTCGGCGAACTGCCGCGGCCCGACCCGTGCCGCGCTGGCCAGGTACAGCAGCCGGTGCTGCCGTTCCCGCAACATCCCCGACATCAGCTTCAAGATCTGGTCGAAGCCTTTGAGCCGGCGCAGCGCGGAAAGGGCGGTCCGGTCGGCGGGGTGCTCCCACGCTCTTGAGCTGATCTCGGGAAACGTTTTGCGGGTTGTAGCGGGTGTCTGAGACATGGCTCGGTCCCCTCGTTGGTCCGGTCTTCAGAATACGGCGCGCCGACCAGCAGGTTGGTTGGCGAAACCGCAGCCCAGCACCCTGGGAGGCCACACACCAGGAGCCAGTAGGTCGAACCGCTTTTCGCGAAATACCGTCCATCTGCTCGACGAAATCCGTGACCTTTGCCGTCAGATCACTGACATTACGCTCACAACTCGCAGCGTAGTTTGAAAGTGAGTTGGCGGTTAGCGAGCGCACATCTGCCCAGGCGACAACCTGGTCCGGAGGGCCGATCTGAGCACCCGATTTACCAACCTGAGATTGGCCATCGACCCCTGGGGTCAAAGATCCCGAGGTCATTAACGCCCTTGGGGCTTTGGAAGAGCGATTCGCGCTGGAGCATTACCAGAAGTTCCAGCAAGAGCTGAAGAAGCACCGAAAGCGCAGATGGTGGTAGTGCGGCAAACGCATAGCCGGCGTCGACACACGCGGTGAGGTGGCGCCGTCGTACCGTGAGGTGTGCGGTGGATTGTCGACGGTATGAACGTGATCGGAAGTCGTCCGGATGGTTGGTGGCGCGACCGCCATCGCGCGATGGTGATGCTGGTGGAAAGGCTCGAGGGGTGGGCCATCACCAAGGCTCGGGGCGACGACGTGACGGTGGTGTTCGAGCGGCCGCCGTCGACCGCCATCCCGTCATCGGTGGTCGAAGTGGCGCATGCGCCCAAGGCGGCCGCCAACTCGGCCGACGACGAGATCGTCCGGCTGGTCCGATCCGGCGCCCAGCCACAAGAGATTCGTGTGGTGACATCGGACAAAGCGTTGACCGACCGGGTCCGAGACTTGGGTGCGGCAGTCTACCCGGCAGAACGGTTCCGTGACCTTATCGACCCGCGCGGGTCGAACGCGGCCCGCCGCACGCAGTGATTAGGGCTCCGGCGATCGAAGACGCCTCAGATGCGCTGCTGGAACTGCCGGTCTCCCACGCGGTTAATCTCCGGTGCCCGGCCCAGATCTGGCAGCCGCGGAACTCAGCGGTGCGCTAGCGACCGCCTACTGCGGCGGCATTGCGGGCGGCGGGTACACGCCGCGCAGGATCCATGGCAGCCAGTTGATGCCGTATTCGATCTCGTCGCTGGCGTCGTAGTCGGGGCTGGGGTCGATAGGAACGTTCTCTTGCGCGGCCACCGGGGACGGCGGTCCGGTTACCGCTCCCCTGGGCGGCATCGCGGAAGGTCGATCGGGCTGTCCGTAAACGGCCACCACGACGGTGCGATCCGGGCTGTTTTCTGACCACACCCCGATCTGGGTGTTGGCGCAGTCGGACATGATCGCGAAAAACGCGGGGTTGTAGTACCACTGGTTTATCAACTCGATGCCGCTGATCGCTACGGCGGGATTGATCGCCACGGTTTCAGCGACTTTCCCGCGGAAGCCGGCGGCATGCGCGCGGTCTTGCGGTGTGGATCCGTCAGAACCGGTGTCGTCGTTGAGGTGCCGGTTGTTCAGCAGATCGAGGGTGTGCCATTGGGCGGCCAATTGTAGTTGCGGGTTGATCGTGACGTCGTTGGTGCAGCCGGCCTGACGTTGAACGGTGTAGACGTTGGCGACCACGCCGTCGTTGAGCCGCTTGTCGTCGGCCCGTGCGGCGGGAGCAGCCATTATGGCGACGGCGGTGGTCGCGGACAAGGCACACGTGGCCGATGCTCGACGCGACATGTCAGTCCCCTTACCTCAGCCCGAGCGCCGATTGTCGACTGCGGAGTTTCGCAACTGCCAGATCAGCGCGGGGCAGAGTTCGTTGACAGCCTGGCTGAGCAGATACGAGGCCTGGTATTGGTCGCGGGTGTCGAAATCAGCCTTGACGTCGGCGATGATCTGTGCGTAAGGGCGGCCCCGAGACACCTTCTCGCAGAGGCCATGTCCGTAACTCAACGCGGCGTCGGCGTTGGCGAAGTTGTAGCCCGGGCGTACCGTCACGTTGACCAGATAGGCGACCACGTCGGCGCGTGCGTGTGGTGGCACCGCCGCCGTCACGACACCGCATAGCAGCGCACCCACGAAAACGCCGGCGGCAAGGGTCTGCTGGGGCATCAATGATTGGCGCTGCACTGGTGCCCCCCGTCAGATCGGTTCGAATTGCGAGATCAGCCAACGCCCGTTGATGTTGTCGAGGGTCACCCGAACGCTGGAAGCGGCGGTGGTCGGCGCGTCCTTGCCGACGGTGATGGTCTGGTTTACGAACAGCAGGACGACGGCGCGGTCGGCGGAAGTCGACACCGACGCCGCGGCCGCGACGGTGGCCACGGCCGAGATCTGCTTCTGCTGTGCGCCGGGGATCACCACGTCGTGGGTCAGCTGTGTGTAGGCGTCGAGGAACGTGCCCGTGAGCCTGCTTCGCGCGCTCTCGAGGTCATGCTGCACGGTGTCGGGCCGGTAAGACAGCAGCGCGGTGGTGCCGTCGGTCGCGGCCCGCACGGATTCCGCACGGGCAACCGCGGCGTCGCGGACGGCGCCGTCCTGCCATTTCAGCAAGCCCGCGCCACACGTCAGCGCCAACGCCAGCCCGGGCAGCAGCCCGTAGGCGATCACCCGCGACCAGCTCACGGCACGAACCCGACGTCGGACACCTTGACCCGGTCGCCGACCCGCTGCACGGTGATGCGCATTCGCCACGCTCGTGGAACCGGGTCGGCTTCGCCGGCATTCGACGTTTGCACGGACACCGCCACCAGCGCCTGGGCCGTGTCGGCGGTCTGCGTCTGCAGCCCGGCCTCGGTGATCGTGCCGACCGTGCTGGCCTTTGCGTGCCTCAGTACTTCGACGAAGGGCTGGGACCGCTGGGCGAAGTCGTTGTAAAACTCGCCTGTGGCGCCGTCCAGAATGCGGCGCACATCCGCCTCGGCGTTGCGCCAGTCGATGGTCGTTAGGTTCAGCGCGCACTGCCGGGCCGCTTGCAGGAAGTGACCACGCTGGTCCTGCGCATGGCGTGCCCGCTGGACGCGAAATCCCCAGCAACACAACAGCACCGCCAAAGCGACGACGACGACCAGGCCGAACAGCAGCATGCGCCGCGGCGCCGACATGGATGGTTTGGCTGGGGCCGGCGACACGCCGGCTGCCTCAGCGATCTCCGATACGGCGTCATCCTCGGCGTCGGAATCCACTGCTACCGACATCGTGTCCTCCCTCCATCACCGTCAGCTGCCCGGCGGCAGCAGCATCGTTTGCCATGTCTGCGGGATGTCCTGGCCGGACCCCAAACCCGGCACCGTGGCGTTGGGGTCGCCCTTCCAGTTGTAGCCGTCGTTCAGCGGCAGGTATGGCGCGTCGCTCTCGCATAACTTCACGGTGGGTGCGCGCTTGCCCGGCACGGTTTCACAGGGGATGTTGCGGGCGCCGCGCACGTTAAACGGCGAATCCTGGGGCACCCGGCAGTACAGATCACCGGCCGGGCGATCCGGGTAGTCCTCGAACGTGGGAATGCGCCGCTGCTGGGCCGGCAGAAAGCCGGTGGTGCACGGCGGCGGCAGGTTCAGGTTGAGGTTGAAGCTCAGATACTGGCCCCGGTAGGCCTGCTTGGTGTTGAGGTTGGCCAGGATGCCGGCCTGTTCGGCGGCGATGGCCATGGGGAACACCACCAGCAGCTGTTCGATGTCGTTGTGATAGGTGAGTGCGACCTGGCCGACGCTGACCAGGTTGGCCAGCAGGATGGGCACGGTGGGTTGTAGCCGCTCGAGCAGTTGGCGCGTCTCCCCCAACGCCGGACCGCCCCGGTCGATGAGATCGCCGACCGCCGAGTCGTGTGTCTGCAATTGGCCGGTGACTGCGGCCAGCTGTGCCGCCCAGGCCGCGATCGCATCCGAGGTGTGGGTCTGCGAATCCAGCACCGGTCCTGCCCGGTCGATCAGCGCCACCAGCGGATCGAGATTCGCGCGAGCATCGATCGCCAGTTCCGCCGAGCCCTTGATCAGCCGGGAAAGTTCGAGCCCTAACCCGGCCACCGCGGTGTACGACTCGTCGATGACGGTCTGCAGGTTCTCGTGAGGTATTGCCTCCAATGCGGTGTTGGCCGCGCTGAGCAGGTCGTTGATGTCGGGCGGCACCGAGGTGTCGGCCAGCGCAATGACATCGCCGTTCTTCAGTGGCGGCGAGGCGGCGTTGCGCGGCAACAACTCGACGTAGGTTTCGCCGATCGCGGTGTGGCTGTGCACCTCGGCCTTGAGGTCCGACGGGATATCGATGCCCGATTTCAGGGCCAGCACCGCTTGCACCCCGGTGTCGGTGAGCCGCACCGCTGCCACCCGGCCCACCTCAAAGCCGCGGTAGGTGACATTGCCGGTGCGATACAGCCCACCGGCTTCGACCAGCTCCATCGTCACCGTGTAGCGGCCGACGCCGAAAAGCATCGCCGGCAGCCTCACGAAATGCAGGAACGTGATGGCCAGCACGCCCACCGCGATCACGGTAAAGACGGCCAGCTGAACGATCACTCGGCGCGGTAGATGCAGCATCTAGGGCCCCTGATCCCAGCGGTAGGCGATCGTCAGCGGATTGCCCGGGGTACCCCGATAGCCCGCGGTACACGGGCTGGGGAACTGCCCAATGGTGCGACCCCACTGCAGCTCGAGCTGGGTCAGATGACACTCCCAGCGGGTGCCGGTCAACAGGCCCTGGTCGATGCGGCTGAGCGTGAGGTCGACGATCGCGGTCAGGTTGGCGTATTCGCCGCGCTGGAAATTTTGGAACGTCTCGTTCGGGAACGGGAACGTGGCCAGCAGGGACAGCGATCGGGTCAGCGCCGGACCGGAATTGGCCAGCGACTCCAACACCGGTCCGAGTTGCCGCAGTTCGGTGACCAGGTTCGCGGTGGTCTTGTTGACCGAGTCGACGGTCAGGGCGCTGAACTTGCTCAGCTGCTCGGCAGCCTCGACGAGCGTGTCCCGCTCATCGGCCAGCACCGCGAGCGCGTCGGGGATGGTGGCCAGGGCCCGATCGAAGACGGGTTGCTGGTCGGCGAACTTGCCGACGAGGCGGTTGAGGCTGTCGGTGGCCGCGATGATGTCACCGGACTGGTTGTTGAGGTATGCGGTGAAGGTGTCCAGCTGCCCAATCAGCCCGCGCAGATCGTGCTCACGGCCGGCAAACGCGGTGCTCAACGCCTCGGTGATGTCTTGAACCTGGCCCAGTCCGCCGCCGTTGAGCACCAGCGACAGCGCTGCCAGCGTCTGCTCGGTGCTTGGGTAGGCGCTACCGTGTGACAGCGCAATGAGTGAACCGTCGCGCAGCTTGCCTTGCCGCGCTTCGCCTTTCGGTGGCGCCAGCTCGATGTGGTAGGAACCCAGCAGGCTGGTGGTGCCGATCTTGGCCGTTGCGTTGGCGGGCAAATCGACGTCGCCATCCAGCCGCATGGTCACCAACGCGTGCCAGCCTTGGCGCTCGATTTTCGTGACGTGGCCGACCGTCACGTCGGCAACCCGCACCCGCGAGTTCGGCTGGATGTTGTTGACATCCGGCAGCTGCGCCTGGACCGCGAAGGACCCCGGGCCGTTGCCCTGCGTGCCGGGCAGCGGCAGCGAATTCAGCCCGCGCCAGCCGCAGCTCGCTACCACGGCCGCGATCATCACCAGGGTCAGGCCGATCCTCACGAGCCACCCCCCGGCGGCATCATCATGCCGCGCAGGCCGGTCGCGGGATCGACGGTCACGGCCGCGGCCGGATCTGGCGGCGTGTCCGCAACTGGTGCAACGTAATCGGGCCGCAGCCAGTCCTCGCTGTAGGTGACCTCGTTAGGCCTGGCCTGCGCCCCGACGAACAGGTTCGCCCCCAGCGGCGGGTAGTTGTACTGGCGGTTCTTCACGATCGGCGCCAGGTATTGCACGCACAATTTGGCCGCTTGCTCGCCGCCCAGCCGGGAGGCAGCCTGGATCGCGCCGCACAGGAAGGCGATTGGGTTGGCCATGTTGTTGCCCGCCAGCGCGCCGGTCAGCGCGCCGTTGGCCGGTTCGAAGATGTTGTTGAAGTTCTGCAACACCGTCGGGCTGATATGCAGCGTCTGCTTGATGTCGTCGAGGCTGTCGACCAGCGCGGTGGTGATTGACGCGAGCTTGTCTGATGCGGTGCCGATCGCCTCGCGGTGCTCGGCGGCGAAGCTGCCGACGTCGGCTACGACCGCGTTGAGGTCCTCGGCTGCCTGACCGATCTTGTCCGGGCCATCGGCCAGCAGCGAGGTCACCGCGGCCAGGTTGTGGTTGAGCCGTTCGAGCAGGTCAGCGCTGTCATGCAGCGCCGTGACCAGCGTCGACAGGTTCGTCACGGTGGAGAAGATGTCTTTGCTGTGGTCACCGAGAGCCGAAATCGCTTGTGACAGTTTGATGATGGTGTCGCGGATGGTGGCGCCTTGCCCGCGCAGGTTGTCGGCGGCAGTATTGATGAGCGCACCCAGCGTGCTGACGCCGCCCGGCCGGGTGGGCTGCAGCAATGCGGTCAGCCGCTGAAGTTGCGCCCGCAAGTCGTCCCACTCCACCGGCACCACGGTGCGCCCTTGCGGGATTACTGTGCCGTCGGCCATGGTCGGCCCGCCGGCATACGGCGGTGTCAGCTGGATGGCCCGGCCGGTCACCAGTTGCGGCGACAGGATCGCCGCGGCGGCATCGGCGGGGACTCGGTATTTGCGGTCGAACCAGAACGAAATCTTGGCGCGCAGCGGTTGCGGTTCGATCTTGACGATCTTGCCCACCGGCACGCCCCGAATGAGCACGTCGTCACCGGCGAACACACCGTTGCTGTTGTCGAAGTAGGCGACCACGGTCGTGCGGGCGGCGGCGTCGGCGGTGCGCATGGCCAGGATCACGCCCGCGACCAGCACCAGGGCGGTCGCCAACACCGAGCGGGCACGTCTGAGTTTCGTTGTCACGGTTGGTCTCCCGGCTGCTGCGCGGGCGGGCCGGGCGGCGGCCCGCCGGGCGGCGGCGC
>OBKH01000033.1_pt1 | contig 52512 bp, 42 predicted proteins | sample 1496241 | NCBI WGS metagenome assembly OBKH01 (sample SAMN03273953, study PRJEB22546) | soil metagenome | isolation source: rice field elevated CO2 plus elevated temperature | place: India: CRRI Experimental farm Cuttack,Odisha-753006 | collected 2013-12-17 | reverse complement strand
GCCGGCCCCACCGATGGCGCCGGGCGCCCCGGACCCGCCGGCCCCGCCGTTGCCGTACAGCAGCCCGCCGGCCCCGCCGGCTTGCCCGGTCCCCGGTGCGCCGTTGGCGCCGTTGCCGATCAGCGGACGCCCCAGCAACAGCTGGGTGGGCGTGTTCACAATGTTGAGCAGGCCCTCCAACGGCGCCGCGGCGGCGGCCTCAGCGCTCGCGTACGCGCCAGCGCCCGCAGTAAAGGTTTGAACGAACTGGGCATGAAACGCCGACATCTGAGCGCTCACCGCCTGATAGGCCTGGCCATGCGCGGCGAACAGCGACGCGATGGCCGCCGACACCTCATCAGCACCGGCTGCCAGAAGTTCCGTCGTCGGGCCCAATGCCGCGGCGTTGGCGGCCCCCAGCGTCGACCCGATGTTCGCCAAATCCGAAGCGGCCCTCACCAGCGTCTCGGGAGCGGCGATTACAAACGACATGCTTTCCTCCGATCAGCTGTGCGTCGAGTATCCAGCTCGAGTTAGCACAGGGTAGCGCTATCGCTTAGCCTTTCTGATCAATCTCGGAGTGCAGTGTGCAGAGTGCATCGAATCGGCTCATCAGGCATGTGCAATCTGCTCATGGCAGGCGCTAGGCGGGCGTCAGCCACAGCGCCGAAGTGGGCGGCAGCACCAGCACCGCGGACGCCGGGCGGCCATGCCAGGGGTCGTCGGTGGCGTCCACGCCGCCGAGGTTGCCGATCCCTGAGCCGTGGTAGATCGTCGCGTCGGTATTGAGCACCTCGCGCCAGCGGCCCGCGCGCGGCAGCCCGAGTCGATAGTCACGGTGTTCGGCACCTGCGAAATTGAACACGCAGGCCAGCACCGAGCCGTCGCTGCCGTAGCGCATAAAGCTCAACACATTGTTGGCGGAGTCGTTGGCGTCGATCCAAGAATAGCCTTCGGGGGTGGTGTCTAAGCTCCACAGCGCCGGGTGGCATCGGTAGATGTCGTTGATGTCGCGCACCAGCCGCTGAATCCCGTTGGAGAAGCCGTTTTCGTCGAGTTGGAACCAGTCCAGGCCGCGCTGCTCGGACCATTCGGCGCGTTGGCCGAATTCCTGACCCATGAACAGCAATTGCTTGCCGGGGTGTGCCCATTGGTAGGCAAGCAGGCTACGCAGGCCGGCGGCCTTGACGTGATTGTTGCCCGGCATCCGCCCCCACAGCGTGCCTTTGCCGTGCACCACCTCGTCATGACTGAGCGGCAACACGTAATTTTCGCTGAACGCATACAGCATCGAGAACGTCATCTCGTGGTGGTGGTAGCTGCGGTACACCGGATCTCGGCTGACGTAGTCGAGCGTGTCGTGCATCCAGCCCATGTTCCACTTCATCGAAAAGCCCAGGCCGCCAATGTTGGTCGGGCGGGTCACCCCAGACCACGGCGTGGACTCCTCGGCGATGGTGACGATTCCCGGCGCGACCTTGTGCGCCGTGGCGTTCATCTCCTGCAGGAACTGCACTGCTTCCAGGTTCTCCCGGCCGCCGTGGACGTTGGGGGTCCAGCCGCCCTCGGGTCGCGAGTAGTCTAGATAGAGCATTGAGGCCACCGCGTCCACCCGCAGGCCGTCGATGTGGAACTCCTGTAGCCAGTACAACGCATTGGCTACCAGAAAGTTGCGCACTTCCGGGCGGCCGAAGTCGAACACGTATGTGCCCCAATCCAGTTGCTCGCCGCGTTTGGGATCGGAATGTTCGTAGAGCGGAGTGCCGTCGAACCGTCCCAGGGCCCACGCGTCCTTCGGGAAGTGCGCTGGGACCCAATCCACGATGACGCCGATGCCGGCCTGGTGCAGGGCGTCGACCAGCGCCCGGAAGTCGTCGGGTGTGCCGAATCGTGATGTCGGCGCATAGTAGGACGTGACCTGATACCCCCATGATCCGGCGAATGGATGCTCGGCGACGGGCAACAGCTCCACATGGGTAAACCCTTGATCCACAATGTAATCCGTCAACTCACGAGCAAGCTGGCGGTAGCTGAGTCCAGGCCGCCACGAACCGAGATGGACTTCGTAGGTGCTCATCGCCTCGTTCACCGGGTTGCGCAGCGCACGCCCAGCCATCCAGTCGTCGTCACCCCAGGTGTAGTCACTCGACGTCACCCGCGATGCGGTCTGCGGCGGCACCTCGGTGCCGAACGCGAACGGGTCGGCCCGATCGGTAACCACGCCGTCGGCGCCGTGCACGCGGAACTTGTACAGACCGTCGCAAGGGAAGTCGGGCCAGAACAATTCCCATACCCCTGATGGGCCGAGCACCCGCATGGGGGCTTCGTGGCCATTCCAACCGTTGAACTCGCCGATCAAGCTGACGCCCTTGGCGTTGGGCGCCCACACGGCGAACGACACGCCACTCACCACACCGTCGGCCGTGGTAAACGAGCGGGGGTGGGCACCCAGGACTTCCCAAAGCCGTTCGTGGCGGCCCTCGGCGAACAGGTGCAGGTCGACCTCGCCCAGGGTGGGCAGGAATCGGTACGCATCGGCCACGGTGTGTGGCTCGCAACCTTCATAGGTCACCTGCAGGCGGTAGTCGATGAGGTCGACGAACGGCAATGCGACGGCAAACAGGCCAGAATCGAGGTGCTGCAACGAGAACCGGTCCTTACCAACGAGCGCGACGACCTCGACGGCATGCGGACGGAACGCTCGGATGACGGTATGGTCGTCGTATTCGTGGGCGCCCAGGATGCCGTGCGGGTTGTGATGTGTACCCGCCACCAAGCGCGCCATTTCGGCCGGCTCGGGTGCAAGGTGCTCCCCGGTGAGTTTCTCGGATCGACTCATGAGCCCGTCACCTCCTGCGCAGCAGCGTGTTTCGGCTCTCGTAGGGCACGGCTGGCATGTTGATGATGTGGGCGACTGCCCGTGCTGGGTCGATGCGGATGTAATTGGCTTGCCCCCATTGGTATTCTTCGCCGGTTATCTCGTCGCGCACCCAAAACCGGTCGTAGTCCTCCATGCCCAACGCCGCCATGTCCAACCACAGCGTAGCTTCTTCAGGACCAAATGCGTTGAGTGTCACCACCACCAACACGCAGTCGCCGGTGGCCGGGTCGAACTTGCTGTAGGCCAGCAACGCGTCGTTGTCAACGTGGTGAAAATGAATGGTACGCAACTGTTGAAACGCCGGGTGCAGCCGGCGAATTATATTGAGCCGTGTGATGAACGGCTGCAAAGATCTACCCTGGTCCAGCGCGCTGGCAAAGTCGCGGGGACGCAATTCGTACTTCTCCGAGTCCAGGTACTCCTCGCTGCCCTCGCGCACCGCACGGTGCTCGAAAAGCTCATAACCGCAGTACATCCCCCAGGCTGGGCTCATGGTGGCGGCCAGCACCGCGCGGATGGCGAACATGCCTGGACCGTTGTGCTGCAGCACCGCGTGCAGGATGTCCGGGGTGTTGACGAACAGGTTGGGCCGACGGTAGTCGGCGAGTTCGGCTATCTGGTTGCCGAATTCGGTGAGCTCCCACTTGGTCGTGCGCCAGGTGAAATAGCTGTAGGACTGCGTGAAGCCGAGCTTGGCCAGCCCGTACTGGCGGGCGGGCGGGGTGAAAGCCTCGGACAGGAACAGCACGTCGGGGTCGACGGTCTTCACCTGCGCGATCAGCCAGGCCCAGAAGTTGGGTGGTTTGGTGTGGGGATTGTCGACGCGAAAGAACTTGACGCCGTGGTTAACCCAATGTTGCACCACGCGCAGCACTTCGTCGTACAGGCCCTCGGGATCGTTGTCGAAGTTGAGCGGATAGATGTCCTGGTACTTCTTCGGTGGATTCTCCGCGTAGGCGATGGTGCCGTCCGGCAGCTCGGTGAACCACTGCCGGTGTTCGCGGGCCCACGGATGATCCGGTGCGCATTGCAGCGCCAGGTCCAGCGCGACCTCCATGCCCAGATCGCGTGCCGCGGAGACGAAGTCGTCGAAGTCGTCGATGGTGCCCAGGCTGGGATGAACGGTATCGTGACCGCCCTCATCGCTACCGATCGCCCACGGCGATCCCACGTCTGTCGGTGCGGCGGTGGGCGAGTTGTTGCGACCCTTGCGATGCACCTTGCCAATTGGATGGATCGGCGGCAGGTACACCACGTCGAACCCCATGCCGGCGATGCGCGGAAGTTCTGCCGCAGCGGTGGCGAAGGTGCCGTGTACCGGGTTGCCGTCGTCGTCCCACCCGCCGGTTGAGCGCGGAAACATCTCATACCAAGCGCCGAACCGGGCCAACGGCCGATCCACCCAGACGCCGAATTGCTCGCCCCGGGTGACCAGGTCCCGCAGCGGATAGTCGGCCAGCAGCTCTTCGATTTCCGGTGTCAGGGCCAACGCGGTGCGGGTCACCGGGTCACCGGGGGTCCGCAGCGCTGCCGCGGCCGCCAGGAGGGGATCGCGTAACCCGCGCGGCACACCGGTCGCCGCGCGCTCCAACAGCACCGCGCCTACCAACAGGTCGTTGGACAGCTCGGTCTCTCCCTGGCCGGCATCTAGCTTGGCTATCAGCCCATGGCGCCAGGTGTGGATCGGGTCACCCCAACCATCCACCCGGAAGGTCCACAATCCGACCCGGTCGGGGGTGAACTGGCCGTGGAAAACGAAGGGCTCCTGGCCGCTCGTCATCGGGATCAGCAGCGGCTTGACGCGTTGTTGGGGCTCGCTCGGCGTCGGAAGCACCCTGGCCCGGGGTCTGTCGGTGAGGTGTGGGTAACGCACTCCGAGGTAGCGCACGACCAGCGTCGCTGCGACGGCCTCGTGGCCTTCACGCCAGACCGCCGCGCTGACCGGGACCACCTCGCCGACCACCGCCTTGGCGGGATATACGCCGCACGAAACGACGGGCGCGACGTCATCGATTTCGACACGACCGGGCACCCACCACTCCGTTTCCGTTCCGATTGCCCGGCCACTCACCGGGACATCTTGTATGTGTCGTTCCTTGTGTGTCCTTCTTGCGCCCGATACCCACCCTAGTATCCGATCACACCCGCGAAGGCACAGCGGTCGGCGGGCGCACTGCACGCGGTGGCATCCTCAGTAAGGTAAGGACGCGTGAAAGCCCTTCGCCGGTTTACCGTCCGAGCCCACCTACCCGAACGTCTTGCCGCCCTGGACCAGCTGTCTACCAATCTGCGGTGGTCCTGGGACAAACCGACACAGGATCTGTTCGCGGCGATCGACCCTGCACTGTGGGAGCAATGCGGTCATGATCCGGTGGCGCTGCTGGGCGCGGTGAACCCAGCGCGTCTCGACGAACTTGCGCTGGACGCAGAATTTTTGGGCGCCCTCGATGAGCTGGCGGCCGACTTGAACGACTACCTGAGCCGTCCGCTGTGGTATCAGGAGCAGCAGGACGCCGGGGTAGCCGCACAAGCCCTGCCGACCGGGATCGCGTACTTCTCGCTGGAGTTCGGGGTAGCCGAGGTGTTGCCTAATTACTCGGGCGGTCTTGGGATTCTCGCCGGCGACCATCTGAAATCCGCGTCCGATCTGGGCGTGCCGCTGATCGCGGTGGGGTTGTACTACCGCTCCGGCTACTTCCGGCAATCGCTTACCGCGGACGGCTGGCAGCACGAGACCTACCCATCGCTGGACCCGCAAGGGCTGCCGTTGCGTCTGCTCACCGACGCCAACGGGGATCCAGTGCTGGTCGAGGTCGCCCTGGGAGACAACGCCGTGTTGCGCGCCCGGATCTGGGTAGCGCAGGTGGGTAGGGTTCCGTTGCTCTTGTTGGATTCTGATATCCCGGAGAACGAGCACGACCTGCGCAACGTCACCGACCGCCTCTACGGTGGCGACCAGGAACATCGCATCAAACAAGAGATCCTGGCCGGCATCGGCGGGGTGCGGGCGATTCGTGCGTACACCGCCGTCGAAAAGCTCACCCCGCCTGAGGTCTTCCACATGAACGAGGGCCACGCCGGATTCCTCGGCATCGAACGCATCCGTGAACTGGTCACCGATGCGGGTTTGGATTTCGACACCGCATTGACTGTGGTGCGGTCCAGCACGGTGTTCACCACTCATACTCCCGTCCCCGCCGGGATCGACCGGTTCCCGCTCGAGATGGTGCAGCGCTACGTCAATGACCAGCGCGGCGATGGCCGGTCTCGGCTGTTGCCTGGGTTGCCGGCCGACCGCATCGTCGCGTTGGGCGCCGAGGACGATCCGGCCAAATTCAACATGGCACACATGGGCCTGCGGCTGGCGCAGCGGGCCAACGGCGTCTCGTTGCTGCATGGCCGGGTCAGTCGTGCCATGTTCAACGAGCTGTGGGCGGGATTCGACCCCGATGAGGTGCCGATCGGCTCCGTCACCAACGGTGTGCACGCGCCCACCTGGGCGGCGCCGCAGTGGTTGCAGCTGGGCCGCGAGCTGGCCGGGTCGGACTCTTTGCGCGAGCCCGTCGTTTGGCAGCGACTGCATCAGGTCGATCCTGCTCATCTGTGGTGGATCCGCTCACAACTGCGGTCGATGCTGGTGGAGGACGTCCGGGCGCGGTTGCGGCAATCATGGCTGGAACGTGGTGCAACGGATGCCGAACTGGGTTGGATCGCGACGGCATTCGATCCGAATGTGCTCACCGTCGGCTTCGCCCGGCGGGTCCCGACCTACAAGCGGCTGACGTTGATGTTGCGCGATCCCGATCGGCTCGAGCAACTGCTGCTCGACGAACAGCGGCCGATCCAGCTGATAGTGGCTGGGAAGTCGCACCCGGCCGACGACGGGGGCAAAGCGCTGATCCAGCAGGTGGTGCGGTTCGCCGACCGGCCGCAGGTCCGCCACCGCATCGCCTTCCTGCCGAACTACGACATGTCGATGGCCCGGCTGTTGTACTGGGGCTGCGACGTCTGGTTGAACAACCCGCTGCGGCCGCTAGAGGCGTGTGGTACCTCGGGCATGAAAAGCGCGCTTAACGGCGGGCTGAATTTGTCGATCCGTGACGGCTGGTGGGACGAGTGGTACGACGGCGAAAACGGTTGGGAGATACCGTCTGCCGACGGTGTGGCGGACGAGAACCGTCGCGACGACCTGGAGGCCGGCGCGCTCTACGACCTGCTGGCACAAGCCGTGGCACCGAAGTTCTACGAGCGCGATGAACGCGGGGTGCCGCAGCGGTGGGTAGAGATGGTCCGGCATACCCTACAAACGCTCGGGCCCAAGGTGCTGGCTTCTCGAATGGTGCGCGACTACGTCGAGCATTACTACGCGCCGGCGGCGCAGTCTTTTCGCCGGACCGCGGGCGCCCAGTTCGACGCGGCCCGCGAGCTGGCCGACTACCGCCGGCGCGCGGAAGAAGCGTGGCCCAAGATCGAGATTGCCGACGTCGACAGCACCGGTCTGCCGGATACTCCACTGCTCGGGTCCCAGCTGACCCTGACGGCAACCGTGCGGCTGGCCGGGCTGAGGCCAAACGACGTGACGGTGCAGGGGGTGCTGGGCAGGGTCGACGCCGGCGATGTGCTAATGGATCCGGTCACCGTCGAGATGGCGCATACCGGCACCGGCGACGGCGGCTACGAGATCTTCTCGACGACGACGCCGCTGCCGCTGGCGGGGCCAGTCGGATACACCGTGCGGGTGCTGCCTCGCCACCCGATGCTGGCCGCCAGCAACGAGCTCGGCCTGGTCACCCTGGCCTGACCCGCCGAGAAGACGCAAAAGCTCCTAAATCTGGCCGATTTAGTGGGCTTTTGCGTCTGCTCGCGCAAGGCGCCGCAGGGCCGCGCGCACTTGCGTGGCGTTGGTGGTCTGCCAAAAGGGCGGCAGCGAGGCTCGCAGGAATTCGCCATAGCGGGCGGTAGCCATCCGTGAATCGAGCACCGCAACCACGCCCCGATCGGTGACGCGCCGTAACAGCCGGCCGGATCCCTGTGCCAGCAGCAGCGCCGCGTGGCTGGCGGCGACCGTCATGAAGCCGTTGCCGCCACGGGCGGCCACCGCACGCTGGCGGGCACTCAGCAGGGGATCGTCCGGCCGGGGGAACGGGATGCGGTCGATCAACACCAACGACAGCGACGGTCCCGGCACGTCGACCCCCTGCCACAGCGACAGCGTGCCGAACAGGGAGGTCGCCGCATCGGCGGTGAACTTCTCCACCAGCGTGGACGTACTGTCGTCGCCCTGACACAACACCGGCGTGGACAGCCGTTCGCGCATGGCCTCGGTGGCTGCCCGGGCGGCCCGCATGGACGAGAACAGCCCCAGGGTGCGCCCACCTGCAGCGGTGATGAGTTCGGCGATCTCGGTCAGTTGTTCGGCCGAGCCGCTGCCGTCTCGGCCCGGCGGCGGGAGATGGGCGGCCACGTAGAGGATTCCCGACTTTGCGTGCTGGAAAGGCGAGCCCACGTCCAGGCCACGCCAGGGCGTGTCTGCAGTCAGGCCCCATGCCGTGGCCATCGCGTCAAACGACCCGCCGATTGTCAGCGTTGCCGAGGTCAATACGGTCGTTGCACGGGCGAACACCTGGGTGGCCAACAGCTCGGCCACCGATAGCGGAGCCACCCGCAGCACCGCGCGAGCCGATTCGTGGTTGTCCTCGTGCTCCAGCCAAACCACGTCGCTGCGGTCAGGGATAGCGGGGGCGAACGACGCCAGGATTCGTGACGCGGTATCGGATATTTCGGTCAGTACCGCGCCCGCTTCGGCGCGCACGGACGCCGTCGTGGTGTCGCTGCCGGTATCGATCGCTGAGCGCGCCGCACTGGCCGCATCGCGCAGCGCGCTCAGATAGGTCGCCATCTCGTCATCGAGGCAATCAATGCGGCCCGGTCTGGCGTCGTGAATCGCCGAACTGAAGGTAGCCGAAGCCGCCTGAAGCCGCTGGGTCACTTTCGGGTCGACCAGCCGGGTGATCCGTCGTGCGGCCATACCGAGCGTGGCAGACGTCAGCTCAGCGGCGGCTACCGAGGTCACCCGGTCGGCCAATTCGTGAGCCTCGTCGACAACCAGCAGCCGATGTTCTGGCAGTACCGCCGATTCGGCGACGGCATCGATGGCCAGCAGCGCGTGGTTGGTGACGACGACATCGGCCAGGCCGGCCGCTCCACGAGCCCGTTCGGAGAAGCACTCCGAGCCAAACGGGCAGCGGGCCACGCCGAGGCATTCCCGCGCCGAAACGCTGACCTGCGACCAGGATCGGTCTCCCACACCGGGCTTAAGGTCGTCGCGATCACCAGACACGGTCGTCGAAGCCCAGGCGGTTAGCCGTTGCACATCGCGTCCCAGCGCGGTGACCGCCACCGGGTCGAAGAGCTCCTCCTGCGGCCGCTCGTCGTCATGGTCACTGGCTGTGACTGAGTTGTGGATCTTGTTCAGGCACAGGTAGTTCCGTCGACCTTTGAGCAGGGCGAACTTCGGTCGGCGGGGGAGCGCATTGGTGAGCGAATCTACCAGCTGGGGCAGGTCACGATCGACGAGTTGACGTTGCAAAGCGATCGTCGCCGTCGACACCACGACCGGCGCGTCGTCGCAAAGAGCGCGGATGATCGCGGGAACCAGATACGCCAGCGACTTGCCGGTTCCGGTGCCGGCCTGGACCACCAAGTGCTCACCGGTTTCAAACGCATGCGCTACCGCGGCGGCCATCTCTTGCTGGCCGCGACGCCGGGTGCCGCCAAGTGCCGCCACGGCGATGGCAAGCAGCTCAGGCACAGACATGGATACCGACTCGGACACGGGACGTGGTCACATCCTTGCGCTCAGGCCGGGATCGTGCGTGTCGGAATCGCCGGCTCGCCGGGTGCCAATTTCAGCCCGTCGCCTGGCAGGCTGCGCAACCCGGATGCCACCAGCTGCCGTGCCGCGGCCAGGCTGGTATCGGCTACCGGTTGCCCGGCGCGGACCAGTGGCAGCGTCAAAACCCGGTGCGGCTCGACAATGACCGGCGGACGGCCCGCCGGATGCACGAGCTCCTCGGTGATGGTGCCCGTCGCACGGGAGCGCCGCAGTGCCTCTTTGCGGCCGCCGGGGGATTCTTTGTAGCTGCTGCGCTTTTGCACCGGTACACCGTCTACCTCGACCAGTTTGTAGACCATGTTGGCGGTCGGCGCGCCCGACCCGGTGACCAGCGACGTGCCCACGCCGTAGCTGTCGACGGGTTCACCGCGCAACGCGGCGATGCTGAACTCGTCAAGGTCGCCGGACACCACGATGCGCGTCCGGGTGGCTCCTAGCCGGTCGAGCTGCTCCCGCGCTTGGCGGGCCAGTACCCCAAGCTCACCGGAATCGATGCGGATCGCGCCGAGCTCAGCGCCGGCGGCGGCAACGGCATTGGCCACACCGGTCGTGACGTCATAGGTATCCACCAGCAGCGTGGTACCGGGTCCCAGCGCTTCGACCTGGGCGCGGAATGCGGCTCGCTCGGCTAGTTCGGTGGGGCCGCCATGCTGGGCGTGCAACATGGTGAATGCGTGTGCCGCGGTGCCGTGCGCGGGCACTCCGTAGCGTCGCTGCGCCGCCAAGTTGGATGACGCGGCGAAACCGGCGATATACGCCGCCCGGGCCGCTGCCACCGCGGCGCGTTCGTGGGTGCGCCGCGAGCCCATCTCGATCAGTGGGCGCCCCCCGGCGGCGCTGACCATGCGCGCCGCTGCCGAGGCGATCGCTGTGTCGTGGTTGAAGATTGACAGCACCAGCGTTTCGAGCAGGACGCATTCGGCGAAGCTGCCGCGTACCGAGAGCACCGGTGACCCGGGAAAATACAGCTCCCCCTCGGCATAGCCGTCGATATCGCCGCGGAACCGGAATTCGCGAAGATACCGCACCGTGGCCGGGTCGAGGAATTGGGCCAGCAACTCGCACGCGTCAGCGTCGAACCTGAACTGCGGCAACGCTTCCAGCAACCGGCCGGTTCCGGCGACAACTCCGTAGCGACGGCCGGTGGGGAGTCGGCGAGCGAACACCTCGAATGTGGTGGGGCGATTGGCGCTGCCGTCGCGCAGGGCAGCCGCCAGCATGGTCAACTCGTACTTGTCGGTCAACAGCCCGGCTGGGTCTTGATTGTCGGGCTCTCCCTCTCGCCGCCTGGCGGCTGGGGGTGGCCCCACAGCGGTCCGACGCGGTCCGCAGCGTCGCCCGGTTGGGACCCAGTCGTTCACACCGCCACGGTATCGGCTCGCGGCCACGGTGCGCTGGGTATCCTGGGGCCATGGCTGTTGTGTCAGCGCCCGCCAAGCCAGGTACCACCTGGCAGCGCGAGTCTGCTCCGGTCGACGTGACGGACAGGGCATGGGTCACCATCGTGTGGGACGACCCGGTCAACTTGATGAGCTACGTGACTTACGTGTTTCAGAAGTTGTTCGGCTACAGCGAGCCGCATGCCACCAAGCTGATGTTGCAGGTGCACAACGAAGGTAAGGCGGTGGTGTCCGCGGGCAGCCGAGAGTCCATGGAAGTCGACGTGTCCAAGCTGCATGCCGCCGGTTTGTGGGCGACGATGCAGCAGGACCGGTGAGATTCGAGGATATTCGGGATCCATCGTGCGCAGGTGGAAGCGCGTCGAGACCCGCGATGGTCCCCGCTTTCGATCGTCGTTGGCTCCGCATGAGGCCGCCCTGCTCAAGAACCTGGCAGGCGCGATGATCGGGCTGCTCGACGATCGCGACTCTTCTTCGCCGTCAGACGAACTCGAGGAGATCACCGGCATCAAGACCGGGCATGCGCAGCGTCCGGGTGACCCGACCTTGCGTCGGCTGTTGCCGGATTTCTACCGTCCCGATGACCTGGATGACGATGATCCGACGGCCGTCGACGGCTCCGAGAGCTTCAACGCTGCCCTGCGCAGCCTGCACGAACCTGAGATTATCGACGCCAAACGTGTTGCCGCGCAGCAGTTATTAGACACGGTTCCGGACAATGGCGGCCGGTTGGAGCTGACGGAATCCGACGCCAATGCTTGGATCGCCGCCGTCAACGACCTTCGGCTGGCGCTCGGAGTGATGCTTGAGATCGGCCCGCGTGGGCCGGAGCGCCTGCCGGGGAACCACCCGTTGGCCGCGCACTTCAATGTCTACCAGTGGCTGACAGTCCTGCAGGAATACCTCGTGCTGGTGCTGATGGGGTCTCGATGATCTGCGCGGCGGCCCGATGAACTCCATCACCGACGTCGGGGGCATCCGGGTTGGCCACTACCAGAGACTGGACCCCGACGCGTCCCTCGGCGCCGGGTGGGCTTGTGGCGTCACGGTGGTGTTGCCGCCGCCCGGGACGGTCGGTGCGGTCGATTGCCGCGGCGGCGCCCCTGGAACCCGCGAGACTGATCTGCTGGACCCGGCCAACAGCGTGCGCTTCGTCGACGCCCTGTTGCTCGCCGGCGGCAGCGCCTACGGTCTGGCCGCCGCCGATGGCGTCATGCGCTGGCTAGAGGAACACCGGCGCGGCGTCGCGATGGACAGCGGCGTGGTGCCCATCGTGCCGGGCGCGGTGATTTTCGACCTTCCGGTCGGCGGCTGGAATTGTCGGCCGACGGCCGATTTCGGCTATTCGGCCTGTGCGGCAGCCGGAGTCGACGTCGCGGTCGGGACGGTGGGCGTGGGGGTTGGGGCGCGCGCCGGAGCGCTCAAGGGCGGTGTCGGGACTGCATCGGCTACCCTGCAGTCCGGTGTGACCGTCGGTGTCCTTGCTGTGGTAAATGCCGCTGGCAACGTCGTCGATCCAGCCACCGGCTTGCCGTGGATGGCCGACCTAGTCGGCGAGTTCGCGTTGAGGGCCCCGCCGGCCGAGCAGATTGCTGCGCTGGCGCAGTTATCGTCCCCGCTGGGAGCCTTCAACACCCCGTTCAATACGACGATCGGTGTGATTGCGTGTGACGCCGCGCTGAGCCCTGCGGCTTGCCGGCGCATCGCGATTGCCGCCCACGACGGGTTGGCCCGCACCATCCGGCCGGCACACACCCCCTTGGATGGCGACACGGTTTTCGCGCTGGCCACCGGCGCGGTAGCGGTGCCGCCGGAGGCCGGCGTGCCGGCCGCATTGTCTCCGGAGACTCAGCTGGTCACCGCGGTCGGTGCGGCGGCGGCTGATTGCCTGGCTCGTGCGGTGCTGGCCGGCGTGCTCAATGCTCAGCCGGTAGCCGGAATACCGACCTACCGTGACATGTTTCCCGGAGCATTCGGGTCCTGAAACTTCGGTGTTGCTTAGGAAAGGAACCGTCTACGTGCTGGTGATTCGCGCAGACCTGGTGAATGCGATGGTGGCCCATGCGCGTCGCGACCACCCCGACGAAGCCTGCGGAGTGCTGGCCGGACCCGAGGGCTCTGACCGTCCCGAGCGGCATATCCCGATGACCAATGCCGAGCGCTCGCCGACCTTCTACCGGTTGGATTCCGGTGAGCAACTGAAGGTGTGGCGGGCTATGGAAGATGCCGACGAGGTCCCGGTCGTCATCTATCACTCGCACACTGCGACCGAAGCGTACCCGAGCCGTACGGACGTGAAGCTTGCCACCGAACCCGACGCGCACTACGTGCTGGTGTCCACCCGCGACCCGCACCGGCACGAGCTACGCAGCTACCGCATCGTCGATGGCGCTGTCACCGAGGAACCTGTCAATGTCGTCGAGCAGTACTGAACCGTTCCGAGAAAGGCCAGCATGAACGTCACCGTATCCATTCCGACCATCCTGCGGCCCCACACCGGCGGCCAGAAGAGTGTCTCGGCCAGCGGCGATACCTTGGGTGCCGTCATCAGCGACCTGGAGGCCAACTATTCGGGCATTTCCGAGCGCCTGATGGACCCGTCTTCCCCAGGTAAGTTGCACCGCTTCGTGAACATCTACGTCAACGACGAGGACGTGCGGTTCTCCGGCGGCTTGGCCACCGCGATCGCTGACGGTGACTCGGTCACCATCCTCCCCGCCGTGGCCGGTGGGTGAGCGGAGCACATGACACGATACGACTCGCTGTTGCAGGCCTTGGGCAACACGCCGCTGGTTGGCCTGCAGCGATTGTCGCCACGCTGGGATGACGGGCGAGACGGACCGCACGTGCGGCTGTGGGCCAAGCTCGAGGACCGCAATCCGACCGGGTCGATCAAGGACCGCCCGGCTGTGCGGATGATCGAGCAGGCCGAGGCCGACGGGTTGTTGCGGCCGGGCGCCACCATCCTGGAGCCCACCAGCGGAAACACCGGCATTTCGCTGGCGATGGCGGCCCGGTTGAAGGGGTACCGATTGATCTGCGTGATGCCGGAGAACACATCGGTTGAACGGCGGCAGCTGCTCGAGCTCTACGGCGCGCAGATTATCTTCTCGGCGGCCGAAGGCGGGTCCAACACTGCGGTGGCCACCGCCAAAGAGCTGGCCGCGACCAACCCGTCATGGGTGATGCTGTACCAGTACGGCAATCCCGCCAACACCGACTCGCACTACTGCGGCACCGGCCCCGAGCTGCTGGCCGACCTGCCCGAAATCACGCACTTCGTCGCCGGCCTAGGCACCACGGGCACGCTGATGGGCACTGGCCGTTTCCTGCGCGAGCACGTTGCCAACGTCAAGATCGTGGCGGCCGAACCCCGCTACGGTGAGGGGGTATACGCCCTGCGCAACATGGACGAAGGCTTTGTGCCCGAGCTGTATGACCCGGAAATACTGACCGCGCGATATTCTGTCGGCGCGGTGGACGCAGTGCGCCGCACCCGCGAGTTGGTGCACACCGAAGGCATCTTTGCGGGCATCTCAACCGGCGCGGTGCTACACGCCGCACTCGGAGTCGGGGCCGGCGCCCTGGCGGCCGGCGAGCGGGCCGACATTGCGTTGGTGGTCGCCGACGCCGGGTGGAAGTATCTGTCCACCGGCGCCTACGCCGGTAGCCTGGATGACGCCGAGACCGCTCTGGAAGGGCAACTATGGGCATGACCCCGCGCCGGAAGCGACGGGGAGGAGCGGTGCAGATAACACGGCCCACAGGCCGTCCGCGAACACCGACAACGCAGACGACGAAGCGCCCGCGCTGGGTGGTCGGCGGGACGACGATCCTCACCTTCGTCGCGCTGCTCTATCTCGTCGAACTGATCGACCAGCTGTCCGGGAGTCGGCTGGACGTCAACGGCATCAGGCCGCTGAAAACAGACGGCCTGTGGGGCGTCATCTTTGCGCCACTTTTGCACGCGAACTGGCACCACCTAATGGCCAATACCATCCCGCTGCTGGTGCTGGGGTTTCTTATGACGCTGGCCGGGCTGTCCCGGTTTGTCTGGGCCACCGCGATCATTTGGATTCTGGGCGGCTTGGGCACTTGGCTGATCGGCAATGTGGGCAGCAGCTGTGGCCCGACCGACCATATCGGCGCCTCTGGCCTGATCTTTGGCTGGCTGGCCTTCCTATTGGTGTTCGGGCTTTTTGTGCGCAAGGGATGGGATATCGTCATTGGGCTGGTGGTCTTGTTTGTCTATGGCGGCATCCTGCTCGGCGCGATGCCGGTGCTGGGCCAGTGTGGTGGCGTGTCATGGCAGGGTCATTTAAGTGGTGCGGTTGCTGGCGTCGTGGCGGCGTATCTGTTGTCCGCTCCGGAGCGTAAGGCCCGTGCACTGAAAAGGGCCGGCGCGCGTTCCGGGCATCCGAAGTTATGAATTCGCCGTTGGCGCCCGTCGGAGTCTTTGATTCCGGCGTCGGGGGACTGACGGTCGCGCGGGCCATCATCGACCAACTGCCCGACGAGGACATCGTCTACGTCGGCGACACCGGTAACGGCCCGTACGGTCCGCTGACCATCCCGGAGATCCGGGCGCACGCGCTGGCCATCGGCGACGATCTGGTCGGCCGAGGCGTCAAGGCGTTGGTGATCGCCTGCAACTCGGCGTCGTCGGCGTGCCTGCGGGATGCTCGCGAGCGCTACCAGGTGCCCGTCGTCGAAGTGATACTGCCGGCGGTGCGGCGTGCGGTGGCCGCCACCCGCAACGGCCGCATCGGGGTAATCGGCACGCGGGCGACCATCACTTCACACGCCTATCAGGACGCGTTCGCTGCGGCCCGCGACACCGAAATCACCGCGGTGGCTTGCCCTCGCTTCGTGGACTTCGTCGAGCGCGGCGTCACCAGCGGTCGTCAGGTGCTCGGTCTGGCGCAGGGCTACCTGGAACCGCTGCAGCGCGCCGAGGTCGACACGCTAGTGCTGGGCTGTACGCACTATCCACTGCTGTCCGGACTGATTCAACTGGCGATGGGCGAGAACGTCACGCTGGTCTCCAGCGCCGAGGAGACCGCTAAGGAAGTGGTCCGGGTGCTCACCGAGATCGACTTATTGCGTCCGCATGACGCGCCGCCGGCAACTCGGATATTTGAAGCTACGGGCGACCCCGAAGCGTTTACCAAATTGGCCGCACGATTCCTGGGTCCGGTGCTCGGTGGTGTGCAACCCGTTCACCCATCGCGCATTCATTAGGCCATGGAAGAGATTCTCGTCACCGAATGCGTCGATGTATTCCGCATCGTTGTATCGGGCATGGCACAGTAGTGTCCGTGCGGATAACCGTGCTCGGATGCTCCGGTAGCGTCGTGGGGCCGGATTCGCCTGCGTCGGGGTATTTGCTCCGAGCGCCGCACACACCGCCGTTGGTTATCGACTTCGGCGGGGGTGTGCTCGGCGCGCTGCAACGGCACGCGGATCCCGCGTCGGTGCATGTGCTGCTGTCGCATCTGCATGCGGACCATTGTCTGGACTTGCCGGGACTTTTTGTGTGGCGGCGTTACCACCCGTCGCGTCCCTCTGGCAAGGCATTGTTGTACGGCCCCAGCGACACCTGGTCGCGATTGGGGGCGGCGTCGTCCCCGTACGGTGGGGAGATTGACGACTGTTCGGATATCTTCGATGTTCACCACTGGGCCGACAGTGAGCCAGTGACGTTGGGCGCCCTTACGATAGTGCCGCGGCTGGTTGCCCACCCGACTGAGTCGTTTGGCCTGCGGATCACCGATCCGAGCGGTGCGTCACTGGCTTATAGCGGCGACACCGGCATTTGTGACCAGCTCGTCGAGCTGGCTCGCGGCGTCGACGTTTTCCTCTGCGAGGCCTCCTGGACACACTCGCCCAAACATCCACCCGATCTACACCTGTCGGGCACCGAAGCCGGTATGGTTGCCGCGCAAGCCGGCGTTCGTGAGCTGCTGCTGACGCATATCCCGCCGTGGACTTCGCGTGAGGACGTCATCAGCGAGGCCAAGGCCGAGTTCGACGGCCCGGTGCACGCGGTGGTATGCGACGAGACGTTCGAAGTCCGGCGAGCCGGCTAGGTCTAGGGTTGGCGTCGTGTCCAAGCGAGAAGACGGCCGGCTCGACCACGAGCTTCGCCCGGTGATCATCACCCGCGGTTTCACCGAAAACCCGGCGGGATCGGTGCTCATCGAATTCGGTCACACCAAGGTCCTGTGCACCGCCAGCGTCACCGAAGGGGTGCCCCGGTGGCGTAAAGCAACCGGTCTGGGGTGGCTCACCGCGGAGTACGCCATGCTGCCGTCGGCCACCCACAGCCGCTCTGATCGCGAGTCGGTGAGAGGCAGGCTTAGCGGGCGTACTCAGGAAATCAGTCGGCTCATCGGCCGGTCGCTGCGCGCATGCATCGACCTGGCGGCGCTGGGGGAGAACACGATCGCTATCGATTGTGATGTGTTGCAGGCCGATGGTGGCACTCGAACCGCGGCCATCACCGGCGCCTACGTGGCATTGGCCGACGCAGTGACCTACTTGTCGGCGGCGGGTAAGTTGTCCGACCCCAGGCCATTGTCGTGTGCCATCGCCGCGGTCAGCGTCGGTGTTGTCGACGGCAGGATCCGGGTGGATCTGCCCTACGAGGAAGATTCGCGCGCCGAGGTCGACATGAACGTCGTCGCTACCGACACCGGAACCCTGGTAGAGATTCAGGGCACCGGCGAAGGCGCGACGTTCGCACGTTCGACACTGGATAAGCTGCTGGACATGGCACTGGGCGCCTGCGACACGTTGTTTGCCGCACAACGCGACGCGTTGGCGCTGCCGTATCCGGGTGTGCTGCCGCAGGGACCGCCACCGCCGAAGGCGTTTGGCACCTGACCGCGCCGCGACGATGCAGAGCGGAGCGATGAGGAGGAGTGGCGCTTGTGACCAAGCTTCTGGTCGCCAGCCGCAACCGCAAAAAGCTGGCCGAACTGCGCCGGGTGTTGGACGGCGCCGGACTATCGGGTTTGACGCTGTTGTCGCTGGGCGATGTGTCGCCGCTGCCTGAAACACCAGAAACCGGTGTGACATTCGAGGACAACGCGCTGGCCAAGGCGCGCGACGCGTTCTCCGCGACCGGACTTGCCAGCGTTGCCGACGACTCCGGTTTGGAGGTGGCCGCACTGGGCGGCATGCCTGGCGTGCTGTCGGCCCGGTGGTCCGGCAGGTATGGCGACGATGCCGCGAACACCGCGCTGTTGCTGGCGCAGTTGTGCGATGTGCCCGATGAGCGGCGCGGAGCAGCGTTCGTGTCGGCCTGCGCGTTGGTCTCGGGGTCCGGCGAAGTTGTCGTGCGCGGTGAATGGCCCGGCACGATCGCCCGTGAGCCGCGCGGTGACGGCGGGTTCGGCTACGACCCGGTCTTCGTCCCGTACGGTGACGACCGCACAGCGGCCCAGCTGAGCCCGGCGGAAAAGGACGCGGTATCCCATCGCGGTCGCGCGTTGGCTCTGCTGCTGCCGGCGCTGCGCTCCCTGGCGACAGGCTAAAGCCCGAAGCGGGCCTTGATCTCTTTGGTCTGGAAGTGCTCGACGACGATGCCGAGCAGCGGAATTGTGCCGGCGAGCAGAACACCGGCTGTTTTGCCGAGCGGCCAGCGGACCTTGACCGCCAGGTTCAACGTCAGAAGCAGATACGTGAAGTACACCCAGCCGTGCACCACACCGATCCACGTCGGCGGATTGTCAACCTTGACGACGTAGCGGACCACGATCTCGTAGCACAGTGCGATGAGCCAGAGGCCCGTCGTCCACGCCATGATCCGGTAGCCGAGCAAAGCGGTGCGAATCCTCTCGACGGCGATGGCAGGCTCGGCGTGCTGCGCCGCGGGCGTTTCGGGTGCGGTCATGCGGTGGTCCTGTTCTGCTTCCTGGCATCGTCCTTGGCTAGCTCGGCTAGGTAGGCGTTGTATTCCCGTAGTACGGGATCGTCGGGTGGCTGCTGCGCCGGCTTCGGCCGCTCGGGCAGCAATCCGGCAGGTATCTCGGCGGCGGCGCCGCCGGTGGGCGGTTGCGGGGGCGTCTCTTCATACCGAACGAAGTTGCGGTACGCGTAGACGCAGAACCAAGCAAACAATGGCCACTGCAACGCGTAACCCAGATTTTGAAAGGTGCCCGAGGTCGATTGAAACCTGGTCCACTGCCACCAACCCAGGGCCAGGCAACCACAGGTCGCGATGATCACCAACGCGATCAGCGCGGGTCTGCGACGGCGGGTAGTGGACACCCCACGACGTTACCGCGCACTGCTCTATTGGGCGCCCGGGCGCGATGTGGCGATATCCACTAAGTACAAGGCTAGCCTTGCCTAATACCCCAGGTGTAGCCTCCTTCGCCATGACCTCATCGCCGTCCACCGTCAGCACTACGCTGCTGAGCATCCTGCGCGACGACCTCAACATTGACCTGACTCGAGTCACGCCTGATGCCAGGTTGGTCGACGATGTGGGACTGGATTCGGTGGCCTTCGCGGTCGGTATGGTGGCCATCGAGGAGCGGCTCGGAGTCGCACTGTCCGAAGAGGAGCTCTTGACGTGCGACACGGTCGGAGAACTGGAGGCAGCGATCGCGGCCAAATACCGCGATGAGTGAGCTCGCGGCCGTGCTCACGCGGTCCATGCAGGCCTCTGCCGGCGACTTGATGGTCCTCGACCGCGAGACCTCGCTGTGGTGTCGGCACCCGTGGCCCGAGGTACACGGGCTGGCCGAGAGCGTAGCGGCCTGGCTGCTAGACCATGACCGACCCGCCGCGGTGGGTCTGGTCGGCGAACCGACGGTCGAGTTGGTCGCCGCGATCCAGGGTGCCTGGCTTGCCGGCGCTGCCGTGTCGATCCTGCCCGGGCCGGTACGTGGCGCCAATGACCAGCGATGGGCGGACGCGACGTTGACCCGTTTCCTCGGGATTGGGGTGCGCACCGTATTGAGCCAGGGTTCCTACCTTGCCCGCCTGCGATCGGTCGATACGGCCGGCGTAACGATCGGAGATCTCAGCACGGCGGCGCACACCAATCGTTCGGCCACACCGGTGGCGAGTGAAGGGCCCGCGGTCCTTCAAGGTACCGCGGGATCGACGGGCGCGCCCCGTACCGCCATCCTTTCGCCGGGCGCGGTGCTCAGCAACTTGCGTGGGCTCAATCAGCGCGTGGGCACCGATGCTGCGACCGACGTCGGTTGCTCATGGTTACCGCTGTACCACGACATGGGGCTCGCTTTCGTGCTCTCTGCTGCGCTGGCCGGTGCGCCGCTCTGGTTGGCCCCGACGACGGCGTTCACGGCGTCGCCGTTCCGTTGGTTGAGTTGGCTCTCGGACAGTGGTGCCACCATGACCGCGGCACCGAACTTCGCCTACAACCTCATCGGCAAATACGCCAGGCGGGTATCCGAGGTCGACCTGGGTGCCCTGCGAGTGACGCTCAACGGTGGAGAGCCGGTTGACTGCGATGGGCTGACGCGGTTCGCGGAGGCGATGGCACCGTTCGGATTCGATGCCGGCGCCGTGTTGCCCTCCTACGGGCTCGCCGAGTCGACGTGCGCGGTGACCGTGCCGGTCCCCGGAATTGGGTTGCTTGCCGACCGTGTCATCGACGGCAGCGGTGCGCATAAGCACGCGGTCCTGGGTAACCCCATCCCCGGTATGGAGGTACGGATCTCGTGCGGTGATCAGGCGGCAGGCAATGCGAGCCGTGAAATTGGCGAAATCGAGATTCGCGGTGCGTCGATGATGGCGGGTTACCTGGGTCAGCAGCCGATCGACCCTGACGATTGGTTTGCCACCGGCGACCTCGGCTATCTTGGCGCTGGCGGCCTGGTGGTGTGTGGTCGCGCGAAGGAAGTCATCTCCATCGCGGGACGCAACATCTTTCCGACGGAGGTCGAGCTGGTGGCAGCGCAAGTTCGCGGAGTGCGCGAAGGCGCCGTGGTCGCCTTGGGCACCGGTGATCGCTCGACCCGCCCCGGTCTGGTGGTCGCGGCCGAGTTCCGCGGCCCAGACGAGGCGAACGCCCGCGCCGAACTGATCCAACGCGTTGCGTCCGAGTGCGGTATCGTCCCGTCCGACGTCGTCTTCGTGTCGCCTGGATCACTGCCCCGGACGTCGTCTGGAAAACTGCGCCGCTTGGCAGTCCGGCGCTCCCTGGAGATGGCGGACTGATGACGGCCGGCTCCGACCTCGACGACTTCCGCGGTTTGCTCGCCAAAGCGTTCGACGAGCGGGTGGTGGCATGGACCGCAGAAGCGGAAGCGCAGGAACGTTTTCCGCGCCAGTTGATCGAACACCTGGGTGTCTGCGGCGTATTCGATGCGAAGTGGGCGACCGACGCCCGTCCCGACGTCGGTAAACTCGTCGAACTCGCTTTCGCGTTGGGCCAGCTGGCCTCTGCCGGCATCGGTGTGGGTGTCAGCTTGCATGACTCGGCGATCGCGATTTTGCGCCGGTTTGGTAAGTCGGACTACTTGCGGGATATCTGCGATCAGGCGATCCGTGGCGCCGCGGTGCTGTGCATCGGAGCCTCGGAGGAGTCCGGCGGATCCGACCTGCAGATCGTCGAAACCGAGATACGGTCCCGTGACGGTGGTTTCGAGGTCCGCGGCGTCAAGAAATTCGTGTCGCTGTCTCCGATCGCCGACCACATCATGGTGGTGGCCCGCAGCGTCGACCACGATCCGACCAGTAGGCACGGCAATGTCGCGGTCGTGGCCGTGCCGGCCGCACAAGTCAGCGTGCAGACCCCCTACCGCAAGGTCGGTGCGGGACCGCTGGATACCGCCGCGGTCTGCATCGACACCTGGGTACCGGCCGATGCACTGGTTGCGCGGGCCGGCACGGGGCTGGCAGCCATCAGTTGGGGACTGGCTCATGAGCGGATGTCGATCGCCGGGCAGATCGCAGCGTCGTGTCAACGGGCGATCGGAATCACCCTGGCCCGCATGATGAGTCGACGTCAGTTCGGTCAGACGCTGTTCGAACACCAGGCGCTGCGGCTGCGTATGGCGGACCTGCAGGCGCGTGTCGATCTGCTGCGGTACGCGCTGCACGGCATCGCTGAACAGGGGAGACTGGAACTGCGCACGGCGGCAGCGGTCAAAGTCACCGCCGCCCGGCTCGGTGAGGAAGTCATCTCCGAATGCATGCACATCTTCGGTGGGGCGGGTTATCTTGTCGACGAAACGACGCTTGGCAAATGGTGGCGGGACATGAAGCTCGCCCGGGTCGGCGGCGGCACCGACGAGGTGCTGTGGGAATTGGTGGCTGCCGGCATGACGCCCGATCACGACGGTTACGCAGCCGTGGTCGGAGCTTCCAAAGCGTAGAGCGCCATGCGCCGGTTTGTCGTGTCATGCTCACCGAGGAACTTGCATCCGGCCCACTCACACAACCGACGGGTCGCGGTGTTGCGGTGATCGGGGTCGAACATGATCCGCCGGCAACGCGGCTCGTTGGCAAAGACGCTGGCCACGATCCGCGGTAGCAGCAGCGGGCCGAAGCCCCGATTGACCTTCGACAAGTCCGCGATGGCCGCGTGCAGCCCCAAATCGTAGGGGTCTGCGTCGTAGTAGTGAGAAATCAAATCCTTTGCTGCCCAGTATAATTCGAGATAACCACCATCTGTTCCGTGCCAGCTGCCGATCAATGGCAACGAATAGGTTCCCTCAAGTTGGGCGTTCAGGTGTTGACGCCAACGTGACGCCGGCCAGTCGTACTCCCAGGCCGCCGCCAGATGAGGACGGTTCATCCACTCCGCCAACATCTCCGCGTCGGTCAGCTGTGCGACCCGCAACCCGTATGGCGGCTCCAACGATGGAACGGGCGGGCGGGCGAGGCGTCGTACCTGGTCAGGTAGGTCGAATCGCTCGCGGGCTAGCCGAACCAGCGCGTCGTCGGCCTGGCCAGCGGATGTGGGTTTGGTCATTGCGGGCCGAGCTTACCGGAGGGCTCGCTGCTTAGGTTAGGCATGCCATACATGCGTGAGCCGGGATCACGTCGCCCGCTGCCCGGCTGTCCGGGGGTCGAGGCGGTACGATCGCTACGCCCGCGGGCGTGATGAAATTGGCAAACATGCCGGTTTTAGGTGCCGGTGCTCGAAAGAGTTTGAGGGTTCGAGTCCCTCCGCCCGCACTCCATGGTCCCCGAGTTTGACCTTCGGTAAGGCAACCCTTAGTTTGGACGAGATCGTCCGACTGGGGCCGACTGGGTTGTATGCGCGGGCTGAGTATCAGCGCGGTCGCGGCGCAGCTCGGGGTATCGGCGGAGCGCGACGCCGTTGCACGCCGGTTGGCCGGTAACCCAGCGTTCGTGGTCGCCCGATCTGAGAAGTCGTGGCGGATTAGGCCGCCGCGAGAGAGGACCGCTGATGGCACGCGGGTTGCAGGGTGTGATGTTGCGCAGTTTCGGCGCGCGCGACCACACCGCAACGGTGATCGAAACCATTTCGATTGCACCGCATTTCGTGCGGGTCCGGATGGTTTCGCCGACGCTCTTCCAGGATGCGGAGGCTGAGCCCGCCGCATGGCTGCGGTTCTGGTTCCCCGACCCGAACGGGTCCAACACCGAGTTCCAGCGCGCCTATACGATCTCCGAAGCTGACCCCGCCGCGGGCCGCTTCGCGGTCGACGTTGTATTGCATGACCCGGCGGGTCCGGCCTCGTCGTGGGCGCGCACCGTCAAACCTGGCGCAACCATAGCGGTCATGTCGCTGATGGGCTCATCGCGGTTCGACGTGCCCGAGGAGCAGCCCGCCGGGTATCTGCTAATCGGCGACTCGGCGTCGATTCCGGGGATGAACGGGATCATCGAAACGGTCCCGAACGACGTCCCGATCGAGATGTACCTTGAACAACACGACGACAACGACACGTTGATCCCGCTCGCAAAGCATCCCCGGCTGCGGGTGCGCTGGGTTATGCGCCGCGACGAGAAATCGCTGGCCGAGGCGATCGAGAACCGCGACTGGTCGGACTGGTATGCGTGGGCGACGCCAGAGGCTGCCGCGCTGAAATGCGTCCGGGTGCGGCTGCGCGACGAGTTCGGGTTCCCTAAGTCCGAGATCCACGCTCAGGCTTACTGGAACGCCGGGCGTGCCATGGGCACCCACCGAGCAACCGAACCGGCGGCCACCGAACCTGAGGTGGGCGCAGCCCCGCAGCCAGAATCGGCGGTGCCTGCCCCGGCGCGTGGCAGCTGGCGCGCTCAGGCTGCCAGCCGGCTGCTGGCGCCGCTAAAGCTGCCGCTGGTGCTCTCGGGTGTGCTTGCGGCTCTGGTCACGCTGGCGCAGTTGGCGCCGTTCGTGCTGTTGGTCGAGCTGTCAAGGCTGCTGGTCTCCGGCGCCGGCGCGCACCGGTTGTTCACGGTCGGGTTCGCCGCGGTGGGGTTGCTGGGGACCGGGGCCTTGCTGGCAGCCGCCCTCACGCTGTGGCTGCACGTGATCGATGCCCGCTTCGCCAGGGCGTTGCGCTTGCGGCTGCTGAGCAAGCTGTCCCGGTTGCCGCTGGGCTGGTTCACCAGCCGCGGGTCCGGATCGATCAAAAAATTGGTCACCGACGACACGCTGGCGTTGCACTACTTGGTCACCCATGCCGTTCCGGACGCGGTCGCCGCGGTTGTCGCCCCGGTGGGGGTGCTGGTCTATCTGTTCGTCGTGGACTGGCGAGTGGCGCTGGTCTTGTTCGGGCCGGTTCTGGTCTACCTGACCATCACGTCATCGCTCACGATCCAATCCGGGCCCCGCATTGTTCAAGCGCAGCGGTGGGCAGAGAAGATGAACGGCGAAGCGGGTAGTTACCTCGAGGGTCAGCCGGTGATTCGCGTCTTCGGCGCCGCGTCATCGAGCTTCCGTCGCCGGTTGGACGAGTACATCGGATTCCTGGTCGCCTGGCAGCGGCCGCTGGCCGGCAAGAAAACCCTGATGGATCTGGCCACTCGCCCAGCAACGTTCCTGTGGCTCATCGCCGCTACCGGCACCTTGTTGGTAGCCACGCATCGAATGGATCCGGTGAATTTGTTGCCGTTCATGTTCTTGGGTACCACGTTCGGTGCCCGCCTGCTCGGGATCGCCTACGGGCTCGGCGGCCTACGCACGGGACTTCTGGCGGCCCGGCACCTGCAAGTCACACTCGACGAAACCGAACTCGCCGTGCGGGAACATCCGCGCGAACCGCTCGACGGCGAGGCGCCAGCAACTGTGGTGTTCGACCACGTCACCTTCGGGTACCGCCCTGGAGTGCCGGTGATCCAGGATGTATCGCTTACGCTGCGGCCGGGCACGGTCACCGCGCTCGTCGGCCCGTCCGGCTCCGGCAAGTCGACACTGGCCACCCTGCTGGCTCGATTCCACGATGTCGAGCGAGGTGCGATACGCGTTGGTGGACAGGATATTCGATCACTGGCCGCGGACGAGCTGTACACGCGAGTCGGCTTTGTGCTACAGGAAGCCCAGCTTGTGCATGGCACCGCCGCCGAAAACATCGCGCTGGCGGTACCGGATGCCCCCGCCGAACAGGTCCAGGTCGCGGCCCGCGAAGCGCAAATCCACGACCGGGTGCTTCGGCTGCCGGACGGCTACGATACCGTGCTCGGAGCCAACAGTGGTCTTTCGGGCGGGGAGCGACAGCGGCTCACCATTGCCCGTGCCATCCTCGGCGACACTCCGGTCCTCATCCTCGACGAGGCCACCGCGTTTGCCGATCCGGAATCGGAATACCTTGTGCAACAGGCGCTTAACCGGCTGACCCGGGACCGCACCGTGCTGGTAATCGCCCATCGACTGCATACCATCACCCGGGCCGACCAGATCGTCGTGCTCGATCATGGTCGGATCGTCGAACGCGGCACCCACGAGGAGTTGCTTGCCGCGGGCGGACGCTACTGCCGGCTGTGGGACACCGGCCAGGGCAGCCGGGTGGCGGTCGCCGCAGCGCAGGACGGCACCCGATGATCCGCACCTGGATAGCCCTTGTTCCGAACGACCACCGCGCCAGGCTAATCGGCTTTGCGCTGCTCGCGTTTTGTTCCGTTGTCGCGCGAGCGGTGGGCACCGTGTTGCTGGTGCCGCTGATGGCGGCGTTGTTCGGGGAGGCGCCGCAGCGCGCGTGGCTGTGGCTGGGCTGGCTGTCCGCCGCGACCGTGGCCGGGTGGGTGCTAGACGCCGTGACCGCACGCATCGGTATCGAGCTGGGTTTCGCCGTCCTTAACCACACCCAACATGATGTGGCGGACCGGCTTCCGGTTGTCCGGTTGGATTGGTTTACCGCCGAAAACACCGCGACGGCACGGCAGGCGATCGCGGCCACCGGGCCGGAACTTGTTGGCCTGGTGGTTAATCTGGTGACACCGTTGACCAGCGCGATCCTGCTGCCGGCAGTGATCGCGCTGGCCCTGTTGCCGATCTCCTGGCAGCTCGGCGTGGCTGCACTGGCCGGCGTGCCGTTGCTGCTGGGGGCGCTGTGGGCCTCCGCAGCCTTTGCGCGGCGTGCCGATACCGCAGCAGACAAAGCCAATACCGCGCTCACCGAACGGATTATCGAGTTCGCTCGGACTCAACAGGCATTGCGGGCCGCCCGGCGCGTCGAGCCGGCTCGAAGTCTGGTCGGCAACGCTCTGGCCAGCCAGCACACCGCGACGATGCGGTTGCTGGGCATGCAGATACCGGGCCAGCTGTTGTTCAGCATCGCCAGCCAACTGGCTTTGATCGTGCTCGCCGGCACCACCGCGGCGCTGACCATCACGGGAACGCTCACGGTTCCCGAGGCCATCGCCCTGATCGTGGTGATGGTCCGTTACCTCGAGCCGTTCACCGCTGTCAGCGAGTTGGCGCCGGCCCTCGAGAGCACCCGCGCGACCCTGGGGCGCATCGGATCGGTGCTTACCGCACCGGTCATGGTGGCCGGGTCTGGCACGTGGCGTGACGGCGCCGTGGTCCCGCGTATCGAGTTCGACGACGTCGCCTTCGGCTACGACGGCGGCAGCGGGCCGGTCCTCGACGGGGTCAGCTTCTGCTTGCAGCCGGGAACCACGACGGCGATCGTCGGACCGTCTGGCTGCGGAAAGAGCACGATCCTGGCGCTGATCGCGGGCCTGCACCAGCCCACTCGCGGTCGTGTCCTCATCGACGGCACCGATGTCGCGACGCTGGATGCCCGGGCGCAGCAGGCGGTCTGCAGTGTCGTGTTCCAACATCCTTACCTGTTCCACGGGACGATCCGCGACAACGTGTTCGCTGCAGACCCGGGCGCTAGTGACGATCAGTTTGCGCAAGCCGTCCGGCTGGCGCGGGTGGACGAGCTCATCGCCAGGCTGCCAGACGGCGCAAACACAATCGTTGGCGAAGCCGGCTCGGCGCTGTCCGGCGGCGAGCGGCAACGCGTAAGCATCGCACGGGCTCTGCTGAAAGCCGCTCCGGTGCTACTGGTCGACGAGGCGACCAGCGCACTGGACGCCGAGAATGAGGCCGCGGTGGTCGACGCGCTTGCGGCCGATCCGCGATCACGCACCCGGGTGATCGTCGCCCATCGGTTGGCAAGCATCCGTCATGCCGACCGCGTCCTGTTTGTTGACGATGGCCGAGTGGTCGAGGACGGTTCGATCTCCGAGTTGCTCACCGCGGGTGGGCGTTTCAGTCAGTTCTGGCGCCAACAGCACGAGGCCGCCGAGTGGCAGATCCTCGCCGAGTAACGCGAGAAACCACCGCGCCACGCAGATAGCCACTTCCTCCGTGAATCTGCATCGCGAGGTCGGCCACCTTGCCAGCTAGTTCGGTGTAGAAGAGCTTCGCCGCCGACGGTGCAAAATATGATATTCGCATGGCGTCATTGCTGAACGCTCGGACTGCCGTAATTACCGGCGGTGCACAAGGGCTGGGGTTAGCTATCGGCCAGCGATTCGTTGCCGAGGGTGCACGGGTTGTGCTTGGTGATGTGAATCTCGAAGCGACCGAGGTCGCAGCCAAGCGGCTGGGCGGCGATGACGTTGCTCTGGCGGTGCGGTGCGATGTGACTCAAGCCGACGACGTCGACATCCTCATCCGGACCGCTGTCGAGCGTTTCGGCGGTCTGGATGTCATGGTCAACAACGCCGGGATCACCCGCGACGCAACGATGCGCACGATGACCGAAGAGCAGTTCGATCAGGTCATCGCGGTGCATCTGAAGGGAACATGGAACGGTACCCGGCTGGCGGCGGCAATCATGCGGGAACGCAAGCGGGGCGCCATTGTGAACATGTCTTCGGTGTCAGGCAAGGTCGGTATGGTCGGCCAAACCAACTACTCAGCGGCCAAGGCCGGCATCGTAGGAATGACCAAGGCGGCCGCCAAAGAACTTGCACACCTCGGCATTCGGGTAAACGCAATAGCTCCGGGGTTGATCCGTTCAGCGATGACAGAAGCTATGCCGCAACGCATTTGGGACCAGAAGCTTGCCGAAGTTCCGATGGGTCGCGCCGGCGAGCCCAGCGAAGTCGCTAGCGTGGCCGTGTTCTTGGCTTCGGATCTATCCTCGTACATGACCGGCACCGTGTTGGACGTGACTGGCGGCCGGTTCATATGACACCGAGATCATTGCCACGGTACGGCAATTCGTCAAGAAGGAAATCTTTCCCAATGCACCGGCCCTCGAACGTGGCAACAGCTACCCGCAAGAAATCGTCGATCGGCTGGGTGTTATTGGCTTGCTCGGTCGCCGGCTGCAAGGGTATCGACACCACCGAGTTCATTCTCGGGCGTGCCGGCGCATTCGAGCTGGCGGTGCGCGCTGCCCAGCACCGTCATAGGTACTTGACGATGGTCAACGTCGGACGAGCGCCACCACGTCGCTGCCGAACGGTATGCATGGCGGCTACCGATACTCCGCGGAATATCAGATTGAACGGCTGATGCCTGATGCGCCCGTTGCTGCTCAGCGGAGCGGGAACCAGCGCGATCCAGAAGCCTCTGAGGACTCGAAGGCTGGCCTCCGGAGTCCATCGATGATGTGCAGTTGCATCGCGATTGCCGCCAGGGGCGTTGTCGCTTGAGCACATCTGGGCATAGGCTGCCATCTTGGAGGGCAGGCAACCTGCATGATAGGGAGGAGAATATGGCCCGCACGCTTGCGTTGCGCGCATCGGCGGGACTCGTCGCGGGTATGGCAATGGCCGCGATCACGCTCGCACCTGGGGCCCGCGCCGAAACCGGTGAGCAATTCCCCGGGGATGGGGTGTTTCTCGTGGGAACTGACATTGCGCCAGGCACCTACCGCACGGAGGGGCCGTCGAATCCCCTTATTTTGGTGTTCGGCAGGGTGTCCGAGCTCTCAACCTGCTCATGGTCGACACACAGCGCACCCGAGGTGAGCAATGAGAACATTGTCGACACCAACACCTCTATGGGCCCGATGTCAGTGGTGATCCCGCCGACCGTGGCAGCCTTCCAGACGCATAACTGCAAGCTTTGGATGCGGATCTCATAGGGGCCGGCGTACCCGGTACCGGCCGCGGGCCTACCACGTGCCGGAACTGGAAGCGCAGTAAGCCCTCAACGCGCCACCGCTTTGGCCCGCGCGCCCGGCGTAGGCGCATCGGCGGTGGCCGTGGGGCGGCGCACTGCGACCTCACCAGCGGCTTTCGAGCTTTGTTCGATCAACCGGCCAGCATGGTCGAGGATGCATTCGAGACCATATTCGAAATTGGTTTCATCGGGGGCCCCGATCCGATGCCCCCTCCCAGTTGCGTGAGCAAGCAGCGGAGTCGTCGCGGGATCGATGGCCACGGGGTGTTCAATGGCGGATGGTCCGCTGCCCGCCGACTGGCTCTTGCGGGAGAGCCGATCTAGCACCACCGATCCGCGCACGTGGACCGAAACCGCCGAGTAGATGTCGAAAGCGTCTTCGAGCGACAGGCCCGCCGTCACCAGATTGGCGATGGCCTTCTCCATCTCTTGGGCGCCCAACCGCGCCGTTTTCGGGGACAGCGCCGCTCGAATCAGTATCAGATCGCACAGTACGGGGTTGTCCGCGAACGTCTTCCGCATCGAGCGGGCATGATTGCGCAACGTTTCGCGCCAGTCGCCGGCTTCGATGTACGGGGTAGCGAACACGTACTTGCTCAAAGCGCGGTCGGTCATCGCGTTGAGCAGATCGTCCTTCTTGCGGAAGTACCAGTAGATGCTGGTGACCCCGACGCCAAGGTGTTTGCCGAGCAATGGCATGCTCAAGTTGTCTATCGATACCTGCTGGGCGAGTTCGAATGCGCCGCTGATGATGTCCTCGGGGTTGATGGATCCGCGCTGCCGTCGTTGACGCTTGCCTGGGGTTGTCTGCATTGCCGTTACGGCACCTCCATCAAGATAACGCCGGGTCAGTTGCAGGTATGCAGGTCGGCGGTAGTCGTCGTGCGGACAACATGTGCCGCATGGCCTCCCCGGGGACAGGCCGGGAGAACAAGAAGCCTTGCGCACGGTAACAGCGCTGATCCAATAGAATTCTGGCGGCAGCCTCGGTCTCGACGCCTTCGGCTACTACATCGAGTTGGAAGCCTTCGGCGAGTGTCATGATGCCGCGCACAATGACCAGATCGCTAGTGTTGGTTCCGAGTTGCCGCACGAATGTTTTGTCGATCTTGAGCGTGTCGATCGGTAGCGTCTGCAACAGTGATATGGCGCTATAGCCGGTGCCGAAATCGTCGATAGCGATGTGAACGCCGACTTCTTTGAGTCGAGCCAGGGTGGCTCTGGCGGTATGTAGGTCTTGCACCACAACGTTTTCGGTGATTTCCAAACACACGGACGAGGCGTCCAGACCGTGCTGGCCGATCGTGTCTGCGACGAAGTCAACAAACCCGCCCGTCACCAGCTGTCCAGCTGAGACGTTGATACGCAGCAGCGCGTCGTGGCCCAAACCGGCTGACTGCCACTCGGAGAATTCATTGCAGGCCCTCCGCAGCACCCATCTATCCAATTCGCCTGCAAGGTTGATGGATTCGGCCACAGGGATGAAGCAGCCCGGTGCCAGCAGCCCACGGGTGGGGTGCTGCCACCGGACCAATGCCTCGGTCCCGACAATGTCGCCGGTCCGTAGGTCGACCTCGGGTAGGTAGACCAGGCGAAGGGCGTCGGATTCGATACCACGTCGAAGGTGTAGTTCAATATCGTTGCGCAGTTCGCCGCTGACCGACATGTCCGCGGTGAAAATCGCGACGCTATCTCCGCCGGCGTGTTTGGCTGCCAGAGCGGCTTGGTCGGCTCGGCGCAGGAGGTCCGACGGTGTGTGCTGTCCGGGAGTCCCTGAGGCGACACCGATACTGACGGTGCGGGTGAGCACCTCACCGCCGATAGCGACGTGGTCCTTGAGCTGGTCGCGAAGACGTTCGGCGAGCGGTTGAGCGGCATCGGCACTCATTGGAGATGCGGGTATGAGGACGAATTCGTCGCCGCCGAGTCGGGCGATCAGGCTCTCGCCAACGAGTGCGTCACCGATCCGTTGGGCGAACACATGGATGAACTGGTCACCGGCGGCGTGGCCCAGGTAGTCGTTGATGGCCTTGAGGCGGTCCAAGTCGAGAAATAGCGCCGCGACCGGGCCAGGTTGTCCGGGGGCCAGTCTTTGGTCCAGGTGCTGCAGCAACGCGCGACGGTTATGCAGTCCGGTCAGATCGTCATGGTCGGCCAGATAGCGAAGCCGCGCCTCGGCGGCGACGCGAGCCTGCACCTGGGCGAAGAGTGTAGCGATGGTCATGAGGGCGTTAAGCTCGGCCTCGTGCCATTTCCGATCACCGAACTTGATGAACCCCAGCAGTCCAGTGGTGATCTCGCCAGATACCAGCGGCACGGCGGCAGCCGACGTTACCGGAACCCCGCGGGCTTCTTCGATGAGGCGTTGATAGTCCTCGGTGGCCGGCTCGGGCCGGAACACGAGAGGCTCTTTGGCGTGTTCGCATAGCGCAAACACCGGGTCGGCATCAGCGAAGTAGATCAGCCTGAGCGGATCGGGGTCCGGTATGTTGAGGCGAGGTGGCCATTCGGCCACCAGCCTCGTCGCGCGCCTGTCGCGATCGTTATGACGCAAAAAGCTGACATCTACGCCCAGCTGTTCCACTAGATAGGCCAAAACGCGCTGACTGACTTCGGCTGACGTGGCAGCGTCGACTGTCATGAGCTGGTTGGCTACGGTGGTGACGAGCTCCTCAAGCTGCGGCGTCGCGGTGTCGTTGCACATCTCGGATGCTATCTGTGCGGCTCTGGTATGGCGTGCCGTACGCGTCGGCGGCTACACACCGACGGCGGTGGCGCGTGGAACAACCTGAAGATCAACACCTCGTGCCCTTCTTTGCCCGGCTTGACCAGTTCCCGAAAGTCGAGTTGCAGGCGGTGCAGCTGTGCGGCGAAATGGGGTGACGCTTGGTCGAGGTCGTGGCGGCCACGTGCATACAGGAAGATCGGTGACATCGGTTGTACGGCCAGTCCATGTTGTTGGGCCACAATCCACACCGCCTGCATGGCTGATCCGCCACGCGCAAAATCGGTGAGCGTGGCGCCATCAACGTAGACGATTGCGAGCGCTGAACTCGCCGACACGCGCTCATTGGTGTTGTCTTCGAGGGCTGTTCCGCAATCCCATTGCGCTAGCCGTGCCACGACGTCGGAGCGTCGCAGGATATCGAGAACCCGCAATTCGCCGGAATCCAGTTCGAGGCTTCGGACATCGATGCCCGCATCGAGCGAAGGGTCGCCCGGCCACCGGAGCTCGGACATCATTTCCTCATGTAGCCTCGGGGTGAGATAGCGGATTCGGTCTGCAGCCGCTAAAATTGTTGCAGCCCGGTCGATCTCGTTTCGTGACAGCAACAGCTGTAACCGCGCACCCTCAGCCGCGGCGGTGTTCGTTAACAACTCAACGGTCGCGGGGTGGACGTGACCGGGCATACCGTGGTGGCGATTGGTCGTTCTGAGCAGCATCGGCCGGTAAAGGGCCGCAAGGCTTGGATCATCACCACGGCCAAAATGCATTGTCGCTTGCAGCGGCGAGTCGGGCTGGGATTCGTCGAACTCTACTGATCCCAGGACCCGGTGTGCAGCGGCAGCGACACGCGCGTTAAACATGGCCGCGCCGACGGCCACTGCGCTACCACGAAACGCGATATCCATTGCGCTGGTGTGCTCAGGTGCTAGTCGGATGGTCAGCGAATGCTGTTTGGCCACAACATGCCATGGCTGAACGTTGCCCCCTGAAGGCGCGCGAATCGCCGCCTGAGCCACGATTTCGCTGGTTGGCTGCGGCTCGGCTGGCGCTGTTGGCGGCACGGACTCGAGCAACCATCCGTTCCCGCGAGACGGCATGGGCGGTTGATCGAGGCGATCTAGCGCTGCGGACACATCCACCCGTACCCGGCCAGACTCAAGTGGTTCTCCCAGACCGATTCTGCGTACCGCTTCAGCTACCGTCGCTGCGCCCACCCAGATATCGCCTGCCAACTGCGGCCATCCCCACAACGTCTGGTCAACTTCGATCATCGAAGCCGCACAACGCGCCGAGAGCTCTTGGCAATCAAGGATGTTGAGAACGTGGGGGACTTTGTCTTTTGTGGTCAGTCCACACAGCTTGTCGGCGTCGATGTCGCCCAATAGCCCATGAAAGATCGGTCGCCCAGGTTCGACGTCGTAGCGTTCGACATCGACCAGGCCGCGGTCACTGGTCGCCATCAGTACGGGGACACCACGGGCGCACGCGGCTTGTCGCAGTATCACTTTGATATCCAGCGAGTCGCATTCTTCGATAACGACGTCAAGGCCGTCGAGGAACTCGTCGACGGATTCCGGCGAGAGCCCGGATGTAACGAGGTCCACGGCCAGGTAGGGATCCAGCTCCGCGATCCTGCGCGCCGCAATCATCGCCTTGTTGAGGCCAATGTCGAAGACGCCGACCGGCACGCGATTCAGGTTCGACAGCTCAATTTTGTCGAAATCGGCCAACCGCAGTGTGCCACAGGCACCTTCGGCGGCAAGGGTGTATGCGATCGCATGGCCGGCGCTGAGTCCGACGACGCCGACCCGTAGCGCGTGCAGTGCGCGTTGTTCCTCAGCGGTGATGAGGTGCCTGTTGCGGTCCAAGCGCACGGCACGGAACCCCCGGAGACCCAGAATGGCAACAACCATGCGCCGCCAGGGATAATAGGCCCATCGCTTCGCTTCTTCTAGCAGATCTGGATCAGGCTGTGGCAGCAGGCGCCGCACGCCCGCTAGCTGTTCTGCGAATCGGTCGACGAACTCGATGCTCGGATCTGAGCGTAGTCGATCGAGCACCAGGACATCGTCGTGGTCATCGTCACGAAGGACGAGAATGCCGGTGCTGCCGCCCTCGTGTGGGATGGTCACTGTTCGGCTCCAGCGGTCGCTGCGGTGGTTGCGCTCAACGCTTCTACATCGCGCAGAAGCTTGCGCGACTCGACAAGCATTCTTGACAGTTGTTTTGGCTCGGCATGGTTAGCCAAGGTTCTGCGGTCCCACCAGATCATCTTGGTCCGGTAGCGCTCGTCCGGGTATGCTGCCGCCGGGATTCTCGCTGCTATTACTCCCCCCGAAGAACGCCACCGGTCCAGCGCGTGGGCCGCCGCGGTCCCCATCACAAACTGAACCCCCAACAGGGACATGCTTAGCGGTAGGGCGCGCGCCAAGGCGGCAGCAATCGCATCACTGCGCTGCGCGTCACTATTAACCCACCCGGACTTCACTTCCACGACCCCGAATGGCGCCCGGTCATTGATCATCTTGCGCACCGCGGATAATCCGGGATTGCCAGCCCATTCGACTACCGCATGCGAGTCATCGGCTGACCGCAGCGGTCCGATTACCCGAGCGCCCCCGACTACATCTCCTCCAATATCAATGGCGGCAAAGAACAACTGTGTATCGGAACCGTCACTGATGGCGTCGAGATCTAAGGTACACTCGACTCCGTGCTTACTATAGGCGCGAAGCGCACCCTGAAGGTATGTATTCCACAACGTGGGATCGAGCGCGGGTTGCGATACCACAAGCCGGCATTGCGCATCAGAAACCCACACACTGAGATTTTCCGAAAAATGCAACTTCTGCGGTGCGATAGGACGAAGTTGAGCGGTGGTCATGATTCTCCAATCTGTTAGGTATCCGGCAATTAACACGAGATTTGCTGCCCCTGTATCGAGCAGCGCAGACGTTGGGGCTGCGCCCGGAGAATTGCTGCCGTTGCGCAGAACGGCGCCGCACGGCAGGGTTCAACGCCCGGCCGCGCTGGTATTTATCGAGTCGCTGCGAGAGCCGTGAACAAATTGTCACGAAATCGTGCGCACGCGCGTTCACAAATACCACGCGCACGCGCTCGAAAACTACATGACCAGATAGCCAGATTTTTCCGGACCGGCAAAGCGTTGTTCAGTGTTGGTCACGGCTCTTGATCGTATTTACCCCGGGTGGCGTAGACCCTATCGATGGTGGACCCCGTTCATCGGGGTAATCGAATGGATCATGCAAAATATTACTTTGACGAGTATTCATTCCGATTCAACCGGTCCCACCCACCTCTCATGCGTGCGGGGCATACTGTTCTACGGCTTGGTGAAACACGCCGTTGCCATCGATCTACACCCACGCGACCTACTCTCTGAAAAAGTCGACCGGCAGTGCCTTGGCAAAGTGCCAGCCTTGTGCGGCTTTACAGCCGAAGGCGCGCAACCGGGCGGCTTGGCTGGGGGTTTCGACTAGCTTTGCAGTGACGGTGATACCGAGCTTGTCGCCAAGGTCGATCATTGCCCGGGTGATCTGTTCGTTGGCCAGCCGAGCTTGAATGTCGCCATCGAGGCACTCGATGAACTTTCCCCCGAGTTTGACCACGTCGACGGGGAGGCGGGGAAGGTAGGCGAGGCTGGAGAATCCAATGCCGAAGTCGTCGATGGCGATGCCGACGCCGAGAGCGGACAATTCTTGTAGCCTGGTCACCGCCTTCTCGTCTCTGCTAAGGCGCGCGTCCTCGGCCAGTTCGAGCTGCAGGGCATGGGCGGGCAGGCCGGTTTCGCCGAGCACACCTTCGACCAGCACCAGGAAGCCGGGATCGCAGATGGTGCTGGCGGAGACGTTGACGCTGACAAACGGTTGCGGGTCGGTGCTGTGGTCACGCCAACTGCGGACGTGGCGGCAGGCCTGCTCGAGCACGAAGGCCGTGAGCGGCACCATCAGTCCGTTGTTCTCGGCACGGTCGATGAACCGGCCCGGGAGTAGCGTGCCCAACGTCGGGTGTTCCCAGCGCAGCAGGGCCTCGGCGCCGATGATGCGGTTGTCGGCAAGCCGGATGATTGGCTGGTAGACGAGGAAGAATTCACCGCGATCCAGTGCCACGCGCATCGAAGTGGACAGATAATGGCGAGTGTTGACCTGGTCGCGGTCGGAGTCCGCCCATTGGTCAGGATTGGCTACCATCGCTCGCGCTTGCATCGCGCCCCTAAACATCTCTTCGTAGTCGATCAACTTGGTCGGCCTGAGCGCGCAAGCGAACGCTGTAGCGCGCTGACAACAACGATCCATCCAAGGGCTGCATCAGGATTCACAGCCCGGTGGGCACCTCGCCGACCGCGGTGGCAACGCGAAGCACACCACCGAAGTCGTCTTGACCCGAACCGTCGCAGTAGATTCTGGAGTCCTGGGAGGCAAAGATCGTCAGCGATAATGCGTAAAAGTCCGTCACGTACTACGTAGAAGGTCCGTGAGTGCAGCCGTTCCGGGCATGCACGAACCGGCGCTTACACGTCGAAGGCGGCTGCGCGGCAATCAGTCTCGGTGGGTAACCCATTGTCGGCGGGCGATCGGTTACCTCTCGAATCGACGGCCGCCCGCATCTGAGTTAGCCAGGCCAGCGGTTTCCTACGGGCGCTGGGTGCAAAGATACGACTTCCGGGTGCAATAGTTACGCGCTATCGCTGATGTTCTTGTCCGCACCGGCCTTCAGAGTTGAGCCAACGCGTAGTCGCCACTCGGCACTACGGTGGGCGCGTCATCGACGCTTCGCTGACGGCCCGAGGTGGCAGATGTTGCGCTCGCTGCAGATCGCCGATCAAATCGCTCGTACGGGTCACATGCCAGTGAGGCGTCTTGATCTGATCTGGATCAGCGCACGAAACGCCGCGAGACGGGAGCTTGATCTGGGCGTGGCTGCGCTGGTGGAGGCTGTGACGTTGCTCACTGCTGACGTCGAGGGCTCGACACGGCTGTCGCAGACGCGACTCAACGAGCTAGCGGCCGATTACCCAACCTTGGATCAGAACATATCGGAAGCTGTCGCGGCCCATGGCGGGGTGACGCGACCGGTAGACCAGGAGGTGGGTAGCGGTCTCGTCGTCGCGTTCCTGCGTGCTGGCGACGCGATCGCGTGCGCTTTGGAACTGCAGCTCTCAACGTTGGCGCCTATGCGGCCGCGTGTCGGTGTGCACACCGGCGATGTCCGGCTGCGCGGCGACGGCACCATCACCGGCTCCGCGATCAACGAGAGTGCGTGTCTGCGCGACCTCGCACACGAAGGCCAGACTTTGCTTTCAGCCGCCACTGGCGATCTGGTCATCGACCAGCTTCCGGCAAATACCTGGCTGACCGACGTCGGCAAGTACCCCCTGCGGGGTTTGCATCGCCAAGAACGGGTTATCCAGTTGTGTCATCGAGACCTACGCAATGAGTTTCCGCCGCTGCGGATGTCGGTCGGTAACAGATCCAGCCTTCCGGCCCAGTTCACCACTTTTGTAGGCCGTGACGCACAGATCAACGAGGTGCAAGAGGTCCTGACGAACTACCGGCTGGTGACGCTGCGCGGCGAGGGCGGTGTAGGTAAGACGCGTCTGGCGATCCAGATCGCGGCCGCGTCGGAATTTCGCGATGGTCTGTGTTTCGTCGACTTGGCACCGATTGCCGATCCCGGCATGGTGTCCACCACCGCGGCCCATGCTCTAGGTCTGATCGATCGGCCGGGCAGCTCAACATTCGACACTCTTAGTCATGCCATCGGCAACTGCCACATGCTAATGGTGTTGGACAACTGTGAGCACGTGTTGGATGCGTGCGCCGAGCTGGTCGTTGAGCTGCTGGGTGCCTGCCCGGAGTTAAGCATTTTGGCGACCAGCCGCGAGTCGATCGGCGTGACCGGCGAGGTCACATGGGTGGTGCCGTCGTTGTCTCCGGCGAACGAAGCAATCCAGTTGTTCACTGAACGTGCGCGCCTAGTCCAACCCAATTTTGAGATCGTTGCTGACAACTTCGACGCCGTGAGCGAGATCTGCCGGCGGCTAGACGGTATGCCCCTGGCAATCGAGTTGGCCGCGGCACGATTGCGGTCGTTGTCGCCAAACGAGATCGCCAACAGTTTGGATGACCGATTCCGCCTGCTGACCGGTGGTGCTCGCAGTACGGTGCAGCGCCAGCAGACATTACGGGCATCTATGGATTGGTCGTACGCACTGCTGACTGACACCGAACGGATCCTGTTCCGCCGCCTTGCGGTGTTTGTGGGCGGTTTCGACCTCACCGCGGCGAGCGAAGTCGCCGCCGCCGGCGGCGACGACTTCGTCGAGCGGTATTCAGTGCTTGATCAACTGACGCTGCTTGTCGACAAGTCGCTGGTGGTAGCCGAAGAAAGCCGAGGCAGTACGCGCTATCGGCTGTTGGAAACCGTACGCCAGTATGCGCTAGAAAAACTGAACGAATCCGAAGAAATCGACGGGGTGCGCGCTAGGCACCGGACCCACTACGCAACCATGGCGGCAGGGCTGAACGTTCCCGCCTCCACCGACTATGAACAACGCCTCCTGCAGGCTGAAGCCGAAATCGATAATTTGCGTGCCGCATTCACCTGGAGCCGTGGAAACGGCGATATTGCAGCCGCATTGCAGCTCGCATCCGCATTGCAACCGCTGTGGTCGCAGGGGCGCATGCGCGAAGGGCTGGCCTGGCTCGAATCCATCCTCGAGCGGGAAGGCGACAATCATCTTGTGCCGGCGGGGGTTTGGGCGCGGGCGCTTGCGGAGAAGGTAATACTCAAGGCTTGGCCGGCCACGAGCCCGATGGGCGCCCCCGACATCGTCGCGCAGGCTCACCATGCCTTGGCGCTGGCACGCGACGCAGGCGACTGCGCAGTGTTGGCTCGAGCGCTCGTCGCATGTGGCTGCGGCAGTGGTTGCGACACGGAAGCCGCTCAACCCTACTTCGCCGAGGCGATCGAGCTGGCGCGCGCCATTAACGATGAGTGGACATTGAGCCAAATCGATTATTGGCAGGTGGTCGGGATCTTCATATCGGGTCAGCCAATTCCTTTGCGAGCTGCGGCCGAACAAGCTCGAGAGCTCGCCGACAGCATCGGAAACCGGTTCGTCTCACGTCAATGCCGCCTGTTTGCCTGCCTGGCGCAGATATGGGAAGGCGACGCGAACGGAGCATTGGCACTATCTCGCGACGTTACCGCCGAGGCCGAGGTGGCAAACGATGTCGTTACTAAGGTACTCGGTTTGTATGTCGAAGCCATGGCACTGTCTTACATCGGCGACAGCGCCGCCCGGACCATCGCTGGTGCGGCTCTCGAAGCTGCCACCGAGTTAGGCGGGATTTACCAAGATCTGGGTTACGGAGCGATAACTCGCGCGGCGTTGGCCGCGGGCGACGTAGCGGCCATTGAGGCTAGCGAAGCGAGCTGGGATCTTCGCAATCAACACAACGTGGTAACGGCACACCACGAGCTGATGGCGCAGGCAGCCCTGGTTCGCGGCGATGTGACCACGGCAAGACGTTTCGCCGACGAAGCTGTGCTTGCGAGCACCGGATGGCATCTGATGATGGCGCTGATAGCACGGGCGCGAGTGGCGATTGCGCAGGACGAGCTGGGAAAGGCACGCGATGACGCCCACGCCGCGGTGGCGTGCGGCGTCGGTGTGCAGACGTACCTCGCGATGCCGGATGCCCTAGAACTTCTCGCAGGTCTGGCCGGTGAGGCCGGTAACCACGGTCAAGCAGTGCGCCTTTTCGGCGCGGCCGCGGCCCAGCGGCAGCGTACGGGGGAGGTTCGCCACAAGATTTGGGACGCCGGCTATGAGGCCGCCACGGCGGCGCTTCGTGATGCGATGGGCGACGAAGATTTCACTGCCGCCTGGGCTGAGGGTGCCGCGGCCCCCTTGGACGAGGCGATCGCCTACGCACAACGCGGTCGCGGCGAACGCAAACGCCCAAGCAACGGCTGGGACGCGCTGACCCCGGCCGAGCACAAAATCGTAAAGCTCGTCACCGAAGGACTGGTCACCAAGGACATCGCCGCGAGGCTTTTCGTCTCACCGCGTACCGTGCAAACACACCTCACCCACATCTACACCAAGCTCGACGTCACCTCCCGTGTCCAACTTGTACAGGAGGCCGCGCAACACTCGACCTAGGATTGCGCGGCCAGCGCAGGCCCGGAGTTCGAATCGGATGCAATACGCAACCAATCTGGGCTCTTCTGCGCGTTGTCGCTGATGTTCATGGCTCTTCGCGCCCCCATGCTTGAGCGCATGAACGGTTTGCATACAGATGACGCGCCGGTCAATTGGCTCGAGCGGCGAGGTGGCCGGCTTACGTCGAGGCGGAGGGTGACGTTGCTCCATGCTGGAGTGGAACACCCGATGCGGCTGTGGGGCGTCCAATCCGAGGCGATAACTGCCGCGATGGTGCTTAGCCGGAAGGTATCGGCCATCATTGCCGGACACTGCGGTGTGCGCCTAGTTGATCAGGGCGTGGGCGATGGCTTCGTCGCCGCGTTCGCCCATGCCAGCGATGCCGTCGCATGTGCTCTGGAGTTGCACCAGGCTCCGTTGTCCCCGATCGTCCTGCGCATCGGGATTCACACCGGTGAGGCGCAGTTGGTCGACGAGCGCATCTACGCCGGCGCCACAATGAACCTGGCTGCAGAGCTACGGGATTTAGCCCATGGTGGGCAGACCGTGATGTCGGGTGCTACCGAGGATGCGGTACTCGGCCGGCTTCCCATGCGCGCTTGGCTAATTGGCTTGAGGCCCATGGAAGGGTCCCCGGAAGGGCATAACTTCCCCCAGTCACAACGCATAGCACAATTGTGCCATCCGAACCTTCGCAACACCTTTCCGCCGCTGCGCATGCGCATCGCCGATGCGAGCGGAATTCCTTATGTGGGGCGGATTCTGGTTAACGTTCAGGTAGTTCCCCACTGGGAAGGAGGGTGTGCCGCAGCGGGGATGGTCCTTGCTGGGTGAAGCGCCATTGAGGGCCAGACGATAGGTTGGCCAGCGACGTCCTCAACTCAGACTCTCGGCGCGACCTGACCGGCGGTTACGATCATCTGCTCGGACATTCGCAAGAGAGCGTGCTCGCCCACTCCCTGCGGCAAGGTGTAGGCCAGCTCGCGCAACTTAACCGCGCACTCGTAGAGCGTCTGGCGGAAATGCGTTTCGGTCATCGGGGTGCCTTCGCTCGTCGGCGAGATCGGCAGCGGTGTCTTGTGCTCATACAGATCAATCTCATTCATCAGAGCCATCATTCGCCGGCTAGCAGCTGCAAATCATCAGCACATCCACGTATGTCGTCGGCTGCCCAGCGCGCAATGTGTGGCACGGCGAGTTGATGTTCAACCTCGGCGTGTCCTGCATACTGGATTTCTTACTGTAAAGTCACCCAAATGGGTGGTGCCCGCCGGCTCAAGCTCGACGGGAGCATCCCCAACCAGCTCGCCCGGGCGGCCGACGCGGCCGTCGCACTTGAGCGCAATGGTTTCGATGGGGGCTGGACAGCTGAAGCCAGCCATGATCCCTTTCTCCCGCTGCTACTGGCTGCCGAGCACACGTCGCGACTTGAGCTTGGCACCAACATCGCGGTAGCGTTCGCGCGCAATCCGATGATTGTCGCCAACGTGGGCTGGGACCTACAGACGTACTCGAAGGGAAGATTGATCCTCGGTCTGGGAACCCAGATCCGGCCGCACATCGAGAAACGATTCAGCATGCCCTGGGGTCATCCGGCACGTCGGATGCGTGAATTCGTCGCCGCGCTGCGTGCGATCTGGTTGGCTTGGCAGGACGGGACCAAGCTTTGCTTCGAGGGTGAGTTCTACACCCACAAGATCATGACCCCGATGTTCACACCCGAGCCGCAGCCCTATCCCGTTCCGAGAGTCTTCATCGCCGCTGTCGGTGAAGCGATGACCGAAATGTGCGGCGAAGTCGCCGACGGCCACCTCGGTCACCCTATGGTCTCGAAACGGTACCTCACCGAGGTGTCGGTGCCGGCGCTGCTACGTGGCCTGGCGCGATCGGGTCGCGATCGCAGTGCCTTCGAGGTGTCGTGCGAGGTGATGGTGGCCACTGGCGCGGACGACGCCGAACTGGCGGCCGCCTGCACTGCCACGCGCAAGCAAATCGCCTTCTACGGATCCACGCCGGCTTACCGCAAAGTCCTCGAGCAGCATGGCTGGGGCGATCTGCACCCGGAGCTGCACCGCCTCTCCAAGCTGGGTGAGTGGGAGGCCATGGGTGGGCTAATCGACGACGAGATGCTCGGTGCTTTCGCGGTGGTCGGTCCGGTGGACACGATCGCCGGTGCCCTTCGCAATCGTTGTGAGGGCGTCGTCGACCGCGTCTTGCCGATTTTCATGGCCGCATCTCAGGAGTGTATTAACGCCGCACTGCAGGACTTTCGCCGTTGAGCGCGCCATCGGTGGATGAGGCCACCAAGATCGCTGCCCGCATAGAGGGCCCGCATTGCGTGCGGATCGGCGTTACCCGGCGGCGGGCACACGGGGCATTACGTACGCCCGCGGCGGCATCCGCAACGCATTGCTAACCCCGCCGAACCCGCCGCCGCTATTGGTCAGTTGCCCCAGCGGTAGCCCGCCCAGCATGTGTCCGGGGGCGGTTTGGGCGGCGCTGGTCAGGCTGGTCAGCGGCAGCGCCCGCGCCGCCGGGGTGACCGCCTGGTTGGCCGCGGCCCAGGCCTGCGGCACCGACAACGAACCGACCGAGGCCGCCCGACCCAAGTTGGCGGCCACCCCACCGCCCAGACCCGAAGAACCCAGCGACGAACCCAGCTGGCTGCCCAGCGAGCTCATCGCCCAGACCCCGTTTTCCGCCGCGGTTTCCACGGCCTGAGCCGCCGCCGGAGCTAAGCCCTTCAACATCGAGTGCAAGGTGTTGGTCATCGACACACCCGTGCCCATCATCGACATGTGGTTGTTGGCTATCGAACTGACGTTGCTGAGCGGCGACAGATGCGGCGAGACCGCCGTCCACAGCCCACCCAGCTTGGAAGAAGGTACGACGCCCTGCGCTGGCTGGGCCAGCTGTTGCAGCGCTTGGGGCACATTGTTCATCAACTGGTTCGCCGCGGCGGTGTCGATGGCCTCCTCGACCGCGACGGCCTGCTCAAGGAGCCCGCCGGGGTTGGTGATCAGTGGGGCGTCCTCGAACGGCAGCAACGCCTCGGTCGCCGTCGCCGCCGTGGCGGCGTAGCCAAACATCGCGGCGGCGTCTTGGGCCCACATCTCCCCGTATTCGGCCTCGTTGACCGCGATCGCCGGGGTGTTTTGCCCCAAGAGGTTGGTCGCTATCAGAATCATCAGTTCAGCACGGTTCTCGGCGATCACCGGCGGGGGCACCGTCAGCCCATACGCCGTCTCGTAGGCCGCCGCAGCAACCCGGACCTGGGCGGCGGTCAGCTCGGCCTGCCCCGCGGTGACGCTCATCCACGCCACATACGGCGAGGCCGCCGCCACCATCAGACCCGCCGACGAACCTATCCACGACCCCACCGTCAGACCCCAGACCACCGACTGAAACGCCGACGCGGCCGAAAACAGGTCACTCGCCACGCTGTCCCACATCTTCGCGGCGGCCACCAGCGAGGCCGAACCCGGGCCGGCGTACATCCTCGCGGAGTTGATCTCCGGTGGTAACGCCCCGAAGTCCACCACTTCGATAATCCTTCCGCTCGGCCATAACTAGCACCAATGATGGACAGCAAACAACGTCGGCAACAGGTCAAATTCTCTCAAGTAGTCACAACCCCAGATGCAAAGTGCACCAGCCGCCCTGCCGCGAAGCTAAATCCAGCTGAACAATCTGAACATCAGGTAAATACAGTGGCAACTAATCTTAAATAACCCGGCCGATTAGACAGCGGCCGAGATCTGTTTGAGGTCGGGCCGTGATTGTCCGGAGAACGGCCGGTATCTCGCACGAGCAGCCACCCGCGCCCCCGTCAGACTTGGCGACCGCCTACGGCAACCTAAACCGGGGTGAACTTGGTGATCAGCCAATTGCCGTCGACCTTGGCTAGGGTCACCATCACGCTGCTGGCCGCCATCGACGGATTGGGGCTGTCCTTACTGGTAGTGCTCTGGTCGACAAAAACCAGAACGACGGCCGAATCCGGATGTAGCTCCGACACGGCCGCGCGCACCACCTTGGCGGTGGTTTTCAGTGACTTCTGTTTGGCCGCCGGAGCCACGATCTGCTGCGTGAACTGGTCGTAGTAGGACAGGAAATCGCCGGCGAGGTGCGACCTGGCGGTAGCGAAGTCTTGGTCGAGCGTGTCGGGTGAATACGACAACAGCGCGATTGTCCCGTCAGACGCCGCGGCGACGGCAGCACGGGCGGCGCCGGAGTCCGTCTGCTGATCGGGTCGGTATTGCTCAAGGTATAGCCATCCCGTCGCGCCCCCAGAGATCAACATGAGCAGGATGAGAATCACCGGAACGGGTTTCAAGGTAACCTGCATTCGCCACAGGTCACGGTGCCGCTGACCCTTCTGCGCGGTAGATTCCGTTGCAGAGTCGGTGTCAAATGCCTCGGTCGCCGAATCACCGGCTTCGCCTGCGGCTGAGTCGATCTCAGCGACTTCGGTGGCGTCAGTGGTTTCGGTGTTGACGTCGCGTACGTCATCGGTCACGGTACGAACTCAACTTTCGACATCTTGTACTGTCCCCCCTCTTCGGTCACGGTCACTTTGAGCCGCCACGCACGTGGTTCGTCTTTCGCCCCAGCGGAATTGGTGACCCGTGAAGTCGCCGCGACGAGCACCACGGCGGAATGCTCGTTCATGGATTCGACGGCTGTCGCGTTCACCGTGCCTTCGGTGACCACTTTGGACTGTTCGACAACCTTGGTGAAATCGGCTGCCCGCTGCTGGAAGTCATCCCTGAATTCGCCGGTGGAGCTGTCGATCACACGCGCGACGTCTTCTTTGGCCTTGTTGAAGTCCAGCGAGGTCATGTTGATGACACCTTGCTTGGCTCCGGCGGCGAACGCCGCGGCGCGCTGCTGGCGTTCGGTGGCCTCATGGTGTTGCCACACAATGTATCCGCTGAGCCCGGTGAAGCCGCAGATGATGACGACTGCGGCCGCCATGGCAATCGTGGACAGTCTTGGTAACCGCACCCGCAACCGCCGTCGCCAGGATGCCGACCGTGCGGCCTCCTGGTCTGCGGCCTCATAGTCGTCATAGTCGTCATAGTCTTCGGCGTCTTCCCAGTCTGCATACTCCTCGGGGACGTTCTCGTCCTCGGCTGGGGCCATCGCCAGCGCCTCACGCTTCAACCGGGCGGCACGGGCACGGGCCCGCGCCGCGGCGGCCAGCGCTTCGGCTTCGGCGGCTTCGGCTTCGGCGGCCAACGCCATCGCGTCGGCTTGCGATGTCCCCGCGTCCGACGGTGGTTCGGTTGTCTCAGCCATCGTGGATACAGCCCGTCAGTATCATTCTCGACTGAACTCCGGTATCGCTCACAGTATTGCCCATTGCTAACATTCGAGGCCCCAGCGAACTCCTACGAGGACCGATCAGGCAGACGATCACCCACCTGAGTTTTCCCCGGCAGCATGACTGGTGTTGACTCTCTCGAAAACATACTCTTTACTTCGACCCTCCAAGCGTTTCTCCAAAAGATTCCCGGTTGTGCCATGTCGTGTCGTGAACGCGTGCAGGCGATGGTCGACGGAACGCCCGTGCAGGCTCGTTGAGCCGCCTACTCCTGGGCGAAGATGTCCTCGGTGTCGGCGCCGACAACGGGCAGCTGGACCAGCGACAAGACATGGTGCGCCGGGCTGCCGGGTGGGGCCACCAGCACGCACTCGGTCCCCTGTTTGCGTGCCCGGTCACAAGCGGCAGCGAGGGCGCCGACGCCGGCCGAACCAAGGTGGGTGACGGCACTGAGGTCGATCGTCACGGGTGCTATGCCAGAACGGCTTTCGACGGCGATCTGGCGGTCCAATGTGGCTGCGGTGGTCGAATCGACGTCGCCCCGGACAACGATGCGGCCGGATTCAACTAGGGAGACGAATTCGCTGTCGATGGTTTGTTGGAAAGCTGCCCGGCGAACCATCGTGTCGGTGACAAACCGCGCCGGCCGCGACAGGCGATGCGTAAGTGTGGCAGTCGTTCCGCCGGCGCCATGCATGATGCGCGCCTCCGACACTAGGGCCTCGGCCATCGCCAGGCCGCGCCCACGGCCACGGGCGCCGTCGCGGTGGTCCTTCCATTGGCCCCGGTCGATTACCGATGCCCGCACGTTGCCGTCGCCGGCCAGCGCGGCCGCGACAACGATGCCCTTGGAGACGTCCGTGGCGTATCCGTGTTCGACCGCGTTCTCGACGAATTCGGAGATCGCGTGCACGATATCGGCGATGTCGGAGTGGTCGGCGCCGATCTCTGCCAGCCACTCACGAAGCTGGGCTCGAACGGTTCGTGCCGCGTTGATCGTCGCATCCAGCGTTATGTGCAGCGGCGGCGTTGGCGCCCGGCGTTGCATCGCAAGCAGGGTCACATCGTCGTTGTAGCCGGTGGACCGCAGCAGCAATTCAAGTGTGTCCGAACAGAGTCGGTCGATGGGCCGTGCCGGGGCGTCGAGCACAAAGCCGCCACTGCCGCTGGCGATGCTGGCCGCTAGGTCGGCAAATTCGGCGGTGCTGGCCTCGAGCGGCCGACCGGGCCGCTCGATCAGGCCGTCAGTGTAAAAGAGGATCGCGTCGCCGATGTTGAGCACTTCACTGCGCACTGGAAATCCGGTTCCGCTGCCGAGCGGACCCGCGCCGGTTGGTTCGACATACCGCGCACTCGCGTCCGCGGTCACCAGCAGCGGTGGCGGGTGTCCGGCTGTGCAGTACTGGAATTCGCCCGAGGTGAAGTCGAGCGAGCCGACACACATGGTGGCCGATTTCGATCCAGGTACCTGTTTATGGAAGCGGTCCACTGCCTCAAGCGCCTCGACGACCGTGTACCCCGCCGAGATCTGCATGCGTAACGCCGTACGTAATTGCGACATGACCGCTGCGGCCTCCACGCCGTGGCCCACGACGTCGCCAACGACGAGCACCAACCGATCCCCGAGGGCCAGCGCGTCGAACCAGTCGCCGCCGGCCGCGGTATCCTCGGCGGCGACCAGGTACTCGGCGGCTATGTCGGCGCCGGGAACCACGGGCACCGACGCGGCCAGCAACGCCTGCTGCATAACGGTGGCTGAATCGCGCACATTGCGATAGCGCTCGGACAGTTCCTCCACGCGCGCCTCGGCCGCCTGCCGGGCTCGCACTCGGCTGGTGACGTCGTCCACAATGAGCTGCACGCCCTCGATCGATCCGTCCGCCCGGCGGCGCGGTGTGACGACAAAGTCGAAGTATCGTTCCTCAACTCCGGAACCGTCGTAATCAGTTTGTAGTCGCCACTCCGATCCTGATTGCGGCTCACCGGTTTGATAGACCCGGTCCAACATTTCGTAGATCTGCTGACCCTCCAGTTCGGGATAGACCTCCCGAGCGGGCTGTCCCACGGTGTCAAGCAATGGACTGAAGCCGCGATAGGCCGCGTTCACTGCGACAAAGCGATGGTCAGGCCCCTCGAGGCCAACCAGAATCGCAGGGATGTGCTCGAAAATGCGTCGTACATCCTCGGCCGCACCGACCGTTTTGTCCCAGTCCATTTCGGCCGCCATTTGGCCGTCCCTCCTACGGACCGATGTAGCAAACGGGTCAACGTGCGCAGACCAATTCGCCAGGCAACGCAACCAGGTTATCAACGTGCCCTACCAGCTTGCCGGAAAAGCAAAAGTGCGTTTGGGGCAGGCCGCCACTTATGTCGCTGACAGCGCGGACTCCGTGGTCGGGTGTACGGGCAGCACGTCGCCGTATCCGCAGGCGTGGATGATGCGCGCGACAGCACGGTCGCGGCTTACCAGGCGCACGTCCACGCCCCGGCGTCGACACCGTTCGGCCTCGTGAGCAAGGACGGCGACTGCGCAGCAGCCCATGAAATCGAGGCCGTTGAGGTTGACCACGAGTGGTTCCGGCGCGGTGGTGGCCGCGGCCGCCTTCGTGACCAGATCTTGCCAAGTGTGCTCATTGGCGGCGTCGATCTCGCCACGCGCATGGATAATCACAGCCGAGTCGTGGTGCTGGATGGTCGCCTTGAGCGCGTTGCTCACCGGAGTAGTGAATGACCCTGCCTGAGTCGGGTTCATGGTGCACTCCTCATCGGCGGCACCCGAGCCCCCAATTGGATTGCCGGTCCTGCGCGCCGCGGAAAACCGTCGTCTTTGTATAGCAAGGCCGGCCCGCTCCGTCTATAGCGCCGAAGCCGGCGGCCAATGAGCTTCTCGGCGTCCTCGGAGCCGACCCCATTCTCCGCGCGGGTGGCCCCGCAGATGCGATCCAGCAACCCCGCCGACTCGCTCCGGACAGGTGGTGGTAGCCCTCGTAGGCTCAGCAATCGTGGACTTGCATTCACGACCACCGTGGTCGAACAACGCGGTGCGTCGTCTTGGCGTGGCACTGCGCGACGGAGTTGACCCGCCGGTCGACTGCCCGTCGTACGCCGAGGTGATGCTGTGGCATGCGGACTTGGCCGCCGAAGTCCAGGACCGGATCGAGGGCCGGAGTTGGTCTGCGTCGGAGTTATTGGTTACCTCACGTGCGAAGAGCCAAGACACCCTGCTAGCAAAGCTGCGGCGTCGGCCTTACCTGCAACTGAACACCATCCAAGACATCGCAGGTGTCCGCATCGATGCCGACCTCCTGCTGGGCGAGCAGACGAGACTTGCTCGCGAGATCGCCGACCACTTCGGTGCTGACCAGCCCGCTATTCATGATCTGCGTGACCACCCGCACGCCGGCTACCGGGCCGTTCATGTCTGGCTTCGGTTACCTGCCGGTCGTGTCGAGATACAGATTCGCACCATTTTGCAGAGCCTGTGGGCCAACTTCTACGAGCTTCTCGCTGACGCGTACGGTCGGGGCATCCGCTATGACGAGCGGCCGGAGCAGCTAGCGGCCGGCGTTGTCCCGGCACAGCTTCAAGAGCTGGTAGGGGTTATGCAAGACGCTTCAGCGGATCTGGCGATGCATGAAGCCGAGTGGCAACACTGTGCAGAGATCGAATACCCCGGCCAGCGGGCGATGGCGCTTGGCGAGGCGAGCAAGAACAAGGCGACGGTGCTCGCAACGACCAAGTTTAGGCTGGAAAGGGCCATCAATGAGGCCGAGTCGGCAGGGGGAGGTGGGTGAGGTGGCTGGCTATGTCGTCGAATACAACCGGCGCACCCACGTGCGTCGCATCACCGAGTTCGCCACCCCGCAAGAAGCGATGGAGCACCGGTTGAAGCTGGAAGCCGAGCGCACCGACAGCAATATCGAGATCGTTGCGCTCGTCAGTAAGTCGTTGGGAACCCTGAAGCAAACGCATTCGCGGTACTTCACTGGTGAAGAGCTGAACGTCGGAAACGGCGCGCGGTAGGCCCTTGGGTTTCCGCGAGTGTGCCGGGTCCGGTCGACATGGGGAGGTTCGGTCAACATGTCTACCCGGCACTAGAGCCCGAGCGCCCGATAGGTGCGGCGGACGAATTTTGGTTGCGCGGTCCGCAGTTTCGCCAGGGATGGGTTACCCGCGACGGCCGCGGCAGCGTCCACGGACAGATCGGGACAATGCTGGATCAGATACAGCAGTATCAGGTCGGCGCTCGGGTCGGCCTGCCACCATGTCCCGTACGCGCCGGGCCAGCTGAAGGTCCCGAGCCCGCCCGGCCCGAACAGCGGCCTGGACTTCGCCGGATCGGTCACCACCGATAGGTTCAGCCCGAAGCCGCGGCCCACCCAGAACGGCGCCCCCAGAAAGCTGTGCCGTTTCTGCTCGTCGGTCAGCCGGTCGGTGCGCATCAGGCGCACCGATTCAGGTGACAACACCCGGACCCCGTCGACCGTCCCGTCGCCCAACAGCATCCGCACGAACCGCAGGTAGTCATCGGCGGTCGACCACAACCCGCCGCCGGCGTTACAGAACGACGGCGGCGTGACGTGTGGCGGCCCCATCACGTCGTGCCGCAACCGGTCTTGTTCGTCGAGCCGGTACATGGTCGCGGCCCGTCGCTGCGCGTCGGCCGACACGTAGAAGCCGGTGTCGGTCATTCCTGCCGGACCCAGCACTCGCTCGTCGATGATCTGGTACAGCGGTGCGTCCTCGATGCGGGAGACAATGACACCCAAGACGTCGATGGCGTGGCTGTAGGTCACCCGGTCGCCAGGTTGGTGCACGAGCGGAAGGGTTGCCAGCGCTGCCAGCCAAACGTCGGGACCCTGGCCGAACGGCAGTCGCTGATAGGCCCGCGAAATTGGCCCCGACACCGAGAAACCGTAAGCCAGGCCGCTGGTGTGAGTGAGCAGGTCCTCGATCAAAATGGCTCGTCGCGCGGGATGTGTGCGATCCAGCGGGCCGGCGGCATCGTCCAGCACGGCCACCTTGCAGAGCTCCGGTGCCCAACGCGTGATCGGGTCACGCAGTGCCAGTTTGCCCTCGTCGACCAGGCTCATCGCCGCCGCCACCGTGACCGGCTTGGTCATCGACGCGATGCGAAACAGCGTGTCGCGTTGCATGGGCACGCCCGCGTCGATATCGCGATAGCCGATCTCGTTGACTTGCAACAATTTTTCGCGCTGCCAGACCATGGTTACCGCGCCGGAAAGCAGGCCCGCGTCGCATACCTCGCGGATGGACGCCTGATTGCCGTCGAGATTCACCCGGTTCAGGATACTGTCCGAGCCAGCGCGGCTCGGCGGATTACTGATTGTGCGAACGTTTTCCCGCGCACCGGTCGCGTGTTACTGTCGCGCTCTCCGGCGAATGTGATCTGGGGAACATGCTGTGAGCGCGGCGGCATGCTAGTGACGATGGTGTCGCTGCTGGTGAACCAGGGTGTGGGTAGGCAGTCACCGAGACCCGCAACCATGGACGGGGCTGGATTCGAGGCTCCGTGCATGCCGTACGACTAGGGGTAGCGCCCAGCTGCTCAATACCATCGGTTGGATAACAAAGGCTGAACATGAATGGCTTGATCTCACAAGCGTGCGGCTCCCACCGACCCCGGCGCCCCTCGAGCCTGGGGGCTGTCGCGATCCTGATCGCGGCGACACTTTTCGCGACTGTCGTTGCGGGGTGCGGGAAAAAACCGACCACGGCGAGCTCCCCGAGTCCCGGGTCGCCGTCGCCGGAAGCCCAGCAGATCCTGCAAGACAGTTCCAAGGCGACGAAGGGCCTGCATTCCGTCCACGTGGTGGTGACGGTAAACAATCTCTCGACCCTCCCGTTTGAGAGCGTCGATGCCGACGTGACCAACCAACCGCAGGGCAATGGCCAGGCGGTGGGCAACGCCAAGGTCAGAATGAAGCCCAACACCCCGGTGGTGGCCACCGAGTTCCTGGTCACGAACAAGACCATGTACACGAAGCGGGGCGGCGACTATGTCTCGGTGGGTCCGGCGGAGAAGATCTATGACCCGGGCATCATCCTGGACAAGGACCGGGGGCTGGGCGCGGTCGTCGGGCAAGTGCAAAACCCGACAATCCAGGGACGTGACGCCATCGACGGCCTGGCCACCGTCAAGGTGTCCGGGACCATCGACGCCGCGGTGATCGATCCGATCGTGCCTCAGCTAGGTAAGGGTGGGGGCAGGCTCCCGATAACCTTGTGGATCGTCGACACCAACGCCTCAACGCCGGCACCCGCCGCGAACCTGGTGCGGATGGTCATTGACAAGGACCAAGGCAACGTCGACATCACGCTGTCCAATTGGGGTGCGCCGGTCACCATCCCGAACCCGGCGGGATAACAGGCGCGAACCGGCCCGGTCCAGCCCCATCGCTGGTCGATGGCCTGGCCGGTCCGGTACTCGTCCGCGGGCGGAGGCCGCCTTCGAAGAAATCCTTTGAGAATTCGCCAAGGCCGTCGACCCAGCATGGGGTCAGCTCGCCAGCCTGAACCGCCCCGGTGAGTCCGGAGACTCTCTGATCTGAGACCTCAGCCGGCGGCT
>OBKH01000032.1_pt1 | contig 52963 bp, 54 predicted proteins | sample 1496241 | NCBI WGS metagenome assembly OBKH01 (sample SAMN03273953, study PRJEB22546) | soil metagenome | isolation source: rice field elevated CO2 plus elevated temperature | place: India: CRRI Experimental farm Cuttack,Odisha-753006 | collected 2013-12-17 | reverse complement strand
GGAAGAGTTGATGGAATGGGGGAGGGTGCCGGTGAAATCTTCGGTAACGGATGCCGGGACTGTCAGGTCGCCATCGGCCAGGTCCTCGATCTCGTCGAGCAGACGCATGATCGCGTTCTGGTTGCGCTCGTTTTTCTCGGCGGTTTCCCGCAGTTGGCGATTGGTTTCACGCACCATCACCAAACCGATGAGGATGATCGAGGTTAACGCCAACAAACCCAGCACGTAACCGCCGATGGTATCGGTCGTGCGCCCGCCCGCCAGGTTTTCGAAACCGCTGGCCAGGTGCGAGGCTTCATCGAGCAGGGTTTGCGACAGGCTGAAAATGCTGGTGGCCGATTCGCGCACCTTGAGCAGTTCGGGCGAGGTTTCGAGGATTTCGTCCACTGAGCCGGAGACGAACTCGAACAACTCGGAAATCTCGGTCAGTCGCGCGCGCGCATCGCGGTCTTCGACCTGGCTGATCCTCTGCGACACGTTGCCCTGAAGCATGCCGTTGAGCACCAGACCGAAACGCGCCGCGTCACGACCGAAAGCGTCGGCGGCCTGCTGCGAGTTTTCGTCGCCGGACAATACCGTGTTCACCGCGCCGAGAATCCGCTCGGCCAGCAGCGATTGACGCTGGGCCATCGCCACCTGCCCCGCCGGGGCGCCGCGTTGCAGCAGGATCTCCACCACTTTTTCGTATTCGACCTGCAACTGCGGCACGGTTTCAGCGAGGGTGGCGGCCACCTGATGCAACGACAACACGGTCTGCTCGCTGGAAAGAATGGCGTCGGTGTTCTTCAGCAGGCGTTCCCAATCCAGTTGCACGGCGCGCATTTCCGGGCGCACGGTAGCCGGCGCTGGCGGCAGGCCGGTCGCCGGGTCGCCTTTCTTCAGATAGCCCCAGCGCTGGGCAAAATCATTGCGCGCATCGCTGAGCAGCTTGAATGCCGCGGCCTTGCCGGCGGCGGCCTCGGTGGCGTTTTTGGCAATGCGCTGGGACAGCACGCGCAATTCGCCAGCGTGGCCGATGTACTGTTTATCGTAGGTGGCCTGGGTGTTGAGATACGCGAAGTTGGCGAACAGCAGCATGATGAAGATGATCAGTGCGATGAACAGCACGATGATCTGCGACCGACTGCGCGACCCTTCCATTGGCTTGCCTGTTTTTGCTTTTATCATCGGTCACCAACACCCTTTAAAGCTTGCCGAAGTACCTGCGGGAGCGAGTTTGCTCATTCAGGCGCCGCGGCGCATCAGGAAAACCGCGTTATCGTTCAATCGCGAGCAGGCTCGCTCCCACAGGGTTTACAGGGCGACGTTCATGAATCCCTGGGATCGCGCCAACGCAAACGGGCTGAACACCCGCCAATGCTGCTCGCCCTGAAAACAGCCTTCGACGAACGCCGCCACCGGCCCCTGCAATTCGTCAGCGGGTAGGGCCTCCAGGCTGTCCCGAGCGAAGTGCTGGAGGCCGAAGACTTCGTCGACCATCAAGCCGGCAAACACATCGTCGTGCTCCACCACCAATACCCGTCGCTGCCTTCGCGCGGTCGACAGCTCGTAACCCAAAAAGCCACACAGGTCCATGATCGGCAATAACCGCCCGCGCAAGTTGGCCACGCCCTTGACCCAGGGCTTGACCCCGGGCAGTTGCGTGAAGCGCGGTTCGTGCAACACTTCGCCGACTTCGCCCATGGGCGCGACATACCAGTGTTCGCCCACACGAAAGCCGATGCCACTCCAGCTGTCCTGCCGGGGTGGCTGGGACGGCAAGTCCGCGGCCAGCAGACGACAACGCTGGTCGATCTGCAGCAGGAGCTCGAAGGCGGTCAGTGACTCGCTCATGGCTGGACGATCAACCGGGCAATACGTTGTTCAGGGTCTTGATCAGGGTTTCTTCGTCGACGGGTTTGGTCAGGTAGTCCCTGGCCCCTTGGCGCGTCCCCCAGACCTTGTCGGTTTCCTGATCCTTGGTGGTGATGATGATCACCGGGATATGCCCGGTTTCCGGGTCCTTGGTCAACTGACGGGTCGCCTGAAACCCGTTGAGGCCGGGCATGACAATGTCCATCAACACGGCGTCAGGCTTTTCCTGGCGGGCCAGGGCCACGCCGTCGGCGCCGTTTTCGGCTTTCAATACTTCATGACCATGCTTTTCCAGCATACCGGTCAGTTTGTACATCTCAGTCGGCGAATCATCGACGATCAGAATACGTGCCATGGTCTTCCCCATTCTTGTCGGCGCCAGGCCCGTTGGCCGAGCGTCACTGTAGGTGTCTTACTGCGGCAAAACGGCGGCAAAGCCCGGAACATGGGCCTGGATCGCGTTCAGCAGTTCTTCCTTGCTGAAAGGCTTGGTCAAAAACTGGTCGGAGCCGACGATACGCCCCTTGGCCTTGTCGAACAGCCCGTCCTTGGACGACAACATAATCACTGGCGTGGACTTGAACGCTTGGTTGTTCTTGATCAAAGCGCAGGTCTGATAGCCATCCAGGCGCGGCATCATGATGTCGACAAAGATGATTCCGGGGTGATTGTCGGCGATCTTGGCCAGGGCATCGAAACCGTCGATGGCGGTGATCACTTCACAGCCCACGTTTTTCAACAGCGTTTCGGCGGTGCGACGAATCGTCTTCGAGTCGTCGATCACCATGACCTTCAAGGCGCTGGAATGCTGTTCCATAAATGCTCTGCCGTCGCCTTTGCGAATCAAATTGTCCATTTCCGGTAACCGGAGGGCTCGAAACCCTTGATGTTCAAGGGCCAGTACCACTTGGCAGCCTTTTTAGCACAGTCTCCAACACCAATCTATCGGCCAGCCTTCGCGGTGGTTTTTCCTTGACCGGGAACACACTCAGCGCCACTCTGACGCCACTTTACGGCCTGATCTTTTGTAGGAGCGAGCAGGCTCCGGGCGGCGTTCCGACGATGGTCGTCAACGATGACGCAGGCTGGCTGGAAAAACGCGGTGCCCTCAAGCCCATCGTCGGAACGCCGCCCGGAGCAGGCTCGCTCCTACAGATCACACATACGCCCCTACTTTCGAGGAAACACCCATGAGCGTTCGCGTCGGGATTGTCATGGACCCTATTGCCAGCATTTCCTATAAAAAGGATAGCTCGCTGGCCATGCTGTTGGCCGCGCAGAAGCGCGGCTGGGAACTGTTCTATATGGAACAGCGCGACCTGTACCAGGCAGAAGGCCAGGCCCGGGCGCGGATGCGTCCTTTGAAGGTCTTCGCCAACCCGGAAAAGTGGTTCGAACTGGACGCCGAGCAGGACAACCTGCTGAGTGATCTGGACGTGATCCTGATGCGCAAGGATCCTCCGTTCGACATGGAGTTCGTCTACTCCACCTATCTGCTGGAGCAGGCCGAGCGTGCTGGCGTGCTGGTGGTCAACAAGCCGCAGAGCCTGCGTGACTGCAACGAAAAACTGTTCGCCACGTTGTTCCCGCAGTGCACGCCGCCGACCATCGTCAGCCGTCGCCCGGATGTGCTGCGCGAATTTGCCGACCACCACGGGGACGTGATCCTCAAGCCGCTGGACGGCATGGGCGGCTCGTCCATTTTCCGCCACACCGCGGGCCACCCGAACCTGTCGGTGATCCTCGAGACCCTGACCCTGCACGGTCAGCAGCAGATCATGATCCAGGGCTACCTGCCCGCCATCATCGATGGTGACAAACGTATCCTGATGATCGACGGCGAACCGGTGGACTACTGCCTGGCGCGCATTCCCGCCGCGGGTGAAACCCGTGGCAACCTGGCCGCCGGTGGCCGTGGCGAAGCGCGTCCGCTGACCGAGAAAGATCGCTGGATCGCCGCGCAAGTCGGCCCGACCCTGCGGGAAAAAGGCCTGCTGTTCGTGGGTCTGGACGTCATTGGCGAGCATCTGACGGAAATCAACGTCACCAGCCCGACCTGCATTCGCGAGATCGATAATGCGTTCGGTACCGACATTGGCGGCCTGCTGATGGAGGCTATCGACAAGAAGCTGCAAGCTTGAGACTGTACCTCTACATCTTGTCGCTCGACACTTGAAGCTTGAAGCTAAAAACCAACATTGCGTTATCATGCCCAGCCCACGAAAACGCGATGTTGGTTTTTTGCCCCATGACCCTCCCGTCCGATCTGCCCGCCGAACTCGCCCACCGTGGCGTGCGCCCGGCTGATCGCCTCGGTTTTACCCTGTTTCTCGCGGCGCTGATTCACCTGGCCTTGCTGCTGGGCGTCGGCTTCACGATGGTCGAGCCCAAGCAAATCAGCAAAACCCTGGAAATCACCCTCGCCACTTTCAAAAGCGAAAAGAAGCCTGAGAAAGCCGACTTCCTCGCCCAGGAAAATCAACAAGGCAGCGGCACCCTGGATAAAAAGGCGATCCCCAAGACCACCGAGGTCGCGCCGTTCCAGGACAACAAGGTTCAGAAAGTCACGCCACCGCCAGCGGCCAAGCCTGAAGTGCGGGAGGCACCGCCCAAGGCGGCCGTGACCACCGTCGCGCCGAAGCCGAAAAAAGCCCCAGCCAAGACCGAAGAACCCAAGACCGACACCAAACCCGCCGTGGCCGCGCCGACGTTTGACACTGAACAGTTGTCCAGCGACATCGCCAGCCTGGAAGCGGAACTGGCCAATGAACAACAGTTGTACGCCAAGCGCCCGCGCATCCACCGCCTGAGCGCCGCCTCGACCATGAAAGACAAGGGCGCCTGGTACAAGGAAGATTGGCGCAAGAAAATCGAGCGCATCGGCAACCTCAATTACCCCGAAGAAGCCCGGCGCCAACAGATTTACGGCAGTTTGCGGCTGATGGTGTCGATCAACCGTGACGGCTCGCTGTACGAGGTGCTGGTGCTGGAGTCCTCCGGGCAACCGTTGCTGGATCAGGCGGCACAGCGCATCGTGCGCCTGGCCGCGCCCTTCGCTCCATTTACCGGGGATCTGTCGGATATTGACCGGCTGGAAATCATTCGCACCTGGAAGTTTGCCCGTGGGGACAGACTCTCAAGCAACTGATACCAACACAAATCCCCCTGTAGGAGCGAGCCTGCTCGCGATAAACCTGAGAGCACCGCGTAGTGTCAACCTTGCAGCGTTATCGTTGACGACCATCGCGAGCAGGCTCGCTCCTACAGGGATTGTGTCGCCAACAGCAATTTGCGGCATTTCCTGCGCATCCCCAGCTTGTCAGTTTGCCCCTCCAACGCCACACTAGCGCTCATGAAAAACGTCAGCCCCAGCTACCTCAAGCATCAATTCCTGATCGCCATGCCGCACATGGTCGACCCGAACTTTGCGCACACCTTGACCTACATCGTCGAGCACACGGCCAACGGTGCCATGGGGCTGGTGGTCAACCGTCCGCAAGAACTGAATCTGGCCGATATCCTCGAGCAATTGCGCCCGGATATCGAACCACCCGCACTCTGCCAGCATGTGCCGATTTTCATCGGCGGCCCGGTGCAGACCGATCGCGGGTTTGTCCTGCATCCTTCGGGGCAGAGCTATCAGGCGACCGTTGATCTGGAAGGCGATTTATCCCTGTCGACCTCCCAGGACGTCCTGTTCGCCATCGCCGACGGCGTCGGCCCGGCGAAAAGCCTGATCGCCCTCGGTTATGCGGGCTGGGAAGCCGGGCAACTGGAAGCCGAACTGGCGCAGAACGCCTGGCTGACCTGCCCGTTCGACGCCGACATCCTGTTCAACACCAGCTGTGAATTGCGCCTCGAAGCAGCCGCCAAGCACCTGGGCATCAACCTCAGCCTGCTGACCAGTCAGGCGGGGCACGCCTGATGGCCCTGCGGCTGATCCTGGGATTCGACTACGGCACCAAACAGATCGGCGTTGCGGTCGGCCAGGTGATTACCGGCCAGGCCCGCGAGCTGTGTACCCTGAAAGCGCAGAACGGCATTCCCGACTGGGATCAGGTCGAAGCCCTGATCAAGGAATGGAAACCTGACGCCGTGGTGGTCGGCCTGCCGCTGAACATGGACGGCACGCCCAGCGACATGTGCGTCCGCGCGGAAAAGTTCGCCCGTCGCCTGAATGGCCGCTTCAACCTGCCCTTCTATACCCACGACGAACGCCTGACCACGTTCGAGGCCAAGGGCGAACGCCGTGATCGAGGCGGGCAGAAAGGCAGTTACCGCGACAACCCGGTCGATGCCATCGCCGCCGCCCTGCTGCTGCAAGGCTGGCTCGACGAAAACAGCGCATTGTTCGAATCCTGATGCACCCAATCCTGAAGAGTCGCCATGCGGCTCTTTTAGTAACAACCCGAGCCAACTCAAGCACAACCCGACTCGGGCCCAAGAAGGAGCAACCATGAGCCTGCCCAATCCCACCGAACTGATCAGCCAGATGGCGATCCGTCTCAAGGCACACCTGGAACACCGTGGCATTAGCGAACCGCGTTACATCGGCATTCGCACCGGCGGCGTCTGGGTCGCCCAGGCCCTGCTCAAAGAGCTGGGCAGCCATGAGCCCCTCGGCACGCTCGACGTTTCCTTCTACCGCGACGACTTCAGCCAGAACGGCTTGCACCCGCAAGTGCGTCCGTCTGCCCTGCCGTTCGAAATCGAAGGCCAGCACCTGGTGCTGATCGACGACGTACTGATGAGCGGCCGGACCATCCGCGCGGCCATGAACGAACTCTTCGACTACGGGCGTCCGGCCAGCGTGACGCTGGTGTGCCTGCTGGACCTGGATGCCGGCGAACTGCCGATCCGCCCGAACGTGGTTGGCGCCACGCTGTCACTCGCCGCCCACGAGCGCGTGAAGCTGTCCGGCCCGGAGCTCAAGCTCGAAGTGCAAGACCTCGCCCTTTAATTCGCCCTATTGAGAGTCCCCCTTGCGATGACGCCTCTAGAAACCAAGCGCCCGCTGCAGCTCAATGATCAGGGCCAGCTGCGCCACTTCCTCTCGCTCGACGGTTTGCGCCGAGAGCTGCTGACGGAAATCCTCGACACCGCCGACTCGTTCCTCGAAGTCGGCGCCCGCGCGGTGAAGAAGGTCCCGCTGCTGCGCGGCAAGACCGTGTGCAACGTGTTCTTCGAGAACTCCACCCGCACCCGCACCACCTTCGAACTGGCGGCCCAGCGCCTGTCGGCGGACGTGATTACCCTGAACGTGTCCACGTCTTCGGCGAGCAAGGGTGAAACCCTGCTCGACACCTTGCGCAACCTGGAAGCCATGGCGGCCGACATGTTTGTCGTGCGTCATGGTGATTCCGGCGCCGCGCACTTCATCGCCGAACACGTGTGCCCGCAGGTGGCGATCATCAACGGCGGCGACGGCCGTCACGCCCACCCGACCCAGGGCATGCTCGACATGCTCACCATCCGCCGGCACAAGGGCGGCTTCGAGAACCTCACGGTGGCCATCGTCGGCGACATCCTGCACTCGCGGGTGGCCCGTTCGAACATGCTGGCGCTGAAAACCCTGGGCTGCCCGGACATCCGCGTGATCGCGCCGAAAACCTTGCTGCCGATCGGCATCGAGCAATACGGCGTGAAGGTCTACACCGACCTGGCCGAAGGCCTGAAAGACGTCGATGTGGTGATCATGTTGCGTCTACAGCGCGAGCGCATGACCGGCGGCCTGCTGCCGAGCGAAGGTGAGTTCTACCGCCTGTTCGGCCTGACCACTGCGCGCCTGGCCGGTGCCAAGCCCGATGCCATCGTGATGCACCCGGGGCCGATCAACCGTGGCGTGGAGATTGAGTCGGCGGTGGCCGACGGCCCGCACTCGGTGATCCTCAACCAGGTGACCTACGGCATCGCCATTCGTATGGCCGTTTTGTCCATGGCCATGAGCGGGCAGACTGCCCAGCGCCAATTCGAGCAGGAGAACGCCCAGTGAAGCTCAGCATTCTCGGCGCCCGCGTGATCGATCCAGCCAGCGGCCTGGATCAAGTTACCGATATCCACATTGAAGCCTGCAAGATCGTCGCCATTGGCGCCGCACCGGCCGGTTTCGTCGCCGTCGACACCCTTGACGCCAAAGGCCTGGTGGCCGCCCCTGGCCTGGTCGACCTCAACGTTGCCCTGCGCGAACCGGGCTACAGCCGTAAAGGCTCGATCGTCAGCGAAACCCGCGCGGCCGCGGCCGGTGGCGTGACCAGCCTGTGCTGCCCGCCCAAAACCAAACCGGTACTGGACACCTCGGCGGTGGCCGAACTGATCCTCGATCGCGCCCGCGAGGCCGGCAACACCAAAGTCTTCCCGATCGGCGCCCTGAGCAAAGGCCTGGACGGCGAACAGCTGGCCGAGCTGGTCGCGTTGCGCGATGCCGGCTGCGTGGCCTTCGGCAACGGTCTGGAGAGTTTCCGCAACACCCGCACCCTGTGCCGGGCGCTGGAGTACGCGGCAACCTTCGACCTGACGGTGATTTTCAACTCCCAGGACCATGATCTGGCCGAAGGCGGTTTGGCCCACGAAGGCCCGACCGCCAGTTTCCTCGGCTTGCCGGGTATTCCGGAAACCGCCGAGACCGTGGCCCTGGCCCGGGACCTGCTGCTGGTCGAACAGACTGGCGTGCGCGCGCACTTCAGCCAGCTCACCAGCGCTCGCGGTGTGGCCCTGATCGCCCAGGCCCAGGCCCGTGGCCTGAAGGTCACCGCGGATGTCGCCCTGTACCAGTTGATCCTGACTGACGAAGCGCTGATCGACTTCAGCAGTCTGTATCACGTCCAGCCTCCGCTCCGCACCCGCGCCGACCGCGAGGGTCTGCGTGCGGCAGTGAAGTCAGGTGTGGTGTCGGCGATTTCCAGCCACCACCAACCCCACGAGCGCGACGCCAAACTGGCGCCGTTCGGTGCCACCGAGCCCGGCATCAGCAGCGTCGAACTGCTGCTGCCATTGGCGATGACGCTGGTGGAAGACGGTTTGCTGGACTTGCCGACCCTGCTGGCGCGCCTTGGCGCCGGTCCTGCCGACGCCTTGCGCCTGCCGGCGGGCAAACTGGCGGTCGGTGGTGCGGCGGATATCGTGCTGTTCGACCCTGCGGCCTCGACCGTGGCCGGGGAAACCTGGCTGTCCAAAGGCGAGAATTGCCCGTTCATCGGGCACAGCCTGCCGGGCCTGGTGCGGTATACCCTGGTGGATGGACGGATCAGTCACCAGGCGTAAATCTTTTTGGCAAAAGGACTTGCCCTATACCGAATATCCAATCCGCAAAGCGATGCTAATCGAGACTTGCCAGCGAATGCCCCCCTTCGGGGCTCCTTCGCAACGCAAGCCCGGTTAGAAAGCCATTAGAGAATAGTGCTCCCTCTACAGCCCTACCGTATGTATCCGCACAATAAGCCTAAAAAACACCTATTTAGTCGAGCATCCAGACTAACTGCGCACATTCCTGAGAGATAGTTAGAAAGCCGCAAGATCAGCAAGTCATACCTAGCCGTCACCCCTCGCCGAAATTCCCCGCTTCACATACCGAAAAAACCTACAGAGTTATGAGAAACAACTTCTCTAACGATCAATTACTATTTATTTCGCACAAACAAGAAACCTGATCAAAAAAACTAAAAACTAAAAACTAAAAACTAAAAACTAAAAACTAAAAACTAAAAACAAAGGATAAATTATGCAGAATGGACTTACACTTCCCCCAATCGTCACTACAGCCCCATCGGGCGGCATTACGATCGACACAGGCTTCAGCTGGGGAACGTATGCAACAGCTGACTGGCAAGGTGCGGGAGAGGCGATCATCACCACCGACGGAATGACATATTCCTTACCTCTCGCCGATGGTCCTATTATATCTTCCGCTGACATGGAAATGTTCCACGACTGGCTAGAAATGAAAAGTGGAATCAAGGCATTCACTTACGAGCTGAAAATGGCGGAGAGGTCCATCAATAACAATGACGCACTGGGTGCCATAAAAGACCTTTGGAAAATAACTGAAGCCGATAACTACCTTTTGAACAATGACACATTCGTCACCCACGCTTACTTTAAAAACAAACTTGTCAACTTCAGCTTAGCCGACGCATTAGTAGCCCAACAAAACGCAAGCAACCAAGAGGCACTAATACGAGCCTCTACTGGCCATGGTACAGTATACGAATTAACCACCCCTGAGCTTTCAGGCGGAACATTCACCCCAATCAAAGCATTTAGTCACTACCTTTGGGGCAACGGACAAAAACTTAGCGTAAACATCAACAACATTGATCTAAAAATTCAAACTTATGATATTCCACTTTTAGCCAGCTCAATAACCAACACAAGAGAGCCGGGAACTTATTTTATATCCGAACCCAAAGTTGCCTACAACACATTCGACGACAGCATAATTACAGGTGCTTATTTAGGAAGAATCACATTAAAAATAGAAGGAAGCTTCACAAGAAATGAAAATAGTACTTGGGTTTTCGATGGCGTAGTAAAAGCATACACAGACACCTTTGACTTTGATGCAAGCAATAGAGCGCCAATCCTCGAAACCCTCACTACAGCTGGCAGATTATTCTCCGGAACAACCTATGAAATTGAAATTTTTGGCGAGTATAAAGTAACGCTAACCGGAGAAGGCTTTCAACCCTGAATGATTTAGTTTAATCTCTATCGATTGGGTGCTGATAAGCACCCAATCTGCCCATTAAAAAAGCACAAAAATATGAAATACCTATACCCAGCAACCTCACTTATAACAACCGCCACCGGAACACTTACGATAATTACAAATCAAACTTCCGGGATTTATGACTCTACACAAGATTCGATAGCGCCCCCCCTAATAACCCTCGCCGCCATCCTTCTAGCACTTAACGCAACACACATCCTACAATTACTCATCCATAATAAAAAATTAAAAACCCGCACTGGCAGGTATTTCTTAATTGGAATATCAGGATTTTTATCAACCATTTCCTTCATAATCCTTGCAGTCAGCACATTCTATTGGTGGGTGCCCAATCACATCATAATTTCACTCCTCTATTGCATGACTACTGCAGTATTTATCTATAACCAGATAATTTTTTTTAGAAAAAGTTAAGACACTCGGCGACGAGCGAAGGATGGACGGGTGCCAAGGCTTAGCCTGCCGGTCGGCAAACTGGCTGTCCAAAGGCGAGAACTGCCCGTTCATCGGGCACAGCCTGCCGGGCCTAGTGCGTTACACCTTGGTGGATGGACGGATCAGTCACCAGGCGTAAGACCGTGTCACCCCAATCGCTAGCAGGGCTAGCTCCCACGGGGATTTGTGTGGTTCACAGATCCCGTGTGGGAGCTAGCCTGCTAGCGATGGCTTACTGAAAGGCAGCTCGATTCTGCGCGTTGCGAATCGAAACCTGATCATTCAGCGTCCAGAAGTCATACAGCACTCCCACGAAGAACAGTCCGCCCGTCAGCAGGTAGATCAACCCGCTGATCCATTTGCCCTGATACATCCGGTGCACACCGAACACCCCGAGAAACGTCAGCAGAATCCACGCGACGTTGTATTCGATCGGGCCGGCGGTGAACCGAAGGTCGGCTTCACGGTCCATGGACGGGATCAGAAACAGATCGATCAACCAGCCAATCCCCAACAAACCGAAGGTGAAGAACCAGATCGTCCCCGTGACCGGTTTGCCGTAATAAAAGCGGTGAGCGCCGGTGAAACCGAAAATCCACAGCAGATAACCGATCACTTTGCTGTGGGTATCTTGATGGGGTACGGGTTGTTGATAGGTGTTCATGGATGACCTCGATTCACACGATAGATAAATATTCTTGAATTCTTTGTGACTTTTTTACGAGCACCCGACGTATGGCAAATGGTACGTTGTCTCCCGTCAAAGCCTTATAACACCTGACTTCTGTCCGACAATGGCGTCTTTTTGCCGCTCATTTGGTTCCGTTGACCCCCAGGTTGAATCGACCAACGGCCTCGGAAGGGACAAAAAAGCTGTTATAAAGTTGCGCGCTAACCCATACGAGCCCTGCCTAATGCGTCCATTTATAAAGACATGGCTAACCATTTGCCTATTATTGCCACTGGCCGCCCACGCCACCAATCGTGAGCAACGTCTTCCGAACGTTAATGGTTACACCCCGAAATCCCATGCTTCTGCTCCTTCGAACAAAAGCAAAAAATCAGTCAAACACGCTCCACAGCTGGCCAGCAACAAAAAAGGCCTGGTTCCGCCGATGGCGAACAAGGAAAGCAGCAATGTGCTGAGCCGTGCGGTCAACGTCCTCGGTACCCCGTATCGTTGGGGCGGCAGCAGCCCGAGCAAAGGCTTCGACTGCAGCGGTCTGGTGAAATACGCGTTCAACGACGCCACGTTTGACCTGCCACGCACCTCCAATGCCATGGCCAGCGGTCACGGCGAGAAGGTCAATCGCAACGACCTGAAGCCAGGCGACCTGATTTTCTTCAACATCAAGAGCCGTCGAGTCAATCACGTTGCCATCTACCTGGGCAACGACCGCTTCATCCACGCACCGCGTCGTGGCAAGTCGGTGACCATCGACACACTGAAGAAGCCGTACTGGGAAAACCACTACGCCGTGGCCAAACGGGTTCTGCCGAAAGAACCGCATCAGATGCGGGTTGTTCAGCGCTGATTACATCCGCTGGAACCTGCTTCGAATGTAACGACCTCTTCGCGAGAACGCTCGCTCCCACATTGGAATGCATTCCCCTGTGAGAGCGAGCTTGCTCGCGAAGCCTCCTGTAAAGCGCTACAGCTTCCCCTCAGAAATTATCCGGTGACCGCGCCTTCTCCCGCGCATGGTCGCGAGTGACCAGGCCCTTGGTCACCAGCTCCTTCAGGCTCATGTCCAGCGTCTGCATGCCCAGCGACCCACCTGCCTGAATCGATGAATACATCTGCGCCACCTTGTCTTCGCGGATCAGGTTCCGGATCGCCGACGTGCCGAGCATGATCTCGTGGGCCGCCATACGTCCGCCGCCAATCTTCTTGACCAGGGTCTGGGAAACCACTGCCAGCAACGACTCGGACAACATCGAACGCACCATCGGCTTCTCATCCCCCGGAAACACGTCGATGATCCGGTCGATGGTCTTCGCCGCCGAGGTGGTATGCAGCGTGCCAAACACCAGATGGCCGGTCTCGGCTGCCGTCAACGCCAGGCGAATGGTTTCCAGGTCGCGCATCTCGCCCACCAGAATGACATCCGGGTCTTCGCGCAGGGCTGAACGCAAGGCTGCGGGGAAGCTGCGGGTGTCGCGATGGACTTCACGCTGATTGATCAGGCATTTGCGCGACTCGTGGACGAACTCGACAGGGTCTTCGATGGTGAGGATATGGTGGTGACGATGGTTGTTCAGGTAATCGATCATCGCCGCCAGCGTCGTGGACTTGCCGGAGCCGGTCGGGCCGGTGACCAGCACCAGTCCACGGGGAGCGTCGGTCATTTTGCGAAACACATCGCCCATGCCCAACGCCTCCATGCTCAAGACCCTGGAGGGGATGGTGCGAAACACGGCGCCGGCACCACGACTCTGGTTGAACGCATTGACCCGAAAACGGGCCACACCAGGCAGATCAAAGGAAAAGTCGGTTTCCAGGTGCTTTTCGAAATCCACCCGCTGGGTGTCGTTCATGATGTCGTAGATCAGCGCCTGCACTTCCTTGTGGTCCAGGGGTGGCAGGTTGATGCGCCGCACATCGCCATCGACTCGAATCATCGGCGGCAGGCCTGCGGACAGATGCAGGTCGGATGCGCCTTGTTTGGCGCTGAACGCCAGCAGCTCAGTGATATCCATAGCACGCCTCAATTCCAGTAGAATGCCGCCAACCTCAGACCCGCTGGCGCCCCTTGAATGTCCACGATAGCAGACAACATTGCACTGGTTAGTTCGCGCATCCGCGCTGCCGCCCTCGCCGCCAACCGGGACGAACACAGCGTCCAGCTGCTGGCCGTGAGCAAGACCAAACCCGCACAAGCCCTGCGCGAAGCCTATGCCGCCGGCCTGCGCGACTTTGGCGAAAACTACTTGCAGGAAGCCCTGGGCAAGCAGCTCGAATTGGCCGACCTGCCCTTGATCTGGCACTTCATCGGCCCCATTCAATCGAACAAGACTCGCGCAATCGCCGAGCATTTCGCCTGGGTGCATTCCGTGGATCGCCTGAAAATCGCACAACGCTTGTCGGAACAGCGACCTGCCGATCTGCCACCGTTGAACATCTGCATCCAGGTCAACGTCAGCGGTGAGGCCAGCAAATCCGGCTGCACCCCGGCCGACCTGCCGGCCCTGGCCAATGCCATCAGCGCCCTGCCTCGCCTCAAGTTGCGCGGATTGATGGCGATTCCCGAGCCGACTGAAGATCGCGCCGCCCAGGATGCCGCCTTTGCTGCCGTGCAGAATCTGCAAGCCAGCCTGAATCTGCCGCTCGACACACTTTCCATGGGCATGAGCCACGATCTCGAATCGGCCATCGCTCAAGGCGCCACCTGGGTCCGCATTGGTACGGCCCTGTTTGGCGCTCGCGACTACTCACAGCCTTGATCCATGGCTTACACACTTTTTATAAGGACCTGACATGAGCAAGACGCGTATTGCCTTTATCGGTGCCGGCAACATGGCCGCCAGTCTGATCGGCGGCCTGCGGGCCAAAGGCCTGGACGCCGCGCAGATCCGCGCCAGCGATCCGGGTGAAGAAACACGCACCCGCGTGAGCGCCGAACACGGCATCGAAACCTTTGCCGACAACGCACAGGCCATCGACGGTGCCGATGTGGTCGTGCTGGCGGTCAAGCCTCAAGCAATGAAAGCGGTCTGCGAAGCGATCCGTCCAAGCCTGAAGCCTGAGCAACTGGTGGTTTCGATTGCCGCCGGCATCACCTGCGCCAGCATGAATAACTGGCTCGGCGCCCAACCGATCGTGCGCTGCATGCCCAACACCCCGGCACTCCTGCGCCAGGGCGTGAGCGGCTTGTTCGCCACCGCCCAGGTGACCGCCGAACAACGCCAACAGGCGCAAGAGCTGCTGTCGGCCGTCGGTATCGCCCTCTGGCTGGACGAGGAGCAGCAACTGGACGCGGTCACCGCGGTATCCGGTTCCGGCCCGGCGTACTTCTTCCTGCTGATCGAAGCCATGACCGCCGCGGGCGTGAAACTCGGCCTGCCAGCCGACATCGCCGCTCAACTGACCCTGCAAACCGCACTGGGCGCTGCTCACATGGCGGTCTCCAGCGACGTCGACGCCGCTGAACTGCGTCGCCGCGTCACCTCGCCGGCGGGCACCACGGAAGCGGCGATCAAATCGTTCCAGGCCGGCGGCTTCGAAGCGCTGGTAGAAAAAGCATTGGGCGCCGCCGCGCACCGCTCGGCCGAAATGGCTGAGCAACTCGGTCGCTAATCAGCTCTTACAAAGGAATAAATGATGCTCGGACTCAATGACGCTGCCATTTTCGTGATTCAAACCCTGGGCAGCCTGTATCTGCTGGTCGTGCTGTTGCGCTTTATCCTGCAACTGGTGCGGGCCAACTTCTACAACCCGCTCTGCCAGTTCGCCGTGAAGGCCACTCAACCGTTGCTCAAGCCACTGCGCCGGGTCATCCCGAGCATGTTCGGGCTGGACATGTCGTCGCTGGTGTTGGCGCTGATCGTGCAAATGGTGCTGTTCGCCGTCATCCTGCTGCTCAGCGGCTACAAGGTGGACGCGCTGTTCCTGGTGCCATGGGGTTTGATCGGCATTTTCGCGCTGTTTTTGAAAATCCTGTTCTGGGCGATGATTATCAGCGTGATCCTGTCCTGGGTCGCTCCGGGCAGCCATAACCCTGGCGCAGAGCTGGTGCAGCAGATCACCGAACCGGTTCTTGCACCGTTCCGCCGGATCATTCCGAACCTGGGCGGCCTCGACATCTCGCCCATCTTCGCCTTTATCGCGCTGCAGTTGCTGCAGAGCTGGCTGATTCCGCGCCTGGCGTACTACGCCCTGATGCCAAAAGAGCTGTTCGGGCTGATCTGACACTGATGCGGCGGCCTGGTTGAGCGAGTCATCGCTCATCGCGGGCAAGCCCTGCTCACCACATGGGAATCTGTACTCCTGTGGGAGCGGGACTTGCCCGCGATGGCCGCACCTCGGTCTTTCAGGAAAAATCAGGCCCGCCCTTTGCTTGCCGCTAACCCCACTGGTCTTTAGACTTACGCCTCATTTCAACGAGAGCAGGGTCGATGCCAGCTGCCTTCCCCCCCGATTCTGTTGGTCTGGTGACGCCGCAAATGGCGCACTTCAGCGAACCCCTGGCGTTGGCCTGCGGTCGTTCGCTACCGGCCTATGACCTGATTTACGAGACCTACGGCACGCTGAACGCCACGGCGAGCAACGCCGTGCTGATCTGTCACGCCTTGTCCGGGCACCACCACGCGGCCGGCTATCACAGCCCCGACGACCGCAAACCCGGTTGGTGGGACAGCTGCATCGGCCCCGGCAAGCCCATCGACACCAACAAGTTCTTTGTGGTCAGCCTGAACAACCTCGGTGGCTGCAACGGCTCCACCGGCCCAAGCAGTATCAATCCCGAGAGCGGCAAGCCGTTTGGCGCCGACTTTCCGGTGCTGACCGTGGAAGACTGGGTGCACAGCCAGGCGCGCCTCGCCGACGTGCTCGGCATCGGCCAATGGGCAGCCGTCATCGGCGGCAGCCTGGGCGGCATGCAGGCCCTGCAGTGGACCATCACTTACCCAGACCGCGTACGGCACTGCCTGGCCATCGCCTCGGCACCGAAGCTGTCGGCGCAGAACATCGCCTTCAACGAAGTGGCACGTCAGGCGATCCTCACCGACCCGGACTTCCATGGCGGTTCGTTCCAGGAACACGGCGTGATCCCCAAGCGCGGGCTGATGCTGGCGCGGATGGTCGGGCACATTACCTACCTGTCCGACGACTCCATGGGCGAAAAATTCGGTCGCGGCCTGAAAAGCGATAAGCTCAACTACGACTTCCACAGCGTCGAGTTCCAGGTCGAAAGCTACCTGCGCTACCAGGGGGAAGAATTCTCCGGGCGGTTCGACGCCAACACGTACCTGCTGATGACCAAGGCCCTGGACTACTTCGATCCGGCCGCCAATTTCGATGATGACCTGGCCAAGACCTTCGCCGGTGCCACCGCCAAGTTCTGTGTGATGTCGTTCACCACCGACTGGCGCTTCTCCCCTGCTCGCTCGCGGGAACTGGTGGACGCGCTGATGGCCGCGCGCAAGGACGTCTGCTACCTGGAGATCGACGCACCGCAGGGCCACGACGCCTTCCTGATTCCGATCCCGCGCTACTTGCAGGCGTTCGGCAATTACATGAACCGCATAACGCTGTGAGATAGCCATGAGAGCTGATCTGGAAATCATCCAGGAATGGATCCCCGCCGGTAGCCGCGTGCTCGACCTCGGTTGCGGCGATGGCGAGCTGCTGACCTGGCTGCGCGACAACAAGCAGGTCACCGGTTATGGCCTGGAAAACGACGCGGACAACATCGCCCAATGCGTGGCCAAGGGCATCAATGTCATCGAACAGGACCTGGACAAGGGCCTGGGCAACTTTGCCAGCAACAGCTTCGACGTCGTGGTCATGACCCAGGCGCTGCAGGCGGTGCATTACCCGGACAAGATCCTCGACGAAATGCTGCGGGTCGGTCGCCAGTGCATCATCACCTTCCCCAACTTCGGTCACTGGCGCTGCCGCTGGTACCTGGCCAGCAAGGGACGGATGCCGGTTTCCGAGTTCCTGCCGTACACCTGGTACAACACGCCGAACATCCACTTCTGCACTTTCGAAGACTTTGAAGCCTTGTGTCGCGAACGTGAAGCCAAGGTCATTGATCGGCTTGCCGTGGATCAACAGCATCGGCACGGGTGGGCCAGTAAGCTATGGCCTAATCTGTTAGGTGAGATCGGTATCTACCGCGTCAGCAGCCCGGGGCTTGCAGACCATAAGGTCGCGGTCTGAATCACCACATTCCGAGGAGAAAATCATGGGTCGTCTAGCGCTGTTTCTACTCACCGCCTGCCTGAGCGTCACGGCCATGGCCGCCGACGTCATCAAGAGCGAGCGCCAGGAAACCTTTGGCGACGTGACGGTGCACTACAACACCTTCAACTCCACGTACCTGACGCCGGACATCGCCAAGTCGGCCGAACTTATTCGCAGCAAGACTCAAGGCGTGATCAATATTTCGGTGATCAAGGACGGCAAGCCGCAGATGGCGCAAGTCTCCGGCACGGTCAAAGACCTGACCAGCCAGAGCGTGCCATTGAGCTTCAAACAGGTCACCGAGCAGGGCGCCATTTACTACATCGCCCAGTACCCTGTGCCTCAACAGGAAACCCGCACCTTCGAAATCAAGGTGCAGACCGGTGACAAAATCAACACCATCAATTTCAACCAAGAGCTCTTCCCCGGCGAATGATCAACTTCACGCAACTCGTACTGGCCAGCCACAACGCCGGCAAACTCAAGGAACTCCAGGCCATGCTCGGCGACTCGGTGCAACTGCGCTCGATCGGCGAGTTCAGCCAGGTCGAGCCTGAAGAAACCGGCCTGTCGTTCGTCGAGAACGCCATTCTCAAGGCCCGCAACGCCGCGCGCATTTCCGGCCTGCCGGCGCTGGCCGACGATTCCGGGTTGGCGGTGGACTTCCTCGGTGGCGCGCCGGGCATCTACTCGGCGCGCTATGCCGACGGCAAGGGCGATGCGGCCAACAACGCCAAACTGCTGGACGTCCTCAAGGACGTGCCCGAGGCCGAGCGCGGCGCGCAGTTCGTCTGTGTATTGGCGCTGGTGAGGCATGCCGACGATCCGCTGCCGATTCTCTGCGAAGGCCTGTGGCACGGTCGCATCCTGACTGAGGCCAGCGGCGAGCACGGCTTTGGCTACGACCCGCTGTTCTGGGTGCCGGAGCGCGATTGCTCCAGCGCCGAGCTGAGCCCGGGCGACAAGAACCAGATCAGTCACCGCGCCCGCGCAATGGATCTGCTGCGCCAGCGTCTGGGCCTGAAATGACCCACGACCGCTCCGCGTCACCGCTGATCTTCGGCGGTGCCGCGCAATCGCCTCGGGCGGCTCTGCCGGTACTGCCGCCCCTGGCGCTGTACATCCACATCCCGTGGTGTGTGCGCAAATGCCCTTACTGCGACTTCAACTCCCATACCGCCAGCCCGGTGCTGCCGGAAGAAGAGTACGTCGACGCCTTGCTGGCCGATCTTGATCAAGACCTGCACGCCGTCTACGGTCGGGAGTTGAGCTCGATTTTCTTCGGCGGCGGCACGCCGAGCCTGTTCAGCGCCGCCGCGTTGGGCCGACTGCTCAAAGGCGTTGAACAGCGCATCCCGTTTGCCCACGACATCGAAATCACCCTGGAAGCCAACCCCGGCACCTTCGAACAAGAGAAATTCGTCGCCTACCGGGCGCTCGGCATCAATCGCCTGTCGATCGGCATCCAGAGCTTCCAGCAGGCAAAACTCGAGGCCCTGGGGCGGATTCACAACGGCGACGAAGCGGTGCGAGCCGCAGGCATGGCGCGTCAGGCCGGGTTCGACAACTTCAATCTGGACCTGATGCACGGTCTGCCGGACCAGTCCCTGGAGGACGCCCTGAGCGACCTGCGCCAGGCCATCGCCCTGAAGCCGACCCACCTTTCCTGGTATCAGCTGACCCTGGAGCCGAACACCGTGTTCTGGAACCAGCCGCCGACGCTGCCGGAAGACGACACGTTGTGGGACATTCAGGAAGCCGGCCAGGCGCTGCTGGCCGAGCACGGTTACGCGCAGTACGAGGTCTCGGCCTACGCCCAACCGGGCCGCCCGGCACGGCACAACCTCAATTACTGGAGTTTCGGCGACTTCATTGGCATCGGTGCCGGTGCCCACGGCAAGCTCAGCCATCCGGACGGGCGCATCGTGCGCACCTGGAAGACTCGCCTGCCGAAGGACTACCTCAACCCGGCCAAAAGCTTCCAGGCGGGCGAGAAAGCCCTGACCAACGACGAAATGCCGTTCGAGTTCCTGATGAATGCCCTGCGCCTGACCGAAGGGGTCGAATCGCGGCTGTATCCGGAACGCACCGGACTGCCCCTGGACACCCTGGCCGAAGCTCGCCGCGAGGCAGAACAAAGTGGCCTGTTGCAGGTCGAACCGTCACGTCTGGCGGCTACCGAGCGCGGACAGCTATTCCTCAACGACTTGCTGCAGAAGTTTCTGACATAAGGAAATCGAATGGATCTGGTACTCGACCTGCTCGCCACCGTTTCTCGCTGGAGCCGCAGCAATCTCTCGGAGATCGCCCTGGCTTTGATGGGCTGTCTGCTGGTGCTGTTTGGCGCGGACTTCAAAGGCTGGGTCGACCAACGACTGGGCAGCATCGCCGGCGCCTTGCGCGTGCCGCTGATGGCCCTGCTGTGCATGATCGGCAGCGGCGCCGCCCTGATCTACGCCACGCCGTGGATCGTTCGGGGCTTGAGCCAATTCAACAACTACAGCCTGGCGCCGGTGTTGCTGGTGGTGCTGGTGCTGATCGGCGTCGTCGCTGACCGCCGCTGATTTCAGCTGTACCAAACATCCACTGTAGGAGCGAGCCTGCTCGCGATGATCATTAACGAAAACGCGGGGCATCTGGGGCCCCGCGTTGCTCTCTGGTTTTTCGCGAGCAGGCTCGCTCCTACGACTGCTTCTCGAACTTCAAATCCCACACACCATGCCCAAGACGCTCGCCACGGCGTTCGAACTTGGTGATCGGCCGCTCGGCCGGGCGTGGTACACACTTGCCGTCCTCGGCCAGGTTGCGATAACCCGGCGCGACGTTCATCACTTCCAGCATGTATTCAGCGTACGGCTCCCAGTCGGTGGCCATGTGCAGAATGCCGCCGACCTTCAACTTGCTGCGTACCAGCTCGGCGAACGACGCCTGAACGATACGACGCTTGTGATGGCGGCTCTTGTGCCACGGGTCCGGGAAAAACAGCATCAGGCGATCGAGGCTGTTGTCGGCCACGCAACGGTTGAGCACTTCGATCGCATCGCAGTCGTAAACCCGCAGGTTGGTCAAACCCTGGGTCAGCACGCCGTTGAGCAACGCACCAACGCCCGGACGGTGCACTTCGACGCCGATGAAATCCTGCTCCGGCGAAGCTGCCGCCATTTCCAGCAGCGAATGGCCCATGCCGAAACCGATTTCCAGCGAGCGCGGTGCCGAGCGACCGAACACCTGGTCGAAGTCCACCGGCGCGTCGGCCAGGGGCAGCACGAACAGCGGCGTGCCCTGCTCCAGGCCACGTTGCTGGCCTTCGGTCATGCGCCCGGCACGCATCACGAAACTCTTGATGCGGCGGTGTTGGCGCTCGTCGCCTTCTTCCGTCTGGATAGGCGTGTCGTTCGATTCAGTCATCAATGGCTCTTACTTGATCAGACCATCCAGCGGCGAAGAGGCGCTGGCATAGAGTTTTTTCGGCATGCGGCCAGCGAGGTAAGCCAAACGGCCCGCAACGATGGCGTGTTTCATGGCTTCAGCCATCATGATCGGCTGTTGGGCGTGGGCGATCGCCGAGTTCATCAGCACAGCGTCACAACCCAGTTCCATGGAGATGGTAGCGTCGGAAGCGGTACCGACCCCGGCATCCACCAGCACCGGGATTTTGGCTTCTTCAAGGATGATCTGCAGGTTGTACGGGTTGCAGATCCCCAGGCCCGAACCGATCAGACCGGCCAGCGGCATCACCGCGATGCAGCCGATTTCCGCCAGTTGCCGGGCGATGATCGGGTCGTCGCTGGTGTAAACCATCACGTCGAAGCCTTCCTTGACCAGCGACTCGGCGGCCTTGAGGGTTTCGATCACGTTGGGAAACAGGGTTTTCTGGTCCGCCAGCACTTCCAGTTTCACCAGGTTGTGGCCATCGAGCAGCTCACGAGCCAGGCGGCAGGTGCGCACGGCCTCGACGGCGTCGTAGCAACCGGCGGTGTTCGGCAGAAAGGTGTAGCGATCCGGCGACAGGAAATCCAGCAGGTTCGGTTCGCCCTCGTTCTGACCAAGGTTGGTACGGCGCACGGCGAAAGTGACGATCTCGGCACCCGAGGCCTCGATGGCCAGGCGGGTTTCTTCCATGTCACGGTATTTGCCGGTACCCACCAGCAAACGCGACTGGTAAGTACGACCGGCCAGGACGAAAGGCTTGTCGCTACGAACGATGCTCATGGGAAATCCTCTGTAGGAGTGAGGGTCTTGCAGAATTGTTGGCCCATGCAGGCCAGACGGCTAGCCGCCGCCGATGGCATGCACGACTTCGACGCTGTCGCCGTCGTTGAGCGTGGTATCGGCATGCTGGCTGCGCGGAACGATATCCAGATTGAGTTCCACCGCCACCCGGCGTCCGGTCAGGTCCAGACGGGTCAGCAGGGCCGCAACGGTTTCACCGTCGGGCAGTTCAAAGGATTCGCCGTTCAACTGAATGCGCATGCCGGATGCCGCCATCATTTTTAGGGGCTGGCATTCTAGCCCGATCGTGACCTAAAGGTCAGCAACAAGCGTCAAGCGGTAAGCTGCAAGCGCCAGGCGGCAAGGCCCAGGCAAAACCAGCCCACCAGAAACGCCAGCCCGCCGAACGGGGTGATGATGCCGAGCTTGCTGAAGCCCGTCAGCGTCAGCACGTACAGGCTGCCGGAGAACAGCAGGATACCGATGGCAAAGGACGCTCCGGCCCAAGTGATCAGCCGACCGGGAATCTGCGTGGCCAGCAGCGCCACACCCAGCAACGCCAGGGTATGCACCAGCTGATAAGTGACGCCGGTGTGGAAAATGGCCAGGTACTCGGCACTCAGGCGACTTTTCAGACCGTGGGCGGCGAACGCGCCAAGGCCGACACCGGTGAAACCGAAAAAAGCGGCCAGCATCAGAAAGCCACGCAGCATGAAGAACTCCAGTCAGACGCAATCAACAGGGTCTGTATAATGGCCCGCTCAACGGGTTCGGCCAAGCCATCTCTATGCTGCGTATATATTTCCGTCGTTTCACGAAGGCCGTGCTCTGGTTCATGGGCGGCAGCGTATTGCTGGTGCTGATCTTTCGCGTAGTGCCACCACCGGGTACGGCATTGATGGTCGAACGCAAGATTGAATCGTGGTTCAACGGCGAGCCCATTGACCTGCAACGCACCTGGAAGCCCTGGGATGAAATCTCGGACGACCTGAAGGTCGCGGTAATCGCCGGGGAGGATCAGAAATTCCCGGAGCACTGGGGCTTTGACTTCGGGGCGATCCAGGCCGCGCTGGCCCATAACGAGCTCGGCGGCACGGTTCGCGGCGCCAGCACCCTGAGCCAGCAGGTCTCGAAAAACCTGTTCCTGTGGTCAGGTCGCAGCTGGTTGCGCAAAGGCCTGGAGGCCTGGTTTACCGGGCTGATCGAAGTGTTCTGGCCCAAGCAGCGGATTCTTGAGGTGTACCTCAACAGCGTCGAGTGGGATGACGGGGTATTTGGTGCCGAGGCCGCAGCACGACATCATTTCGGCATCAGCGCAAAAAACCTCAGCCGCCAGCAATCGAGTCTATTGGCTGCCGTGCTGCCAAACCCGCGCGTGTGGAGCGCCAGCCATCCGACTTCGTACGTTTCGCGGCGTGCGGGGTGGATACGGCAGCAGATGAGCCAGTTGGGGGGGGACAGCTATTTGATTGGACTGAACGATTCCCGCCGGGCGCCGTGGTCTCAGTAACAAGCGTATCCCCTGTGGGAGTGAGCCTGCTCGCGATGAGGTCATCACATTAAACATTGATGTCGACTGATCCGACGCCATCGCGAGCAGGCTCGCTCCCGCATTGGGTATGTGTGAGGCCAGAAACAAAAACGCCCCGATCAATGATCGGGGCGTTTTTTATTGCCTGCTTGCCGGTTACGCGGCAATCGACAACTTGAGTTTGTTCATCGCGCTCTTCTCGAGCTGACGAATACGCTCGGCCGACACGTTGTACTTCTGCGCCAGGTCGTGCAGCGTGGCTTTTTCTTCTGCCAGCCAACGCTGATAGAGGATGTCTCGGCTGCGGTCGTCCAGCACTTCCAGCGCTTCGTGCAGGTTGTGATTGGAGTTGTCGCTCCAGTCGGCATCTTCCAGTTGACGGGCCGGGTCGTACCGGTGGTCTTCCAGGTAGTTGGCCGGCGACTGAAAAGCACTGTCGTCGTCAGCTTCGGCAGCCGGGTCGAAGGCCATGTCATGGCCGGTCAGGCGACTTTCCATCTCGCGCACTTCCCGCGGCTCTACGCCGAGGCTTTCCGCCACGCGATGGACTTCCTCGTTGTTCAACCAGGCCAGGCGTTTCTTCTGACTGCGCAGGTTGAAGAACAGCTTGCGCTGGGCCTTGGTGGTCGCGACCTTCACGATCCGCCAGTTGCGCAGGATGAATTCGTGGATTTCCGCCTTGATCCAGTGCACGGCAAAGGACACCAGGCGCACGCCCATTTCCGGGTTGAAGCGCTTCACGGCCTTCATCAGGCCGACGTTACCTTCCTGGATCAGGTCAGCCTGAGCCAGACCGTAGCCGGAATAGCTACGGGCGATATGAACGACAAAACGCAGGTGGGCGAGCACCATCTGCCGAGCCGCCTCAAGATCCTGCTCATAGTAGAGACTCTCGGCCAGTTCACGCTCCTGCTCCGGCGTCAGCAACGGAATGCTGTTCACCGTGTGCACATAGGCCTCCAGGTTCGCACCCGGGACCAGAGCATATGCAGGTTGCAAAGAATTGGTCATACGAAAAAACCTCCGACTTACATAACTCGTGCAGTTAAGCACTGCGAAAATTGACCAGAAACCGTAGAACAAGTTCCCATAAACGCTGAAAGGTCAATACGAGCAAAATGATACTACTTAGGCGCAAGCTCCCTCAGGTGGCGTGCGACTGCAATCCATGCACCGATATACCCCAACAGCACAGCGCCAAGCAAGAGTGACAGACCGTCGGCAACCGGCACTCCGGCCAGCGCGAAATTGCTGCCGTACAAACCGGCCAGTCCGACTACCGCGTCATTCAGCCAGTCAAGGCCAAACGCCAATACGCCCCAGGAAAAAATCCCCGCACCGAAGCCATAAAGCGCGCCCATATAGAGAAAGGGCCTGCGCACATAGCTGTCAGTGCCGCCGACCAGTTTAATCACTTCGATCTCTGTGCGGCGGTTTTCAATATGAAGACGAATGGTATTGCCTATCACCAAAAGTAATGCAGAAACCAGAAGCACGGTCAGACCGAAGACAAAACGGTCGCCCAGCTTGAGAATGGCTGCCAGACGCTCCACCCAGACTAAATCAAGCTGCGCCTGCTGTACCTTCGGCAGATCGGAAAGTTTTTGTCTTAATGCTTCAAGTGTCGGCTTATCGACTTCTTTCGGTGTCACCAGGACCACGCCGGGTAGCGGGTTTTCCGGCAACTCCTTGAGGGCGTCGCCCAGGCCGGACTGCTGCTGGAACTCTTCCAGCGCCTGATCCCGGCCAACGTATTCGGCATCGGCCACGCCCGGCATGCCCTTGATCTGCGCGCGTAGCGCCTCGCCCTCAGCCGGGCTGGCCTCGAGCTGCAAGTACAGTGAAATCTGCGCAGCACGCTGCCAGGAACCACCCAGACGCTCAACGTTACTTAGCAAAAGTGACAGGCCCATGGGCAAACTCAGGGCCACCGCCATCACCATGCAGGTGAAAAAGCTGCCGATGGGCTGTTTACCCAGCCGGCGCAGACTGTCCAGCAGGCTGGCGCGATGGCTCTCGATCCAGGCGCGAAACAGCGTCGCGAAGTCCGGGCCATCATCGTCGTCGCCTTTTTTCCTGGTCGGTTGTGGATCGGCGGCCTTCGGCGCCACGCGTTCTGAAACCTTCGGACTGCGAGTCGCACTCATACGCCGGCCTCCCCGTCGCCGATCAATCGACCGCGCTGCAGGGTCAGCATGCGGTGGCGCATGCGCGCGATCAGTGCCAGGTCGTGACTGGCGATCAATACGCTGGTGCCCAGACGGTTGATGTCTTCGAACACGCCCATGATTTCCGCCGCCAGCCGCGGGTCGAGGTTACCGGTCGGTTCGTCCGCCAGCAGCAAAGCCGGACGGTGAACGATGGCGCGGGCAATGCCGACGCGTTGTTGCTGACCGGTGGAGAGGTCGCCGGGGTACAGATCGGTCTTGTCCGACAGCGCCACGCGCTCCAGGGCCGAATCCACACGCTTGGCGATTTCCGCCTTGGACAGGCCAAGAATCTGCAGCGGCAGCGCGACGTTGTTGAACACCGTGCGATCAAACAACAATTGATGGTTCTGGAACACCACGCCGATCTGCCGGCGCAGGAATGGAATCTGTGCATTGCTGATGGTGCTCAGGTCTTGCCCGGCCAACAGCAACTTGCCGCTGGTGGGTCGCTCCATGGCCAGAAGCAGGCGCAACAACGTACTTTTACCGGCACCGGAATGGCCGGTTACAAACAAAAACTCACCGCGACGCACTCGAAAGCTCAGCTCATGCAAGCCGACGTGACCGTTCGGGTAGCGTTTACCGACCTGTTCGAAACGAATCATGAACGCTCCCGCTCGGCAAACAGTGCCTGGACAAAGGGTTCAGCTTCAAAAGTGCGCAAATCGTCGATGCCTTCACCGACGCCGATGTAGCGGATCGGCAGACCGAACTGCTTGGCCAGGGCAAAAATCACCCCGCCCTTGGCGGTTCCGTCGAGCTTGGTCAGTGCCAGGCCCGTCAGCTCGACGGTCTGGTTGAACTGTTTGGCCTGGTTGATGGCGTTCTGGCCGGTGCCGGCGTCGAGCACCAGCAACACTTCGTGCGGTGCATCGGCGTCGAGCTTGCCGATCACCCGGCGAACTTTTTTCAGCTCTTCCATCAGGTTGTCTTTGGTGTGCAGACGACCGGCCGTGTCGGCGATCAACACATCGATGCCACGGGCCTTGGCGGCCTGCACGGCGTCGAAGATCACCGAAGCCGAGTCGGCGCCGGTGTGCTGGGCAATCACCGGAATCTTGTTGCGCTCCCCCCAGACCTGCAATTGCTCGACCGCTGCGGCACGGAAGGTGTCACCGGCGGCGAGCATGACTTTCTTGCCTTCCAGCTGCAGTTTCTTCGCCAGCTTGCCGATGGTGGTGGTCTTGCCGGCACCGTTGACGCCGACGACCAGAATCACGAACGGCTTGTTTTGCGAGGTGATTTTCAGCGGCTGCTCGACGGGCTTGAGCATGGCCGCCAGCTCGGCTTGCAGGGACTTGTACAAGGCATCGGAATCAGCCAGCTCCTTGCGCGCGACCTTCTGGGTCAAGCGCTGAATGATCACCGAAGTGGCTTCGACCCCGACGTCGGCGGTCAGCAGACGGGTTTCGAGATCATCGAGCAGCTCATCGTCGATGGCTTTCTTGCCCAGAAACAGGCTGGCCATGCCTTCGCCGATGCTGGCGCTGGTCTTGGACAGGCCTTGCTTGAGGCGGGCGAAGAAACCGGCCTTGGTTTCTTCGGTACGGACTGGCTCGACCGGCACGACGGCAGGTGCAGGCTCCGGCGCTTTGACAACCGGCGCGGCAACCACCGGCTCAATCACTGGCGCCCGAACCGGCTCTTGCGCCACTGGCGTGTGCACAGGAATCGGCGGCGTCACGTGTGGCGCCTGCTCATCTTCGACCAGGGCCACCGGCTCTTCCGCCACCGGCAACGTCAGCCAGGGCTGAGCGACCGGGGTCTGTGGCAATTCGGTCGGGGCTTCGTCAGCAGGCGCGGCAACCGGTTGCAGCACTGGCTCGGCGATTGGCAACACAACGGGCGCAGGCGCTGGCGTTGGTTCAGGAATTGGCTGTGGCTGTTCGACGGCGGGTTCCTGCGGCTTTTTGCGCAGCCATCCGAACAGGCTTTTCTTTTCGCCAGCCGCAGCTGGGGTCTTCTTGTCGTCGTTGGAACCAAACATGGGGGACGGCTATCTCACGGTAGCGACGCGCCAACGGGCGCCCCGGCAAATAAATATTCGATGCAGAACAGACTGCGATTGACCCAGCTTGTTCACGCGCAACATTTTGTCGAGGCGCTCATCGGCGCCTCATGAAATCGACTTCTCATAGGACTAAAGCAGCAAAATCGGCGAAAAAGCGGAATTCAGTTGATAAATATCCACCTTCCGTCGTAAACCCAATCAACCTGATCAAGCATAAAGGCCTGATAGGCGTGGCCGCCGCTAAAACGGATCAGTATCCTAGCACCTCCTCGCCCGCCTAGGCTAAGACCAAGCGGACAGCCCCAAAGGTTTAAAAACGAATGAATGCTCTAGCCCGCCGCGCTGCTGGCCTGCTGCTCAGCACAGTTTGCCTGCCCCTTTCGGCCCTGGCCGCCGACCCGCAACCCACCCACGAATTCACCCTCGACAATGGTCTGAAGGTCGTCGTGCGCGAAGATCATCGCGCGCCGGTGGTGGTTTCACAGGTCTGGTACAAGGTCGGCTCCAGCTACGAGACTCCGGGTCAGACCGGGTTGTCCCACGCCCTGGAGCACATGATGTTCAAGGGCAGCGAGAAAGTCGGTCCCGGCGAAGCCTCGCTGATCCTGCGCGACCTCGGCGCCGAGGAGAACGCCTTCACCAGCGACGACTTCACCGCTTATTACCAGGTACTGGCCCGCGATCGCCTGGGCGTGGCCTTCGAACTGGAAGCCGACCGCATGGCCAGCCTGCGTCTGCCGCCCGATGAGTTCGCCCGGGAAATCGAAGTCATTAAAGAAGAACGCCGCCTGCGCACCGACGACAAACCGATGTCCAAGGCCTACGAGCGCTTCAAGGCCATGGCTTACCCGGCCAGCGGCTATCACACGCCCACCATCGGCTGGATGGCGGATCTGGACCGCATGAAGGTCCAAGAGCTGCGCCACTGGTATGAATCCTGGTACGTGCCGAACAACGCCACGCTGGTAGTGGTCGGCGATGTGACCCCGGATGAAGTCAAAGCCCTGGCCCAGCGTTACTTCGGCCCGATCGCCAAACGCGACGTGCCGCCGGCGAAGATTCCGCTGGAACTGGCCGAACCCGGCGAGCGCCAGATCATCCTGCACGTGAAGACCCAACTGCCCAGCCTGATGCTGGCATTCAACGTACCGAGTATTGCCACCGCCGAAGACAAACGCTCGGTGAATGCCTTGCGCCTGATATCCGCCCTGCTCGACGGTGGCTATAGCGCACGCATCCCGACCCAACTGGAGCGTGGCGAAGAGCTGGTGTCCGGCGCTTCGTCGAGCTACGACGCCTACACCCGTGGCGACAGCCTGTTCACGCTGTCGGCAACACCCAACAGCCAGAAAAACAAAACCATCGAGCAGGCAGAAGCCGGTTTGTGGAAGCTGCTCGAACAGTTGAAAACCACCGCGCCGTCCAGCGAAGAACTCGAACGCGTGCGGGCGCAGGTCATCGCCGGCCTGGTTTATGAGCGTGACTCGATCACCAGTCAGGCCACCGCCATCGGCCAACTCGAAACCGTCGGCCTGTCCTGGAAATTGATGGACACCGAACTCGCCGAACTGGAAAGCGTGACCCCGCAAGACATCCAGAAAGCCGCCAAGCTGTATTTCACCCGCGAACGTCTCAGCGTCGCCCATGTTCTGCCAGAGGAGACGACTCATGAGTGAGCGTAAAAAATCGCGCCGGGCCCTGCTGGGCCTGATCGCTGCCATGTTAATCGGCTCTGCCGCGTTCTATTTCGCCAAGACTGATGATTCCATTGCCAGTGAAGCGCTGGATAAAGCCAAGGCCAGCCAGAAACTGCAATCACTGACCGAGCTCAACGGCAAGGCGCCGAGCCATCGCAAACTCGATGTCCAGAGCTGGAACACCGCCGAAGGCGCCAAGGTGTTGTTTGTCGAGGCCCGTGAGCTGCCGATGTTCGACATGCGCTTGATCTTTGCCGCCGGCAGCAGCCAGGATGGCGATGCACCCGGTCTGGCCACGCTGACCAATGCCATGCTCAACGAGGGCGTCGCCGGTAAAGATGTCAGCGCGATTGCCCAGGGTTTCGAAGGCTTGGGCGCCGATTTCGGCAACGGGGCCTACAAAGACATGGCGGTCGCCTCCCTGCGCAGCCTCAGCGCCGCGGACAAACGCGAGCCGGCCTTGAAGCTGTTCGCTGAAGTCGTTGGCAAACCGACGTTCCCCGCTGATTCCTTTACCCGCATCAAGAACCAGTTGCTCGCCGGCTTCGAGTACCAGAAACAGAACCCCGGCAAACTGGCCAGCGTCGAGTTGATGAATCGCCTGTACGGCAATCACCCGTACGCGCACTCCAGCGACGGCACGGCGGACACCATTCCCGCCATCACCCTGGAGCAACTGCGCGCGTTCCATCAGAAAGCCTACGCCGCCGGGAACGTAGTGATCGCACTGGTGGGGGACTTGTCCCGCACCGAAGCCGAAGCCATTGCCGCGCAGGTTTCCGCGGCCCTGCCCAAAGGCCCCGCCCTGCCGAAAATCGCGCAACCGGCTGAACCCAAGGCCAGCGTCGGCCACATCGAGTTTCCGTCCAAGCAGACCAACCTGATGATCGCGCAACTGGGCATCGACCGTGACGATCCGGACTACGCGGCCCTGTCCATGGGTAACCAGATTCTCGGCGGTGGCGGTTTCGGCACTCGCCTGATGAGCGAAGTCCGCGAGAAGCGTGGCCTGTCTTACGGCGTGTATTCGGGCTTCACCCCGATGCAGGCGCGCGGCCCGTTCATGATCAACCTGCAGACCCGCGCCGAGATGAGCGAAGGCACCCTGAAGCTGGTGCAGGACGTGCTCGCCGACTACCTTAAAACCGGCCCGACCGAAAAAGAACTCGACGACGCCAAGCGCGAACTGTCCGGCAGCTTCCCGCTGTCGACCGCCAGCAACGCCGACATTGTCGGCCAACTGGGCGCCATCGGCTTCTATAACCTGCCGCTGAGTCATCTTGAGGACTTCATGCAACAGTCGCAGAACCTGACTGTCGAGCAAGTCCGAGCCGCACTGAACAAACACCTGAGCACGGACAAAATGGTCATCGTCAGCGCTGGCCCGACCGTGCCACAAAAGCCGTTACCGGCCCCTACTGATAAACCTGCCGAGCAACCGCTCGGGGTTCCGGAGCATTAATGGCCACTTCCCGTCCTAAAAAACCGGTTCACAACGTGCATAACGGCGTGAACCAACTGCGCATCATTGGCGGCGAATGGCGCAGCCGAAAGCTGAGTTTCCCTGACGCTCCAGGTCTGCGCCCGACGCCGGACCGGGTGCGTGAAACCCTGTTCAACTGGCTGGCACCTTACGTCCCTGGCGCCAAGGTGCTCGATCCGTTCACGGGCAGCGGCGCGCTGTTCCTCGAAGCCTTGTCCCGTGGCGCAGCCCAGGGCCAGGCTCTGGATGCCAGCAGTATCGCGGTCTCCAGCCTGAAAGAGCACTTGGGTACGCTGCGTTGCACCAACGGACAGGTCCAGACCGCCGACGCCCTGCGTTACCTGGAAACCCAGACTGCAACGGCCTACGACCTGGTGTTCCTCGACCCGCCGTTCAATCAGAACCTGCTGCCTGCCGTTTGCGCCCTGCTCGAAGAACGCCAATGGCTGGCAGACGATGCCTGGGTTTATACCGAAAGCGAAAGCGCACCCTCGACCCTGGGCCTGCCAGGCAACTGGCGTCTGCACCGGGAGCAAAAGTCCGGGCGGGTCTATTATTCGTTGTGGCAACGTATGGCAGAGATTGCCGGCTAATCGATCGGCCTGAACAAGGTGCGTGCCTCCTTCAAGGCACGCGCCGCTGCTTCGAGAACAATCGTGTCCCATCCGTCAGAACGCTTCATCCCTGCCTTCGGCCTCGGCAACCCGCACTTGCAGACCTTGTGGGGACCGCTGTGGCGCAAAACCACACACATCGAGCGCGAGCGTGAACGCCTGTGGCTCGAAGATGGCGACTTCCTCGACCTCGACTGGCACGGCCCGCACAGCGTCGACGCACCCCTGGTACTGGTGTTGCACGGACTGACCGGTTCGTCGAATTCGCCTTACGTGGCCGGGATTCAAAAAGCGCTGGGCGACCGGGGCTGGGCCAGCGTCGCACTGAACTGGCGCGGCTGCTCTGGCGAACCCAACCTGCTGCCGCGCAGCTACCATTCCGGCGCCAGTGAAGACCTGGCCGAAACCATCAGGCACCTGCGGGCCAAACGCCCTCTCGCTCCGCTGTACGCCGTCGGTTATTCCCTGGGCGGCAATGTGTTGCTCAAGCATCTGGGCGAAACCGGCAGCGCCAGCGGCCTGTTCGGCGCGGTGGCGGTGTCGGTGCCGTTTCGCCTGGACCAGTGCGCCGACCGCATCGGCCAGGGTTTTTCCAAGGTTTATCAGGCGCACTTCATGCGCGAGATGCTGGCCTACATCAAGAACAAGCAGCGGCAGTTCCAGCACGACGGGCGCGAGGATGGCCTGGCAGCGCTCGCCGCGCTGGGCTCGCTGGAAAACATGCGCACGTTCTGGGATTTCGATGGCCGGGTCACCGCACCGCTCAATGGCTTCACCGATGCCGAGGACTACTATCGCCGTGCATCGAGCCGCTACTTCCTAGGCGAAATCCGCACGCCAACCTTGCTCATTCAGGCAGCCGATGACCCCTTCGTGTTTTCCCACAGCCTGCCCCAGGCACAAGAGTTATCGGCCTGTACGCAATTCGAGTTGCAGGCCAAGGGTGGGCACGTCGGATTTGTCGACGGTTCGTTCCGGCAACCGGGGTACTACCTGGAACGGCGTATCCCACAATGGCTGGCCACCTTGGTTCGCAAGTAGACCGTGAATAACCATCAGGGCGAATCCATCCACTTCTGGCAGTCCGCGCCACTGCCTGGGGTCGAATTATTGTCGGCGCGCTACATCCAGCAGCGTTTCGCCCCCCATGTACATGACGGCTACGTGATCGGCATGATCATGGCAGGCGCCCAGCGCTACCGGTATCGCGGCGCCGAGCATCTGGCAGGCAGCGGCACGCTGGTGCTGATCAACCCGGATGAACTGCACACCGGCCACAAGGGTACGGAGGATGGCTGGCTGTACCGGGCGTTTTATCCCGATAGCGGGCAGATCCTGTCGCTGCTGGCCGAACTCGAATTGCCCACCCACAACCTGCCGGCGTTCGGCGCCACGCTGTACCGCGATCCGGATCTGGTGAATGGCTTCTGCCAATTGCACCGCTTGCTGGAAAGCCCGGCTACCGCACTGCAACAACAGACCGCCTGGCGTGAACTGATGCTTTCATTGCTGCAGCGTCACGCAGCGGTTCCGGATGCCGGAAAACCGGGCAAGGAACACCGGGCGGTAACATTGGCCAAGGACTTGTTGCAAACGCAACTGGCGGCACCGCCCTCGCTGGAAGAACTGGCAGCGGCGGTGAACCTGTCGCCCTTTCACTTTGCCCGGGTGTTCCGCCGCGCCACCGGCATGCCGCCGCACACCTGGCTCATGCAACAACGCATCGCTCGGGCACGGGCATTGTTGCAGGACGGTTGTTTGCCACTGGAAGTCGCGACGCAATTGGGGTTTGCCGACCAGAGTCATCTGAGTCGGCAATTCAAGCAGGTGTATGGGGTGGGGCCAGGGGCGTATCGCAGTGCGCGCCTGTCTTGATATCTGAAATCCACCCTCCCCCTTGTGGGAGCAAGCTCGCTCCCACAAGGGTCTGCGGTGTTTATTCGCCGGTGGCGATGCCCCGAGCAGGCTCGTTGATCCACTCGCTCCAAGAGCCGGCATACAACGAGCCCAACGGATAACCCGCCAGGCACAACGCGAACAGGTTATGGCAAGCCGTCACACCGGACCCGCAATACGCCACCAGTTCGGTCGGCGAACGGCCTTGCAGCTTCGCCGCAAAACGCTGCTTGAGCTGATCGGCCGGCAGGAAACACCCGTCGCTGCCCAGATTATCGGTGAACGCCGCACACTGAGCGCCGGGGATGTGCCCGGCAATCGGATCGATCGGTTCCACTTCGCCCTTGAAGCGCGGCAGGGCGCGGGCATCGAGCAAGGTCAGCGTGGGTTGGCCGAGGCGTTTTTGCAGCTGTTCTGCGCTGAGCAAGAGCGAACCGTCAGGGCTCCCGCTAAAGGTGCCGCGCGAGATGGACGGCGCATCCAGACTCAACGGCAACCCTGCGCCGTGCCAGGCTTTGAGCCCACCATCGAGGATGAACACGCCCTCACGCTTGCCCAGCCACGCCAGCAGCCACCAGGCCCGCGCCGCGTAGGCTCCCGGACCGTCGTCATACAAAACCACTTCGCTGTCGGCATTGATGCCCCAGGCCTGCAGACGCTCGATCAGGGCGGCCGGCTCAGGCAATGGATGACGCCCGGTCACACCCTTGACCACTTTGCCGCTGAGATCGCGCTCGAGATCAGCGAAGCTCGACCCGGCAATGTGCCCTTCGGCATAGCTGCGCTGACCGTAATCCGGGTCTTCGAGGGCAAAACGACAATCCAGAATCACCAACCCCGGCTGGTCCTTCTTCAGGTCCAGCGCTTGCGGGCTGATCAGTTGCGCAATGGGCATAACGGGCTCCTGTGAGGTTGTCGAATGACGATCCTATCGCACTTTGCGCTTCACAGCCCCTCCAGCGCCTGGGCCAACGGCACATAAAACTCCTCGAACAAGGCGTTGACCGCATCGCGCGCCTGATCCGTGACAAAGCCGGCCTCCAGCACCAGCACTTGATAGACCCCGCGCTTGATCGCTTGCTCGCTGAGGTGGCTGGAATTTTCCCGCGTGGTGCACAGAAAGCGCACCCAGGACGTGAGGATGATCCAGGCATTGAGGGTCAGGGATTCGATCTGCACCCGATCCATCTTCAGGATGCCCGCCTCGACGAAGCCTTCGTAGATGTGCGTGCCCTGGATCAGGCAGCGCTGGGAAAAGCGCCGATAGCGCCCGGCCAGGTCTGCATCGCTGTCGAGCAAGTGTTCGAGGTCGCGATGCAAAAACCGGTAGCGCCACATCGCCGACAGCAGCTCCTTGAGGTAGAAGCGCTTGTCTTCCACCGTGGCGGCGCGGCCCTGGGGCGGGCGCAGGAAACTGTCCACCAGGCTTTCGTACTCACTGAACAGCACAGCGATGATCGCCTGCTTGTTGGGGAAGTGGTAGTACAGGTTGCCCGGAGAAATCTCCATGTGAGCAGCGATGTGATTGGTGCTGATGCTGCGCTCGCCCTGCTGATTGAACAGCTCGAGGCTGTTCTGCACGATGCGCTCGCTGGTTTTGATCCTTGGGGCCATGGCTTGAGCTTTAATTCAGAGTGCGTTGATGAGCATCTTACGACCTAACCGGACAGGGATAAAACAAAGCTGCGGCAGGATGCCATTTGACTTTCTAGAGCATAGACTCTAAAACGAGCCTCATTACAATAAATCCGGAGCCAACCATGACCGCTGGAATTTCCTACCTGCAAGACCTGCAGCAGCCTCTGGAAGAACTCCACAACCTCTTCAACGCGCAACGCGCCGCCTACGCCGCCAACCCGATGCCACCCGCAGCCCAGCGCCAGCAGTGGCTCAAGGCATTGCGCGACCTGTTGAGCGCTGAACGCGAACCCCTGATTGATGCCATCAGCCAGGACTTCAGCCACCGCAGCCCCGATGAAACCCTGCTCGCCGAATTGATGCCCAGCCTGCATGGCATTCATTACGCCAGCCGCCACCTCAAAGGCTGGATGCGAGCGTCGCGCCGCAAGGTCGGCGTGGCCTTCCAACCTGCCTCGGCCAAAGTGGTTTACCAGCCGCTGGGCGTGGTTGGGGTGATCGTGCCGTGGAACTACCCGTTGTACCTGGCCATCGGGCCTCTGGTCGGCGCGTTGGCGGCGGGTAATCGGGTGATGCTCAAGCTCAGCGAGTCCACGCCTGCTACCGGTTTGCTGCTCAAGGACCTGTTGGGACGAATCTTTCCCGACGACCTGGTCTGCGTGGTACTGGGCGAGGCCGATATCGGGGTCGCGTTTTCACAACTGCGTTTCGATCATTTGTTGTTCACCGGCGCCACCAGCATCGGAAAACACGTGATGCGGGCCGCTGCGGAGAACCTGACGCCCGTTACCCTCGAATTGGGCGGCAAATCCCCAGCCATCGTGTCCCACGACGTGCCTCTGAAGGACGCCGCCGAACGCATCGCTTTCGGCAAGACCCTCAACGCCGGACAAACCTGCGTGGCGCCGGACTACGTGCTGGTGCCCGAAGACCGCGTTGGCTCTTTCGTCGAAGCCTATCGCCAGGCGGTTCGCGGGTTTTTTCCGACCCTGGCCAACAACCCGGACTACACCGCGATCATCAATGATCGCCAACTGGCGCGACTCAATGGCTATATCAGCGATGCCACCAGCAAAGGCGCGCTGCTGATACCGCTGTTTGAACAGGGCCAGGGACGCCGTATGGGCCACAGTTTGCTGCTCAACGTCAGCGACGACATGACGGTGATGCAGGACGAAATCTTTGGTCCGCTGCTGCCGATCGTGCCGTACAAGGATCTGGATCAGGCGTTTGCCTACATCAACCAGCGCCCTCGCCCACTGGCGCTGTACTACTTCGGCTATGACAAACGCGAGCAAAACCGCGTGCTTCATGAAACCCATTCCGGCGGCGTGTGCCTGAACGACACCCTGCTGCACGTTGCCCAGGACGACATGCCCTTCGGCGGCATTGGCGCCTCGGGCATGGGTCATTACCACGGCCACGAAGGTTTCCTGACCTTCAGCAAGGCCAAGGGTGTGCTGATCAAACAGCGATTCAACGCGGCGAAACTGATCTACCCGCCGTACGGAAAATCCATTCAGAAACTGATCCAGAAGCTGTTCATCCGCTAACGATCGTCACCGTCGGGTAATAACAACAATGAGCCCAAGCCTGTCCGATACACCCGCGCTGTCACGGCGCGGCCTGCTCAAGTTCAGCCTTGGCGCCAGTGCCTTTCTTGCCACGGCCGGGCTGGGAGCCAGCCTGAGCGGGTGCTCGTCGAGCATCCCGGCCAGCGGATTTTCGTCTTTGCGCAGTGGCGACCTGCTGTTTCTGCGGGCACTGGTGCCGGTCATGCTCGATGGCGCCGTGGCCGTCGAAGGTATGTCCGACGCCGTCGAAGGCACCCTGAAAAGCCTGGATTACAACCTTGATCACCTGTCGCCGGAAATGCTCAAGCTGACCCGGCAACTGTTCGACGTGCTGGGCATGGCCGTGACCCGCGGGCCACTGACCGGCATCTGGGGCAGTTGGGAGAACGCCAGCGGCGCTGAGATCCGGCACTTTCTCGATCGCTGGGAGAACAGCTCCCTGGGCCTGTTGCGCATGGGGCACAGCTCGTTACTGCAACTGGTGATGATGGCCTGGTACGGCCGCAAGGAATCGTGGGCGCACTGTGGGTATCCCGGGCCGCCCACGGTTTGAAATCGAGTCGACCCTGCCGCGGGCAAGCCACCTCAGCACATCATTAAAAAACAAGACGAGACCCCGAAGATGCCCGTACCCGATCCGTTCCGCGAAGGCATGGCCCGTGGCTGGAAAACCTACAACGGCTCACAACTGACCCAGGACCTGACCCTCGAAGCGGATGTGGCGATCATTGGCAGTGGCGCCGGCGGTGGAACCACGGCCGAAATCCTCAGCGCAGCCGGTTACAAAGTACTGCTGATCGAGGAGGGCCCGCTCAAGACCAGCAGCGACTTCAAGCTGCTTGAAGACCAGGCCTACGCCAGCCTCTATCAGGAAGGCATCGGCCGCATGAGCAAGGACGGTGCGATCACCATCCTCCAGGGCCGCGCGGTGGGCGGGACCACGCTAATCAACTGGACCTCCAGCTTCCGCACCCCGGAACAGACCCTGGAACACTGGGCCAGGGAGCACAACGTCAAGGGCCACTCGCCGGCTGAAATGGCGCCGTGGTTCGAGAAAATGGAACAGCGTCTGGGTGTGGCCCCGTGGAGGGTTCCGCCCAACGCCAACAACGACGTGATCCGCAAAGGCTGCGAAAAGCTCGGATACAGCTGGCACGTGATCCCGCGCAACGTGCGCGGCTGCTGGAACCTCGGCTACTGCGGCATGGGCTGCCCGACCAACGCCAAGCAATCGATGATGGTCACGACCATTCCGGCCACGCTGGAAAAGGGTGGCGAGCTGCTGTTCCTGGCCCGCGCTGAAAAGCTCATTCTGGCGGGCGACAAGGTCACGGGCCTGCAATGCGTGGCGATGGACGAGCGCTGTGTCGAACCCACAGGGCTCCGCATCACGGTCAAGGCGCGGCATTACGTACTGGCGGGCGGCGGAATCAACAGCCCGGCGCTGTTGCTGCGTTCCGACGCGCCTGATCCGCACAAACGGCTGGGCAAACGGACTTTCCTGCATGTGGTGAACATGTCCGCCGGGCTGTTCGATGAAGTGATCAATCCGTTTTACGGGGCACCGCAGTCGATTTATTCAGACCATTTCCAATGGCTGGACGGCACCACGGGCAGGATGGCCTACAAACTGGAAGTCCCGCCACTGCACCCCGCATTGGCAACCACGCTGCTCGGCGGTTTTGGCCAGGAAAACGCACAGCACATGGCCAACCTTCCCCACACTCACGCCATGCTCGCGTTGCTGCGGGACGGTTTTCACCCAGACAGCCCGGGCGGTGCCGTCGAATTGCGCGGTGATGGCACGCCGGTGCTCGATTACCCAGTGACGCCTTATGCGTGGGAAGGCTTGCGCCGTGCGTTCCACAGCATGGCCGAGATTCAGTTCGCCGGTGGCGCCAAGGCGGTCATGCCAATGCACGCCGATGCCCGTTATGTGAAAACCCTGGGCGAAGCACGCACGCTGATCGATGGCTTGAGCCTGGAGCTGTACCGCACCCGGCTGGGCAGCGCCCATGTAATGGGCGGTTGTGCCATGGGCGAAGACCCGAAAGCCGCCGTGACCGACAGCCTCGGTCGACATCATCAGCTGACCAATCTGTCGATACACGACGGCTCGCTGTTCCCCACCAGCATTGGCGCAAATCCGCAGTTGTCGGTCTACGGGCTGACCGCGCAACTGGCGACTTCCCTGGCCGAACGTTTGAAAAACTCATGAAAACGACGAATATTCCCATCGTCTATAGTGCTTCCTTACCCAACAGGCGACTTGGCCGACCGGTTAGGCTGCGATACCATCCGACTCCCCAACGCACTCCCGCCAGGACGACGCGATGAACCGAGTGTTGTACCCAGGTACCTTCGACCCTATTACCAAGGGCCATGGCGATCTGGTCGAACGCGCCTCGCGCCTGTTCGATCACGTGATCATTGCCGTCGCCGCCAGCCCGAAGAAAAACCCGTTGTTTCCTCTGGAACAGCGCGTGGAGCTGGCACGCGAGGTCACCAAACATCTGCCGAACGTTGAAGTCGTCGGCTTCTCGACGCTGCTGGCGCACTTTGCCAAAGAGCAGAATGCCAATGTGTTCCTGCGTGGTCTGCGCGCGGTGTCGGATTTCGAGTACGAATTCCAGCTGGCCAACATGAACCGTCAGCTGGCTCCGGATGTGGAGAGCCTGTTCCTCACCCCGTCCGAGCGTTATTCGTTCATTTCCTCGACGCTGGTCCGTGAAATTGCAGCCCTTGGCGGCGATATCACCAAGTTCGTGCACCCTGTGGTGGCGGACGCCCTGACCGAGCGCTTCAAGAAATAACCCCCGCAAGCTGTGGGAGCGAGCCTGCTCCGGGCGGCGTTCCGACGATGGACGTCAACGATGACGCGGTGTATCTGGTTGCCCGCGTTGCTTTTGCGTTTTTCGCGAGCAAGCTCGCTCCTACAGTACGTCGCACCTGCGTGCAACGCAGGCGCCAATGCGGCACAATTACGCGCATTGATTTATTGCGCCCGGGCCTGTCGCCCTGGCTGGAGTTAGCATGTCCCTGATCATCACCGACGATTGCATCAACTGCGACGTCTGCGAACCCGAGTGCCCGAACGCCGCCATTTCCCAAGGCGAAGAGATCTACGTGATCGACCCGAACCTGTGCACCCAGTGCGTCGGCCACTATGACGAACCTCAGTGCCAACAGGTCTGCCCGGTCGATTGCATTCCCCTGGACGAAGCCCATCCGGAAACGCAAGAGCAGTTGATGGAGAAGTACCGGAAAATTACCGGCAAGGCTTGAGTCTTTCGATATCGGTTCGAACGCCATCGCGGGCAAGCCCGCTCCCACAAGGATCGCTTAGACCCTGTGGGAGCCCGCAGGCATTTCAGCGCTGACAGCGTGGGCAAAAGACGCTGGCGCGCTGCCCGAGCTTCACTTCCCGCAGCTCTGTCCCACAGACTTTGCACGGTTCAGCACCACGGCCGTACACGAACAGTTCCTGCTGGAAGTAGCCCGGCTGACCATCACCACCGATAAAGTCCCGCAACGTGGTACCTCCGCGCTCGATGGCGGCGGCCAGGATGCGTTTGATTTCGATCGCCAGCTTCAGATAGCGCGCCCGGGAAATGCTCTTGGCCTCGCGACGCGGGTCGATCCCGGCGGCGAACAGCGCTTCGGTCGCGTAGATGTTGCCGACGCCCACCACCACCGCGTTGTCCATGATGAACGGCTTGACCGCCATCGAACGCCCGCGTGATTGCTGGAACAACCGCTCGCCATCGAACAGGTCGGTCAGCGGCTCCGGCCCCAGGCGAATCAGCAATTCGTGGTTGAGCGGGTCAAGGCTCCACAGCATTGCGCCAAACCGACGCGGGTCGGTGTAGCGCAGGGCCAGGCCCGATTCGAGCTCGATATCCACGTGTTCATGCTTGGCCGCCGGCGTGCCGACCTCCACCAGCCGCAGATTGCCCGACATGCCCAGATGACTGATCAACGTACCGACTTCGGCGTTGATCAGCAGGTACTTGGCGCGCCGTTCTACCAGCACGATACGCTGCCCGGACAACCGCACATCGAGGTCTTCGGGAATTGGCCAGCGCAGCCGACGATCGCGCACGATTACCCGACTGACACGCTGGCCTTCCAGGTGCGGTGCAATGCCTCGACGGGTGGTTTCGACTTCTGGCAGTTCAGGCATGGTGCTCTCGAATCGGGCGCTCGATAAGAAGAAGGTCCGACACTCAGCGGTGAGTGCCGAGATCGCGAATGGTCTGCTTGAGGGTTTCGAAGTCGTAGTCCGACAAACCGACGTAATCGAGCACCAGATGCCCGATGCTGTTCCATTCGTGGTCTTCGGTCTGGTTGCCCAGCACGCGGTAGGACGCACAAATGTGCTCGGCCATCTTCAGGATCGCCAGCAGGTTTTTCAACGTGCTGTTGCGCGACGATTCATCGCTGAAGATCGCCAGGGCATTGTGATGGTTGGCAATCGCGGCCGTCACGTGTTCTGGCAGGCGCCAGGACTTGGCCGTGTAGTAACCGACCACCGCGTGATTGGTGTTGAACGCTTTGTTCTCGGTATCCACCACCCGGCACTCGGGGCCGGCATTGGCATAGGCCTGTTCCAGTACGCCCATGTAGTCAGGGAAACGCTGGAGCATCAGCGGTACGCCACAGTCGTGGAACAAGCCCAGGGCATAGGCTTCATCGCCAGCCTGGGTGCCGGTGCGCTTGGCCAGGGTCAGGCAAGTCATCGCCACGTCCTGGGCCGTATCCCAGAAACGGTTCAAGGTGACGATGGTTTCATCGTTCATCTCACCCTTGATCGACTGGGCGTTGATCAGGTTGATGATCGAACGGCTGCCCAGCAGATTCACCGCGCGCTGGATCGAGGCGATCTTGTTCGTCAGGCCGTAATAAGGCGAGTTGACGATTTTCAGCAACGAGCCGGAGAGGCCTGGGTCCTGGGAAATCAGCTTCGCGATCACCTCCAGATCCGGGTCCGGCATGTACTGCTCCATCTGCAAATCCACCATGATCTGCGGTTGAGCGGGCACGCTTATGCCTTGCAGGGACTGTTGGATCTGTTCGGGAGTCAGCTCTTGGGACATAAGTACACACTCAGGGTCAGGCGCAGATTCTAGCGTCTAAAAGCGGGATTCGACATGACAAATCGAGAGACAGGGCTTTATCGCGAGCGGACAGCCCCCTCGCCGCATGTCTACCGCTGACCCTGCATCCGTCCCAACACGCTATACTCCCGCTCTTTTTTCTGGAGCGACGTCATGTCCCTGCCTAGCCTGCGCCTCAAAGCCAACGCCGACCGTCGTCTGCGCAACGGTCATTTGTGGGTCTATAGCAACGAAATCGATGTAGCGGCGACCCCTTTGCACGGTTTCAAGGCCGGCGACCAGGCGATCCTCGAAGCCGCAGGTGGCAAGCCCCTGGGTATCGTGGCCATGAGCCCGAACAACCTGATCTGCGCCCGCCTGCTGTCGCGCGACATCAAGCTGCCGCTGGACAAGTCCCTGCTGGTGCATCGCCTGAACGTCGCCCTGTCGCTGCGTGATCGCCTGTTCGACAAGCCTTTCTATCGCCTGGTCTACGGCGACTCCGACCTGCTGCCAGGTCTGGTGGTCGATCGTTTCGGCGACATCCTGGTCGTACAGATCGCCTCGGCGACCATGGAAGCCCATAAAGACGACGTGATCGCGGCCCTGACCCAAGTGCTCAAGCCAAGCGGCATTCTGTTCAAGAACGACTCCGCTGCCCGTGATGCCGAAGGCCTCAATCGCTATGTCGAAACCGTCTTCGGCCTGGTGCCGGAGTGGGTTGCACTGGAAGAGAACGGCGTGAAATTCAAAGCGCCGGTCATCCAGGGCCAGAAAACCGGCTGGTTCTACGACCACCGCATGAACCGCGCACGCCTGGCGCCTTATGCCAAGGGCAAGCGCGTACTGGACCTCTACAGCTACATCGGCGGCTGGGGCGTGCAGGCTGCAGCCTTCGGCGCCAGTGAAGTGTTCTGCGTCGATGCGTCGGCCTTCGCCCTCGACGGCGTCGAGCGCAACGCCGCGCTGAACGGTTTCGCCGACAAAATGACCTGTATCGAAGGCGACGTCTTCGAAGCCCTGAAAGAGCTGAAAGCCAGCGAAGAACGTTTCGACGTGATCGTGGCCGACCCGCCGGCGTTCATCAAACGCAAGAAAGACATGAAGAACGGCGAAGGCGCCTACCGTCGCCTGAACGAGCAAGCCATGCGCCTGCTCAGCAAGGACGGCATCCTGGTCAGCGCTTCGTGCTCGATGCACCTGCCCGAAGATGACCTGCAGAACATCCTGCTGACCAGCGCCCGCCACCTGGATCGCAACATCCAGATGCTCGAGCGCGGCGGCCAGGGTCCGGATCACCCGGTACACCCGGCCATTGCCGAAACCCGCTACATCAAGAGCATCACCTGCCGCCTGCTGCCAAACAGCTGACAACCCCCCCTGTAGGAGCGAGCTTGCTCGCGAAAAACGCAAAGACACCGCGGGCAACCAGACACACCGCGTTATCGTTGACGTTCATCGCGAGCAGGCTCGCTCCTACAACAAACTCAGAAAGGGCCCACGCCCTTTCGCATTGACTTGCTTCTTCATCAAATCAATTCTCGTTCCCCCCTCACGGAACGAGCGCGTTGATGTATGCCGCACGCCAATGACGCCAACGAAAAGCCGTTAATCGTCCTGCTGCTGATGACCATGACCCTGCTGGGCGTATTCCCGCTGGACGTGGTTCTCCCCTCCTTTCCAGACCTGTCAGCCTCCTTCCGGATTTCGCCTTCCGAGGCAGCCCTGTCTGTCAGCCTGTTCGCCGTCAGCCTGGCGTTCTCCGTGATGCTGGTTGGCCCACTATCGGACATGTGGGGCCGCAAGAAGCTGTTGTTGGGCGGTATCGCCATCGCGGCCATTGGCGCGGCGGGATGCGCGGTTTCCAGCGAATACCGTTGGTTCCTGGGTTTTCGCGTGGTCCAGGCAATCGGCTGCGGGGCCTTCTCGCTGTCACAGGCACTGGTGCAGGATTTGTTCGAAGGCCATGAAAGGCAGCGACTGAGGATCTGGATGGTGACCGCCAGTGGCGTATTCATTTCGATTTCGCCGCTGCTCGGGACCTGGCTGCAATTGCAGCTTGGCTGGCAAGGCAGCTTTTACGTATTTGTCGCACTGGCCGTTTCAGCAGGGTCAAGCGCCTGCTGGCTGCTCAAGGAGCCCTCGGGTATCCGCACCGCTTCGCACGGCGGATTTTTCAGTGCCTACTGGCATGTCTGCTCGAATGCACGCTTCATGGCTTACTGGCTGATTTCGGCCCTGGCCTTCGCCTGCCATTTTTCGTTCATCGTGACGTCACCCACTATTTTCATGGAACACTTGGCCCTCTCACCCTATGAATACGCCTGGACGCTAATGCTGTACGGCGTTGCGTACGTGGGCGGCGGCGCAGTCGCCAACGCCTTGCAAGAACGCCTGCGAGGGCATACGCAGATCGTTGTTGGCCTGGGGCTGATCGCGGTTTCGGGTGTGCTGATGCTGTGGCTGATTCGCCACTTCGGCCTGTCTGTCGCTGCCGTGCTGGCATCCATGCTGATCTGCACCATCGGGACCACCATCACCAGGCCAGTCGTCAATAACAAGGCGATGAGCATCCACCCGCAATACGCCGGAACCTCGACTTCGGTCGGTGCCGTGCTGATCTTCATGGGTGGCGGCGTCATCAGCTTGGTGATCAATCTCGTGTCCGGGGACCTGACCACGACACTGGCCATTGGTTTTCTGACATTGAGTCTTGCGGGCCTTGGCCTGAATGCACTGATCAACCACAAGAATCAAAGGGCGCTGGACGGTGTATGACACCTGCCGGTCGTCATCCCGCACGCTCCGTATATGCCGGATCAACGCTTCACGGCATTCCCTCCTGACGCCAGCCGTGTAGAATCGCGACATTCATCGCCAGTCATCCCCCGGCGGGTTTATGAGCTCAAGCTGAAGCGCGCGGCGATCCCGCAAAGTTTTCGGCAACTTCCGGACACACGGCCATTTCTGAGTGTTCCAGACGTCAATAGAAGCTCACTTCCCTTTTGATACCTGATTTAGCCGCCCGGAGTGCTTCATGCCTGATTATCGCTCGAAAACATCCACCCACGGCCGCAACATGGCCGGCGCCCGCGCACTGTGGCGCGCAACAGGGATGAAAGATGACGACTTCAAAAAGCCGATCATCGCCATCGCCAACTCCTTCACCCAGTTCGTACCGGGCCACGTGCACCTCAAGGACCTGGGCCAACTGGTCGCCCGCGAAATCGAACGCGCTGGCGGTGTGGCGAAAGAATTCAACACCATCGCCGTCGATGACGGTATCGCCATGGGCCACGACGGCATGCTGTATTCGCTGCCGAGCCGCGAGATCATCGCCGACTCCGTCGAGTACATGGTCAATGCCCACTGCGCCGACGCGATTGTCTGCATCTCCAACTGCGACAAGATCACCCCTGGCATGCTGATGGCGTCCCTGCGCCTGAACATCCCGGTGATCTTCGTCTCCGGCGGCCCGATGGAAGCCGGCAAGACCAAGCTCGCCTCCCACGGCCTCGACCTGGTGGACGCCATGGTCATCGCCGCCGATTCCAGCGCTTCTGACGAGAAGGTCGCGGAATACGAGCGCAGCGCTTGCCCAACGTGCGGCTCGTGCTCCGGCATGTTCACCGCCAACTCGATGAACTGCCTGGTGGAAGCCCTGGGCCTGGCCTTGCCGGGCAACGGTTCGACACTGGCCACCCACAGCGACCGCGAGCAGCTGTTCCTGCAGGCCGGCCGCACCATCGTCGAGCTGTGCAAGCGTTACTACGGCGAGAACGATGACTCGGTGTTGCCGCGCAACATCGCCAACTTCAAGGCGTTCGAAAACGCCATGACCCTGGACATCGCCATGGGCGGTTCCACCAACACCATCCTGCACTTGCTGGCCGCCGCCCAGGAAGCCGAGATCGATTTCGACCTGCGCGACATCGACCGCCTGTCCCGCCACGTGCCGCAACTGTGCAAGGTCGCGCCGAACATCCAGAAGTACCACATGGAAGACGTGCACCGTGCCGGCGGGATCTTCAGCATCCTCGGCTCGCTGGCCCGTGGCGGCCTGCTGCACACCGACCTGCCGACCGTGCACAGCCGCAGCATGGAAGAAGCCATCGCCAAGTGGGACATCACCCAGACAGACGACGAAGCGGTGCACCACTTCTTCAAGGCTGGCCCGGCCGGCATCCCGACGCAAACCGCGTTCAGCCAGTCGACCCGTTGGGACACGCTGGATGACGACCGCGAAAACGGCTGCATCCGCAGTGTCGAGCACGCCTACTCAAAAGAAGGCGGCCTGGCCGTGCTGTACGGCAACATCGCGCTTGATGGCTGCGTGGTGAAAACTGCGGGCGTCGACGAGTCGATCCACGTCTTCGAAGGCAATGCGAAGATCTTCGAAAGCCAGGACAGCGCCGTACGCGGCATCCTCGCCGACGAAGTGAAGGAAGGCGACATCGTCATCATTCGCTACGAAGGCCCGAAAGGCGGCCCGGGCATGCAGGAAATGCTGTACCCAACGTCCTACCTGAAATCCAAAGGCCTGGGCAAAGCCTGCGCCCTGCTCACCGACGGCCGTTTCTCCGGCGGCACCTCGGGCCTGTCCATCGGCCACGCTTCGCCTGAAGCGGCTGCCGGTGGCGCCATCGGCCTGGTGCAGGACGGCGACAAAGTGCTGATCGACATTCCGAACCGCTCGATCAACCTGTTGGTCAGCGACGAAGAACTGGCCGCGCGCCGGGTCGAGCAGGACAAGAAAGGCTGGAAGCCGGTGGAAGTGCGTCCACGTAAAGTGACCACGGCCCTGAAAGCCTATGCCCTGCTGGCGACCAGTGCCGACAAGGGTGCTGTGCGTAACAAGGCGATGCTCGACGGGCTGTAAGGCTTAACCGTCGAACAAAAAAATACCCCGCCAAGTGCGGGGTATTTTTTTGGGCAACACACGATCAACTGTAGGAGCGAGCTTGCTCGCGAAAAACCTGAGAGCACCACGGGGTGTCAGGCTTCCAGCGTTATCGTTGACGACCATCGCGAGCAGGCTCGCTCCTACAGAGAAGCAAATCCTTACTGGATTTCCTCAGGTTTGACGATCACCCAGTTCTTGTCCGCCGTCACCGCCAGCCCTTCCTTGGCCTGGGCCGCCGCGTTTTTGGCCATCATGCCCTGGATCTGGGTCATGTATTTATCCTTGCGGTTGACCCACAAGTGAATGCCGCCCTTGGCCACGTCGACCCCGTGGAACAGCATGTAGCCGTCACTTGTCGGGGTGTCACCGCCGACCAGCACCGGTTTTTTCCACTCGTCGATGTAGGTCAGGATCGCCGCGTGCTTGCCGGCCATCCAGGTCGCAGGTGTCCACAGGTACGGGGTCAGTTCGAGGCCGAGGTTGGCTTTCTCGTCATACTTGCCGGCGGTGATCTGCTTGCGCGCGGTGGTCAGTTCGCCGGTCTTGCGGTCCTTGAGCAGCGTGGTCACGCCGATCACGTTCTGCGGCTTGACGTTGTAGCCGTACTTCGGGTCGGCAGCGACCATGCGCACCAGTTCTTCGGAGGCGGCGGTCATCACGTAGACCTCGATGCCGTTCTCCATCAACTTGTTGTAGAGCTCTTTCTGGCCGGTGAAGATTTTCGGCGGATTGACGTCGAGGTTCTTGACCACGTCGCCATCGTAGTAAGTGGCCGGTACCGGTTTGCCGGAGGCCATCATCTCGTCGACATAGCCCTTGAGTTCTTGCAGCGTGAAGCCCGAGAACACCTGGGCAACCCATGGGTAGCAAACCATGTCGTCGACTTCGCAGAGGCGATAGTAGTAGCTGAACAGGCTTTCCTTGTGGTCGGCGGTGTCCTTGAACGGCATCAGTTTCAGGGAGGGATCAAGGGTCTCGCGGGTGATCAGACCCTTGTTTTCCATGAACGGCAGCAAGGACTCTTCGAGGTCGTAGCGGTAACTGGTGTTGTCCATGTCAAACACCGCGTAGTTACCCTTGTTGGCATTGGCCGCGATCATTGCGTCCAGTGCCTTGGCCTGATCGGCAGGCCAGTGTTTAAGATCCGTTGCAAACACTTGGCCCGCGAGGCCCAGGCAAAGTGCTGCTGCCAGAAATTTCGGTGCGAACTTCATCGGCATTTCTCCCTGATAGAAAGACATCGACGCTAACAAATAACTGTGACAGTCCTCGTCTGTCAGCGACCGCCAACGTACCTATCGCGCCAGTTGCTTCTCCGAGAGCGACACGCGCTTATTCCAAAAACGACAGTTACGAGATGTTTTTGATATTAATTCATTAGATATCAAGCTGTTAGGCTTGCCGGTTCGCAGCTGCCCCGCAAGGCAGTTGGCACATGTCTAATGGGAGTTCCAATGAATCTGCCGCTGATTCTGAATCTGGTGGTGTTCCTCGCCCTGCTCCTGGGCCTGGCACAAACCCGCCGCTCCAACTGGAGCCTGGCGAAAAAAGTCTTGCTCGCACTCGGCCTGGGCGTGGTATTTGGCGTAGCCCTGCACGCTGTCTACGGAACCGGTAACCCGGTGCTCAAAGCCTCGATCGGTTGGTTCGATCTGGTGGGCAATGGTTATGTGCAGTTGCTGCAAATGATCGTGATCCCGCTGGTGTTTGCCTCGATCCTCAGCGCCGTGGCCCGTCTGCACAATGCTTCGTCCCTGGGAAAAATCAGCGTCCTGACCATCGGCACGCTGCTGTTTACCACCGCCATCGCGGCGCTGATCGGCATCGGCCTGACCAACCTGTTCGGCCTGACCGCCGAAGGCCTGGTTGCCGGCACCCAGGAGTTGGCCCGCCTGCAAACCATCCAGACCGACTACGCCGGCAAGGTCGCCGACCTGAATGTGCCGCAGCTGTTGCTGTCGTTCATCCCGCAAAATCCGTTCGCCGATCTGGCGCGGGCCAAGCCGACATCGATTATCAGCGTGGTGATCTTCGCCGCATTCCTGGGGGTCGCGGCGCTACAACTGCTGAAGGATGACGTGGAAAAAGGTCAGAAAGTGATCAATGCCATCGACACCCTGCAAGCCTGGGTGACGCGCTTGGTACGCCTGGTCATGAAGTTGACCCCGTACGGTGTGTTGGCGCTGATGACCAAGGTGGTCGCCGGCTCCAACCTGCAGGACATCATCAAGCTCGGCAGTTTCGTGGTGGTGTCCTACATTGGCCTGGGCCTGATGTTTGTGGTCCACGGCGTGCTGGTGTCGGCCGCCGGGATCAATCCGCTGCGCTTTTTCCGCAAAATCTGGCCGGTGCTGACGTTCGCGTTCACCAGCCGTTCGAGCGCGGCGACGATCCCGCTGAGCATCGAAGCGCAGACCCGTCGCCTGGGCATTCCACAGTCCGTCGCCAGTTTCGCCGCCTCGTTCGGTGCGACCATTGGCCAGAACGGCTGTGCCGGCCTGTACCCGGCGATGTTGGCGGTGATGGTCGCGCCAACCGTGGGCATCAATCCGTTGGACCCGTTGTGGATCGCGACGCTGGTGGCGATTGTGACGCTGAGTTCGGCCGGGGTGGCCGGGGTGGGCGGTGGCGCGACCTTTGCCGCGCTGATCGTGTTGCCGGCGATGGGGTTGCCGGTATCACTGGTGGCGTTGCTGATTTCGGTCGAGCCGCTGATTGATATGGGGCGCACGGCGTTGAACGTGAGCGGTTCGATCACGGCCGGAGCGATTACCAGCCAGGTGATGCAACAGACGGATAAAGCGTTGCTGGATGCCGATGAGCACTCGGCGTTGGCGCACGCTTAAATGCTTTAGCGTCTGATCTGGCCTCATCGCCAGCAGGCTGGCTCCCACAGGGATTTTGGGTGTTCACACATTCTGTGTTTCACCTCAAACCCACTGTGGGAGCCAGCCTGCTGGCGATGCTTTTAGGCTTTTTCCCAGACTTCGAAGCTGTACGCCGGTTTGTCGCCTTCGGCCGGGTTCGGCACATTGGACACCAGCTTCCACTGGTTCAAATCAAACGCCGGAAACCACGCGTCTCCCTCCGGGCTCAACGCCACACGCGTCAGGTACAGGCGATCGGCCTGCGCCAACCCTTGCGCATACAACTGCGCGCCGCCAATCAGCATCAGCTCATCGACGCCTTGTGCCTTCGCCCATTCCTCGGCGCGAACCACAGCGGCCTCCAGCGACGGATAGACTTCCGCGCCTTCCAGCACCAGATCGGCCTGACGGCTGACCACGATGTTCAAGCGGCCCGGCAACGGACGACCGAGGGAATCCCAGGTCTTGCGACCCATGATGATCGGCTTGCCGAGGGTAGTGGCCTTGAAGTATTTGAAATCCCCTGGCAAGTGCCAGGGCATGCTGTTGTCGACGCCGATCACACGGTTTTCACCGAGGGCTGCGATCAGGCTGAGGGGGAGTGATTTAGTCATGCCGGCGAGGATACCAGAGGCTCGACTTCTCGCAACGTAGCCCCCCCCGACAAGCGCCACAGCGGTTATGCTCACGACTCAATCTAAGCGACGGGATGCCGCGTGACTGAACTGAATACCCTCTGGCTGACAGAAACCATCCGCCTGCGCGAAGCGCACGCCGGCCCTCTGGAGGATCTGGAAGCCAATCGCCTCGCCCGCAGCGCCGGCGGTGACTTGCCGACACGCATTCAACGCCGCGCCCTGTGGCTGGCCGAGCGCGATGGCCTGAGCGACGCGCTCAAACACTGGCTGCAAGGTGCGCGGCTGGCACTACTGGTATTGGCCGTGCTGGCCGTGATCAGTGGCGCCGGTCTGGCGTTTGCCGCCCTGGGTGACGGCCAGATGCCGGTCAATGTGTTCTGGGCCTTGGGCAGTTTGCTCGGACTGAACCTGATCCTGCTGCTGAGCTGGGCGTTGGGCCTGGTGTTTGCCGGCGAACATGGCGCCAGCCTCGGGCGCTTGTGGCTGTGGCTCAGCGAAAAGCTCGCCCGCGACGCCAAAGCCGCGCAACTGGCCCCGGCCCTGATCCTGATGTTGCAACGACACAAACTCAATCGCTGGGCCATCGGCGTCCTGGTCAACAGCTTGTGGTTGCTGGCGATGCTCAGCGCGCTGGTGATTCTGCTGACGCTGTTGGCGACCCGGCGCTATGGCTTTGTCTGGGAAACCACCATTCTCGGCGCCGATACCTTTATCACCGTGACCCAGGCCCTCGGTGCGCTGCCGTCCTTGCTCGGGTTCAGCGTGCCGACCGTGGAAATGATCCGCGCCAGTGGCGATGCCGCATTGAACATCGAAAGCGCCCGCCAGGCCTGGGCCGCCTGGCTGGTGGGCGTGCTGCTGGTCTACGGCGTTGTGCCGCGCCTGCTGCTCGCCGGGTTTTGTCTGTGGCGCTGGAAAACCGGCCAAGCGTCCTTGCACCTGGATTTGAACCTGCCCGGCTATGCGCAATTGCGCGAACGCTTGATGCCAACCAGCGAACGCCTGGGCATCAGCGATGCCGCGCCCGAGCAACTGCATCGGGTCGAAAGCGGTGTCAGCGACCAGCAAAGCGATGGCGCGCTGTTGGTGGCCATCGAACTGGACGACCAACGTCCGTGGCCGCCGCCACTGCCGAAGAATGTGAGTAACGCAGGCATCCTCGACAGTCGCGAGTCGCGGCACAAACTCCTCGAACAACTCGGCCGTTTCCCGCCTGCGCGCCTGGCCATCGCTTGCGATCCACGGCGTTCGCCGGATCGCGGCAGTCTGGCGCTGATCGCCGAACTCGCCCGCAGTGCCAGCGCCACGCGCGTCTGGTTGCTGCAAGCACCGCCCGGTGAGGCGCTGGACGCCGAGCGCCTTGGCGACTGGCACGTCGCGTTGCAACAACTGGAGCTGCCCTTTGCCGATTGCGCACCGCTCAATTGGCTGGAGACGGGTCATGACTAAACCGCTGAAGCTCGCCGTCGTCGGCCACACCAATGTCGGCAAGACCTCATTGCTGCGCACCCTGACCCGTGACGTCGGCTTTGGTGAAGTGTCCCATCGCCCCAGCACCACGCGACACGTCGAAGGCGCGCGCTTGTCGGTCGACGGCGAGCCCTTGCTCGATCTCTACGATACTCCTGGCCTGGAGGACGCCATCGCCCTGCTCGATTACCTCGAACGCCTGGAGCGCCCCGGCGAACGCCTCGACGGCCCGGCCCGGCTGGCACGCTTCCTCGAGGGCAGCGAAGCACGACAGCGTTTCGAACAGGAAGCCAAGGTGCTGCGGCAATTGCTGGCCTGCGACGCCGGCCTCTATGTGATCGATGCCCGCGAGCCGGTGCTGGCCAAATACCGCGACGAACTGGAAGTGCTGGCCGGTTGTGGCAAACCGCTGCTGCCGGTGCTGAATTTTGTCAGCAGCGCCAACCACCGCGAGCCGGCCTGGCGCGAAGCCCTGGCACGCCTCGGCCTGCATGCGCTGGTGCGTTTCGACAGCGTCGCACCGCCCGAGGATGGCGAACGCCGACTCTATGAAAGCCTCGCGCTGTTGCTCGAACACGCCCGCCCGCAGCTGGAGCGCTTGATTGCCGATCAACAGGCTCAACGCCGGGCACGCCAGCAGAGTGCGGTGCGCTTGATCGCCGAGTTGTTGATCGACTGCGCTGCGTGCCGACGCAGCGTGGCCAGTGATGCCGAACAGGAACAACAAGCCATCGGCGAATTGCGCAAAGCCGTGCGTCAACGGGAACAGCGCTGCGTCGAAGCCTTGCTCAAGCTCTACGCTTTCCGCCCACAGGATGCGGCGGCCAGCGATCTGCCGCTGCTCGATGGTCGCTGGGGCGATGACCTGTTCAACCCCGAAACCCTCAAGCAATTGGGCGTGCGGGTCGGCGGTGGAATCGCAGCCGGCGCCGCCGCTGGAGCTGGGGTCGATTTGCTGGTCGGCGGCCTGACCCTGGGCGCAGCGGCACTGGCCGGGGCCATCGCGGGGGGTGCCCTGCAAACCGCCCGCAGTTACGGCAGCCGGTTGTTGGGCAAGATAAAGGGGCCGCGCGAACTTACTGTCGATGACAGCGTGCTTCGTTTATTCGCGCTATGCCAACGGCCTCTGCTCTAAGCTCTGGACGCACGTGGGCACGCGCCGATGGACAGCATTCACGTGGCTACCCCCCAGGACACGACCT